>ENA-OVNL01000001-OVNL01000001.1-sediment-metagenome-genome-assembly--contig:-NODE-1-length-28445-cov-3.547025_pt1 | contig 28445 bp, 26 predicted proteins | sample MGYA00250099_ERZ650198 | MGnify/ENA primary metagenome ERZ650198 (study PRJEB26732, sample SAMN07278974) | sediment metagenome | biome: marsh; feature: saltmarsh; material: sediment | place: USA...
GCACCGCGGACCGAAGTAACACCCCTCCGGGAACGATTTGAGGGCTGAGTAATCCGTGTGGCCCGGACACTGCTTGCGCTCGTCAACGACCGGGAGCGCGTCAAATTCAGCCTGCGTTATGATTCTCATGTTGTCTCCAAACTGCCCGGCTTCACCCACCGGGCGCGAGGGGCCAAGTATAGACACGACTCTTTACGCCCAAGGCCCCAGGTTGCCGCCCAGTCAATGGCGGCTAGTCAGTCAATCAGCCACTCGGGTACGTCGCCGGTCGCCGCGGAGTGCAGCGCAACAGATACGTCGTCGATCGCGGAGCGCCGTCCGGTCCACGCCTTCTCGGCCTGCCGCTGCCAGGCGCGGCAGGCCGTGTCACAGATCGCCATCGCCGCGTCGATGATCGGCGAGTCGCCCTCCACCGTGCTCAGCGCCTCCACACACTCAGCCTCGGCCGGGATCGGCACCGCTACGGTCTCGGTGGGGTCTGTGGGCTCGCCCATGCTCGGACGTGCCGCGCCGCCGCTGGTGTGCTCCGGCCATAGTACCAGTTCGCCGCGGTGGATCGCACGCAGGAGTACACCCACGTGCTCGGCTAGGGGCATGTCGCCGGCCAGCCGCAGATCCCACTCGTCCCCGCCCCAGGCCGTAGACAGCCGCTCCACCGGCGTGTCAGTGTCGTGCAGATCTCCATCGTCTCCCTCGACCCAGACGTTGAGCGAGTCTGGCAGGGCATAGAGGGCAACTCTCTGGCCGGCCCTGTCGTTGTGATTGATCGTACCAAGCAGTGTGCGTGTCATTGTGGTCTCCTTCGCCCCTGGGTTGGTGGGTTGGGGCAATAGAGAGGATAACACAAGAGTCTGAGCAAATCAAGGCAAATCCGGAAAAATCTGGATACAGTAGTGTTGATGGTTGAACGAGGGACGGGGAGGGGGTTACCGCAGCCGACCGACGGCAACGGTGGAGCGGGTGACGGCCCTGGGGACCACAACTCTAGTGCCCGTAACCGTTTCTGGCGTCCTCGACCGCGCGCAGGTCTGGTGTTTTCTGCGCAGCGTGCGTTGGGCCTATAGGGGGTAGCGATTACGCGTTGCGTGGACCGCTGGTCACCGTGGACACATCGCTCATGTGGGCTTCAGCCGTGTTTCGAGGCCGATTACACGCCGATTACACGCCGATTACACGCCGATTACAGCCGATTCGCGTGGGTTGGAGGGAGCCCATCGATCCACATGGGCGAGGAGCGGGGCCGCGGGCGGCGGCGTCGGTCGAGGAGCGCGAGGCTTCGCGAGTCGATCCGTTGCCCAGAGTTTTGACCAAGCCCCCCACCCCCTCAGGGTGGGTCCCATAGACTTACCCCCGCACGATGCGCCACGATTTTTAACCCTATCCACCTTTATCCACTACGGCAAAAATTGTTTGACCGTCTGTATTCACGTATCACCACAACACCGGAGTTTCGGCTTGCAAGTCCTTTGCGGGTCGTGCATTGTCTCGCCAGACGCGAGCAGCGTAATCGCTGTGGAATGTGACAGAGCGAGGCCATGTGATGGCGGTGCGGCCGAAGAAGGCAATCAGGGCACACATTGAGGAGCTTGAGGCCGAGCTTGGTCTTGCGCTGTGGCCGGAGTTCGTCGCGAAGCGTGACGGTCTGAAGGTGGACGCTCCCGAGTTGTCGCCGGCCGAGCGGTGGAATGCGGCGTACGAGCACATCCTGGAGTTGCGGGCACCTGGCGTTCCGGCTGTTCCCGAGAGCATCCCGCAGAACTCGAGTAGGGCTCAGCGTGCGGCGGCGCACGCGGAGCGGAAGAAGGCGGCGAAGCCGAAGAAGGCTCCGCCGGTATCTGAGCCTGACGACTCGCCGCCGGCGGGTGAACCGAGGGTCGCCGATGCGACGCTTGATGGTCACGATTACACGGGCATGCGGCCCAAGATCGTGTATGAGCCTTCGATGGATTCTCCGTCGCCGGCCCCGGCCCCGTCCCCGGAGAAGCCCGCGAGCAAAGCGAAGCCCAAGACGTTCGCGTCGATGGACGACGACGAGCGGCGTGCGATGCTGGACGGTCGGCGGAAGGGGCCGCTCGCGGACATTCGCTGGGTGGCCGGTCAGCTCGCGTACAAGGAGCCGGACTTTGCGTCGGCGCCGTCTGCGGCGGCGGTTGCCCTGTGGGCGTGGGTGGTTCGGTCGGGTGCGAACCAGACCGAGTTCTGGAAGACGATGTACGTGAAGACGCTTCCGAGCCGGACGGCGACGGAGAACGAAGCCCGCGCCCGGGAGGATGCGGCGCGGATCGACGAGCTTACAGCGGGGGCAATCACAACTGTGGAGCGATTGAGCAATGAGGCAACCGAAGCAGATGGAGCAGTTGACGCGGCCGGAACTGACGACGGCGCGGGAGCAGATTCAGACGTGGGACCGCGCGCTGAATTCGTTGCTGGAGTCGGTGCGGTCTGCGCCGGCGACGTGCCGGGAGCATGCGCTGATGCTGACGAAGCTGGAGGAGGCGGGGCACCGGATGGCGGATATGAAGCTGAGGGCATCGAAGCTCGCAAACGGGATTCCGGAGCCGCCGTCGCCGGACAGCGTGAGGGTGGCGAAGGACTTGGAGGCGAACACGGCTGCGCTGAATTCGGAGTCGCAGAAGTGACGGTGTAACGGTCGGATCTGAGGTTTGTAGTCCATGTTGATCGTGCCGGACAGTCCGCGGATCGAGGTGGCGGCGGCGATGCCGCTGTCGGCGTTCCACACGCGCTGTCCGCACTATCACATGGTGCCCAAGGGGCTGCTTCAGAATCTCCGGTTCCGTCGGACGGTCATTCAGCGGGCCGAGCAGGACAAGGACTTCGTCCGCGGCGTGTGGCAGATGTGTGCGGAAGACCCGCTGTTCTACATCAACACGTTCGCGTGGACGTACGCGCCGAAACTGTTCCCGCAGATGCCGGTGTACCCGTTCATCACGTGGCCGTATCAGGATGAGGCGATCCTTGGGCTGAATGACGCGATCGACTTCGGCGAGGATCGAGCGATCCGCAAGAGCCGGGACATGGGAGCGTCGTGGATTGGCCTGCTGGTGATTGACTGGCGGTACCGGTTCATTCCGATGCAGTCGTTCCTGATCGGCAGCCGGAAAGAGGACCTCGTCGATAAGCCGGGCAACCCGGTCAGCCTGATGTGGAAGCTTGACTTCATCGAGCGGCACCTGCCTCCGTTCCTGCGGCCGTCCGACACGCGGCGCGTCTGGCTGCACAAGGAGAACAACGACAACGGTAGCGTCATTGACGGCGAGTCGATGAATGAGGATTTCGGCCGCGGCGACCGGCGGACGATGGTGTTCCTAGACGAGTTCGCGTCGTGGATCTACGGCACGGCGGTACTGCACGCCACGTCGGATGTGACGGACTGCCGGATTCTCAACTCGACGCCCAAGGGCGTCGGCAATGCGTTCTACGAGCAGTACCAGCTCATGCTGGAGATGAATCGCATCGTGGACATGCATTGGACTCGGCATCCAGAGAAGGCGCGGGGCTTGTACTACGACGCGAACGGCAAGCCGCGGAGTCCGTGGTATGACGGGGAGTGCCGGCGGCGAAGCCCGATGGAGGTCGCGCAAGAGCTGGACATGGACTTCCACGGGTCGGACTACACCTTCTTCGAGGAGGAGGTGTTGCGCGCGGTTCGGATGCGGGATGTGCGGAATCCGATCCTGCGCGGCGAGTTGCTTTTCGACCGTGACACGCTGGAGCCGATCGAGTTCGTGGAGAATCGCAATGGTCCGCTGCTGCTGTGGGTGGCGCCGGACGAGAAGGGGCACGTGCCGGCGGATTGTGACTATGTGATGGGGGTGGATACCGCGGCTGGGACGACGGATTCGACTGGTCGCGGGGCGAGCAACTCCGCGGCGGGCGTGGGCAACGTGACGACTGGAGAGAAGGTCGCTGAGTTTGCGGTGTCGGGCATGCTCCCAGAGGAGTTTGCGAAGAACGTCATTGCGCTGGGGAAGTGGTTCAAGGGGATCGGCGGGTTGGCGGCGTTCGCCATTCCCGAGAACGCGGGGCCGGGTGCGCAGCTCTGCAAGGTTCTCATGGATCGGAAGTATCCGCGCATGTACTACCGGACGGACGAGCGGCGGCTGGGGGCGAAGCCGTCGACGATGCCGGGGTGGTACCCGACGCGCGAGTCGAAGAACGTGCTTCTCGGTGAGTACCGGGCGGCGCTGGCGTCGGGGGATTTCGTGCAGCGGTCGGCCGTGGCACTCGATGAGTGCCGGTCATACGTCTTCACGAACGGGGCGGTGATGCACAGCCGGGCCGCTGTAAGCGATGACCCGACTGGTGCGCGCGAGAACCACGGGGACCGGGTGATTATGGACGCACTGACATCAAAGGGCATTCGGCTGTTGCGGCGTGAGCCCAGGCGGCCGAGACAGCGTGTCCCGGTGTCTTCGTTTGCAGGCCGGCGCCTGGAGCGCCAACGGCTGCGCGAACGCCAACTGGCGCGGTCGGGCAAAGAGGGTTGGCTGTGAGGATTGAGCGATGAAATTGAAACGGTTGTTCACGGTGCTGGGAGCGGCGCTGCTGGTGGTTCTGGCGGTTGGCTGTGCGTCGATGGATGGTTTTGTGACGAGCGTGGCTGGTCGCGGCAACGGCACGAATCCGGAACTGGTGTTTGGTGTGCGCCACGAATCAGCCCTGGTCATTCGCGTCAACAACGTGGACGTGGCCGGCGAAGCCAGTGCCAAGGACGACGAGAAGAAGGACGACGAGAAGAAGGACGCCCTTCGTGAGGAACAGGACGCGGTGAAGTCGTGAAGCGGAATTCCTCCTCTTTCGTGACCGGTCTGGCTGGGGCGGTCCTCGTGACCGCCCTGGCTGGGCTTTTCGGGTGCCACGTCCATTTTCAGGAGCGGCACGTTCACTATCACGGCGAGGACGCGGCGGAAGTGTCGGCTGAGGTAGGCAATGATTCCGCGCTTTCGGCGATCGACAAAGCGATTCAAGGAGCAAGCGATGCTGGAAATGCTCAAGCGGCTCAAGGCGAGTAAGACGTTTTGGGTGGCGGTCGGCGGCATCCTCATGTCGGTTGGCGCTGTGCTGGCAGGTCAGATCGAGTGGGGCGACGCGGTTCCGCGAATCATGGAGTGTGCCCTGGCGATTTTCGTCCGCGACGGCATTGCGAAGGGGCAGGCGGCATGAGTGGCGACAACGGCAAGAAGCAGTCAGGCGAGAAGATGAAGATGCTCGGCGTCACCAGCGACGCTCAGCGTGCGTTGCAGGAGAAGATCGTCAAGGTGGCGATGCATGAGGCGGCGGACCTCGGCCTTGGCATGGTGGACATCATCGGTGCGCTCGAGATTGCCAAGAACCGAACGTTGATGCAGTTCAGCGTGATGATGGCGGCGAAGGAGCGGGCCGAGCAGCGGGATGACGGCGGCGGGCTTGTGATTCCAACGATGACTTCTGAGCAGCAGCGGAGACTGCGGACGTGAAGAGCGCACGCGATCGGATCGACGTCAGCCGGCTTGTCACAGCAGCACGTGACTGCTATGCGCAGATGGAGCCGTATCGCAAGTATTACGCGGATGGGATTCGTCAGACAACCGGTCCTTACTACGGCCCGAAGATGGTCGAAGGAGTTCATGGTGCGTTCAACCTCTTGCAGCTCACGCTGAGCGTGTTTCAGCGGCACCTGACGGCGCGGAACCCCCGCGTGCTTGTTCGGACACGTCCGCGCCGTCTGCGTCCCGAGGCGGCGAACCAGGAAAACGTACTCAACGACACGATCAAGAGGCTGAAGCTCAAGCGGACCATTCGAGCGGCGGTCGGCGATGCGTTTGCGCAGATGGGTGTCGTGAAGATCGGCCGCGAGTTGATGGTGGGAAGCGGGACGACGATGCCGTCCCCGGGGAGCATCTTCGTCGATCAGGTGTCGTTCGACGACTACGTGTTCGACACGACGGCGAAGACGTGGGATCAGATTGCGTTCGACGGGAATCGCTACTCGCTGCCACTGGACACGATCCTAGCGACGGATATCTACGACGGCAAGGTCCGGCAACGGCTTGAAAACGCGCGCGACAGTTTCAGGACGCGTGCGTCGGCGAAGGGGGAGCTTGCCAGCAATCTCGCGTTCGGTGCGCCGGGTACGGTTGAGTCGTACTGCCCGATGGTGCCGCTGATCGACACGCACCTCAAATATGACAACGCGGTTGTGACACTCGTGGATGACAGCGAGTGGGACCCGAGTGAGACGGCGCTGTTCATGGACGACTGGATTGGGCCGCGGCACGGTCCGTATCGACGGCTGAGCTTTCAGGATGTTCCGAGCAACATCATGCCTCTTCCGCCGATGTCGATTTGGCGACCGATGTCCGAGCTGGCTGCTGCAATGTTCAAGAAGGTCAGCGATCAGGCGCGCAAGTCGAAGAAGGTGTTTGCTATCGGCGGTGCGGGCGAGGAAGATGCGGATCGCATCGCGAACGCCGCGGATGGAACGTACGTTCGTGTGGACCATCCTGAGCTGATCAAGGAGATGAAGTTCGACGGCATTGACCCGTCCAACCTCAACTTCGTCCTCATGCTCAAGATGTTGTACTCGTGGCTGGTGGGGAATCTTGACGCGGTCGGTGGGCTCGGGCCGCAGGCGGATACGCTGGGGCAGGAAGAGATCATGGTTTCGTCGGCCTCAAAACAGGTCGAGGACATGCAGGACCGCGTGGTGGACTTCGTCGCGGAGATCGCGGAGGACATCGCTTGGTATCGGTGGCACGACGACGATGCGGTTGACCACGTCATCAAGCGGCTGCCTGGGACGTCGGGCCGCGTGGAGGTAACGGCGAAGTTTGACCGCAACCGCCTGGGGGGCTGGGGCGACTACGATTACGAGATCGCGCCGTACTCGATGCAGCATACTTCGCCCGCGGCCCGGATGCGGACGCTTGGCGCTGTGATGCAGCAGTACGTGTTGCCGCTTCTGCCGCTTATGCGCGAGGCGGGGATGACGGTCAACGTACCTGAGTTGATGCGGATCGTGACGCGGTACACAGACATGGAGGAGCTGGACGGCATCCTAGAGTCTGTTGAGCCGTTGCAGCAGGCGGACATGGCGGGGGCGAACAGGCCGACGCATACGCACCGGACGTACGAGCGGAGGAACTCGCCGGGGCGCACGACGCAAGGGACTGATGCTGTGTTGATGCAATCGCTGCTTGGAAAGGGTGTGCAGCCGAGCGAGGCGTCGAACGTGGCGTAGGAGCGAACGATGGATCGGAGCTTCTGGTTGAAACTTGGTGCTGAGATTGTGGCTCTGGCCATTGCCGTGACGACCTTGGGCGTGACGATCACCGCGCACCTCAATGCGCGGTTCCACGAGATCGACAAGCAGCTCATGGTCATCACGTACAGCATCGAGAATCCGTGGAAGGCGCAGGACATGGAGGTGTGGTCGCTGCGGTTGCGGGTGAATAACCCGTCTATTGACGTGCCGGACCCGCGCGAGGTAGTGAACAGTCGGAAGGTGAACAGATGAGTGTTCGGTGGCACATCAATGGTCGCGAGGTGACGAAGAAGGAGTTTCTTCGCAACAAGCGCGGCATCACGCCGGGCTCGTCACCGATGACGCAGTGTGCGCGGACGTGGCCGATGCTGTCGGACGCGGCCGGCGTTCATCCGGATCAGATCCCTGAGGCGCGGGCTGAGCTACAGAAGCAGGGTGTGGATGCGAACTTCGCCCCGGATGGGCGAATCGAGTTTCGTAGTAAGGGACATCGTAAAGTGGTGTGTGAGGCAATGGGATTGTACGACCGCAATGGCGGTCATGGAGATCCGCGGAAGAAGAACTAGCGGAAGGCCGTCGCGCGTAGCGCGGCGCCTGATGGCGTACCGGGAGTAGCTACCCGGGAGATCGCCCGAACGATCGCTGCCTTTTCGGGAAGGTCGCGCTATGCGTGCGGCCTTCCCTTCATTTTGGAGGCAACGATCCATGTCTGGTGAAGCGACGAACGAAGGCGGGAACGGGGCGGTGGTAGTGGACGCTGGTTCTCAGGAGCCGACGGGCGTTCAGGGCAACAACACTCCGGTAGCGGCTGACGGCGGTAACGTCCAGCCGACGCCGAGTACGGTGGCGAGCGCCAGGGCCGATCAGCAGACGGCGCCGATGCAGCAAACGAAACCGCCAGTGCCGCCCGCTCCGACGTACTCGCCGGCCTTGCTGGCGCGTGCGAAGCAGTCGGGGTTCTCTCAGGCTGACATTGAGCAGTACGGGAGTGAGGACCTCGCCGAAGCGGCGCTGAACGCCTTCGATCGTAAGATGGGTGAGATGGCGTTGCGTCAGCAGCAGCCGACGCAACAGCCGACGCAACAGCCCGCACAGCAACCGGCGGCTTTTCAGCCTGCCCAGCCTCCTCAACAGCCGTTGCAGCAGCCGACGCAACGGCAAACGCAACAGCCAAGCCAACCGCAGGTCGACCAGACGATTAACTTCCTGGACGGCATAAGCGATGACGTGAATGACCCTGAGATGGTCAAGGCTCTTGGTAACTTCCAGGAGCACTACGCAGCCACGCATCAGCGCGTGGACAAGCTCGAAGCTGACCTGAAGAGCGTGGTGTCTCACCTCGTGAAGCAGGTTCAGAGGGCCGAGGCCGCTGACTTCGACGGGTTCATCGAGAGTCTGGGGGACGAGTGGAGCGATGTGTACGGCAAGGGCCGCTTCACTGAGTTGAGCCGCGAGGGCGAGCACCATCAGAACCGCGTGAAGCTGGCGCAGGCCGCGCACGCGATTCGCCAGGGGTATCAGCTCCGCGGCTTGGATGCTCCCGATCTGCGTGTCCTGCTGGACCGCGAACATCGGGCGCTTTTCGGAAAACGCAATTCCAACCAATCGTCCGCGAGTCAGCAGGCGTCGGATCAGCCGCGAGGCGTGAACGGTCGGTTCACACCGGTGTCGCGGCCGACGGGGGGTAACAGTAACCCCGCGGCCGTGAATCAGGATCGCGTCGCGGAGGAGAACGTGCGGCGGAAGCTGCGCGAGTTCGGCGTTAAGGGCTGACCGTGGCTGGAGTATAGGCTATGCCTGATGTGACACTTACCACCGAGCAGGTCGCCGATCTGGTGACGACCACGCTCGGATCATACGACCCGCCCAAGTGGCAGGACCTGACTACCGACCTTCAGGCGTTCTACGCATTGCCGCAGGTCCTGAAGGAGGAGAAGGTCCAGTTGGAGGGCGGCGTCAAGGTTGTTCGGTTCCTTCAGACCGATCATCTGGATTCTGCACGCGCGGTCGGGCTCAACGACATCGACCGTGTCAACGACCGCGACATGATGGAGAAGATCGAGGAGGGCTGGCGGCATTGTACGGCCAACATGTCACTCGAACGCCGCATCGTGAACATGAACCGCGGCGAGGCCCAGCTCGTGAAGCTGGTGAAGACCAAAGAACACGGCATGATGGTCGCGCTCGCTGAGGCGATGGAACAGTGGATGTGGACGCTGTTGTCTGCGGACGACGGCATCACGCCCATCGGTATTCCGTACTGGATCAACAAGTATCCGTCCGGCAATACCGCTCTCGGGTTCACCGGCACGTTGCCGTGGACCGGCGTGTACCCCGGTGGTCTGAATCACGCTCGTTTCCGGAACATCGCCGGGAAGTACACTGACTTCTCCAAGACCGATCTCCTGCCGCTCATGCGGAAGGGGTATCGGATTGGTCGCTTCATGCCGCCGGTAAAGCACAGCGCGAACTACGACCGCGGCAGCGAGCGGTACGGTTTTTACACGACGATCGAAGCCATTATGATGCTGGAGATGCTCGGGGAGTCGCAGAACGACAACCTGGGCAAGGATCTGGCGTCGATGGACGGGCAGATTCTGTTCCGTCGCTGCCCGATTCACTGGGTTCCGCAACTCGAAGCTGACACGCACAACCCGATCTACGGGATCGACTGGGCGCAGCTCTACCCGGTGTTCTTGGAGGGCGAGTACATGAATCGCTCGCCGGCTCAGGTGTGCAGCGAGCAGCACACGCGCGTGCGGGTCCACATCGACTGCACGTACACGTTCATGGCCCACGACTTGCGGCGCCTGATGGTTCTCTCTCAGGACACGGACAAGAGCTAGAAAGGAGGTGATCCGTGAATCCTACGAAGTACATTGACCAGGACAAGCAGCGGATCGCTCTGGGGCAGTCGCCCCTTCCCGGTATGAGCTACGCCCTGTGGGACAAGTGTCCCTGGGGCGAGCTGATGTGCGACCCCAGCAAGGGGTATGCGTTCTACGACGACTTCCTCGTGTTCCCGGTGCATGCGTCTACGGCCGCGGCGGCTGTTGATGGTCCGCTGGGGCAGTACGACGCCTATCTCGCACAGGGCGGCAGCATCGCTGGTGCCGACGCGATGGGCGGCGCGATTACGCTGTCTTCGGACGGTGACAACGAGTGTGTCGGTCTGTCGAGTGCCGTGGCGCCGATCAAGATCAACCTTACGACTGGCAAGCCGTGCTGGTTCGAGGCGCGCATCAAGACGAGCACGATCGCGGATACCAAGCACGGGTTCTTCCTCGGCTTGATCGAAGCGGCTGCGCTTGCGGCGGCGGTTCCTATCACAGCGGCTGGCGCGATCGCGGACAAGAACCTCATCGGGTTCCATCGCCTGGAAGGCGACGGCGACTACTTGGACATCGTATACAAGGCGGACGGCCAGGTGGCGCAGACCGTGAAGGAGGACGCGGCTCTCCTCGTGGCGGACACCTGGATCAAGGTCGGGTTCTACTTCGATGGCAGCACGATCACGTTCTTTGTGAACGGCGTTGCGCTGGAGGACACCGTGAGCAAGACGGACCTTGCCGCGGCCACGTTCCCGAGCGACGTCGGGCTCGGCGTGGTCCTCGCGATTCTGAACGCGACTGGAACGGCCCCGGGCAATTCGTCCATTGACTGGTGGGCCTTCGCCCAGATGCGTTAGGAGGCTGTCATGTCGTCGTTGTCGCTTGGGTATGACGATCTGGTTAAGAAGCTGTCGTACTACGCCGGCTGGGGCTTCTCCACGCCGACCGGAGACAGGCTTGCGATGATCGACCGGTGTATTCAAAGCGGCTATCGGAGATTCCTGACGGCCTACTCGTGGCGGTTCCTGCGGCCCCTGAACACACTCGAAACGGGTGCCGCAGGGACGGCCGGCGCAGGGACAACCGGCACGACGCTGGTGTGTAGCGCTGGTCCGTTCACAGAGTTCATGGTCGGTGCCTTGGTGACGTTCACGTCTACGGAGAACACGTACGAGATAGCGTCGGTGGGCGACGCGCAGACCGTGACGCTCACAGAGGCGCTGGACGGCGATGGCGTGGCTGATGCGTTCACGGTGACGCAGTACGCCGTGTTCGACCTTCCGGCAAACTTCGCAAACCTCAAGGGGCAGCGGATTACGTTCGCCGAGAACAAGGACGTGCCCTACATCATCGTGGCCGGCGAGGCGCGCGTGCGTGACAGCTTGCGACGCTCGTCGAGCGTTGGGCGTCCGCAGCTTGCCGCGGTGCGCCCGAAGCCGCACGGCGGTTCGGATGACGAGGAGCAGCGGTACGAGTTGGTACTGTGGCCGCGGCCGGATCGGGCGTACGTGCTGGAGTATCGGTATCAGGTCCTGGTCTCAAAGCTCGCGACGGGCAAGTACCCGATCGGCGGCATGGAGCATGGCGAGACGATTGAGGCCGCGTGTATGGCGGCAATCGAACGTGAGCTGGAAGGTCCGGGTCCTCAGGACGCGGATTTTGTGCGGATGTTGGAGGTCAGCAAACGCAAGGACAACGAGCACGCGCCGGACTACTTCGGTGGCCGGAATCTCACCTCCCCAGACGTAGAGCGGCTTCAACGTAGTGGGCTCGTGGTGACGTACAACGGCAATACCTATCCGGGAGTGTCGTAATTGCGATTGAGATCGACTTTGTTTTGGTGACTGTGTTTTACGAGTATAAGGAGCGTGAGATGAACGTGGCGGCACTGCATCGGCTTCTGGAGGCGTCGAGGAGCGCGCCTTTGAACAAGACGACGAAGCTGTTCTGTTTCGATGGCGGCACGGCGGCGACGCACGGCTATACCATAGGCATTGGGTCGTCACTGCCCGGATCGACCGATACCGAGTGGGCGACCGGCGCTCTGTTCGTCAAGGTCGGAACCGGGCTGTACAAGAACGCGGGCAGCGGCTGGGGTAACGCCCCGAGCTGGGCGGCGGTGACTACGGCGTAGTCGATGGCCCGCAGTCGTACCATCCCGATCAAGTTCCCGTTCGCGGGACTGAGTCGGCGGTTTGCACATCAGTCGCAACCGCCGTACACGACGCCGAACGCGCTGAATGTGCGGCCGAACGACGGTGTTCACTTCCTGGGGCGTCGTCGTGGGTCGTCGCGCCCCGGTGTTGTTGCGCACTTCGGCGGCGCGCAGGTTGGAGTGGGACTGATGCGCCTTCTGGCGCGGGTTGAGGGGTTCAATCCTGGTACGTTCCACGAGTACCTGGATTCGTTCGATCGGACTGCATGGGGGCCGGCGTGGTCGATCCCCGGTGGCTTGACTCGGATGCCTGAACTCGTGGACGGGTTTGCCTACTCTGACGAGAACGGTGTGCAATCGGGCGGCGTGTACAACGTCATCGACTTCGACACGGACCGTCCGTACAGTCTCGGTCTGCGTGTGTGGCTCGGCCACCGTCAGACTACTGGCACGGTGATTAAACCGGACGGGCTGTACTACCTGCTGCTGCGCATGGTTGACGACGCCCCAGTTGCATTCGGCGCTGGGGCGACAGTCATTGCAGTCGTGCTGACTGTGACAACGTCGGGCGACACGCTGACTTATAACGTGAAGGCGTACTACGATACGTCTGGTGCGCCCGTCTTCGACGTGAACATCACACCGAGCCGAAGTTCGCCCGAGTATGTTGACTTTGCCGTTGTGTCGAAGGGTACGTCCTGGGGTTGCTACCTGTTCGACCAGCTCGTCTCGCCGTGGACGAGTGTTGGCGGAAACACGCGTCATCGTGCTGGGTTCGCGATTCATCCGTCCACCGCAGACAGTCAGTGCAAGGTCGACCGTTTCTGGTTGAACTGCTACCGGAACGACCCTGTTCCTTCTGGGCGAGATCGGGTTGTGGCGAGCGCGGCTGGCAATCTCAGTTACGAGAACGACAGCGGGCAACTCGTACCGTTGAGTACACCGATCAGTTTATCGAGCGACAAGTCGCTACAGGCGGCGTCGTTCATGGGCAAGCTGTTCATCGCCGAGCACGGAGACGTGCGCATTGAGAGCGAGACGGGCGTCCTCACGCCGGAGCCCGCTGCCGCGTGGACGTACACACGGCTTGACGATGGTGCTGTTCCGGACTGGTCGGCGCGAGGCATCAACGGTAACATCCATGTTGCACAACTGACGCACCCGCAGGGATTCGCACATGGCGGCATCTTCCAGATTTTCGATGCACCTGCGGCGAATTTGGTGATTAAGGGGTACCCGAAGAACTTCGGGGACATGTCGTTCATCAAGTACCGGATCGAGCGCGGCCCACTCGTGTTTGACCCGGTCGAGAACACGCTCTCGCTGTGGCTGTCGGAGGCCGGGAAGGGCTTCGTTCCGGTAGGATGCCCGCTGATCTGTCGGTATCAGGGACGGATCGTCATGGCGGGGTATCCGCCGCATACGTGGTACATGTGCCGTCGCGGCGATCCGTTCGACTGGGATTATGGGGCCTCGGCGTCCGATCCGAACCGCGCGGTGGCTGGCGCCCTCAGTACAGCAGGTGTCATCGGCGATCCGATCAAAGCGTTGATCCCGGCCGGCGACGATTACTTGCTGTTCGGGTTGCAGTCGCAGATGCACTTGATGCGCGGTGATCCGGCGATGGGTGGATCGATCGACGTCGTGTCGAATCGGGTTGGGGTCATCGGGTCGCAGGCGTGGTGTGAAGGTCCAAACGGGAGCGTTTACTGGGTCGGACAGGATCGGTATCTGTGGACGATGCGTCCGGGGGTGGATGCGGAGCCGTCGTGTCTGTCGGCTAACGTAATCGGTAACAGCTTCTCCGTGTTGTCGCCTGAATTGGTAAATCTCGAATACGATTCCGCGCAGCAAGGCGTTCACATCTTCTGCCCGCGCAGCGAATCAGGGTCGGGGTTCCATTGGTGGTATGACTTAGCGGACAAGGGGTTCTGGCCGGTAGCGTTTGGCGACACGGACTGTGAGCCGTGTGCGTCGCTGTTCGTTCCGCATGCGGGGATGTTCACCGGTTCATCCTGGCTGTACAACAACCTCGTCATAATGGGCGGGAAGACGGGTAAGGTCTTCGGGTTTACGTATCCGGATCAATTCGATAATGGCCATGCCTTTGATTCGTACGTTGATCTTGGGCCGTTTCGCCTCGGGCGCGATGGGTTCGATGGTCGCCTCGAAGCGCTGATTGCGTCACTGGGAGAGGTCGTCGCTTCGAGCGACGGACCGGTTGCCTGGGAGGTGCGCACTGGGGCAACGGCTGAAGAGGCGGAAGAGAGTGTCGATGTAGCCGCGAGCGGTGTGTGGAACGTGATCGGCTTGAACCCGCACAGTCGTATGCGCGTGCGAGGCCCATGGGTTGTGATCCGGATCATGAATGGCAGCACGAGTCACTGGTCTCTGGAATCGCTCTTAGCCCACGTGACCGAGCTTGGCGTGCAGAGGGTGTTGTAGGAGAGTGTCATGAGCGGGTTTACCAACAAGGCCCTGTCCGAGACGTTCAAGGGAAATCTTGACTGGGACGACGACGCGCTGAAGATCATGCTGGTGGATTCAACGTTCGTCTTCGACCCTGACAAGTGGGAGGTCGATCAGAACGATGACAGCGTGAACGACGCACATCATCATGAGATTGCTGTAACCGGGTACGCCGGTGGGTATGGCGGGGTTGGGCGGAAGGCGGCTACGGTGGTGATTTCGGAGGATGACACGAACGATCAGATGGATCTTACTTTCTCCGATCTGACGTGGGTGTCGCTCGGTGCTGGAGCCACGATCGGCATGGCACTGCTCATCAAGGAGATGGGCGGCGATGATGTGTCCTCGATGATCCTCTACGCCCTCGATCTGGTAGACACTCCCACGGTGGGTGGTGACTTTCAGCTTGATTTCTCAGCGACTGGGAACGTCAGCGTGAATTCGATCGGAGCGTGATATGGCGACAGTGCCAGTGCTCACACATGCTAGCAGCGTAACATCTCCCGCGGTGCGGACGGCTGTGCGCTCGCCCGTTGCTGTGCATGCGTCGTCCTGCGTTCCGCCGACGCCGGTGTACAACGGCAGCGGTGCTGCGGTGCCGCGAGTTGAGCACATGACCCGAGTCCGTCCGTGGACATGGCGTTCGCGAGCACTGTTCGTGTCCGTGACACGCGTGCGTCCGCCGCAGAGCATGCTGGAACTTGTGAGCGACGAGTACGGCGCTCTGCGTCTGAAGACTGGCGGTATCGTCCACGCACACACGTGCACCCCTCCTGCTGTGGTGTTGTCATGATCCCTGTTCGTACGCATCCAGTTGAGGTTCGCCAGTCGTTCTCCGCCGCTGTGCGCTCGCTGCATTTGGTGGTGATGGCGTGCGACGCCCTGTCGCTCGACACCAGCCGCGTGCGCGTTCCGAATGAACGTGACCTGATCGACTGGCGCCGGGCAGCACAGATGCTGGCGGTCGCCGGCGCTGAGTTGCGGGCCGTCGTGCGAGAGACGGCCGACGACTTGGGTATCTCACTGTCCGGCGTTCCGATGTGGCCGCATGTGCCGCATGGTGACAATCCGGTTGAAGTGCGCCAGTTCTTCCAGCGGGTGGCACAGGTCGCCCGTTCACTGGAGGAGTCCGTGAAGAAGGTGAAATCATGAGTGTGCGACAGATGCTTGGCTGGCTTGCGCCCATGCTGTCGAATTTCGAGCAGACGCATCGGCAGGGCGAGGCCTCGACACTGAACTCAGAGCTTCAGAGTCAGCTCATCGAACTGATCGGGGCAAACACGGGCGTATACATGCCGAGTTCGGTCCAGCCGTCACAGCCGTTTGAGCTGGGTTGGCTGACTCCCGAACAGCGTGATGCTGTGGATCGGGAGCGGTGGTTATACGGGCCGAATGCGACGCCGTTTACGCGGCGGTATCAGACAGAGGACGACTGGCAGCAGCATTTGTACACGACGTACGGGGATGCAGTGCCCGAGGAGTTGCTCGCTACAACCGGTCAGGTCGGGCCGTCTGGTCAGGTCGGGCCGTCGCTGATGGACCAGTTCGACATTCTGGAGGGCAAGAGCCTAGGGCTCCTGTCTGATACCGGAACTGCGGCGAAGGCGGACATCGCTCGTTCGTACGCGGACCGCGAGGAGCAAATGCGCGGCGAGGCGTTCAGTCGCGGGTTATCCGGCACGACGATCATGCCGACCATGTCGGCCGGCTTGGCGCGGGACGAAGCGAACGCGAAGACGCTGCTCGACGAGCAGATGCGCCGTGAGAAGGCGGCGATCACGACCAACATCGGTTCGGCTCGGATCGGCGCGCAGCAGGGCGGGTTGAACGCGCTCATCAACGTCCTGGGCTCGGGCATGCTGGAGGGGCCGGGGTACGCCTACCTCGGCGACTCGCTCGGCGAGCTGCGGAACAGTTTGCTGGCCGAGGCGCAGCTCGACGCGGCTGAGGATGCCGGCGCCGGCCTGTGGCCGGGTCTCTTGAGCATGGGCGGACAATTGGGTGGATCGGCGATTTTAGCTGCTGCTTTGTCTGACCGTCGCATGAAGGCTGACATCGAGGAGGTGGATGAACACGCGGTGCTGGAGGCAGTCAGCAAGATGCCCGTCTCGACGTGGCGCTACCTCTCTGGACCGCAGCGTCACATGGGGCCGATGGCTGACGACTTCGCTAAGGTGTTCAACGGGGCCCCCGATGGCGAAACGCCGACCGATATCAAGTACGTGGACGCGATCGGTGTACTGTTCGCGACGGTTAAAGCGTTGGCCAAGCGCGTGAAGGAACTGGAATCGAGGTAGACTGATGGTGGTACATGCTCGCCCGTCGCGGAGTGCTGCCCTGAGCAGCGACTACCAACGCCTCATGGCCGAGTTCTCTCGCATGGTGGCCAGTAGCGATATGGCTGGAGACCAGGCGTGGAATCAGGCGTTTGGTGACGTTGGCCGGTCGCTCTCCGCGGGGATCGTGGCCGGGCCGCGGTTGGAGTACGACAAGGCCCTGCGCGACTACGAACGGTCGCAGGACATGGGGGACCGGCGCGACACGTTCGCCATGCGCCTGGGGCGCAAGGACTGGTCCACGCTCCAGGGCGAGATCGAGGACGCCGGCGGCTGGGAGGAGTGGCGGCAGAGCAATTGGGAGAAGCTGGAGAAGCCGCAACAAGAAGCGCTCCAGCAAATGGCTTTGGCCGAGCGGCGGAAGGTCGGCCAGATCAACATGCAGGAGGCGCTACGGGCCGAAGCTCTGCGCGAGCCGGACATGCCGCGCGAGATCGCCATGAACATGCAGAGCCTTCCGCCCAAGCTGCGCAACGCATGGTCCGAGCTGCAACAGGACGTGAACGCGATCCAGGCGAACACGGAGGGGATGTTCACGGCTGAGGAGCAGGCCAGCGCCTTGTCGCAGGTCCGTCAGCAGCAGCGGGCGCTCATCCAGGAGATGGGCAAGTACCGCCCGCCGACGGCGCAGGAGCAGTTCGAGGCACGGCGGATCACGCTCCCGGGTGGACGTGCTGGGTACCTGGACAAGAACGGCGACCCGCAACCCCTATCCGAGGACAGCGTTTCACCGCTCCAGGAGGTGCGAACGCAGTTGCAGCAGTCGTTGCTGCATACAGAGGAGCCTGAAAAGCAGCAGGCGATCATCCAGAAGCTCGGCCAGCTCGCGGAGCAGGAGCGGAAGATCACCGAGATGTCAATTCGTGCCCGGCATTGGACGGGGCCGGACGGGCGCACCTACATCATGCAGCCAGACGGCAAGATCGACACGAAGGACCCGCCGAAGTCGGACACCCGCGACGTGGGGGGGCTGTACAAAGAAGCCGCGGCCCGGGCTGAGATGGCGTCGATCGACTCGAACCAGCCGGTGACGTCGGAAGCCGTTGTGACGCAGGCGAAGCAGATCATGGAGGAGCGCGACGCGGTGGCGCGTGAGGTGAAGCGGCGCCAGGTTTTGCAGAAGATGGAAGCGGTTGCTATCCCTGCGCCGCGCAACGCGGACGGCTCGTTGCGGGTCTGGGCGAACGATGGCCCTGATGCGATGCGTCTTGGTCAGCTCTACGCCGTGGATACAGCGCAGGGTCGGATGTACGTCATGTGGACTGGGTCGACCATCAAGGAGGTTACCGCAGAGGAGTTTGCGAATGCCGGCCGGTAAGACGTACACTCCCGACGAGTTCAACGCGATCCTCGCGCCGCCGAAGACGGGTGCCGAGTATACGGTCGCTGAGTTCAATGAGCGGTTCCTGGACCCGAATTCGCGCTTCAACTTCCTCTCCGTTATGCCGGGCGAGGAGAACGTCATCGAGGTGCCTGCTTCGGAGCGGAACCGGAAGCGGTATGCTTACCGGACGATGCAGGTGCCTGATGACAGTGGCGGTGAGTCAATCAAGCTCCGCGTGAAGGGCAACACGCCCGAGCAGCGGCGGACGGACCGTGTGCGCATGGCGCTCCAGAGCATTACTGGGGACGATGCTGTCCGGCGCAGCGAGCGGAAGGGATTCCTGGAAGCGCTACCGTTCATCGGCGGCGTTGCGGGCACTGTTGAACCGCTGAAGGTCCGTGCGGCCGTTGACCGGATCATGGACGATCCCGACAAGGCGTCCCAGGCCGACTACGAGCAGCTCGCGTGGCTCCTGTTCGACGAGGAGCGTCGCAAGCAGGTGGAGGCCCTGGGGGGCGGTGAGCGGTTCCTGTGGAAGGTGGCCGAGATCGCGAAGGCGCTTCCGGGGTTTGCCATTGAAGTCGCTGCGACAAGCGGCGTGTACTCTGCTGGTAAGGCAGTCGGCAAACGAGTGATTGGCAAAGCGCTGCGCGACCAGGCGCTACGCCGCATCGAAACACGCCTTCTGGCCGGTGGCGTTGGGGCGGCGGCGCAGACACTGGCGAACCCACAGCGCATTGCTGAAGCCGCTGCAAAGCGGACGCTTCCGCAAGTGTCGATTGGTGACAGCGGCGACGTGCATGTGAGTCTCCCGGATCGGGATTTCATGGATGCGCTGCCGGCTGGCTTCGTCGATGCGTTCATCGAGTTCGCGTCGGAGCGGGCCGGCGGGCTGATCGACAATGTGCCCCGGCCGCAGTGGATTCGTGGCTTGAAGGAAGCCGCCGTACGCCGGTGGCTGGCGAAGAATCCCGACGCGACGATGTCGCAATTGCTCGACAAAGTCCGTAGCCGCACCGGCTGGCATGGAGTGCTGGGCGAGGTCTTTGAGGAGCGTGTGGGCGACCTGGCGCGGTTCGAGGCTGGCATGCAGGGGGCGGACGAGACGATTCCGGAACTGGAAGACCTTGCGGCCGAGGTGGTGGCGTTCAGCTTGCCGGGCGCAGCACGCGCTGCGCTGGAGTGGTCGTCTGACCGGGGGCCGGGTGATGACATTCCGCTCCATCCGTTTCGGCAGGATCAGTCTGAGGGGCCGGGCGAGGCGGTGAAGCCTGAGCCGGCCCCGGCGTCCGTTCCTCTCTTGAATCAGAAAGAGTTGCTTCTGTCAGAGGATGGCGCGATCGGTTTTGCGAACATTTATCCGGATCAGGCCGGGGCAATCGTGGACGAGTACAACGAAAAGGGGACGGTCACTGCGCGCGGGCCGTTCGCGCAGGTGGCTGCACGAGACAGTCGACAGCGGTGGTCGGCGAAGGAGCGGGCCGAGTTCGCGAAGCTGCTCGAACAGGCGATGGCCGACATCAACACCGCGGATATGGAGGGCGAACTTGAACAGGCGACAGAGACGACGCAACCGGAGGACGTTCCCGCAGAATCACCCGTGGCCCCGACGCCGACTGTGGAGCCGGCGCCCGACGACGCGCAAGCGAATGAGCCTGCCCCTGTCACCGAAACCCCTGCTGTAGAGCCTGAGGAGGTGGTTTCGGTTCCAGTGACACTGGCGACGTCTGTTGCGGACAAACTCAACGCCGGGGAGTCCCTCGACGACTTCGACGAGCTGGCCGCGGCGGCGTACGGCGGCACGCGGGCGGAAGGCGCCTACCAGCCGTCCGAGGCGTACGACGCGATGGAGTTGGGCGTCAACCAGCACGTTCGCGCCCAGGCCGGGCGGTACGACCCGCGGCGTGATGCGGACGGCGCCAAGGACGCCGTGGCCGGGCTGGAGGAGGTGACGGCCAAGCTTCCGCGCCAGCGGGCCCGGAGCGGCGAGAAAGACGCCCTCCAGCAGTTCAGCACGCCGCCGGCGTACTCGTATGTCGCGGCGTGGGCGGCGAACCTGACGGACCAGGACGTCGTTCTGGAGCCGAGTGCCGGGACCGGCGATCTGGCAGTGATGGCGCAGAACGCCGGGGCGCGGGTGTATGCCAACGAGCTTTCCGACCAACGGGCGGCGCTGCTCGGCGCCCTGGGTCTGGACGGCGTGTTCACCGAAGACGCGGAGCACGTCGATAAGATTCTGCCCGACCGCATGCCCCAGCCGTCCGTGGTTCTGATGAACCCGCCGTTCTTGCGGGCCGGGAAGCGTATGGGAGGTAAGCGCCTGATTGGTACGGACTTGCGCCACGTCGATTCGGCGCTGAAGCTGATGGCGCCGGGTGGGCGGCTGGTCGCGATCGTCGGGGCGCCGATGCGGGGCGAGGAGACGAAAGGGTTTTTGCGTTGGGAACGTAAAGCCAGCGGTAGCTATGATATACGTGCGAACGTCGTGGTTGGCCGCGATGTCCACAAGCAGTACGGTACGACGTTTCCGACGCGCCTGCTGGTGATTGACAAGCCGACCGGCGAGCGGGCGCAGGGCAAAACGGTCACCGGCACGGCGGCGACGCTGGCCGAGTTGATCGACAAGCTGAAAGGGGTGCGCGATAGCCGAGCCTCGGAAGGAGGACGCGCTGTACGTGGCGAGCGTCCTGGGCGAGACGTTGCTGTGGGCGAACAGGGAGGTGCGCGAGGTGAGGGAGAGCGTGTAGCCAAGGTCCAGACGGCAGAGGCCGCGCGCAGGTTGCAGGCGGCGGCGGACGCCGAGCCTGAGGAGCAGGGGATTTATTCCGGCGTCCCCATGCCAACCGCACGCACGCCGCGCCGACCGGATACCGTCCCTGTGTGGCGTCACAGCCTTCCTGAGGCTGTCCTGGACCGCCTGGAGGCGTCCGAAGGGGCTCCCCGTACGCCGTGGTATGCCAACGTGGGAGAAGTCGCTACGGCGGCGTGGCACAAGCTGACTCGGCCGTACGAGTATCTCCCGGGTGATGACTTCCACAGCACGGCGCGGGAGGTGTTTCGCATCCTCCGCGACGTTCCGTACGCGGTCGGCGACGAGGTGAAGCGCACGATAGCGGCGGTGATTGATCCCTTGGGCAAGAACCGCTTGGGGCTGTTCCGTGACAAACTCCTGGTTCGCAACATGATCGCGGCCGTGGATCGCGGTGAGCCGCTACGACACGGGTTCACCGATCGAGCACAACTCGAGCTGTGGGAAGCGGACATCGACGCGGCGATCGAGAAGACGACGGACGACGACGGCCGAAACAGGATTACGGAAGCCCTCGATGGACGTCAGAAAGTCGTCCGCGAGTTGGTGACTGATCTGGTGGACCACGACCTGCTCCCTGAGGCAACGCTTGAGCGGACGGATGACTACTGGCATCAGCACGTCCTGAACTACATTCGTGTCGATCGGTTGAGCGGTGCGAACCGCCTGCGGCCTGTGAAGCGGTCGTTCCAGCAGCGACGCGCGACTGGACCGGACGTAGCTGAAGAAACCTGGGACTACAACGTCGATTACATCGAGGCCGAAGCGCACTGGATGACCGAGGCTGCCGTCGAGCTTCGCAAGCATAAGCTCCTGCGGCAGATCGCACAGAAATACGACATCAAGAACGACCTGAAGCGCACGGCGTTCAACCGCAATTACGAGGCCGTTGTCGGCGGGCCGGACAACATGGCCCGCGTTCTGGAGCTTCGGTCTGAGATCAGGGCGGCACGCGACGCCGGCGAGGACAAGAGCGTCATTGCTCCGATGGTCGAGGAGCTTCACACGCTCGATCCGACCATGCCGTACCGCGAGCGGATCGCCTGGATGAGCGCCCAGCTTCGTGCCCAGCGGCCGGACGCCCCAGGCGGCGAGTTGGACGACGCGATTGAAGAAAGTGACATCGATGCGCGCTGGTTCCGGTTCCTGAAACGCATGGCCGACAGCCAGGACGAGGAGTTGACGCAAGAACGGATGCTGGCGCGCGGTATCTTCTCGGCGATCACCGGACGGCAACAGTTCGTCAAGGAGCGACTGGGCGACCAGCTCACGACGTGGGAGGACGTTCTGCGTGAGCGGCCGGACTACGCTGAATGGCAGCCCGAGCCCGGCAACAGCTTCTACAAGGCCCTGACGATTCCCCAGCGGTTGCAGGAAGCGATCGAGCAAGGGCAGCTTGAGGAGTTGAAGCTGACACTGGATCAGCTCCGTGCGGTCCGCGTGCTCGGCAACCGCCGGCCGAGCTTCGTCCTGCCGGTGACGATCGTCCGCCAGCTCCAGGCCGCGGAGAAGCCGAAGAGCAACAACCCCGTTGCTCGGTTCCTCAACCGGGCGCACAGCCTCATGAAGTCGTGGTACCTGCACCGCCCGACAGGCGTAGTGGGGTACACGCTCCGCAACCTGTTCGGCGACACCGACGCCGTGGTCGGCTCGATGGCGGCGGGGATGTTCACGCACGCTCCCCGGGCCTGGAAGGAGTTGTGGGGTTACGCCCGTGGCAACCTGTGGATGAGCGATGATTTGCGGACGGCGCGTGACCTGGGCGTGATCGGTTCGGCCATGACCACGGTGGAGGTGGCCGACCTGCGCGAGTTGATCCCGTTCCAGCGGTTCTACGACGAGAAGCGAAACGTAGGGCGGATGATCTTCGCCCCGCTTCAGTTCGGCCGGGCGGCGAACGAGTTCCGTGAGAACCTCTACCGCTACATGGCGTTCCTGCACTACAAGGCCCAACTCGCAGGTGGCGCCGTTGCCCACTACGGACCGTCTCGAAAAGGCACTGTGGATACACTGCGCCGCGACATGGGCGATGACGTCGCCGCGGCTCACCTGGCGCGGAACCTTCTCGGTGACTACGGCAATCTGACGGTCTTCGGCGAGTGGATGCGCAAGTATGCCTGGTCGTTCTGGTCGTTCGTCGAAATCAACTTCAAGCGCTACCCGCGCATGGGGATCAACGCCCGGAATTATGCGCAGATGAAGGGCAAAGACCGCGCATGGGCGCGGGGCGTGTACCTGGGATTGGCCGGTACGGCGATGTCGGGCGTGTTCGCGGCTACGTATGCGTTCAACTCGTTGGTTTTCCCCGACGAGGAAGAGGAGCTGAACGCCCGCGAGCGGGCTGCGCCGCACATGATCCTGGGGCGCAACTCGGACGGGTCCATCCGGGTGATGCGCAACATGGGCTCGCTCGGTGACTTCCTCGACTGGTTCAGCATACCCGAGCTGATGCGGCTTGCACCGCTCTGGCGGGCGAACCAGATCACGACGGCTGACCTGCTGAAGGAGATGGGCGGCTCGACCCTGACGAAGTTCGTCGGGGGCACGGCGCCGCACATCAAAGCTGCGACCGAGACCACGTTGGGGCTCCAAATGTACCCCGACGTGCTCAACCCCCGCCGGGCGCCGCGTGACGAGATTCTGGCGAACACTCTGGCGCTGCGTGACGAGTACCTCGCCACGAAGGGGTTGATCAAGCGCGACGGTACGCGGGCGCGGAGTGGGTACGCCAACCGCATCCTGACCGGCGTGTCAAACCCGCACCGCAACGCATGGTCGGACACGATTACATTGCGCGAGGCGTTCCTAAGGCAAAAGAACAAGGCGAGCGAGGGCATGTACCCGCGCAGCGCGTTCCACACCCTGCGACAGGCGATCTTCAACGAGGATCGGAACGCTTTCCTCGAAGCGCGCCGAGCGTACCTGAAGGAGAAGACGCACGGTGACTTCATTCGAGCGCTGGCCTACCTGGACCCGATCGCGCCGCGCCTGAACGTCGAGGACGAGCGGGAGTTCGAGACGCAGTTCCTGACACCGGATCAGCGCCAGATCGTTCGCCACGCTCAAGACTGGGCGGCGCAGGCCCAGGCGACGGCGTGGATGTGGTGGGATGAAGCTGGGAGCAGCGATGCGATGTGGCAAGCCGCCAAACGCAAGTTCCTGGAGACTCAGGTGAAGACCTTGCACCGTCGTCCACCGCGCCGACAAGAAGGGGAGAGCGCAGTAGAATTCCGCCAGAGGCTGCAACAGTATCGTAGTAACCGTACACGAGCAGCGCGGAAGGTGCGCCTTGGTAAGGGAAAACCCGGGTCGTCATAATATCCAGTTTTATCCCCGCCGTCTGAGGAGCCAATGGAAAATTCTGGAAATCTCGGGGCAGGGGCGGATTACGCTTGACGTCCGGGAAAATCTGGATATATCTAGGCTACCCAGACCAGCCTGGATTGGAGCGAAACAATGACCTCTGACATCCACGACGTTACGAACGACGTAATGCTGACGCGCCAGGAGGCGATGGACTTCCTTGGGATCAAGTCGCGCGTGACCCTGCGAAAATGGTGTAAGCAGGGCAAGATCACGCGCTTTGAGATCAGCCCGCTCGTCCACCGCTACAGCAAGCGCCAGCTCCAACAACTCATCGAAGATAGCCGCCGCTGACGGCGCCACACCTTTCAGGAGGAAGCCAAAATGGCCAAGAGACAGTACGAGATTCGCAACATCGGTGAGCTGGATAGCGGGTCGATCGCAAACGAGTTCGACATCGCCATGAGGCACGTGCTCTTTGACACCACTGACCGCCCAACGGTCAGCAAGCCTCGCAAGGTGACGCTCGAAGTGTCACTCGTTCCTGTCGTGGATGAACGCAACGGCGTGATCGACCGCGTGAAGGTTACGCACAAGATCAAGGAGACACTCCCGCCCAAGCAGTGCGTCGAATCCATCATGTTGCCGACCAAGGCCGGTCTTCAGTTCTCCACCAATGATCCCGACGCCCGGCAGAGCACATTCGAGGACGAGCAGGAACGCACGGCTGACACCGTCACAGAATGATCGCGATGCGCGTCGTGCGCTCGTGACACACACATCAGCAACCAGGAGACGAAACGATGTTTGAAGGACTACAGGCTACGGCGATCGACACGGTCGCGAAGATGGCCGTGAGGGGGAGCGTTGCGCACAGAGTGCGCGACCTCGACGAGGTCAACCCTTCGACGAGCCACGTTTGGAACCCGCAGAAGGGCGAGGTTGAAACGTACAAAAAGGAAACGCCGAAGTTGTATCGCGTCGCCGGAACGCTGGACGCGTTTGCGGACCTCCTACATGGAGTCATCGGCAAATTCAAGGGCGACCTTCCGACGACGATTTGCGTCGGTGTGCATGGTGCGCGCGCAGTCCTCAACCCAGCAAGTGTTCGCGAAGACATCGTCGAGATGCCGTTCATCGGCACGAAACCGTGGAACTGGCTCTTCTTCCACGGGCAGCAATCCCAGGTGTACGACCTGGATGACTTCATCGAGCTCACTCGCCACACGCTGCACGGGTGCCTCTCCGACGACTTCGTCGAAGCCCTGCGCACGTTCGAGGTGTCGTTCAAGTCTCGCCAGAAGGTCGAGACCGGCAACTCGCGGCACGGCATGTCGAGCGAGGCGACGCGGTCACTCACCACCAAAGACGGCGCGGACATGCCGGACACGATGCTCGTGCGGACGCCGATCTTCGAGCAGTTTCCCGACATCGTCGCCGAAGTCAACTGCGCGCTGATCTACGACACCAACGACGGCGTGACCGTCGAAGCGAGGCCGCTCCCGGGCGAGATCCATCGGGAGATGGCCAAGGCACTCGACATAATCAAGATTCTGATCGAGGGCCGTATCAATGATGCGCCTGACCTCGAAAGCGCCGTCGTCTACGTCGGACCGACCAGCGAATGAGCGACAGCGTCCAGGTCATCAATGGAATGCTCATCGTCCGCGTGCCGTGGAAGCACAAGCAAGCGTGCCTCGCGCTGCGTGCTCAATGGTCCGCGGAGTTGAGGGCCTGGACGCTGCCTGCGAATCCAGCGATGGCGCGACTTGTGGCGGACACCCTCGGCTCGGTGCTAGCTATCACGGACGAGGACTTTCAGGAACTCCTCGCCCGAGCGCCGAGCCAGGGACCGCCCGACCGCTCACACCTCGCAGAAAGTGGCCCGCCGCTCACCAAACTCCCTCCGTGGCCGCATCAGTGCATCGCCTACAACATGATCGTTAACCAGACCGCGACGATGCTGGCGTACGACATGGGGACGGGCAAGTCGAAGTGCATCGTAGATGCGGTCTGCAACATCGAAGCCCGGTACACGCTGATCCTCTGCCCATGCAGCGTCGTCAGCGTGTGGCCGCGCGAATTCGATAAGCACGCTGCGGTACCCGTCAAAGTCATGCCGCTCGTCGGCCCCATCAAGAACCGTGTCTGCTGGCTGAGCACAGTGACATCGCAGCGAGTGGAACGCCTCGTCGTCGTGCTCAACTATGAGGCCCTGCAACACGACGACATGGAACGTGCTCTCCGGAATGTGCCGTGGGCGCTGATGGTGGCCGACGAGTCGCATCGTATCAAGAAGCCCGGTGGCATTCAGTCACGGATGCTGGCGCGTATCGGGCAGGCGGCGAAGCGGCGGGTATGTTTGACCGGTACGCCGATGCCGCACTCGCCGCTCGACATCTACGGGCAGTACCGATTCCTGGACAAGTCGATCTTCGGTCACAACTTCACGGCGTTCAAAGCGCAATACGCGGTCATGGGCGGCTACCAGAACCGCTGCGCGGTCGCGTTCAAGAACCAGGACGATCTGCGAGCGAAGTTCTACTCGATCGCCCACCGTGTGGAGAAGCGCGACGTCCTCGATCTTCCGAAGTTCACGCACGAACGCCTGGACGTCGAGTTGTCTGACAGCGCCCGCCGCGTCTACCGGCAATTGGAGACTGAGTTCTGCGCCCAGCTCGACAAGGGGGAGGTTACGGCCGCGAACGCCCTGGCCAAGCTGCTTCGGTTGCAGCAGGTCACATCCGGCCACGTGCCGGCGGACGGCGGGCCGATCGAGGAAGTGGACCACGGCAAGCGCGACGCGCTGCTGAGTCTGATTGACGGGCTGGCGGACACTGAGCCCGTCGTGGTGTTCTGCCGCTTCCGTCATGACCTGGACGCGGTAGCGCAGGTCTGCAAGAAGCTCGGCCGCACGCTGTACGAGTTGTCGGGGCGCGTGAATGAGCTGGAAGCGTGGCAGAGCGGCACGTTGGGCGACGTGCTCGCCGTGCAGATCCAATCGGGCGGGGTAGGGGTCGATCTAACCCGGGCGGCGTACGTGGTGTACTACAGCCTGGGATTCAGCCTGGGGGACTACGAGCAATCACTGGCGCGCGTCGATCGGCCAGGGCAGACCCGACCGGTGACGTACTACCACCTGATCGCCACGAAGACCGTGGATGAGAAGGTCTACACCGCGCTCCGCGAGCGCAAGCAGGTCGTGGAGCACATTTTGAGCGAGGGAGACTATGGAAACCACCGTACAACTACACCCGATGGTCGCGTTCGCGATTCACGACCTGCGGCGGAAGTGGCTCGATAAGCAAGCCAAGGACGCCAAGGCCGCATGCGAGAAGTGCGTAGCACTCGGCGTCGCCCATGTCGAGAAGACCGGCGAGAAGTCCATGAAGGTGGACATCTGGACCGTGGAGGGGACGTTCCTTGGGCTCGTGGACGTCTTCGAGGTGTACACGACGGAGGAGGACGCCCGAGACCGACTCGCGCACTACCGCGACATGGCTGGGCACGTGGAAGAGGAGATTCTCGGCCTGAGCGTGAAGCACCAGGGCAAGCCGCAGACAGTCTACACGAAGCGCGAGCTGCGCGTCGGCCCGGCCAACAAGGACAAAGACGCGATGCTGACGGCGCTGAAGTCGGACGACAGCACCGCCGCGCTCGTCAGCGAAACGTACCATTGGAAACAGCTCTGTGCGTGGGTTGGCGAACTGCCTACCGACGACGACGGGGAGCCGGTGTTCCCCGAGCACGTGCAGGGCAAGATCAGCTACGAAGAGACGTACACCATCCAGTCGCGGAAGGGGTAGGGATGCTGGTCCGGTTCTTGAGTTACAGGGATGGTTTTCCTGTCGCAATAAACCCGGATCACGTGCAGCGCGTGTTTCCGGCCGTCAATGATGCCAACCTCACGTTTATTCGCCTCGTCGGGTACGAGAACGACATCGTCGTTCTCGG
>ENA-OVNL01000002-OVNL01000002.1-sediment-metagenome-genome-assembly--contig:-NODE-2-length-21672-cov-3.419542_pt1 | contig 21672 bp, 32 predicted proteins | sample MGYA00250099_ERZ650198 | MGnify/ENA primary metagenome ERZ650198 (study PRJEB26732, sample SAMN07278974) | sediment metagenome | biome: marsh; feature: saltmarsh; material: sediment | place: USA...
AGAAGCGGGTTCGGGAGCTGACGAGGAGGACCAGAGGGGTGAGTATCGAACGGATGGTGGAGCAGCTATCGCGCTACCTGAAAGGGTGGCTCGGGTACTTCGCCATCTGTGAGACCCCATCGGTGCTCGAAAGGCTTGAGTCGTGGATAAGGCGCAGACTGAGATCTGTCGTTTGGAAGCAGTGGAAGCGAGGACGGACGCGGTTTGCTGAGTTGAGAAGGCGCGGCGTTGGAAGAGACCTGGCGGCCCGGGCTGCCGGCAGCGCCCACGGACCTTACCGGCTCAGCAACAGCCCGGCCTTGAGCATTGCGCTTCCAAACGGCTATTTTCGTTCGTTGGGACTTCCTAAGTTGGAGGTCCGGGAAATGGCTTAACCGTTCCGAACCGCCGTGTACGGACCCGTATGCACGGTGGTGTGACAGGGAAAGCCCGCGAGGGCCTACCTATGTCGATTGGCCCGGATGTTTCACGCATTACCTGATACGACCAACGTGCTCCGTTGATTTTTTTTCACAGAGGACCGATAATGATGGAAAATGTTGAACTTTTCTACAAGACTTTTTTATCATTGGGATATGTTGAACCGTTCCAACATACTAATGAGTTCAACATTTGGTGAGTATACCCTAATGTTGTATACCCACATCGGTAAAAGCCGCTGCGCTCGCGCTATAGCACGCCATCTGCGGCCGTGCTCACCTCGGACAGTACGTCACGTACGGTCAAGTACGCCTCGAACTGTCCGAACCTGTGCGCAGCCACATCTGAAGCACTCTAGCGCGTTTTTCCTCGTCATAGGTATGCAACATTAGGGTAAAGGAAACCGTTGGCCGCTCACTTGACAACAAAACAATAGCTCATATTCGACTGCAAAAAGCATATCAAAGTCAAGAAAGGAAGAAGAGACACATGGAAAAAGGAACGTTTGAAATTAAGCTTGGACTTTCCGAGATGTTAAAGGGTGGCGTCATTATGGATGTTGTCAATGCTGAGCATGCTCAGATAGCAGAGGAAGCTGGTGCAGTTGCGGTTATGGCATTGGAGCGTATCCCAGCAGATATTCGCAAGGCAGGAGGGGTTTCCCGCATGTCAGATCCGGCCTTGATCCAGGAGATACAGGAAGCTGTTTCGATCCCTGTGATGGCCAAATGTCGTATTGGCCATTTTGTTGAAGCGCAAATTCTAGAGGAGATGAAAGTGGATTTTATTGATGAAAGTGAGGTATTGACCCCTGCGGATGAGGTCAACCATATCGATAAACTTCAATTTAAAATTCCGTTTGTCTGTGGTTGTCGGGATTTAGCGGAAGCATTACGAAGAATTGGAGAAGGGGCAGCGTTGATTCGCACAAAAGGTGAAGCAGGGTCAGGCAATATTGTTGAAGCCGTGCGTCATCTGCGAACAGTAATGGGTGAAATCCAAAGATTGACAGCACTGCGTGATGACGAGTTGATGGCAGTCTCAAAAACAATGGGAGCCCCCTACGAACTGGTCAAAAAAACAGCGAAACTCGGCAAATTGTCGGTTCCTAATTTTGCTGCAGGCGGTGTTGCGACACCTGCGGACGCTGCCTTAATGATGCAGTTGGGTGCTGAATCGGTATTCGTCGGTTCGGGCATTTTTAAATCGAATGATCCAAAAGCCCGGGCACGCGCAATTGTTCAGGCGGTGACTCACTTCAATGATCCGCAGGTGCTGCTCGAGGTATCTACCGGTTTGGGTGAAGCCATGAAAGGCATTGAGATGAAAGATTTGCCTGAAGAGCAGCAATTACAGCACCGAGGTTGGTAAATGATGCCTCAGAGAATAGGTGTCCTCGCACTGCAAGGAGATTTCGCAAAGCATCAGACGATGCTGCGGTTGCTGAGAATTGAAACTGTTTTGGTGAAAAAGCCCAAAGATTTACCCGGCTGTGAGGGTTTGATCATTCCTGGCGGTGAGTCGACAACACTAACAAAATTAATTCAGAAATGTAACATGTATGATCCAATTCGTGAGTTTACTGAAAAACATCCAATCATGGGGACATGTGCTGGGGCGATTATGGTTGCCTCTCGAGTTGACGATCTACGGATAGAGCCTTTGCAACTCATTGACATTTCGGTTACTCGAAATGCTTATGGCAGACAAATCGACTCGTTTGTAACCCATGTGGATGTGCCATTTTTGAAAGGATCTGAAAGGTTCAAGGCGGTGTTCATTAGAGCCCCTGAGATCAGAAATGTCGGTTCACAGGTTGTAGTTTTGATGGAGTTAAACGGAAACCCAATAATGGTGCAGGAAAGGAATGTTCTTGCCCTGACATTCCATCCTGAGTTAACGAGTGATCCACGCATCCACGAATATTTTATAGAACATTTCTTTACCGCTCAGGCTCTTCTCTAACCTGGCAGAGCGACTACGCCGGGACGCACTTTTGGCCCTCTTCTTGCACGGGCCTGGAAGAACACAAGAGAGGTGATCATTGCAGTTATTTGGCAAGTGAAAGGAAGAAATTGCTCTCATGAAAGTCATAACAAGAATAGGACTGTCGGTTCTCATGCTAGTATTTTTGTCGATTGGTCTCTGCTATGCTCAAAATGTTGCAGGGCAAAGTACCGCGAAAGGTGTAGACTATGCTGCTCAAGGTAAATTCAAAGCGGCCAACGAGAAATTTGCAGAAGCCTTGAGGATTGAGCGGTCATTTGGACCTGCACAAAGAGCCTCGAAAATCATAAAAGATGTATTTGACCAAAAGATAGAAAGTCAGACAGCTGTTCATTATTTCAAGGGTATCTCTTACGCCGTCAAAGGCCAATATGACAAGGCTATTTCTGAATACAACAAAGCCATATCACTCAATCCTGAGTTCGCAAGTGCTTATACTAGTCGAGGGGTTGCCTATGCTCAAAGTGGAGGCCAATACGACCAGGCTATCTCTGATTTTAGCAAGGCCATAGAGATCAGCCCTCAGTTTGCCAAAGCTTACAAAGACCGGGGGTTTGCCTATTACAAAAAGGGCCAGTATGACCAGGCGATCTCCGATTACGGTAAGGCCATAGAGATTCATCCCAAATTTGCAGACGCCTACTTCAATCGGGCGGTAGCATATTACTCGAAGGGAGAATATGAAAAAGCCTGGGGCGATGTCCACACGGTACAAAGTTTCGGTCTCCAGGTTAGCCCGAGATTTATCGACGCTCTCCGTGCAGTCTCCGGAAGACAAGGATAAACGAGGTGAATCCAATCTCTACGCTCGGCTGCACGAAAAAGTAAGCGGTAAGAACGAGGCGTTCCTGTCAAAATAGTCCGACTTTACCTCAGTGATGACAATCTACCATTGCCCACTCTTTTTGATCTACCCGACCCATGCCCAGTGTGCTAGTATTTGGACTGTCAGTCCATGAAAGATTGATAGTGCCTAACTCATTGAATTCGTAATTATAAATGCTAAATCGACTCATTGCCCTCTTTTTTATCGCCTTTGTCGCTGCAACCTCCGCGTTTTTCTTTTGCGTTGCTCTTGTCATATGGGTTCTTACTGTGTTGTTTGATAAGCGCTTGGTGCTGCTCCACCTGTTTTCCTCATTCTGGGCCTCGGTTTACCTGTGGGCCATGCCAGCCTGGTCGGTTCGTGTTGAAGGAAGAAGCACCATACGGATGCGGGATAACTATGTCATTGTCTCCAACCACCAATCCCAACTGGATATCCTGATGGCCTTCCACCTCTTTTTCCCATTCAAGTGGGTGTCAAAGGCAGAGGTGTTTAGGATTCCCTTTATCGGCTGGAACATGTATCTGAACCGATACATTAAGCTAAAGAGGGGAGACAAAAGGGGCATTGCCAAAATGTTTAAGGATTGTGAAAAGGCACTTGCCGGAGGCAACTCTCTTTTTGTCTTTCCAGAAGGGACGAGGTCAGAAATCGGAAACTTGAGACCTTTCAAGTCGGGGGCGTTCATCTTAGCCAGAAAGATGCAGATTCCTATTCTCCCTGTTGTTATCAGGGGCACAAAGGGCGCTTTGCCCAAGCACAGCATGAATTTTCACGGTCACCAGAAGATGAGCATAAAGGTGCTCGAACCTGTGGACTACGAACGATTTGCCCAGCTTTCAGCCCAAGAGACAGGCGAGATGATAAGAGAAATAATTGCCGCTGAGCTCTAGCCCGGATATTTCATGAATGACTTGCTACGACCACGGATATGTCCGTCCTTCCTGGCGTCCTCGGGTGTCGGCCCCTGCGACGTACCGTTCAGGTACGCCTCGGAACCAACACCCTGTGGTTGCCAGGTGGCACGCCCATCCTCTTCGCGCTCGCTGCGCTCCGCTCAGTCCCGCAAGCGGGTTCCCAGTTTCGCGGTCTCGCGACAGCAATTCATGAAATATCCGGGCTTAAGGAGCAAACCATGCAGGTAACAGACAAACGGATACATCAGGTGAAATTGGAGCTCTCTCTTAAAGAGTGCAAACACTTGCGCAAAGCCATCGATCACTATCTGATGCTTTATGATCTGATTGATGATCCTGAAAGGATCTACCCGCCGCTTGAGACTGATCTCGACACTCTGAAAGCCATGTCAAGCCACCTGAAACTGGTTGAGACTGCAACTGTCGTTGAAAAAATTGGACTTTAGCCCTGATTTGTTACGAATCACTTGTTACAAAGGAAATTCGTGAAACATCCGGGCTCGGCCAGGAGAATGTTTATTGTTCTTAAAGATGAGATGGCTTCCCCTGAGGCCTTCTCCTTTTCGGTCGAGGGGCGGACCTATGAATATGAAAAAGAGAGTGTTGTTTGGCATAGATGACTCCGCATTTGCCAGGCAGGCCATAGCCGGGGTAGGCGGCCAACTGAGACATAGTGCAGATGCAAAGATCACAATATTCCATGACGCTCCTGACCCCGGATTCTATCTATTCTCAAAAGTGGTTCGGCTCAGTCCTGCGGTCATGGAAAATTATCAGAACCTGTTATTGTTTTCTAGATCTCGATGACCTTTCCAACTCCACACTTAGTAAATATTTCGGGATGTGCCCCCTTTATTTCTGACTTGTACTGAGTGCAATGACAAGGGCAGACCAGGTTTAAGTCGGCAAGGAGTTCGAGTTCTCTGAATCCGTGGAGACCTCCGATGAGTGCATAGGGCTTTCCAAATACCGACGCAGCTTTAAAAATACTTCTCACCCCCGGATGAGAGCACCCAGTTACCAAGACCAAACCTTCCCTGGCTTTGACAACAAGGGATTGTTCCATGTTTTGGAGCTCCCCTGTGGAAAAAACGTTTTCTTGGATTTGGCAATGATTTTTAATTGGCACCACTTGAGTCGCGCCAACTGGTAGAGGGCAGGAATTGGGGATGTAGACTGTGGCGTTTTTATTGAGCCTGAGTAACTCCGTGAGTCCTCCAGTGTGATCCCAATGCGCGTGGGAAATGAAAATTTTGGCGAGCGTTGAAGGCTCAAAGCCTAGTTTCCGCAAGTTCTCTATCAGCAGTGAGCCTTTAGCACCGGTATCGAAGAGCAGCCTTTGGCCATTTTCCACCTCAACGAGGCAAGCAAAGCCCCAGTCAGCACCGAGGCCTTCCTCCACCGTGTCGTTGTCATATACAATTGTGATTTTCATCTGTGAACAATTATTTTTTGCATATCATCAGTCTGCTCTTGCCAGATTGCGAGTGAGTCAAATCAACCCGGGAGAAGATTTTTCTCAATCGCTGCAGTCCGCCCTTGACAAATTCACGGGCGTCACCGGACCCCATGGTGATCAATCGCACCTTGAAAAGGAACTTAACAAAAGGATGGCTTGGTACTTCATGCTCCATAAGCAAAACCACGCCATCGGGATGTGTCACCCGTTTCATCTCCCACAGGGCCCTTTCACGAGCCTGCCCCTTTAATTCGTAGAGAGCGTGGGAACAGCTGACTACGTCGAAGCTTCTAGCGGAGAAGGGCAGTTCCGCCGCATCCCCTTCGACGTAAAGCGTCCGGGTGTCAGCCTTCTTTTCCTGGGCTTTACGCAGCATACCGTGGGAGAAATCGTACCCCACCAACAGAGCTTCGGGATATCTTTCGGCGAAGGCTAGAATCACCGATCCTGTGCCGCAGCAGACATCCAGAATGCTGGGAGCGGGTTTCGTTTCAAGCTGGGCAGCATCTACGAGAAAATGTCGGGTATCGTCTTCATCTTGCCGGGCATGAAGCCTAATAAAGGCATCGTAAAAATAAGAAAAAAGATTGTAATATTTTCGTCTTCCTACCCTGAGACCTTCCATGGAAGAACCTCTTGTTGAGAGGAGCAGATTTTGGCCAGAATATTATTAATTCCCAAGCTACGTCCCAACCTTCGGGATGGAACGGGCCCGAACACCCTCACTCCGTAAACCTCCTCAGCAGACATGACACAACAGAACAATGAGCCTAGCCCGGAAGAATAATCAAAATCAATTTCCACAGGCTTAACCCGACTTTATGCGCCAGCGTGCTGCGAGGTTATACGGTCCTGATCGTCCACAACTTCGGCAAGCAGCCTGGCAAAAATCTCATTGGCCGCCTGGAGAGCCACTGACTTCGACGGTAGTTGAATGGTTGGTTTTCCTTCCAGGTCAAACTGGTAGATGAGTTCGTCTTCAGGGATGGTGGCTACAGATGCAGGACCAAGGCCTTCTATCTGTTGAGACACAAGCCTTGTCAGTCCTTGCCGGTATTGGTTGATCACCAGGAACTTCCGACCCACTCGTATACCGAGTTCATCCACTAGGTCACAAATCCTTCGGGCGGAGAGCATACCTCGACGGCTGGGATCGCTCACCACTAATAACACATCGATGTCTTTGCTGGTCAGCCTGCTGAAATGCTCCATTCCTGCCTCATTGTCAATGACGAGGTAAGGGTAGTTGCTTAGCAGCCGGTCGATGCACTTACTCAGCAGGTTATTGGCAGCACAATAACAGCCCGGCCCTTCAGGTCTGCCCATGACGATAAGGTCGAAATCCTCAGCCTCCACCAAGGCCTGCTCCACCTTCATCTCAATGAATATATCCTTGGTCATACCCACCGGGACACTCGTTTTCATCGCTTCCCTGGCTTGACCCAGAGTCCCTTCCACCGTCAGCCCCAGGACCTCGTTGAAGTTGGCATTGGAATCAGCATCCACCGCCAGGATGGGGGTCATATCATGCTCTTTCAGAAAGCGGACGAGCAACCCAGCCAGCGTAGTCTTCCCTGTCCCTCCTTTGCCGGCCAGAGCAAAAGTGTATGCCCTTTGCCTTAACATTGGAATTCTCTTTGCTGAGGTTTTGGGTGGTTCAATACCTTAAGATACCGGTTCTCTCATGTCTTGATGTTAACCCCAATGTTGCATACCTACATTGCTACGCAACATCAAGGTTTATTGAAGTGACTCAAGCCCTTCAATTGTTTTCTCTGCGATGGTTCTTATCCTGTTATAATGTTTGATCCATCTTGTCAGACACTTTGCAGCCTCCTCGGCGTCTCCCAAGTGTCTTTCACAGGCCTCCATGCATTCCTTGGTTTTTTCTATGTTCACTTCTACATCTGCCGCCACTCTTTCGCCGTCATGCCTTATTGCCTCTTCTGGACACAAGTCATGACAAGTTCCACAGCGAATGCAATCTTCCATATTGATGGATGCCGTGTCATTCTCTAATAATATTGCCCCCGAAGGACATTCCTCAACACAGTCACCACAACCTGTGCACATCTCTGACTGTACCCATGGCATACTGCATCCTCCCTCTAAAATTTTTGCCTGCGCCGCTCTGTCGATCACACCAAAACCCCTGTCGAGGTGATTATTCGACAAGCATTCTCACTTTTGAGGAGTCCTCTGACCCAGCCGCTTCGGAGTACTCCGGTTTCAGCACTAGGGCACCGGTGGGACAAACGTTGGCGCAGGCAAGGCAGTGATGACAGGATAGATCTGCCGGATCACCACTACCGAAAAATGCGATCATCGTGTCAAAGCCTCGGTTGGTAAAGGTCAACAGGTTCTGGCCGTTTCTTTGCCGGCAAATGTAAACGCACTTACCGCAAAGCACGCAGCGGAAGGGGTAGTAGGTGAAGAAAGTGAGGTCGACTTCCTCGTCAACATCACGCTCAAGAAGCTCCAACGGCCTCGATTTCAAACCGACCTTGAGATGTTTGGCGATACGGATGAGCTGACAGCTACCCTTGACCGGGCACTCCTTTGGGTCACGGTGGTGCGCGGACATAAGCAATTTGAAGCCCATACGCTGAAGGCGCCTCACCGCTGGAGTGTCGGTCTTCACCAGCAAACCCTCACGAACTCTTTCCGTACACGAGGTCACCGGGCGGTCAAGACCGTCGATCTCCACAAAGCACAACCTGCACGAGGCGTGGGGATGCTCCCTCGTCTTGATAAAACACATATTGGGAATAAAAATCCCATTCTCAAGACACGCCTGAAGAACGGTTTTTCCCTCTTCTACCTTGATCTCTTTGTCATCGACTATTAGATTGATCATAGTTGCTTTGGCTTCAACGTGATCCGGTACACTCCTTCAGTGGCGATGGAGGTGACCTTTGCTCAGTTGCTTGCCGATTTCTCCTCAGGAACTCGCTCGATAATGGGTGCCAGCTCCGGCGGCGAAACCTTTTCCACCGCGTCGTATTCCGGAGGACAGACCACCATACATTCCCCGCATTTGACACATAACTCTTGGTCAATCGCCTTCTTTCTTCCCGTGGTTGTGAAAATAGCTTCCACTGGACAGCAACCAACACAGACATCACAGCCCCGAGCGCACTTTTCAAGGTCGATATAGTAAGCGGTGAGGGGCCGACACTTGAGGGCCGGACACCGCTTTCCCTTGACGTGTGCCTCGTATTCTTCGAAGAAATACTTAAGCGAAGTAAGTACCGGATTGGGTGCGGTTTTCCCCAGCCCACAAAGGGAACCATTCTTGATGTCCTCGCTTAGCGTTTGAAGAAGCTCCAGGTCCTCCTCCTGTCCTTCGCCCTTGGTGATGCGGTCCAAAATATTGAGAAGATGGCGGGTGCCGATTCGGCAAAAGGTACATTTGCCACATGATTCCTTTTGGGTAAAGTCGAGGAAATACCGGGCCACGTCAACCATGCAGCTGTCCTCGTCCATCACTACCATGCCACCAGAGCCCATCATCGCTCCTGCCTCGGTGAGGGAGTCGAAATCGATGGGGGTATCAAGAAAGCTTTCTGGCAAACAGCCCCCTGAGGGTCCGCCGATCTGTACCGCCTTGAAACCCTTCTTTTTCGGAATTCCGCCGCAGACATCAAAGATGAGTGTCCTCAGGCTTGTTCCCATGGCAATTTCAACCAGCCCCGGGTGTTTGACGTTGCCGACTACGGAGAAAATGGCGGTGCCAGGGCTGCTCGCAGTTCCAATGGCTCTAAACCACTCTGCGCCTTTTTCTATGATAGAGGGCACGGAGGAGAGAGTCTTAACATTATTTACTATTGTCGATCGCCCCCAAAGGCCTTTTTCCACCGGATATGGCGGGCGGTGCTGTGGCATTCCTCGCCTTCCTTCAATAGACTGAATAAGCGCAGTCTCCTCGCCGCAGACAAAGGCCCCGGAGCCCTGGAACACAGAAACATCTAGATTGAAAGATGTGCCCAGAATGGAGGTGCCAAGGAGAGTAAGCTCTTTGCCGCTCTGTATCGCTTGTTTCATGGTTTTGACCGCAAGGGGGTATTCCGCCCTGACATAAATAATGGCCTTATCCGCCCCAACTCCATAAGCACAGATGGCAAGCCCTTCCAGCAACTGGTGGGGGTTGCTTTCAAGAATAGTGCGGTCCATATAGGCGCCGGGGTCCCCTTCATCAGCGTTGCAAATCACAATTCTTCCGTCCGTCTCCACGTCTCTTGCGATTCTCCACTTGCGGCCGGTGGGAAAGCCAGCACCGCCTCTGCCCCTCAGTCCCGAGGTTTCAATTTCACTGATCACTTCTTCGGGATCAGAACCCAGAGCCTTAACCAACCCGGAATAGCCCCCCTCGGCGATGTATTGATAAATGTCATCAGGATCGATGCGACCGCACTGTTCCATTACCAGTCGTTGTTCCAGATTAAAGCGCGGAAAGTCCATCACCGTGGGGAGCAAGTCGTTTGCCTCCATGGCGCCTAGCACGTATTTCAGGACGGGATCTCCTAGCTCCAGGTAACTTTTCACCAGGGTTCGCACCCTGCTTTCGTTGATTTGGTAATAACAGATGGGGGGAAACCCCGAGGCGGGATGATCGATTATGACTAAGGGTTCCGCATAGCAGTGGCCAAGACAGCCAACGGAAACGATCCGGGCTTCTATGGACTTGAGGGCAAGCTCTTGTTCAAAGGCCTGCTTGGTCTCGGCCGCCCCTGAGGCCAAGCCGCAGGTGGACATGACAATATAGATGGTGGGAATGGACTCGCTCTTTGTCGCTTTGGAGCGGTGTTCAGCCTCCTGCAGAATGGGGGCAAAGCTGTCTTTAACAGCTCCCTTATTCATCAGATTCCCTTTCCGCTTTTTCCCTTTCCTCGCGTTCTCTTTCAACCTGAAATTGCACGAAAATGCCCTCCACTCTGCTTGGCTGGATGTGGCCTTCGACGGTGTCGTCAATTACAGCAACCGGGGCCAAGGCACAGCAGCCCACGCAGGCTACCCTTTCGATGCTGTACTCACGGTCAGGGGTGGTTTCCCCGTCCTTTATCCCCAACTTACGTTCAAAATTCTCCAGAATGATGTCCCCACCGGCCACGTGGCAAGCGGTACCCAGGCACACTTTGAACTGGTGCTTGCCGGGCGGGTGAAAGCGAAACTGGTTGTAAAAAGTGGCAACCCCATACACCTCGCTGGGAGAGATGGACAGGTGCTCTGCGACCATCTCCATGGCAGCCCCGGACAGGTAGGCATGCTTCTCTTGGATAGACTGGAGAATGGGAATGAGGTTGCCTCTCGACTTTTCGAAAAGAGGCAGCATGGCCGTTATCTCTTCGACCATTGCTCTTTCTTCACCATCCAATTCGGGAGTTGTCATGTACACGAAAATCACCGCCCTTCAACAATAATGAGCCTCCTCGTTCTTAAGAAAACCTCAAAAACACGATCATAGCCACCCTTCCGTGCTCAAATCATTGGATAGCCACCATCCCTCACCGCCGGATCGGTATACACCACCTTTCCGATTGTTTTTGCTCCTTTAGGCTCTCAACTTTTGCAGTGCCTGCTCGGCGCAGATGGTAACGGGTTCAAGGCTCGGTTCAGAAGAACAATCCGGATTACCGGCACACATCAAGGTAGTAAGCTCTGCAATTGTTTTCCCCCCCAGGATCAGGGCATTTACGGTGTCGATCTCCTTTACAGGGGCTTCACTGTCGCTGATGATTTGACCCCCGATTACTTTTTGGCTTTCTTTGTCAAAAAGCAGTTTCAGGGTCCAGGGCTTAACCCCTGGTATCATGCCGTGCTTACTCCTGGAATTCACCGTGGTGCTAATGGTCTCAAATCCTTCCTGATGGGCCAGCTCTTCAGTCAGGCCCACTGAAGCAATGGACTTATCAAACAGCTTGACCGCTGAGTTGTTCATCACCCCAGGAAACTCGATATCGTATCCGGCCAACCGCTTAGCCGCGAGCCGACCTTGAATCACCGCTGGACCACGTAGTTGCCCGGTAACCGGTCTCTTGGTAACAAAATGTTGCTTCTCCACACAATCCCCAGCTGCCATGACATCCGGAACCGAGGTTTCCAGGAATTTGTTCACCTTTACCCCAAACTTACCAATCTCTACTCCGAGGTCCTTTGCAAGTTCCAGATTTTGCTTAACACCTATGGATACCAGAACCATTTCCGCATCAATCTTTTCTCCCGTTGCCAGCTCTACACCGGCCACCTTTCCATTTTGCCCGAAAACCTTTACTACCTTTTGACCCATCTTCATCTTGAAGCCTTTTTCAACAAGATATTCCTGGATCTGCACAGCCATTTCTGCATCCAGCATCAGCGGCAGCGGGTGACTCAAAAGCTCAATCACCGTTACATCATAATGATCCGGCTTGGTGCTGGCCAGCAGCGTAGCGACCTCGAGATTGATAAAACCGGCTCCTATCAAGACTAGTTTCCGGCTGTTCTCTTTTTCTAGAAAATTGTTGATCTCGACCGCATCAGGAGCGCTTCTCAGCGAAAATACCCCCTTGAGATCACAACCTTCAATGGGAGGAACCACCGGACTTGCCCCTGTCCCCAACAGCAGTTTGTCATAGGGCAGCTCTCTTCCATCTGATAAGGTTATCTTTTTCTCCTCAGCATCTGCATGGGTTGCCCTTGCTATGACTAGATTAATGCCGGCATCCGCAAACATCTGGTCGGGGTTTGTAATCGAGTCTACGGTGGCCACACCGGCCACCACGTGAGGGAGAGCTCACCGCACAATGAAACGCTCTTCTTCCCGGATAACGGTGACGTCCACCTCCGGCATCAATCTCTTTGCCAGCATTGCCGCAGGACCTCCTACCCCTCCCATTCCTACTATTACTAAGTGGTCTCCCTTCTTCATAATTGGCACCTCCCTTTGAAAGTTTGGGCTGTGATCTTCATCTGGCAAGTCCTTCAGTAACTTCCCAATGGTACCAGCGCTCATTGGGCAGCTTCACATAAGTCCCCACAGTGTTCTCCTGAGGCGGACCCCCTGCCCACAAGGGTTTCGCAATCTATCTCTTCCTGATAACCTTTATCGCCCAAGCGCTTCTCGCTGAACAACAAGCCTCTCCCATGGTTTTTTTCATTTTCTAACGAGTTGTGACATTCATTGCCAAGCATTCTTACTTATTGCTTATGATTCGACATTTCGCTCACTGGGATGAACTCATCATAATTCTGCTCTAACCACTTGTGCAGCACTTCATCGAGAGCCTTATCCAGCCCTGGAGGACAGTCTCGAGCCCAACGGGCGATGTATCTCATGGTTTCATATTTTCCCATTGAGGGCTCTCTGAACGCGATGATGCAGGCTACTGGAAGTAAGCCAGTATCAACGACTTTCATAAGATCATCCCTGAGTGTTTTGACGAACGCAGCCACAGCTCTTTCATGTGCGAGTTGCTCTACCATCATTTATCCAAGTACCTCCTATGAGGTTTGTAACACTCGGATCTCCTTAGCCATCTGGTGATATGCCAATCACTTCCCGCCGCTCCGACCTCCTTCGGCAGCCGGGCCTCCTACCCCTCCCAGCCCTATAATCACCAGCCGTTCACCCTTTCGCATAATTTGCCCCTCCTTTTCGATTCTACTCTTTACTGTTCTCAAGCTTTAACTTTTTCAACATCCACTCATGCAGGGCAACCTGGAGGGTTTCTGCGGCAAGCTTGGCACAGTGGACCTCTTCCTCTGGCAACCCTTTCAGGGCCTCGAGAATGGTTTCACCTCCAATGTGGGCGGCTTCGTCCAGACCCTTGCCGCCAGCCAGTTCGGCGGCCATTGAACCACAGGCCACACTGGAGCCGCAGCCGTCCGTAAAGAAATTTATCTCTTCAATGTGATCATTCCTTATGCGGAGATAGATCTCCATGGTATCGCCGCAAGGGCCGGTAATTCTCCCGACACTTGAGGCATCGGTCATTTTCCCCATGAACCTTGGGTTTTGCCATCTTGAAAAGACCTCTTCCCCATAGGTCTCTTTCGACTCTTCAAAAATCTGCTCCTGTAACTTGTCAACAAAATCGTCCATCGCATCTTTCATTGGAAAAATCCCCACCTCTGCCGTTGCTATGAAGTTTAAAATTTTCATCACACTGTTCATGTCCAAAGCAAAATTTTTCCAAAATAACACCTTCCCTCATAGTACCTTGATGACTACAATCGTGACGTCATCCTCCTGGGCGATGTTCCCGCAGAAGTCGCTCAGCGCTTTAAGCACCGCCTTTTTGATTATTTCCGCAGGTTTATCAGCATTTGCACGGATGATTTCATAGAAACGCTGTTTGCCGAACATCTCTCCATCTGCGTCATGGGCCTCCCATATGCCGTCCGTGCCGAGACAGATGACTTGACCTTTCACCAGACCTAATTTTTCGTTTGCCTCATATTGCCAGTCTTTATCCACACCGAGAGCCATGCCCGAACCCACAAGTTCTTCGAACTGGTCGGTATCGGAGTTATAGAAAATGGCCGGGTCATGTCCTGCGCGCACCCAGCGTAGGACTCGATCTGCTTGATCGATAGCCAGATAAAACAGAGTCATGTAACTCCCGCTTTCATAGGTGTCCACGGTCAGTTGCTGATTCACGCTTGTGACAACTTCAGCAATAGTCCCAGGTTGGACCGCCCGCATACGAAGAAAGGCCCGCGCCGTGGTCATGAGCAACGCTGCCGCCACACCGTGACCGGTCACATCTCCCACTACCACTGCAACTCCTTTGCAGTCCTCCCCGCAAGGGAAAAAGTCGAAATAATCCCCTCCCGTCTGCTCGCAATAGACAGTTGTCGCGGCTATATCGAAACCGGGTATACTCGGAATCTCTTTCGGCAGCAGGTTCTGCTGCACCTCTTGAGCCACTTGCAGGGCTTGGCAGATGTTCATTCTGTCCTCGAGCTGGGGCACCATCTCGTTGAAGGCCCTGGCGAGCATGTCGCGTTCGTCGCCTGTGGCCACGTCCATCCTTGCTGAAAAGTCACCTTCCGTGAGTCGCTGCAGCTCCCCAATCATAACCTGCAGAGGCCTGGTCATTCTCCGGGAACTCCAAAAAGCCGTTACAGTCACGATGAGAATCACCACGATTGCGGCTATTCCCGTGACGAACCACCGTTCTTGGAGGATTAGGGGAGTGAGCACGACTAGTGGCGTTATGCTGAAGACCAACAGAGTGATCAAAACTCGCCAACGCCTGCTCATTAAAAGACTCCTCTCAATTCCATCTCTCACTCAGCTTTTAAAAGATCCGGAGGTTAGTTACTTCGCACCAGGTTCCCAGCCATTTGGCCCGCCCAACTGCTTCAGAACATATACAGTCGGAGGCGGTGATCCAGTGCGTGAAAGATGTTAAAGCGCGCCTCGAAACATTTGGCCAATCTTAGGGCCATGTCAAAAGCGTTGTCAGTTACATGGGAAAATTTTAAGGGTAACAATATTTTCTTGATCATGACAGATAGTTCCGTCCGATTATCGTTCCCGGCTCATAACTGTGCCGCATGCTGGGCAATGGGTCTGCTTGCACGGAACCCCGCGCTGGTGAGTGGTTTTCTCGCCACAACTGGGACAGACGCACTCCCCATTGCTGCCCCCACCTAGACTACCACGGCGCGCGCGTCCACCTCCTCCACTGCCGCTGCTGCTCCGGCCACCGCCACCTTGTCTTGGTCCACTTTGACCTCGTCTTTGCATCACTATCCTCCTGACTGATTGCCGGACCTCAACCCCGGCGGCAGCTCCCCCCAGATGAACAGGGTGGAGTATCACATCGTTCTTCCTGCCCACAACAGGTATGGCCTGCGTTGCTATTCGCCTTGTTAGTAAAAAAAGAGGCAGCTGACAGAATTCTACTCATTTTCTGTGAGCCACAGTCACTGCAGCAGATATGCGTAGTGCTCTCCCCACCCACCAGCAGTTTCTCTGAAATAGCCCCACATTTCTGACACTGATATTCATAAATCGGCATGGTAACTTCCTTTATCCATCTTTAATCCTTCTCATCCAGGATCTTCTTCAGTTGCTCGCCGTGGATAAAACCATCCACGTGAACCTGTACACTCTTGACTCCCGGCACATTCAGGACTGCTTCTTTGATATTGATGCCCAGTTGAAAACCCAGCGGACATAAGACCGAAGTGGGGCGAAAGGTTAGCTCAACATCTCCGTCCTGACCCACCTTCAAATCTCGAACCAGTTTCATTCGCATCACATCCATACCGGTCTCGGGGTCTATGACCTGGGCTAGACTTTCCTCTATCTTTTCTGGCAAACCCATAAAATGAGTTCTCCTAGCTAGCGACTCCCAGAATTTCTGCAAGAGCGCGCCACATCTTGTTGATTTCATCAGAGACGGTTCCATTACCATATTCAACGATAATTTTTTTCTCCACCAGGGCCTTGGAAACCACAGTATCGTAGGGAATCATCCCAACGAAATGAACTCCTGTTTCCTCACAGTAGCCACGAATCCTGTCACTCATCTCAGGATTCAGATCGTACTTGTTGATGCAGGCTGCCGCAGGAATATTGAAGTGTTTGGCCAAAGCCGCTACCCTCTGCATATCATGTATTCCGGCAAGGGTTGGTTCTGTGACAATGAACACCAGATTGGCACCGGTAACCGCCGATATCACCGGACAGCCAATGCCTGGAGGGCCATCCACGATAATGAGATCCAGCCCCTTTTCCTCGGCTATCAGTTTGGCGTTGTGGCGGACTATGGTAACCAGCATGCCGGAGTTTTCTTCGGCAATACCCAATTTCGCGTGGACAAAGGGACCATAGCGGGTGTCCGACACAAACCACTCGCCACAGATGTTCTCCTGCATTTCGATGGCCTCAGACGGGCAGAAGTGGGCGCACACCCCACACCCCTCGCAATCCACCTTGTCCACCACATAGTCCTGACTGATGGCATCGTAACGGCAAAGCTCCAGACATTCGCCGCACTCCACGCATGCGTCCATATCAATGAAGGCGGTGTGTCCGCCGCGAAAGGACTCTCGTGACTGAATGCTGGGTTCCAGCAGGATAAAGAGATCCGCGGCATCCACATCAGCATCTGCCAACACTTTGTTTTTGGCCAGGGCTGCAAAGCAACCGGCGATGGAGGTCTTGCCGGTCCCCCCCTTACCACTGATAATGACAACTTCTTTCACAGCATTATCCTTGTATCTCGTTGGCATCCTCTCCACCCATTGGGGGGAGAGGGCCAGGGTGAGGGGGGTGGTAACGATCTGTTCACCCCTCACTCTAACTTTCTCCCCTCAAGGGGAGAGAGAACTAAACCACAGTAGTACTACCTACATTTGTCTCGTATCGTTGCAAAAAGATCCTGAAACTTCACCCTGTATTCAGGAATCACGTCGATGATCATTTCGCCACGCGAGTAGGCCTCAGCTATCTGCCGATCCTCGGGAATCTCCATCAAGATAGGGATGGATCGCCCCTCGCAGAACTCTTTGACCGCCAGGTCACCAATGTCAGAGCGGTTGATCACCACTCCTGATGGTATGCCTAGTTCCTGGACGACTTCCGCCGCCAGTTCTAGGTCGTTGAGACCGAACGGTGTGGGCTCAGTGACCAGAATGCAGAAGTCACTCCCTTTCACCGCTGCTATTACTGGGCAGGAGGTGCCTGGAGGAGAATCAATGATGACCAGACCGTTGACGTTGGCCAGTGCTCGCGCCGCCTTGATGAGGGGGGGAGACATGGCTTCTCCTACCTCAAGACGCCCATGGACGAAGTCCACAAAATGAGACACCCCCTGTTCCACAATCCCGATGGACTTTGGTATTTCCGAGATTGCCTCCTCGGGACAGACTTTGCTGCAGCCACCACAGCCGTGGCACAGCTCAGGAAAGACCAGCACATGCTCTTTGACCACGACGATGGCGCTGAAGCGGCAAATCGTGGCGCATTCACCGCAGTAGGTGCATTTGTCTAGATCCACATGAGGGCGAGGTACGTAGACTTCTTCACTCTTTTCAAGGTTTGGGTTCAAAAAAAGATGACTGTTCGGTTCTTCCACGTCACAGTCGATAAGCTGCACCCCTGCGCCGATTGATTTGGCCAGATTGGTCGCTATGGTGGTTTTGCCGGTTCCGCCCTTGCCGCTCGCTACCGCAATGATCATCCTCGTGTCCCTCTCTTATCTGCTGGTCTCTCACCACCTTCGGCCAAAAGTTCTTCCAAAGCCGAATCCTCCACCCCGAAAGCGGCCGCGGCCGCCACTCCGGCGAAATCCTCTCCACCCAAAGAAGCCAGGGATGGGAGAATCATAACGGGGATCACCATAACCATCTCCCCGTCGCCAGGGCAGAAAGGATGGACGGCTATAGCGAGGACCTCGCACGGGCATGGCGCAATAACCACGTCCTCTGCCCGTCATGGGTCCCATACCCCCCGGTCCGGTTCCGTCAAATCTTGGCATGTTGATCACCTCCTATTTCTTCTTTTCCAGCTTGCTTATCCTCTCCTCAATCCGTTTCATCTGCTCTTGGAGTTTGTCTTTCTGGTTTTTCAATTCCACCAGGTCATTGGCAGAAGTGACTTCTGGCTCAGATGAATAGTCTCTGCCCATGCCCCGGCCCATGCCTCGGCCCATGCCTCGGCCCATGCCTCGACCCATGCCTCTGCCCATGCCTCGACCCATGCCTCGGCCCATGCCTCTGCCCATGCCTCTGCCCATGCCCATACCCACACCCATACCGGTTTTATTGCCTGGGGTGGTTGTGCCGAAATTGGCATCCACTGAGGGGCCGGTGGCCTCCTCCAGTTGGCCTTCGATATATTGCTGCAGGGCCTGGCGCACGGTTCCTGTCACGCCTAGGTAGACTTTCAGGCCGGTGGCCTCCAGGGTATCAGCGGCATTGGGACCCAGATTCCCGGTTATCACCGCATCCACTCCCGAGTTGGCTACCATTTGAGCAGCCTGTATCCCCGCGCCACCGCTCATCGTAGCGGCCTCGTTGTTGAGCACTTCCAACTCTTCGGATGCGGGATCAACCACTACAAAGCATTGACACCGACCAAAGCGTGGATCAACCTCGGCGTCGAGATCTGGTCCGGTGGATGAAATTGCGATTCTCATAACGGTTCCTTTTTTGTTAAATTGATTGTTACTCTATTTGACTGACTAGTGATCGCAGATATTTTGACCCGCGATCAAGGTTCCTTTCAGATAGTTCTCCACCAGTGTCTCTGGCGGAGAACTGGGAGCCCCGACAGTCACCTGAATTCCCTTCTCACTGAAGAGGCCAAGCGCTCTCCGCCCCATACCGCCGGCTATCACCACGCTTACTCCCAACTCGGCCAACCAGTTAGGCAGGACTCCAGGTTCGTGGGGTGGCGGAGTATGCAGTTCCTTCTCCCTGATTTGACCATCCTCTGTCTCAATAATGGCAAACTCCTGACAATGACCGAAGTGAGCACAAAGCACTCCCTCTGCCAACGGAATAGCGAATTTCATATCTTTCCTCCTTTTTTCCCAAGGTTTTCATGCGTTCCAAAAATACACGCGTTAACAAAACTCATTCACATCGCCACGTCTCTGTATCTCCGTGTCCTGCTTTTCACACCCAGTGTCCCTCAACGTTAGCGTCTTTCGCATGGTCAAATTCGCCCCGGAGGTAAGCCTGGATGGCGTCCTCTATTGTGCCGCTGACCCCGACAACAACCTTGATCCCTGCGGCCTGTAGGGTCTTGAACGCCTTGGGACCACAGTTACCGGTCAGAACCACTTCCGGTTCGTGGTTCGCCACGTTTTGTGCCGCCTGAATACCAGCCCCCTGGGGTAAATTGAGGCTTTGGTGATTTTCGGCCACCTGAAAATCCATGGTCTCAGAATCCACAAGCAAGAAATGATTGGCCCGGCCGAACCGAGGGTCTACCTCTCCTTTTAAATCTGTCCCTTGCGCTGTCACCGCGATAATCATAGGTCACCTCTCCATACTTTCAGTGAACTGCAGAAGTTATCTTGTCTTCTGCTTTCTCCGTTGCCCTGACCACAACTTGAGTTAAATTCTCAAAGGCCTTTCTTACCTCTGATGGGACTGGATCAATCACGAAGGGTGTCCCTGCATCGCAACTGATCACCATCTTAGGGTCAATGGGAATGCGGCCCAAAAAGGGAACTCCCAGCTCCAGCGCGGCCCTCTCTCCGCCTCCCACCTTAAAAAGGTCGATCTTTTCACTGCAGTGAGGGCACACCATGCCACTCATGTTCTCCACAATCCCGAGCACTGGAATATTGAGCAGCCTGCTGAAATTGACCGCCTTTCTGGAATCCAGCAAGGCCACGTCTTGAGGGGTGGTCACAATGATGGCGCCATCCACATTCTTGATCAGGTGGGCAACACTGAGAGGCTCATCCCCAGTTCCGGGTGGAAGATCGATCACCAGATAATCTAGATCGCCCCAGTTCACATCCCCGAGAAACTGCCTTATGGCCGTGTGCTTCAGCGGGCCCCGCCAGACGATGGCTTTGTCCGGATCTTGCGACAGGAGTCCAGTGGATATGGTCTTCAAACCCTTGAAGACCTTTATCGGCTCTAACCCCTTTCCATAACTCACGAGAGACCGGCTTTCCACCCCACACATTCTGGGGATGTCTGGACCGTGAATGTCCGCATCCAGGACGCCCACCTCGTAACCCTGTAGGGCGAGGAAAGCGGCGAAATTTACGCTCACGGTGCTTTTTCCCACCCCACCTTTGCCGCTCATGACCATGATCTTGTTGCGGATGTGAGACAACTTCTGCCCTAGCCTCGCTTCTTCGTGGTCCTCCTTTTCCTTCGAGGAACAGGCAGTTTCCTTTTTGCAACCACTGCAGCTTTCAGTCAGATCACACTTTTCCTTTTCCATATCTATATCCTTAGTCATTATCTCTCCTGCCCAGTTTCGATCTCGCTCAGTCTCTGCTCGATAGCGTTTAGTTCTTCCTGCAGCCAGGCGGCCTCTTCCCGGAGGATAGCCAGTTCGTCTTCCTGGGAATGAGCCGGGCCGTAGTCTGGTTCCCACGGTCCGTGATAACCTCCCCGCGGAGGAGGGTACATCCCCCCCCACCGAGGCATGCCGGTTGCCCAGTATCGGTGCCGCCAGCCTCTGCCCCAGCCTCGGCCATACCCTCGGCCGTAGCCCCAGAACCGCTCGCCGCCGCCATAATAACCACGCGAGCCACACAACCCACGTCCCCATCCTGTCATAGGACCCATCCCTGCAGGTCCTGTTCGATCAAATCCTGGCATGATTCATACCTCCTGGTTTAAGGCAGGTACCTCCTGCCCCGAAAACGTCCTTGCCTTTGTCTTGGTCTGCGTCCCTCTGGACAGCACCCCATTCCCGGGGTTAGCTGCCCATCCTTAAAAGCAGCCAGGGCATCATTTGCCTCACCTATTATGCCCCATATCACTTGGATACCCTGCGAGCGGAAAAGCTCTTGAAAATGCCTGTTCATCCCGCCAGCAATCACTACCTCCACCCCTTCCTTGCCGAGAACGAGGGGAATTTGCTCAGGGTAGTAATCTTCAGTCTCCAGCGTTTTATTATGGATTTCCTGGTGGTCACCGACCTCTACGATCATGACCCCCTGACTGTACCCGAATCGTGGGGAAACCCTTGTGCCGTAAAGCATGATGGCCAGTTTCATGATCAACTCCGAAAAATAAACTCCCACTGTAAAAACCCACCGTCCACTATCCTGAATGGCAATACTTGTGCCATACGGGTTTTTCAGAATTAACTCATTGATATTCCAGAATAATCCAGCAATGATAGTAAATTGCCAGGTAGGGAAAAGAGTAAAAATGGTTGCAATGTTGCAACTACTCATATATAATTATCAATAATATTAAGTTTTTATATTTTTTGCATTTATACACCTTCTCAGGTGTTCTTTCGGGCTTGATTAAAGCGCCGGAGCATATTGGGCAGTGTTTCATAGTAGTCCGCTTTTACTTGATTTTATAGGTCGAGAACCAAATTCATTACGATACCTTTCATA
>ENA-OVNL01000003-OVNL01000003.1-sediment-metagenome-genome-assembly--contig:-NODE-3-length-21359-cov-3.439949_pt1 | contig 21359 bp, 27 predicted proteins | sample MGYA00250099_ERZ650198 | MGnify/ENA primary metagenome ERZ650198 (study PRJEB26732, sample SAMN07278974) | sediment metagenome | biome: marsh; feature: saltmarsh; material: sediment | place: USA...
CCTAGCAAAGAATTAAACCTAGCAAAGAATTAAACCTAGCAAAGAATTAAACCTAGCAAAGAATTAAACCTAGCAAAGAATTAAACCTAGCAAATGGTTCATTTTTTTTGCTAGGTTATTAAATTTTTACAACACTAAAGAAACTTTTATATACATTGGTTCCGCCAATATTTAAATTACCACCAGAACTTTGATATACCCTGAACATTACATAATCATTTTCTGATAGAACTAATGTTCTTGATATCGTACCACGCCAATGTCCGACAGAATCAACCGGGTATCTAGCACAGGCTTGTGTATTATCTGGATCGTTTACTTTTATGTATGTAATTCTTATTCCTGTTGAGTTTGCTGCAAATGCACATCCTGCTGTACAACTATATATTCCATCTTTTTGAATTGTAATCCTATCATTGTTTGTGATTGTATCATGCATATTTAATGGATCGTATTCTTCAGTTCCAGATCCAAATTCAACGGACGTTTCAGTCGCTGTTGGAATTGATTGTGTTGATGTATTTTCAAGGATACATTTGTGTAATGAGTCATTTCCAATTACATTCGTAATAATAAATTTGTTTAAATATTTCACCATTAATACATTGGAACCAACAATTAAGCCCGGTAATCCATTTGTAGCTATTACATTAATAGCATCATCACCAGGATAAAATTTTACTTCTAAGGGATTAACGCTTGATACTATACCGGTATATAATTGATCTTTGTCTTCTTTTTTATTTACAATATTTGATAATAAATCTTTCATCATGTCAATTTCACCCTCTTTATATCAGATTTTACAGTTACACCAGGTTCTAAATTATAAGATTGTTTTGTTATTTTATATGTATAGTCAAGTCCTAATAATTCATTTTTAAATTTATATGCATCGCCTTGCCAAGGTATACCATCGTCTAATCGAGAAGTAACAAACGCATGCTTGTAATTAACAGATTCTTCTATTTCCAGCATTTTTCTTAGCTCCCTACGTGCCCGTAAATCAACATAACTTTGGCTTGTTGCTTCTGACTGGAATATTTTAGTTACGTATCGACCTATATTTGTATAACTAAATGGGTGATTTTGTAACCCTTCGTCTTCCATGGTCCAAACTTTATATAATGGTTCTGTATTCTCTTCTAATTGATTATTAATTATTACGACTCTATTATATATTTCACTATAATCAACATCTAGATTTACATTTTCTTCATATAGCGATAAATTATTATCGATAAATTCATGTGCAATATTAGGAGTAGCAGTCCAAGGCACCCCCTTATATACACCGTTTCCGTTTACCCATAAAGGATAATAATTAATCATATTAAGTAAAGAATTTATTATAAATAAGGTACTTTTACCGAGTTCATAACTTACGTCTTCGCTTAATGTTTCGTCACTTGGTTCTATGTTATAATTTACCCAAGTTCCAACATCGTCAAGTAGTCCTTCGATTGTTTCGACTACATTTACACCACTGGCAAAACTTTTGCTTACAATTGTTTTATCTTGATCTAATGCTTTTAATAGATCATATCCGTCTATATTTCTTGATACTAAATTACCGTCACTTTGTTTTTGTGGAGATAATAGCATATAATGCCCTAAAGGAATTGGATAAGTTGTTCCATTAGCCACGAAATTATACCATGGCTTTATTAAGTCTGATAGATAATTAATATCTGATATATCTTTTAAGTGAAATTTAGCACTTGAAATAATAGACCTATCAAAATCTATATCAATATTAGCACTTTCAATATAATTACTTATCCATTGGCTATGTTTATATATACCACCTGATAAAGTTAGTAGTTCATATGTAAAATATTCTTGTCCACCATTATCAAATATTGTGCTCATTATTCAACACCACCATTTAACCTATTAATATTGGTACTAAATTGATACGCTAAATTATCTTTTTTATCAAATTTTGACCCGTATAATAAAGCATAAAACCAACGACCACGCCAATCTCTGTAAAATACATCTCCTATACTTTCTAATATTTCTACTAAATCATCATATTTAGTGACAGGACAATCCGCGGAAAATGCCAATTGTTGTATTTTACTATTACCTTGGTATTTTACTGGATAAGTACGACCAGCAAATTGTTTTATTTTTTCGTTTCTGTTAATGAATTCACTAATGGAGATATCCCCAACCAACCTAACATAATTTTCAAATCCATTGCCACCATTAATGAAAAACATTCCGGTCATTAACACATCAATATCTACTTCAACACTGTTATTTGTGCTTGGAGTATCACTTACAGCCTGTACATAATAATTATTATTACCGCCTATGTTTGGTATATAGTCCGTAACTGTAGTATTTTCTGGTATATCAGTCTCGACAACTTCCCAATCCCCACCGTTTACGCTTCTATATAATACATTGTGGTCGGTTTCTGCATTTAATGGCGAAATTTCAACTAACAATTCAGGTTCACTATCTGTAATAGTACTATCGTAAAATTCGTCAACACTTCCGTCTGTTGTGGTAGCAACTATTGCCATGCCTTCATAATCTGTAATTGTTTCATCTGCTATATCTTCAAGTAATGTTGTTAAATCCCATGACTCAGTATCCCCAGCACTGTGTGTATGATCGTCATAATCTGTTGTATCAATTGTTGGCACGGTTCCATGTGTAACTGTTGTTTCGTCCCAACTACTTTTTATATAATTAACCGCTGAATCAATACCGGCAACTAAAGCCGTTTTTCTATACAAATTCAATTGAGCACTTACAATAGTCTTACCAACAAAGAAACTTAAATCAAAATCTAAAAGTATTCTTTTTAATGTGGTCCCTCCAGCTGTATCATCTTCAAGTTGTAATTGCCCATTGTCATTATAATTGGTTCCTGAATTATCGCTATCTATATAGGTATCTTGTGTTGATTCTTCGGCATATTCTGTTACAACCTCCGGGTTAGTAATTGCCACGTCTATACTTCCGGATTCTTCATTTAAATTTAAGCTTATACTTGGTTGCATAGGTTCTAAAAATTCCGTTGTGAATTCTTGTTCAGTTTCAGCACTCCATAAACCATTATCTTCTTGCACTTGTAAAGTGACTGTATAAGTTGTTTCATTTTCCAAAGCAGTATTAAAAGTACAACTTCCCGTATTACCATTAGTTACTACTTGACTAGCTTGTACACTTTCTAATAATGCATCTTCACTGTCATATAATTTACATAAATATGTTTTTTGATCTTCGGCTTCTGCCTGCGTATATGTCCATTGAACTGTCAATTCACTATAGACGTAATCACTGACCGAAGGGTCGAAAATTGTACCAACAGGACGACTTACACATTTAAATGTTGCTTCATCTGAATAAGCCGATCCCGTCGCATATTCTCCCCAAGTTTTACATTTCCATAGATAATCATTACCATTTGTAAATGTTTCTGCTGCTATTTCTATATATTCGTTAGTACTTACTTCTTCATCGTAAGGATCCGTACCTGGATAACTTCCACCTGATAATTTGTAAGTCAAGGAAAATTTTGTTTGGTCCGTTTGGTCTGTTGGGTTATGATTCCATGTAAAAGTTTTTGCTTCATCTGCATCAAATACTGCTCCACCATTAGGGCTTAAACCAGTTGGTGCATCTGGTGTTGATAAAGTCACGACTTCGTTAGATTCTGTATAGCCCGATTCTAATGTCGGACTTTGATATGTCCCCTCTTCGGCTTGTACCTGATATTTAGAATATGTATATGGATCTGTATCTGTGTATTCTTCATTACCACCGATTACAGTATCTAAATTTGCCCAACCTTCCCATGTTTCACCTTCATCTAAACTATAGTTTCGTTGTATTCGAAAAATATCTTCATAATATGAATTATCTTCCCATGTAATTTCTACATTATCCCCTACTCTTGTAGCTACTACATTTGTAGGTTTCGCCGGAGTTGTATGAATATAAACTGTGCTTGAATAACTACTATATCCTGCATTATTCCAGGCACGAACACGATAACGATATTGTCTATTTGTTACGGTTGTAGTATCTGTATAACTATTAGTTCCTGTTGTTGTGTAATCTGTAGTTATTGTATGGATTACGGACCATGATTGCGAATTAGTGTCCCAACGTTCCAGATATTGATTATAATATGGGTCATCGTCAGAAGCCGTACGGTTCCATTGAAGTGTCTGGCTTGTATCGGAATTCCTTGATACTTGTAAGCTGTTAGGTGCAGACGGTGCCTCAATCATAAAAACACCAACATATGGTTCGTCATTTGTATCTGTGTTGTATCCAGACATTGATGTAATACTAGGGAATGATGCTGTATTAGTTTTTCTATATCCGTTTCCGCTTCCGCTATCAGTTTTCATAATATGAGATTCAGACGGGCTACGATATAATCCAACCCAAATACTAGTACCGCTTATTATATAGGGAGTACTAACCGATTTTTCGTAATTATACTGTGTAGATTCGTTGCCGTCAGCCATACTAAAAGTACTTGACTGTGCTATGGCACTTCCACCAACATTCCAACATGCCAGTCTTGTAGATACTGTGCCGGTGTTATATCCTGCGGCCTTTACGTATATTTTAATTATGGCCGTATCTGCGCTTAATCCTGAAATCAAAGCACAATGTTGATTATAAGTATTATTTCCCGACCATGCGTACCCGGTACCACCACCAGCATTACTATAATACCAACCCATTAAATCACTTCCTTTCCTTATTGCATATTTTTATAATGCTTTACATTTTTTAATACAGAAATTATGTCATTAAATTCTTCGACGGATTTTGCATCAATTACTATATCACCATATAAATTAACATTTTCCTGTCTGTTATTACTTGTTACCATTTTGCTTGGTGTCATATTATTTAATATGCTTCTAGTTCGTGGAGCACTATAAATATCGCTTCCTTTAGGCACATGCATTAATTCAGGCCCTTGTTCACCTACCATTGCCCAACCACCAGCAAAATTCCGAACACCATCAGCAAATCCCGGTATTTTATCAGTTAACCATTTGGGTGGACTTGGAAATTTTAGTTTTGCTAATATATCAAGAACTTTTCCAATTGCACCCTTCACAGAATCAAAAGCATCTGCTACTTTATCAATAGCTGTTTTTCCTATTTCCATAGCGGTTTTTATGTTGTTCTTAATGTCTTTAAATTTATCATATACAGTTTTAGCAAGTTTCCCAACAAACAAAGCCATTTCGATTATTTTTTCAATAAATAGGGCGATTTCTTTTTTATGATCAACTACAAATTGTGCGGCTTTTTTTATCATATCTGCAAATTTAGCAATAGCCTTGGTCGCAATTTCTTTCATTTTCTCTCCGACTCTTATAATTTTATCTCTTAATTCTTCGACTTTATCGGCAAATTTCTTAGCTTCGTCTTTTGTAAATCCAAATTTCTTTCTTAAAAGGTCTATCATTTCTTGTTTATCCGCTGTAAATATTTCCCCTAATAATTTAGTTACATTTTTTATAACTTCAATAATTCTTAATATTGCATCTCTTGCACCTATTATTCTTTCAATAAATAAATTGGCTTGTTCTCTATTCATTCCAAATTTTTCAGTTAATAAATTAAATGCTTGATTTAAATCGCCTTGGAATATAGATACAATTGCCATAACTATGGCTTTTATATTTTCAAATGCCCATTGCAATATTCCCATCTTAGCATATGCGGCGATTATACCCCCTGTAAATATTGTAAAAGCTGTTACAGCTAACCCAATAAGTGCTATAATGCTAATTACAGGTACACTAATCGCGCCAATTGCCGTCACGAATCCAATAATTACGGTAGATACTGCGGCAAAAGCTAATAGTAACGGGCCTATAATTGCCGCAATTAATCCAATAACTATAATTGCATCTTTGATTGGATTTGACAACTGATAAAACCAATCTGCTAATTTTTGAACCCATTCGGCCGCAATTTTTAAATAAGGAGTTAATCTATCTCCAATTGAAATTGCTATTCCTTCTAATTTACTTTTGATACTTGTAACTTGTCCAGCAAAATTGTCTTGCATAGTTTTCGCCATGTCAGATAATGCGCCATCACTGTTATATAATCCATCTGTTACTTCGTCTAATTCTTCCTTAGTGCCGTTTAACATTGCGTTTAGTTCTTTAGTCCTTGTCTTCCCACCTATCATTTGTATATATGTGTTTCGCTGTGCCTCGGTCATGCCATCAAATTTTTTATTTAGTTCTTTTAATATAGTTGTTGCTCCTCTAAATTTACCTTGACTATCATATATATCAATATTTAAATCTTTCATCGCTTTACCGGCTTGCCCTGATCCACTAGTTAAGTTTGCAAATATAGAAGTTAAAGCGTTACCCGCTTCGCTTCCTTTAAATCCACGATTGGCCAAAATACCTAATAACGCCCCGGATTCTTCCAAAGGTATATTAAACATTTTAAAAGTTCCTCCGGCTGTTACCATGGCATTTAAAAATTGTTCCATACTTTGGTTACTTGTGTTTTGTGCTTTGGCGGCAATATCTAAGTATCGCCCTAAATCTTCGGTTCCAATACCTAAAGCCGACATAGAATCTGTTACTAAGTCAGAAGTTATCCCTAAGTCCATCATACCAGCCTCACTGGCACGTAAAATTGGTTCCAAACCTTCTTGTATCTGTGTCAAATCCCAGCCTGCTAACCCCATGTAACTAATAGCTTCCGCCGCTTCTGTTGCACTTTTTGAAGTACTTGACCCCATTTCTAAGGCAAGATCGCGTAAATCATCAAACCCTTTTCCAGTTTCGCCGGTTATAGCTTTAGTTTTTGACATTTCTTTGTCGAAAGTCATAGTTGTATCAATAATACCAGTACCCATTGCTAATATTGGAGTTGTTATGCCAGCCGAAAATGCGGCACCAAATCCGGCTAATTTCTTAATATTTTTATTTATTTGCTTTTCTAATTGGTCAAAGCCTTCCCCTCTGACACTGTAAAATAAATCTGCTATTTGCATACTTTACACCCCCTCTTTATTTTGCTTTACATTATCAACCTTTCTTAATAATGTCTTTATATGGTGGTTTCTATGGGCTGTATTTCTTGGTTGTCCTACTACTTCGTAGGTTTCACCTTCATACTTAATAAGGTCACCTAAAGCTAAATCAAAGTCATTACAATAAAATTTAAATCTTGTTTCTATTGTTTCCTTATCTGCTACTTTTATTATTGTATCGGATCCACTTCCCATATATCCTTTAATTTCGGTTTCTGTATATGTCTTGATTGGTATGTTTCTATCATTTAATGTTTCTGTAGGGTGCAGTTTATAACATGTAATATAAAATTTTTTCATACCCATGGATCATAAACCTCCCTACGTGAACAATTAAATAAATCAATCTTGTATAGTTGTCTATATGTATTTAAGGCTTTCATTATTGATAACGGAAAACCTTGGAAATCGTCTTCATAAGTAATACTATAATCATCTATCTTTTCGCTTTTGGCGCCTGGTGTTTTATCTTCATCTAAATCAGCTATTAAAAAATTCATCATTTTAGCAGCCGTTAATTTTAATGGTTTAGGATATGCTAATTGTGTGATATAGACTCCTTTGTTTTCGTCTTCATCTATAATAGTGTCTATATCATTAACTATTATTTTGCCAGTGCTAACGGAATCAATTGTAAAGGTTTGATTATTTCTCAAACTTTTATAAACCCTTATAGAATCATTCGCAATTAGTTTTTTATTTTCTATTCCAGACATATTAATACTATTATCTGAAGCTATAAAACTAATTGAACCTGAAGAAAAATAATCAAACTGTTTATTGATAAAGTCTGTATTGCAATAATCACAGATGACCTGTTCTATTGTAGGTAAATTCAAATCTATAAAAGAATCTTGGTCTGTATTGGTTATTTTTAATAATGACTTTACTTCACTTCGTGTTATGATCATATTTTATACACCCTTTCTTTTAATTTAATATTTTTCTTACCTTCTAATTCATTTAAAATTCTTTCTTCTTCTGAATCCCTGAATTGTTTGCCTAATGTTCTGTTTTCTGATACTTTGACTTTAGATTTATAATAACTTTCAAAATCACCTTTGTATCCGTGTTGGATTTCGATTAACCATACTTGACGAATATGATTCTTAACTTCTTTTTCTTGGTCTTCTTTCATAAGGTCTATACATTTTAGATATAATTTGAACCCGTCTCTAAATGACAGGTTCATAATGTATTTTACATAATTAAAGTCTTTATAATATCTAATCAAGGGTTCTACTATGTTTTCATCAGTAAAAAAATTCATAATAAATTCATATTGTTTTGCGTATCCGATTAATAGTTCTCTTTCTCCATATTCTTTTTTAGCTCTTTTAACTTTTTTTTAACCTCGGTTAAGTCTACATAATCAGTTAATATATTAGGAATTCCCGCCATAAATATAGTTTTTAAAGTACTTGTAAATTCGTCAATATCCATGTCGTTAACCTGGTCTTGATTAATATTTCTATAAGACATTATTAATTCGTCAATATTTTCTTCGGCTTTATTCATATTTTGAAGTACAAACGCCATGACATCACCCATAATCATGAGTATCTTCTCATACTTATTTTCACCTGTTTTCAATATTTTATCAATTTTATTTGATAATAAATATTCAACATAATATTTAAAATTTACGTCTTCCAAAATTCTAGAAACAATCATTGCCTCTTTTTTCTTTAATTTTCTTTCTTTCATCTAAACACACCTCTCACGTTTAATTTTTCTCACATTTATTCTCATTGGGTAATTTATTACCCCTTCAACACAACATGTCTTAAATTTGATTCTAGTGTATCAAATACACCCATAGAATTTTATGCCGGTATTTCTTCCCTTATTGCTAAAGGCGGCGTCGTTGGTGCCGCATAAGTATAAAATCCGGTATAAGTCATTTCTGATATTACCTCATCTTTTTCTTTGAATTCTAAACTTATATTGTCTATATTCAAAGCATTTTCTAAAATTATTACACAAAATTCCCCGTTAGCTTTGAACCCTCTGAAAGTAATATTAGTCATAGGATCCGTGCTTTCAAAATTTGTCCTAAATGCAATTTTTTTATAAGTCCCATCGGCATCGGAACCGTCCGATACTGTTACATTTAAACCATAAGCAAGGTTAGTATAAGTTAATTTTAGAAAATTTACGACTAGCTTAGCAACAAAGCGTTCGGTCCTTCTCATTCCTTTAGTAGGACCCATAGAACCGTCGTAATCAACTTCTTTTTTAGACCATTCAATTTCTAACTTAGTACCGCCCCTTGTTGCCCCGATTAAAGTTCCTTTGTCTGCTTCACTAACATAGTCTTTATAAAGTGCTCCTTCTCCTAAAAATAAATCTTTTGCTTTGTGTATTACAGCAGGACTAAATGTATTTGTAGGCATTTATACCACTCCTTCCTTATGCTACATATTCATATAATTCTATTGGACAAGTAAGACCCGCACCATATTTATAATGACCTGTAAACTGTGTTTCGTGCACCGCTTCGTCCTTGCTTTCAAGTGCTAAACTAATATTACCGTCATTTAGTACATTCTTGGCAATTATTTTAACCTTGTTACCATCTAATCTTTGACCGACTAAAGTAACATTTTCTAAATAATCAGTATCGGAAATTTCAAGGTCTGGGGTATATTCCTTGTAATCGGTTTCGTCTGTATAGCCAAAACCACTACCATTAACAGGCACAATCGCAGAATCTGATTGATCTTGTATAAGATCAATACTATCTACGTAAAATTCTAAAGCATTATCGGTTTCATCTGGCACTTCAAAAGATATACCATAAATATCATCCCAATCTCCAGACCCTTCTAATGTAAATGCACTTTTTAATATTTTTAAGTTTGTCCATTGATCAGCTGTTAATGCACTTGCCTCTATATCATACCAATGATAATTAGTTTCTGTATCTTCAGCATCATAATGTAATCTTAATTGTATACTATCAGTTCCCAAAATTGCTAACATTGCAGTTGTAATATATACAGCTACGCCGATATAATCTGAATTATCTGATGTTTCACCATTATCAAAGACCGTAAGGTCTTTAACCGCTGAAAAAACTTCATGTATACCATGTCCAGTTTGTGTTGTAGCTATTGAACATTTAGCGGACTGACTACCACTATTTACAATTGTAGTTTCCGCCGCATACGTACCACCATCAAGCCCCCAGTTATTAGATTCCCATGTGCCGGTGCTTTCACAATCTGAAATAGTTTTTTTATTGAAATACTTCAAATATAAATTATTTAATGTAATTCTACCGATTAACTTTTCATATCTTACTAAAGGTACACCGTCAGAATCTAAAGTAGGCCCATAAGCACCATCAAAGGCTAATTCTTTTATAGTTCTTTCGATGTCAACCTTGCATCCGTCACGTGTAGCCCCTAGTAAAGTCTGTGTAGGTAATCCGTAATTTGCATATGCTTTAAATTCTCCCATTATAACATCATTAGCAACTGGAATTATTGGGTCTACTGCTGTAATTGGCATAAATAATCACTTCCTTTCTTAATATTTTAATCTACTTTTAATATAAATCTTTGATTATACCTTGATATATTTGGTTCTGTATCTGGAATACTTCCTTCAAATTCAGCGGTACATTGATAAAATCCTTCTGTTTCGTCTTGTGTGCTATTATTTAGCCCCACATAATCAATTTCGTCAACTGTTCTACCATTTTTTACTGTAATTGCGGCTTCCAATATATCGGTATCGTCGTTTGAATCTTGCCAGTAATCAATTTCTAAAATCCAATCCTTTCTATGCCTAACTGCATAATTACAGGTATAGAATTTATATACTAAATAAGGAAATGTTTTATTATCTGGTACTTTTTTATTGTAAACTTGTATATCGGTTAAAGTTTTTAATCGTTCCCCGACATAATATTCTAATCTATCAATTTCCATATTTTACATTCCTTTTCCAAGGTAATTAGCGGCAATTCTTTTTAACTCATTTGTATAATTTAAAGCTGCCGGTCTCATAAATGGATGTGCTTTCATTTTATAGGTACCATATTCTTGATGTATGGCATACTCGCAATCATTCATTAAAAATAATTCATTTCGGTTAATTACATATGTATTTCTTGACAATAAGTACCCTGTATCAACCGCTACATGATAATCCATTTTAGACATTAGAAAATAGCCCATTTGATTTAACATTGATAATTCATTAGATTTTAATTGCCTCATAAATTTTCCAGATCTATTAACTAATTTAATCATTTAATCACCCATTTATTATTTTTTTATATACTTCATTCATATAATCACTATATACCTTTAAGTTGAAAACATTTGCCCTTTTATTTATGTTATCACGATTAATCGTGTTGTTGGTTTTATCCTTTATAAATATATCAAAGGCTTCTATTATATCCTTTGGGTCTGACATATCACATGTATAATCACTAACTAAATTTAAAGGGTTGTTTTGACTTAATACCGGACAACCACATGTTAAGGCTTCGCCTATGATCCTTGTAACAATTCTATTAGGTGAGACAACCAAATCCACCGCATTGTATAACTGTTCCATATCTGCAACCCTTCCAGCTACATCCCCAAGTCCCCCATGTTTTTTAAGTTTTCCTAAAAGTATATTCCAACAATTCGGCAGTTTACCTCCCGGCATTTCTAAACCATAATAATGTATTTTAATATCCGGATATTTTTTAACAACTTCTATTAATCCAACTGTTAAATTATATAGGTCTATGTCTTCGCGTTCTGAATCACAGACTAAAACATTTATTTTACCTGGATTAAGTAATTTTCTTTTAATACCATGGTTTTTAAATCTTGTTTCGTCTATAACTGGATAAGGTAAAATTATATCTTTTCCGTTAAAAATATCTTCCCAATCTGGTTGAAATTCACGCCAAAAATATAACATTCCTTTGGTTCTTTTCCAGTTTGAAACCGTTTTATATAAAGAATAAGGTTGACCTTTTTTCATACGTTCCGGTTTAAAACAAGCATGTGGGCGACCATGTACAACCCAAATTAACGGGGTTTGGTTTCTGACTAAATATGAATCGTTTATACCTGTGTGCATTATAATTATATCTGCATCGTCTAGTACTTGAAATCCAGTCGTAACCAATTTAAAACCCGCCCTATCGTCTACAGCTCCGATTTGTGTTTTTCCACGCTTCCCGTTTTGTGTAATCCCTGCGTCTATAAAATAAACCCCATGACCGCCAAAAACGTCCGCCCTCGCCATATCTCGAGCCGCCTCATAAAGTCCACACCTGTTAGGTGCAAATGGTGCGACGTGTGCAATTTTCATTAACCTATACCCCCTTAATTTATATTATCCTGCTGCTATTGAATCAACAACGGAATCTACTACTATAATTCTTGATTCTATAGCACTTAAATAACTATTAGCTAATGAACCAACTGAATCTATTAAACTATCATTATCTTCTACGGCTATTAAAATATCGGAACCAATTACGCCAACTGAATCTATTAACGCGTCGTTAGCCGCTACAAGCGTACCAACTGAATCTATTAAACTATCATTATCGGTAACTATTGTACCAATAGAATCTATTTGACTTCCTACGGAATCTATTAACCCATCGTTAGCCGCTACTAAAGTACCTATTGAATCGCCTTGACTTCCTACGGAATCGATAGCACTTGCATTACTATTTGTTTGAGTTCCAACGGACCCTGTTTTTGTTCCAACACTATCAATTAATGTGTCATTAGCCGCTACTAATGTACCAACTGAATCTATTAACGCGTCGTTTGCGGCTACTAATGTACCCAATGAATCCGCTTGACTCCCAATACTATCTATTAGACTGTCGTTTGCGGCTACTAATGTACCTAATGAATCTGCTTGACTTCCAAGTGAATCTATAAGATTGTCGTTATCTTCGACGGCTGTTCCTACACTATCCACTTGGGCCGGTACTCCTGACATGTCACTGGCTACTGAATCAATAACAGTTGCCGCCGCGTCCATTGCAGTTGCTAGGCTATCAAGGTCTGCAGCTGCTATAACACTTGCTACACTGTCAATACTAGATAAACCCGCCGCGATTGAATCTAACTTACCTTTTAAAGTATAAGCCATATTAAAACACTTCCTTTTAATTATTTTATAATTATTTTCGACAATATCTAAGCTGTCAATAATATTTAATTTCTAAAACTGGTTTATTATCGCCTTCTTTTGAGCTAAACTGACACCATCTATAATCTGTATAATTATTACCTACATACAACCAAATACCTTCATATGAAGCTCCATCTGCAATTGCCTGTATTAATGATTGTATGTCAAATGTTTTCCATTCACCTGAGCCTATAGGAACTGATTCTTCATAATACACAGTTTCAGATATTGTTGGTTTAGTATTCCATGTTACAACTCCTTCAGTCCAAGATGATGTTATTCTTTTGATTCCTATTATAGTTTCATTAGATAAGTCATCAGCATACATACTTAATACAGCGTTAATTATTGTTTTATTAATTATACTTGACAAATCAAAGTATAGTAGTCCATACAATGAGTCTAATGGTCCACCATTATATACTTGAATATTACTTAAATTATACGTTTCGTCAGGTGAATATATATTTATAAAATCGTCTTTAGTAGGATTTAAGGATAAACTTTTATATGGTATCTTATTGCTTTTTATTTTGTTTCTCAAAGAAATATCTAACATAGTTATTCACCCTCTATATTGTTATACAATATTACTTTTCCACTTGTAACTACAACTTCGGTGAATTCACCTAATACCACATCACCACCTAATATTGTTAAAGTGGTTAAGTCTTCAATATTACCTGTTGCGGTAACAACACTATCTTCCATGGCTTTTATAGCACAAAAGTTACCTTCATATGTTCCTGCAGATTTAACCGACCCACCATATCCACCCATACTTGCTTTAATATTTACATATGAACTATTCATTATATCTCACCTCTTATACTTCCACCATATAATTTTATAAAATATAAACATTTTTGACGGTGTTCTTCTGTCAATGCACCTTTATACCTTCGGACCCATTTTCTTAATGGTGTTTCCGTTGCGATATTAGGTAGCATTAATTTTTCTAATTCTTTTTTAGTTCTCATAATATCAAACCTTTGTTACCAAATGTTTACAACGAACGTGAAATAATCCCGCCGCCTTGGCTTCTTGTAATTCTTCATATGTTAAGATTTTACCCTCAAAAGGTATACATAAAAGACAAGCCTTCGCATGACTTGACACTTCGAACTTATCCCCTTCTTTTCTAGTTTCTAACACTGATAGTCTAACTAATTCATTATTAAAATGAGTGGTACACATATTACTATAGGTTTCTATATTCCAGCGTGCACCGTTCCTTGCAGTAAAACCATGAATACCACGTTCGCAATATTCATCAATTATTTTTTGCTTTAACATTGGGTCCTTGGTTGCTTTTATTAATGCAAGGGTTTTATTATATTCGTCCCTTGCTGGTTTATACATACCATTCATAGACAACATATAATCTTTAATTAATTTCTTAGCTTCCTCAGAATTTGTTATTTTTTCATAACTGCTTTCTACAACTTTTAATAAAGAATGGTTGGTTAAATGTTTTCTGAATTGAAACTTTTTTTCTTGTTTTAAGTTTACAATCGCCATGTCTGATACATTGGCATAATAGCCAATTAATCTATTTTGCATATCCATTTAAACCAACCCCCTATTAACTTGCTTTTTTATGAATATAAACACCTGATAATTTATTCTCAAGTATAAACAGTTCATGATATACTCTTAATGCATATATCCATTTGTCAGCGTCAGTATTAAAGCTTTTGTCTACGATTTTAGGATCAATATATTTTATGATGCCTAAAAGTATATTAATAGGTGCTATAATAAAGTTTAATTGTGTTGCGCCACCTGCTACAACAAAACCGCCGGCTTCCTGTCCACCAGTAACACCATCATAGAAAGTAAATGCACTATAAAATCTTGCTTTTGGAACTCTTATTACTGGTATATCATCTAACATAGAAATTTTTCTATTAATTTTAGTAACCATATTATCGTGTGTTACCCTGGTCTGATAAAATTCACCGGATTGTTTCATAAGTCTATAAACTTCGTTACTAATGAACATAACACGACCTTCTTGTGGCACTTCTGCATCGTCTAATGTTTGGATACCTGTATCTATTGCGGCGATTACATCGTCAACTGTCAAGTCTGCGGTTGCATCAACAGAACATAAAGAACAAATCTTATGAAATCTATAAGCATCAATTTCTGGCGCCACATGTTCCCTTGTAAACTGTGCTCCAACCCTTGCAATTTTAACAAATGCTTCCAATGAGTCCATTGCATCAAGTCCAAATTTTCTCGATCTATCTTGCCCGAATGTATGAGTTTCCCAAGTTTCAGTAATACTTCCATCTGTGTAACCGTTAGCTCTAGAATAAGTTCCAAGCCCTTGTAAAGCCAACTTTTGAATTTTAAATTCCTGTTCCTCAGTCCCTTTAAAACTTATAGCGTCGGGACTAGCTTCTAAAATAGCAGTTACTGCACTTGCCTTAAAAACTTCATCCATTTTCTTTTTATAGACAACTGGATATGACATACTATTTGCCATTTTTAAAAACACTTCCTCTCATTATTTTATATCTTTTAATTTAGCTTCCCAATCAATATTATTAGGATCGTAATTTTCATTATCAGTGCCACCCAGATTATTATTTGATTGGCTTGTATTATTAGTAGTTTGTTTAGTGACGAACATATCTCCATAATTAGTTTTTAAACCTTCTATAATTGACTCAAACCCTAACAAATTATCATTTTCAACTGTAATTGTCTCTAAATCAATATCCTTCATCAACAAACTTGTATGTTTTGCCCCGGATTCCCTTAATTTTGATTCAACCATAAACCTTTTTGAAACATTCAAAATTTCCTTATCCTTCGCGGCTAAATCATTTGTATGTTGTTCTTTTAAAGTATCATAATTACCTTTTAATTCTTTATTAGTAGATACTAATTTATCATAATCTTTTATTTGACTTTCATAAGTTGTAATTTTATCCTCAGTTGCTTTAATTTGTTATTAACTTCATTGAATCTTGGTTTTGGTATCCATGACCCGTCATTTATTAGGTCAAAATCTTCCGACTTTAAACCTTTGGCAAGAACTTGATTATATAATTCTTCCCCGATTTTATTTTTTATTTTTTCGCTCACTAAAAACACTTCCTTTCCTATTTGGCGGGTTTTGTTCCCGAAATTTTTATACGCTTTTTTACATGGTTGCGAATTCATGATTAAATAATAAACTTATATAAATATATTATTATTTATTATAACACATTAAACACGTTTGTACTACAAACGTCTTTGCAATAATAAATTATCGCAAATCATTTGTTTGCATATTTACATCAATTAATTCTTGTTGTCTTTTTATGTTTTCTTCCTTTTCCTTATTTATTTTTTCCATTACTTTTTTGGAGTCAGTTACCCATGGGTGGTTATCGAGTATAGTTTCTTGATCTAATAAATTCATAGATTTTAAACAATTATCTATTGATTCAGATTCGTTAAAAATCATGGATCTATTAAAAGTTATCTCTTTATCTAATCCAGAATTATTAAATTGATTAACACAATCAACAAATTTTTCATAAAATATCTTTAATTGTTTTTGGGCTCTATTTGCTTTCATGTCTAATTGACTATATCGGGCCTTTATTACGCCGTTTGTAATATGTGATTCACTGGCTAATCTATCAGGGTCCATCCCTTGACCAACCTTAAAAATATTTTCTTTTAATATTTCTAAAATTACTTTCCTTGCTTCAACTGGTATTTCTATACCCATATATTCCATGTCGGCATTATCTCCGCCACCTTGTGGAATACCAACCATTTTATATTTTTGCATATTTTTTCTGATTATTTCTAATTCTTCAGTGTCACCCGTAAAACCCTTTAATTTAACTATAGCTTCCTGAAATAGGTTAATATTGTCTACAAATCCACTATTAATAGAATTATACATATCAAGTAAATCCTGTATGCCATCAAGGTCTGATTTTTTTGCCTTATTATTAAACAATGGTATAAAAGGAATAAATGGCAAGTTTTTACCTTCTATATTTTCAATTTCCCCTTGATAATATGTTATTTCTTCGTAATGATATAAAATATCATTAATTATAATTTTATCTTTTTCTATATTTTTATAATTTACTTTTTGAGGTGTCCATGGTTCTACATTATTACTATTTATAATTTTATCTTTATCTATAGTTTCAATTTTTACGCCTTTAGTTGTCCATGTTTCTATTCTGTAATTATCTTCATCTATTCTGTAATATCTTATAATTTCTATAATATTTTTATTGTATTTATCATATATTGGTATAATCTCAGAATCATGTACAAATATCCAATCCAACTTATTATTTTCGACATAGAAATGCAACCATGCCGCTGTATCTAAAGAAGCATTTAATAATCCTTCTTCCAACATATCTGTAATTGTGGCAACTGTTATATCACTATTAGCAATTTTAAGTTCTGGTTCCTTGGCTAAAAGAAAATCACTTTTTTGATTGACCAACATCTTAAAATAATTAGTGTATAAATAACAATTTGTATCTAATTTTATTGTATGCACCTTGCCACCTGAATATGTATTTACTTCTTTTTGTTCTATTTTCGGCTTATAATAATAATAATTACGGGCTATATATTTACCTGCTTTTTTTCTTAAATCTATATTGATAATTTCAATTATATTATCCATTAATCCACTTCCTTTGATTGCAATAATATTCTAAAGGTTAATATATTTTGTATAATTGAACTCGCAATAGCATGATCGGGTATATCTAAATCGTTTTCTATTGAATGTTTATTAATTAAATCTGTTAATTCTTTTCTGAATTCTAAACTATTAAAATTCATATTTTCATTATCAGTCATTAATGCACTTCCTTTCTTCATAATAATTATTAGCTTCTTAGCTTCCTACGTTTAATCTTTCTAATTTATTTTAGATAAACAATGTGGACATTTTTTGATATCTGGTTGTGGAATTAAAGCAACTGGAGACAATAACCACAATAATCCACATGTAAAGAAGCCACCGATTAAAAATATTAATGATTTCTTTAATGCTGTTGGTGCTTCTTTAATTATTGGTAAATCAAAAGTTTTACCGCATTTTTTGCATGTATACATTTTATCACATCCTTTCATATATTTTTAGATGAAAAGAAACTTATAAACCCAAATTTCCCGACTCGAATTTATAAGCTTCTATTGACTTTTATATAGTCTGGAATGGTCGGGAATCATTGCACACTATATAATTATAATAATTATATAAAAAATTATATATTTAATCAATGCATTACCTTTTTACACCGAATTTTAATTTACTGTCTAAAATATATTTTTCTAATCCATACCTTACAGCCGCTGAACCGTCAGGCTCGTCAGGAAAGTCATATATTATTTTACCTTCTTTATTTTTTAAATATTCGTAAGTTTCAAAATCGTCAGCTATGTTTGGAGTTCTTTTTTTATCGATTACTATTTTTGCTCTACCTTTTAACCACATAATACCGTGATCTTTAGAATCCTTGCCTTTTTTAGCTTTACCTACATTAAGACCTAAAAGAATCATTTCATTTATTGTCCTTGGATCTTCACTATCACCAATAATAAATAATTTGCCAGCTTTATGTTTTATTTTACTGGCTAATACAAAATTATTAGCACCATATAAATAAACTTCGTCTAATATATACAGTATTTCGTGTTTGCTATCATAATACATTTCGGCGTAACAAGACGCGTGGGAATCCTTTTATACCCTCGGTTTCCCGATATTTTATTAGGGAGTAGACTATATCATATTCTTATGTTCTGTTACCAAACACAAGAACCTTAGCACTTCCACAATTAATTGTGTACTCTACTTGGTTATTCCCTATAGTATTTCTCTATAGGTATCCTTTCGATAGTCGTTAGACCTTCCTATAATATATTATAGGCTTGGTACGGTATTATCATGAGTCGAGATACTTAAACACGTAACCATGAACCGTTTTCCTTTGACCTAATAATACGGCTGATACTCTATTTCTACCTAATCCATAATATTTTTCTGCTTCTGATATTTTATTAAAAGTTTTCCCAGTTGTAAGATTTATAATTTTACGTTCTTTTCCATTTCTACGACCTTCCCATTTTTTCTTTGTTTCTTCTGAGTGAGTTTTATCATAAAAAGAATTGTTTACGCCTGTTTTTTTACCTTTTTTTAATTTAGACATTTTTTGTTTTGATTCTTCTTTATGATTATAACCTATTGTACCTTCACCACCATATGTCAAATTATAACCATTATTAAAAGTATTAAACAAATCAATATAATATTGTTCTAACAAAGATAATGTGTCATTATCTTTTATATTTTTATGAATTATAGTATATTCAAAACAAGTAATTCCATATTTATTATATGAGCTTTGTAAATGCTTATTACAATGCTTATTAGCTTTTAATTTCTTTTTATGTTCTCTAAATCTTGTTTTATAATTATTTAATGTTGATTTTCCTATATAATATTTATTGGTTTTTGTATTTACTATTGAATATATAAACATAGTATCAACCTCCTTTCTTATTATTATATCAAAATTATTGGATATAGTCACGCATTTCTCACGCTTTTAGACTTTTACCGTTTCACTAAGTTTAATCATGTAGCTCACGCTACAAGTGGGCTATACATTAACCCAAAATCAAGACCACGGTCAATCTTGGTAAATTGTTTTATTTCTTCATTTGTTATGGTTCTATATTCAACCAAGCCGTTAGGATTATCCTTTGCAATAGGTGGATAAATTTCTAATCCTTCGCCTGTTTCTTCGCCTAAATACATGTGTTGATATTTTCTATAATTAAATTTTTTAATTTGATTAGCTTTATCAACAAACGGTTTGCCTAACCAGCTTTTTTTTGCTTGCAAATATGTAGTATGCAAAATATATACACCTGTATCTTCACCGTTTTCATTTAACTGTCTTAGCTTCCTTGATTCTTCGTTTACCCAATTTTTCCGACTTGCCGGTGGATTGTACATTACAAAAGTAATACTTTCTTCATTTCCGAAATCTTCCCCGGTGTCTTCTTCGTTGCTTCCTCTAAATAATGATTGCTGTATACTGTCGATTTCATCCATTCCAGCAAATTCAGTTAATTCTTCAAAAATAGCTATTTTACAATAACCTTTTTCAAATTTCAGACTTTTTATTTTTTCGTAGTCTCTTTGATTAGCACACCCACGAAATAATATTGTATTACCTGTTTTTTTATGCCATATTTTCATAGGGCTAATTGTATAACCCCAAGAATCTCTTAAACCTAATTTATTAATAGCCCACAAAAAATTTGTAAATACTGAGTCTCTTATTGTTAATCCAACTTTTCTAAGTCCTACGGCATGAGTAACAACACCATTTTCAGCATCACGAGTCAGATCAAATATAGTGTATAAATAAGCAAATGAACCTTTCAAACTTCCACGTCCACCTTTTAGCCAATATATCATATTGTTACGGGCTTCTACATCATGAAATATCTCATAATAAGCAGGTCCGAAGCAATCCGTTAAAGAAACCTTTGTACTATTCATTTTGTGGGTCCTCATTTTTTAAAGGTATATTACATTCAATAATGACTTTTTGTGGTTCCATGTTTTCATTTTTATCCATTAATTTATAAATTTTCGCCATAATTTCAGCCGCTTTAATACGATCCCTTGGCTGTAGATCCGTTTCTTTTTCAATTAATTCATCGTTGTAATTTCCTTTATTGCCGGATCTTAAAATATAAATTTTATTTTCTTTTTCTGATCCAAGAACACAACCAGACAAATATTTTAATATGTCGTCTTGCTTAACTATTAAATCGGCTTCTTTTTGTTTAAGTCTATCTGCTATATATTCTTTTATATCTGGATCTTTCATTAATTTATAGGCTTTATTTTTTAAACCATTTGTAGATTTAGAAATATATCCTGCTTTTCGTGCGGCATCAGTTGCATTCAGGGATATTATATAATAATCACAAAATAGCTTTTTACGTTCGGTCAACATCTATATCTATCTCCTTTCATGCTATTATACCATAAAGAGGGTGTTATTTTAAAATAACACCCTCTTATCGTTTATTTACTTAAAAATTAATTTTTTAAGTA
>ENA-OVNL01000004-OVNL01000004.1-sediment-metagenome-genome-assembly--contig:-NODE-4-length-21052-cov-3.077616_pt1 | contig 21052 bp, 17 predicted proteins | sample MGYA00250099_ERZ650198 | MGnify/ENA primary metagenome ERZ650198 (study PRJEB26732, sample SAMN07278974) | sediment metagenome | biome: marsh; feature: saltmarsh; material: sediment | place: USA...
AGATGCAGGGGTTATGGGGTAGCCCGCAAAGAAACGGCAACCGGCTGCAAGGGCTCCTTCAACAAGGGCCTCGTTTCCCTGGAGCAGGCGAGGTTTTTTCTTGCTCTTTTTTCTTGCCATCAGTCCTCTATCCGTAAACGGTGAGCTGTGAATGGTAAACGGTCTCTCACAGTCAACTTTTGTTCCTGCTGCTTACTGCCTGCTGCCCACTGCCAGCTGGTCACTCATGCTTCACAAACCTCTTCTTCTTTCTTCTCTTCAACCCGGACAGCGAAATCGGGGCAGCGTATCTCACACCAGGCGCAGCCAATGCAGCGCTCCGGTTCGGAAATCTCCGGCTCCCCTTTTGCATTCATTGCCAGCACCTCTTCAGGGCAAAAAGCCACACAGATACCACATCCTTTGCACCAATCCCGATAGAACTCAACCACAAACTGCTTTTTCTTGGCTTTGGCCTTGGCTTTGTTATCCTTGACCTCTGCCTTCTTAGCGATTTTACCCTTTGCATTCTTCGTTTTCTTAGGCTTTGCTTTACGCTTCGCAGTCATTCCAACTCCAATATTGAATCCGAGGCGTCACGGCTTTGACCAACCTTCAGATCTGATTCGCACCGCTTTCTATTTCAGGCGGCTTTTGGAGTAGTGGAGTAATGCTGTGTTGGAGCAACGCTAGAAGAACAACAGACAAGAAAACTGTCTTTATCTTTTCCAATACTCCAGTACTCCATCACTCCATGGGCCTTCTCTCAAGTTAAAAGCATTGGACTCTAACCGCGCCGGAAGCCATGCTTTCTGGACATGGCGCCGGTTCCACTAGTGGGACTTGAGAATACACAATTCGAGATGGTTTTTCAAACGGTTTCCCGATCCGTGTCACCGGAAAACCATTGACCATGGTGACCCTGTATTATAACATAGCTTGTGATAATTAGCTCAAGATTCCGGAAGCATTCAGCTCTCAGCAAAGCTATGTTGTTCATGCTTTGTGCATCTATCATGCCACCGGATTCTCTGGCAAACTTCACCATCTGCGAATCTCTTCTCCAGATCTTGAGAAACGTTCGCTCACTGTAAGATACGTTGGACATTTATTGCTGAGGAGTTCTGATGAGAGAAATCCATATCAGTCAAATCACTACAGCAGTGCGAGACCTCTGCATCAAAGCCAACACTCATTTGGGAGAAGATGTCCTGCAAGCCTTCGCCCAGGCCATTGATCAGGAGGTTTCACCCACTGGCAAGGACATCCTGGAAAAACTCGTAGAAAATGCCCGCATTGCCCGTGATGAAGGAATCCCTATCTGCCAGGATACCGGCTTTGCCGTTGTTTTCGTGCAAGTCGGGCAGGAAGTACGATTGATTGGCGGTGATCTCAAGGAGGCCATCAATCAAGGAGTGCGGCAGGGTTATGAGGAAGGATATCTTCGCAAGAGCGTTTGCCATCCCTTTACCCGCAAAAACACCGGCGACAATACACCGACGGTCATTCACTTAGACATCGTCCCAGGTGACAGGGTACAGCTGATAGTTGCTCCCAAAGGGGGCGGCAGTGAAAACATGAGCCGGGTCACCATGCTGACCCCGGCTGTAGGCATCCAGGGCGTGAAGGACTTCGTGGTCCAAAGGGTCAAGGAGTCTGGCGCCAACCCCTGCCCTCCCACCATTGTGGGAGTGGGAATTGGTGGTACTTTCGAAACCACGGCGCTGCTGGCCAAGAAAGCCTTACTCCGTCCCTTAGGAAGTGAGAATCCCGACCCCGAACTCGCGGCCTTGGAGCAAGAATTATATGAAGAAATAAATACCCTGGGAATTGGACCCCAGGGCCTTGGCGGCAGAATCACCTCTCTGGCGGTACATGTTAATATGATGGAGTCTCACATCGCCAGTCTGCCGGTTGCAGTCAACATCCAGTGCCACGCAGCGAGACACAAGGAGATAGTACTATAATCAGGGTCAACAGTTTCACCTGGACACTAGGGACTAAGCACTAGGCACTTGGGGCAGGGCGGTGTAATAGCGAGGCGGGGACGCGGCGAAAAAGCCAGAAGTTGAGAGAAGTTCAATCTCGACTGCTTTTCTCCTGAAAATGCTGCAGCACGCGCAGTCCCCGCAGCTTGTTGCGGGTGCTAGCGAGCGAACTACAATAAAATGGAATCTCTTCCTTACATTTCGAAGACTCCCTGTCCGCCTCAGGCGGACTGCAGGGAGCTTCAATTCTGGATTCTGACTCCTGGCTCCATGCTCCATGCCCTATGCCCTATGCCTGGGGCCTTGCGCCTTAAGCCCCAAAAGGAAATAACATGAGTGATGCCATTAAACTTACGCCACCGTTGAGTGATGCGGATGTGGAAAGCTTGAGAATTGGCGACCGGGTCTTAATCACCGGCGCCATCTACACCGGAAGAGATGCTGCACACAAGCGATTGACTGATTTGATTCAGGCTGGCAAGCATCTGCCCTTTGAGATACAAGGGCAAATCATTTACTATGTCGGCCCTTCCCCCGCCAAACCTGGCAGGGCTGTGGGCGCGGCCGGCCCCACCACCAGCTACCGCATGGACGCTTACGCTCCGGAGTTGATGCGGTTCGGACTGAAGGGCATGATAGGGAAAGGCGCCAGAAACCAAGATGTAAAGGATGCGATGGCCACCTTCAAGGCTGTCTATTTTGCAGCGATCGGCGGCGCTGGCGCCCTTATGGCCCAGACCATAAAAAACGCTGAGATCGTCGCCTATGAAGATCTGGGGCCCGAAGCCATTCGGAGGTTGGAGGTGGAAGAATTTCCGATTATCGTTGTCAATGATGTGAGAGGAAATGATCTCTACGAGGAAGGAGTTAAGCGATACGCTCTCTAGCTCACTTCGTTCGCCGCATAGAGCATAGCGAAAAAAAGCGAGACAGAGAATATATCTTACTCAGTCTCGCAATGACGTGCTTTCAGTCTAAAGCAACTCGTGGCCCACCACTTTTCAATTACTTACCGAACCGAAATAATTCTTTGACGGCGCTCCAGCCCATCTTGCGGCGGAGAATACCAAGTTGGTCCTGCAGGGGGAGATGTTTGGGACAAACATCTTCGCAGCCCAGGAGACCCATGCACCCGAAGATACCCTCGTCAGTACCGATCACTTCGAAGTACTCCTTTTCGGTGCGCTCATCTCTTGGATCCATCATGAAACGAGCAAGTCGGTTCATTGCTACAGCGCCAACGAAATCCTCTCGCATGTTGGCGGTACCGCAGGCGGCTATGCAGCAACCGCACTCTATGCAGCGCTCCAGTTCATAAATCTCTTCGGCGAGAGCATTGTCCATTCTCCCTTCGTCAGCCATGGAGTCGAACTCCTTATCGGTGTGGACCCAGGACTCCACCTTTTCGTACATAGCTCGAAACCAGGTACCGGTATCCACAGAAAGGTCTCCAATTAACTTGAAGATGGGCAGAGGCATGAGCGTAATCTCATTAGGCAGGTCTTTGGTAAGGGTGTGACAGGCAAGACCAGGCCTACCATTGATCATCATGGCACATGCCCCGCAAATACCGGCGCGGCAGCAGAAATCAAACTGAAGCGATGAATCCTTCTCCTCCCGAAGCCGAGTCAGGGCTATAAATAGCGTCATGCTCTCCGTTTCTTCGAGATCAAAGGAGTCAGTACGAGGGACAGAATGAGGATCCTGCGGATTGTAGCGGAATATGTTGAAATGCAGCTTTCTTGCCATCTTATTCCTCTCCTATAATTTCGCCGTCGCAACTGATGATCTTACAAACACCATATCCTCTCTCAGCTGGAGGGAGTTCCACAGTCTCTGTGGCGGGTTCGTAATTCAGAGTCGGCAGGTCATCTCCCTCTTTCCAGGTCGCCAAAGTCCGATTCCACCAATCCCGGTCATTTCTGGCCTCATAGTCCTCCCGAGCATGGCAGCCCCGGCTCTCAGTTCGCTGCAGAGCCCCGTAGGCCGTACAAAGAGCCAGCTTCACCATGCCCTGGATTTTTAGAGCAAGTGTCAATTCAGGATTAACCCCAATACCGTTTGAGCGCAACCCCACCTTTTGGGCTCGCGCATAGATCTCCTGCAGGTTGTCTACTGCTTTTTGTAAGTCACTCCCGTTTCTAAAAATTCCCACCCGTTCCATGAGCTCATCCTGCATCGCGTTGCGAATCTCATAGACGTTTTCATTGCCGTTTTTGCCCGAAATAAAATCGTCGATCCGCTCCTGCTGTCTGATCACACCATCTCTGATTGCGCCGGTATTGTATTGGACCTCGTAACCTTGAAGGAACTCAACAATCTTTTCACCCACAATTTTCCCGGCAACAATCGTCTCAGCCAGAGAGTTCCCTCCCAGCCGATTCAGGCCGTGCATATCCCAACACGCAGCCTCTCCAGCCGAAAAGAGTCCTTTGAGCCCATAGGTGGCACCATCCTTGTTGGTCCGGACCCCTGCCATGGTGTAATGCTGGGCCGGCCGCACCGGAATCAGTTGGGTGATGGGATCGACGCCCAGGAAATTATTGCAGATCTCCTCAACTTCTCTGAGCTTGGTCTTGATGTGATGTTCACCCAGATGGCGAATATCCAGCCAGAGGTGGTCTCCATAAGGGCTCTTCACCCCAAGACCTTGGCGAATGTGATGGGTCATCCAGCGGGAAACCACATCCCGGGATGCCAGCTCTTCCTTTTCAGGTTCGTACTCAGGCATGAACCGGTTTTCATTCACATCCAACAAGGTCCCGCCGTCACCTCGACAGCCCTCAGTGACCAAAATATTGGTGGGCACAATGCCGGTGGGATGAAATTGGATTGCCTCGGGGTTGCCTAAGGGAACAACTTCAGTATCAAGGGCGATTATGGCACCACCGCCGTCATTTATCACCGCGTTGGTGGTCTCCCGGTAGATACGGCCATAGCCTCCGGTGGCTATCACTGTTGCCTTGGCTAGATAAACCTTAAGTTTTCCGGTCTTCAGACATCTAGCCACCGCGCCGGTACATGTCTCGCCGTCATGAATCAGTGCAATGGCTTCCACCCGATCATGAACCGTGACCCCCAGTTCCACCACTTTATTGTCCATGGTATAGAGCAGCGTATGACCGGTGCCGTCCGAGGTATAGCAGGTTCTCCACTTGGCCGTCCCGCCAAAGTCTCTGGCGGTTATGAAACCTTCCTTCTCTGTGGCCTCAACCTTCTCGTATTCTTTCCCGCCCTTGAAATAAGTGGAAGGCCCCGGCACAACCCGATTCCACGGGATTCCCCAGAAGGCCATCTCCCGGACTGCCTCGGGAGCCCTGTCAACAAAGAGCCGGACCACCTCCTGATCCGCACCCCAATCAGAGCCTTTCACCGTGTCCACGAAGTGGATGTCGGGGCCGTCGCCTTCTCCCATGGCACAATGTCCCAAAGCGGCCTGCATGCCACCCTGGGCTGCTGATGAATGAGACCGCCTGGCGGGCACAATACTCAGACAGATGGAATCAAAACCAGCGGAGGCAGCCTCAATGGCAACGCGCTCCCCTGCCAACCCGGCACCTATACACAAAACGTCAATAAATATCGTTTCCAATGACATCCCTCCTTACACTTTCAACAAGAGGAATCGAAGCAAAGTGATAAGACCAATGGCGACAAATATGGCGGTCAAATAGTTTTCAAACCTCTTGAATTTCTTTCTGTCCTTTCTTCTGGCAAAACCCCACTTCACCGCGATCCGATAAAATCCAATGCCCACGTGGAGCTCGATCATGGGCAGCAGAATCAGATAAAAGACAAACCAGAATCCTCCCTGAATTCGTGCAGCACTTTTTGCCGCTGTGATCGGTAAGTCAGTGAGTACCGTCCACATGTGAATGGAACCCATGATCAGAATGATCATGGCGGTCGTGGCCTGGATGAGCCAGAGATAGGTGTCGGTATGACGAAGTTGTCGGCTGAGCTTCCAGATGGTGGACTGTTGCTCGGCGCGGAAGGGAACCTTCCGAGCAGCCAGGACGAAGTGGAGCAAGAAAATGCAGCCGATAGTTGGCCCACCCACCTGGGCCATGTAGGTCTTCTCTAGGAAGTGCGCCAGCGCATTCATCACCCCCGCACCCAAGTTCACACTGGCCACCAAAATCATGTGACTCCACATGAACAGGATTAATGCCACGCCTGTGAGCATCTGCAGCCAATCGAGATAGGCTGAAGACCTGCTAGGTGATGGAACATAGGTGGTTGTATTCACCGCCATGTTTACCCCCTGCTCTTATCTCATCTGATGTCTTAGTTGGTGGAAGGAATTACCTCTTCAGACTCTGGATTCCTGAGGGATTTCTCTGGTGTTCCACGATTAGGCTAACTCAAAAGTGCCTGATAGTGATTTTTTTAACATTATAAGATTAAAATACTAACGTTACTCAACTGGCTTGTCAAGATGGTCTTGGCTCTTCTCTTCTTTTTCATTTGCAGTGGCGGCAAAATGTGTTGGTAACTTTGGTTAATAATTATAATGGATTGATGGAAAGCCGGAGTGGAATATGTCATCCGGCTCACATTCAGGAGACCACCTGGGCAAAAAGTATATGTTCTGCAATTTTCTTAGTAATTGGCAGAAAATCGTAGATTTTCTTCGTAACAACTGGATGAATATTTTGTTGATAAGCAAGCTATGTCAACGATATCTGTCTCCTTTCTAACGTTTTAAAAAAATGTGGTATCCTAATATGTTATAAGATCGCACAATAAATCTCTAGGATTTACGACAATTTAATGTCTGTTGATAACGTCAAAGCCAAGAATTAGTATTTTCTGATAACTAGGTTTGACAGGCTATGGATAGGTAATTTATCTTGGCTAACATCTAGGCGCAGTTTTCTTGCCGAACACGTAACATTCCCTCATTAACACCAGCCGAAACAAGATATTATGGGAAGTAACAGACTGCCCTTTGAAAAGTCTCCTGAGATTCAGCAAGCCGTGGAAATCAATAATGCCCTGGCGGTGATACTGGGGAACGCCCAATTGCTCCTGCTGAAAAATACAGTGGCGCCCGAGGATAGAGCCAAGCTCAAAGCCATTGAACAGAGCTCTTTCAGAATACAAGGTCTTGTGGAGCGGCTGATTCAGGACTAGCCCCTCCTTAGATACCTTGGTCAGATCGGGTTGAATCTTTTCCTGCCTCTTTTCATTCCAACTGTCAGTGAGTAAAGGACCCTGTCAACAATTTTGATGGCTCTGCTGTATCTCTGTTGACGTCCCATGCTTCCGTTTTTCAATTGCCTTCCGCTTGCCTTATGGTATATTTGTGAATATGTTCGTATTCACACTTGCATCCTGCGAACAAGAGGATTTCTTATTTGATGAGTCCATAGTCAGCTACTTGCTCACCGAGTACATAGCTGTAATGATTGGGATGACTTTCTATCGTCTTATCGAAATCAGTCAAAGCCTATCATAGGGTCTCGAAAGGAAACTATATGAAAATTGCCATTAGCGGCAAAGGTGGTGTTGGTAAAACGACCTTGTCGGCTTTTCTTTGCAGGTGGTTTGGAGATCATGGCCAAGCCGTGCTCGCCATTGATGCGGATCCAGCCACCAATCTGGGAACGGCCCTGGCCATCCCCGGTGCCGACTCCCTGCCTCCCATCACCGAAATGAAAAGCCTTATTGCCGAGCGCACTGGGACTCAACCTGGAGGCATGGGCGGTTTTTTCAAGTTAAATCCAAAGGTTGATGACTTGCCAGACAAAATAGCCATCTCTGATGGCAACGTCCGTTTGATGATAATGGGCGGAGTCCAGCAAGGAGGAAGCGGCTGTCTCTGTCCTGAGAATGCCCTGCTAAAAACCCTAGTGTCGCATCTGATTCTGGGCCGGGGTGAGGTCGTTGTTATGGATATGGCTGCCGGCTTGGAGCATTTGGGCCGCGGTACTGCCGAAGCTGTTGATCGACTTATCATCGTCGTGGAACCAGGCCGACGATCCATCGATGTGGCGCAGCGCATCAGAACTCTTGCGGGTGACATCGGCCTGAAGAATCTTTATCTCGTGGGCAACAAGGTCCGCGATGCTGGGGATCGTGAGTTTTTACAGCAAGCTCTGGAGGGTTTTCAATTCATTGGCTTCATACCCTACGATGAAAAGATAATCGAAGCAGATCTTAAAGGAGAGTTCGCCTCCGATGTCAGTGATGAGACCCGCTCGGAGTTGGAGGGAATCGCAAACACTATCACCGCATAATGTGAGAGAGCCATGCTTAAGAGCAGAGACATCCCAAGTCAACTCTGGCTGCCTACCGAGTCGGGGGAGCAGAGACTGAGTGACATCCAAAACAGAAAAGATCACCGCAACATCAGCATCGACAAGGTGGGTGTCAAAAACATTCGCTATCCTATCACCGTTTTAGATCGAACCCACGGACGTCAACAAACGGTGGCCAATATCAACATGTATGTGGATCTTCCTAAGGAATTTAAAGGCACCCACATGAGCCGGTTCATCGAAATTCTCAATGAACATCATGGGGAGATTCACATCCGCAATTTTGCCGCTATTCTGGAGACCATGAAGAATCGGCTGCAAGCCGAGTCGGCCCACCTGGAAATTACCTTCCCCTATTTCATTGAAAAGAAATCACCGGTTTCGTCCGCCTCAGGCCTCATGGAGTATGGCTGTCGACTGGGTGGGTCCTTGAGTAATGAACAGGGACACGATCTGGTGGCCGAGATCAGCGTCCCGATTACCACGGTCTGTCCTTGCTCCAAGGAGATCAGTGATTATGGGGCCCACAATCAGCGTGGCATCGTGCGGCTTGCAGTACGTTTCAAAAAATTCGTCTGGCTTGAAGAACTTATCCATATAATAGAGGCTGAGGCATCATGCGACGTCTACTCTGTTCTCAAGCGGCCGGACGAGAAGTATGTAACCGAGAAGGCACACCAGAATCCTAAATTCGTGGAAGACGTGGTTCGAGACATTGCCTCCAGACTGGAAGAAGATCCAAATATAACCTGGTATTCAGTGGACTCGGAGAACTTTGAATCCATCCACAATCACAGTGCCTACGCATTTATCGAACGATATAAGGAGGAATCTCTCCTTGCCGACGACGACCAGGACGAGTAACGAGCAAGCATTCGTTGGGCGCTAACGTTTGTTATTCCAGCAAAACCAAAATACCGAATGTCGAACCGCAGAGCGACAAACCGCAGAAGTGCAGAGAGAACACTTCGATATCCCTAATTCCTTGTTCGACCTTCTGCAGTTCACCTTACCGTTGGCCAATATCTGCACAAGAACCTATATCCGGGTTAGGGAGATTCTTTTAACTCCTGAACCTTCTCCAACAGCTTCCGGGCCCTGAGCAGGTGGTTCTGAACCTGTTTGTAGTCGGGATCCATATCGTTCACTACTTGCCACTCCTTGATTGCCTCTCTGAGCTTCTCCTCTTCGAAATACTGGATCCCTTTGAGATAATGTACTTCTTTGTAAGCATCCTCGGACCGTTTCACATACTCTTTGCATGCCGGCCAATCTTCATCGAAGCTAAGCGCTTTTTGAAATTGGGTGCGCGCCCCTAAATACTCAGCATGGTTGAAGAGAACCTCTCCCTGTCTGTAGTGAGCCCAGGCCATATACTCCCGGACCTGCTTTCTGGTGGGATCCGTGTTGAGGACCTTGCGGAACTCGTGTAGGGCAGCAAGGTACTGCCCCTCCTCCAGCAGACTTACTCCTTGCTCTTGATAGATGGCAACCTGGTCATAATCCATCTCTTGGTCTCTGGTAATGGCTGAATCCTCTGCTTCTTGGGCAACGACCCCCGCGCCAACCTTATAACCAGCTTTGTTACCAGAGGTCGAAATGGAGGTTTGTGCCAGTGCTGCTGGACTGAACCTGACCCCTTCGATTTCTGGTATTTTTAATTTCATTCCAGCAGAAAGCTTGGTGGCGTCTTCTAGGTCATTGAAGCGGGCAATGATGCCAAACTTACTCGGATCATTGTAATATTTTTGAGCTATGGTAGCGAGAAACTCTCCTTCCTTCACTCGATGTTCCACATAACGGGTATGGGGCTCTGGCTGGAACGGCTTGAGCAATTCCACCACTTCAGGAAAATCAGGCCACAACCGTAAGGCCGTAAGAAACTCGTGCCGTGCCTTTCCATATTTCCCCTGGTCCTGAAGCTCCAGTCCTCGTCGGTAGTGTTTCTCAGCATTCTCGCGGAGAGAATCCTCCAACTTCTCCTTCTGGGCCACCAGTACTGCTAACGCCGCTTCATAGGATTGCAGGGCCTTGTGAGGCTGATTCTTCCGTTCATATTCCAGGGCTCGCTCCAGCAAGATTTTCTCGAGATGGGCTTCCGGCGAATCCTCGACCGTGCGCCCCTTTTTCAAAGCAGCGCAACCGCCCAGGGTTAGACCTGGAATAATAATATAAAATAGCAGCAGCCCCAGCCGGTATTTCATTGCAGCGCTTCTCCGCGAAAATATTTCACCAGCTGTTCAAATGCATGCCCTTTGACGGGATTCATCACCTGATTCCGTCCCACCTTGAACGGATCGGTAAAAAATGGGGTTGCCCCGCGGGTCACTGTCACTCCACCCTGGTAACCCTCTTCTCTTGCCATGGAGATCACCAGTTGGTTCCAGCGGCCATATGGGTAGGCCAGCCAGACTACCTCCTGCCCCAGGTGCTTACGAATGAGCTCGCGAGGGAGCCGTAATTCGCGTCTGATGCGCTTGAGATACTCAGCCTGACTCTCCCCTTTGCGTTTGAGAGTTAAATCCGCATGGGTAATGGTATGAGATTCCACCTCAAAACCAGCTTCAGTCAGTTCCCGAAGCTGCTCCCAACTCAGGGCGTTAGGACTATCATCAATAAAATCAGTGTATATGAAAAGGGTCGCCTTGAAATTGTACCGCTTTAATATGGGATATGCCAGTTCGTACAGGGAACGGTAACCATCATCAATGGTAATGGCCACAGTTTTTCGGGGCAGCGGCTGCTGGTAGTTTACAAATTTCAACACTTCTTTCATGGTGACAGTGCGATAGCCTTCTTCTGCTAACATGGCCATCTGCCGGGCAAACTCTTCTACCGGCATACAGAGGGCATTGGTGCACTTCTCGCTAAAATGATGATAGGTAATGATGGAAACCACCTGATAACCATCAGCAGAGAGGCCGCCGGGATTGATTGTTAACAACGGAATCACCAGCACTTGGCCTGGTTCAAAGGTCACCAGTTCATTGGCCTCCTCGATCATCCAGGTCTTCTCTGGGTCTCCATAAAAGCGGCGGGCGAGATCGGTAAGTCGATCACCTTTCTTGACCACATAAACTGCAACGTTTTTAGATTGGAAAAGTTTCCCAGCCTCCTCAGGCACCAGGGATCCCTTTGCTGAAGCTGACCTGAGCCAGAATGCACTTGTCTCAGCAATCGCCAGCCAGCAGCAGAAAAAGAGCGCTACCAAGGCAACATATCTGATACGTGCGCCAGCAACGTCAGTGATCCTCTGCCGCCTGCTCCCTTTCTTTCTTTTGGTCAACAACTTCATATATTTTCACTGGCTCCTTCCTGCCTTTGACCTCAATCTCTCCCCTCGATTCGAAAGTGAAGCTCGGATGTCCAGCCACCTTCATAACGGCCTGCTCGCTGATGAGAATTTCATCAGGACCCGCCAAATCGGTAAGGCGCGAGGCCACGTTGACGTTGTCTCCGATTACCGTATATTCCATACGCTTACTGGAACCGAGATTGCCGGCAACCACTTCACCTGTATTGATGCCGATACCCACCTGAATGGAATCAGCCACTGTCGGTAGCTTCTGGTTCAATTTGGGCAAATGCAACCGTACTTCAACCGCTGCCTGCACAGCCGACTCTACATGTGAGGGATCAGGAATCAAGGCACCAAAAACGCCCATAACTGTATCCCCTACGAATTTATCAAGATAACCGCCATGCTGAATTATAACATCCGTTACCAGGGTGAAATAGGAGTTGAGCAAATCCACCACAGCATCCGGATCGCTGCCTTCCGCCATTGTCGTAAACCCTCGTATGTCCACAAATACAATAGTGGCCTCGAGACGAGTCCCTTTCATCCACTCGTCATCTGGACTTGCCAGGATGCGTTCTACGATCTCAGGAGTAACATAGCGACCAAAGGAGGTCTGGATCCTATCCTTCAAACGCAAGTCCTCCGCCATCCGGTTAATTGCCTTTCCCAAATCACCCAGCTCATCGTTGCGCCCGAGGTTTACCCGATAGGCAAAGTTGCCCTTGCCAACCTCTTCAACCGCCACTACCAGCCGCTGAATCGGACGTGAAAAATAGAAGCTTAGCACCATACTCATGGCAATACCAATTACGGTTATGGCAAGGGTCATCAGCAGAATAAATACTTTCGCTTTGACAATACTTTCCTCAATGTACTTTTTGGTCAAGCAGAGATGAACCTCACCTATTTTAAGCCCCTGGTAGGGCACAGGGGTAGAGAAGAGCAAAAGGTTTTCGCCTTTTGCTCGAAAACTTCGCAGCTGTAATCCGTCTTTTTCAAAGATTAGTTGACTGTCTGGGGGACCCACATACCTGGTACCCACCTTATTGATATCGCTATGCGCCTGAATAATCCCATTACTGTTTACCACTAAGGCAAACACCACTTCTTCGTTCTTGGCAATGTCGGAGACGAGTTGGTAGAGGGATAATTCTGCTTCTTCCAGAAGGTCCTCGGGACTGTTCCTGGCGGCATAGCGCGACATGGTGGCGCCGAATTTAATCAACTGGTCGGTAAACTGAATTCTTTGGCGCTTGAGGATGCTCGTACTGATGGTAGCCACGATGGCAAAAATGGCCAGAGTTGCCAGCAGGGAAAACTTGGCAAAAATAGGTATGCGCAGCTTTTTGAACAAGGTTTGAGTCCTCTATGGGCAATACCTTCCCACAAAACGCAGAGCGCAGAGCGCAGAGCGCAGAGCGAAAAAAAAACAAGTTTGATGACTTTGTCTTACCATTTCTGACAGCAACACAGTAGATATTCAGATCCCCAAAACCGTTTATCCGTATAGGGTATTCTATCTGTTATCACACGCTTTGCGCTCTGCGCCTTGCTATCTAATCTTCAGGGTGGCCAAAGACAACAAGGCAAGGAGACCAGCAACAATCCACAATCTGATTACCACCTTGGTCTCGGCAAAGCCCCGGTGCTGCAGACTGTGGTGCAGAGGGGCCCTGTAGAAAATTCGCCTTCCCAGCCAGCGCACCCCAATTTTATCCTGTATTTGCGAGGTCAGTGCCTCAACCAGGAAAAGGCCTCCGAGCAGAGGAAAAAGCAACTCCTGCTTGAGCAGAACACTAAGAACCGCCAGCATCCCACCAATGGCGAGAGATCCTGTATCACCCATAAATATCTGGGCCGGATAGGCATTATACCAGAGAAAACCCAAACCTGCTCCGACAAAGGCTGAGACAAAAACTGTCAACTCGCCGACTCCCCGCAGATAAGGATATTGCAGGTAGTCGGCATATATCGTATTGCCCATTACATAAGCAAACACCGCCAACACCCCAGCCACAAAGATTGACGGAGTGATGGCCAAACCGTCCAAACCGTCGGTGATGTTTACAGCATTGGCAACTAGCAACAGGAAGAGAAAGATAAAAAAACCATAGAAAAGCCCCAAATCCAGTAGGGGTTTTTTCACAAAAGGTACGTACAGCTGGGTGGCAATCCCGGGTTGTACCGGAGAAAATGGACCCAAATAGATCACAATAAAAGCCACGGCAAACAAACCCTGCAGTACAAGTTTCGTTATCTCTCCCAGACCCTTGTCACCGCTGCCGCGGGAACTCTTCAGCCAGTCATCCCAAAAACCAATACCACCGAACCAAAGGAGGGCGCCGAGACTCAGGAGCAAAAAGGAATTGGCCAGATTGCCCCAGAGCAGTATGGAAACTGTCATAGCCACAATCAGCAACACCCCACCTAACGTGGGTGTACCAGCTTTGTCAAAGGCCGAGTCAATCCCGGTTTCTCTCACCCGATCTAGGAAATTCCTCCGGTGCATGGCCCGTATGAAGCGCGGACTCAGAAGAAATACGATCACCACCGCGGTCAATGCTGCCATGATCGAGCGAAAACTCAGATAGCCTAATAGCCTAAGAAAACCTAGAGACTCAATCTGACTATGAAGCCATTGTCCAATGTGGTAAATCATTCGTCCTTCCTATGATGTGTGATATGAGAGGTGTGATGTGGGATTTGGACATTCAGGAATGCGAATTAAGGGATTCAGGAATTGAGCCTGGTCTCGAAAAATCCCTGAATTCCTAAATCCCTAAATTTGATTCTCATATCTCACATCCCCTATCCCACATCAGATACTTGATCTTAAATATTCGACCTCAGTTACCTGTTTCGACCTTTTAACCTTCTTTATGAGCTTCCCCTTTGCAAAGTGTGTGAAGCTTGCGATACGTCTCCTTAATGTCAAAATAGGAGCGAAAATCCGTGGTTGTTAGAATAAAGCGCGAAGTCTCTTTGAGTAGCCACTCTCGGTCAGTAACAATTCCCCTTTCTACTAGCATGGTGACCGCCCTGAGAGCAGCCTCGCGAACCTGCCAGTAATGGTGCTCCTTCAACCCCAGTAAACCCTTTGCTACTTCTCGATTACCACCCACCGCGCCCAGCGCCAAAGCAGCCTCCCGCACGACCTCAAACGATCTATCATTGATAAGCGCCAGGAGTTTTTCGGTCACAGCCTCCTTCTGGAGAACCGCTTCAGCACAATGGCCCATGGTCCGGGCAGCTTGAGCCCGAACTTCATAGTAGCCATCGTCCAGGGCCTCGAAAACCCGGGCTTCCACCTCTGGACCCCACTTATTCAATATCTGCAAAGAGATCAGTGCGTTGCGCCGGATGAAGCCTACCTGCCGATAATCACCTCCAAAAAACTTCTGCAATCGAATTGCGGGAGTCCGATCCGCCAGAAGATGAAGCAGGGAAGAGAGTTTCTCTTCATGTTTGAGGAGCCCTATGAGCTTGACTCCCAGATTGCGTTCCGGCCAACTGGGCGAGGTCAACAAGGAGGCAGCTCGATGGCGGTAGTAATCCAAATCATCAGCATCAACAATAACTTTTCGAGGCTCATATTGTTTCTGATCCTCTAACCAGGCACTCCTGAGCTGCACCAACAGTTCATTATCGCTCAAAAGCGGATCCAGATCTTTAGCAGAAATATCATTCAGGAAGCTGTTGGTTAGTGGGCTGCCGTAAATCTCCGCAGCAATACGCTCTGCAGCATAGTGATTCATGAAGGCGCGGGAACATTTACCCATTTCCTCCAGTCGCTGTTGGGCATCGAGCAAGGAAAGAATCTTCATTGCCAGTTTCTGCCCGTTTACCTCCTCCAACAGCATCCCCCCGTCCTTAGCAGTATCTTCGAAGATCACTTCAGCTCCACCAGCCCGTTTCATGGCACGAGCATTCATTACCTGGTGGTTGCCTGGCAAATTGGCCTTGGGAATAATAAGAGCCGACTTTCCCATTGCCGAGATCTCATTCAGACTCCCAGCACCGCCACGGCATACTATGAGATCGCTCACTGCGTAGATGTCGCCAATGTTATGAAAATAGTCCTGCGCGTAGTAGAAAGAATTGATCTGCTCTCGCTCTTGCTCATTGTACTCGCGTTGCAACCGCTCAGAGGTATCCTCCCAGGCGTGGTATGCCGCAGTCTTCATCAAACCCACACCGTGAATGACAAAAATGTCATTTCGTCGCGGTAGAAGGTAGGCCAGCGCGTCCACCAAAGCACGATTAATGGTCCGAGCACCCTGGGAGCCACCAAAGGCGAAAACTACCCGTCTGCCCTCAGGTAGTGGTAATGGCATTTCTTTGCCTCTGTCCGTGCTTAGCATGCGGGTGATCGAATGCCGTACCGGATAGCCTACCACCACTCCATTTTCTGGAAAAAATCCCGTAGTCTCCGGGAAGGTGAGCAGCACTTTGTCAGCCCGGCGACCTATGAGCTGATTGAGTTTCCCTGGCACACTGTTTTGCTCGTGAATATAGACCCGAGCCCGACTCATGCCAAGGCAGCGCATCAACGCATTGGCGAATATAATCGGCGCGCTGACATACCCCCCCGTGCCCACAATCGTGTCGGGTCGAAAGGTTGCAATATGATAAAAAGACTGCACGATTCCCACAAATAAGGAAACAATAAAACGCACCAGGGCCAGACTCGGTCGGGAACCGGGATAGCCACTAGTCCACACGTATCTGATAGGATAGCCGGCACGGGTAACGATAACCGATTCGGCTTTTCCTCGTAAGCCCACATAGAGGAATTGGGAATCTGGTTCCTTCTGTTTGATAGCCTCGGCTATGGCAAGAGCCGGATTCACGTGGCCACCGGTGCCACCTCCCGTCAAAATGACCCGTTTCGTCCCGGCTGCATCCCCGCCCCGAAATCGGCCCCAGTAGCCGAGACTCATCAAGAACATGAAGACCCCAGCAGCAACCGTAAGCCCCAGGGCTACAACCTCGCCCCAATGGAAAATAATGCGCGGCAGGCGAGCCAGAAAATCCATTTCACTGATTCGAGGAAACAGAATCCAGGCGGTGAAGCCACCCACACCACTTGCAACAGTGGTGGAAAGAAGCGTGTCGCCAAGATCCTGCCAGCCAATACCTTTTTGCCCCAAGCGGCGTAGTTCAAAATTAAATGCAGCGAACAGGATCACACCGTTGAGGGTAAAGGCGATGGAAGAGGCGAGCGCTAACCCTCCATGTTTGATTGGCGTCCGCACCAAAAGCAAACTCAGCCCCACATTCACAAAAGCGCAAAGCAGAGAGGAGTAGAGGGGAATCTGATTTTTGGCCAGTGCAGGATAAACGCGACTATAGAGGTTCCACAACCCCATTCCCAAAAGACCCAAGCCGTAGAAAGCAAAGGCTAACGCCGTGAGCTTCACCGCCGAACTGTCAAAGGCGCCACGCTGAAAAGCCACTGAAGTTATGGGTCCCACCAGAACCACCACCAACACGGTGAGAGGCACCATGGAGACTATATTGTAGCGAACTCCGGTAATCACCGTATTTCGGAACCCCTGCCAATCCTTCTGTTGCACTTGATCATTGAGCTCAGTGACCCCCGCCCTGCCCACGGCGAGGCCAATAATCGAGTTGGGTAACTGGACAAGCCTCTGGGCAAAATAAAGAGCAGCGATACTGCCGGGCACCAGAAAGGAAGCAAGCACCCGATCCACCACCTCCACGGTCTTGCTGGCCACAGACTGCCCGAAGATCCAACCTGACTGTCGTACCACTACTTTGATTTCCGGCACAGGTTCCCCTAGGGCAGCCATGTACCGCATGTCAACGTTGCTACGGCGTGAGGATCGAATAAGTATAGGAATTTGAATGATAAACTGCAGCACCCCTCCCAGAACAAATCCCACTGCCAAACTATACTTACCTAGAAAAGGTTGTAGCGCAACGATACCGATAATTACCCCGATACTAAGCATTATCGGCGCCAGGGCATAGGTGGCGGTGGCATCCAAAAAAAGGAGAAGGCCGCCCACAAATGAAGCCAAGCCAATGACTACCATGAAAGGAAGGATACAATAGGTCATGATCTCAGCTTGGTGGAATTCGCTGCGAGCCAGACCGGCGCCGATCACTCTGACCAATTGTGGAGTCAGTAGATAAAAGGCCCCCATGATGAGCAGAAGGAGAAGCATCATGAGGTTGAAAATTCTAGAAGCCAGCATCCAGGCGCGCCGATATTCCCCGGCGGCAATCAGTTGGCGGAAAGAGGGCAAGAAGGCCTTCTCCACCATATCCTCACCCAGAATACGTCGAAAAAGGGTCGGAATGGTAAAGGCTATGGCGAAGAGGTCGGTGGCTCGAGTGGTGCCGAAATAACCGGCGATAACCATCTCCCTTATGAACCCAAACATTCGGGAGATAAGGTTGCCTTGCACCATATCGGAAAATTTTCTAAAAAAGGATTTTCTCATGAGGCTCCCGCGTCCCTGACTCGCTCCAAGACTTGGTGCGCATGGGGCCGTGAGCTATTTGGGGCGCAGGGATGTAGCAGAGAGGCTTCTGTGGTCATAGGCAACACGGCACCTATGCATTGTGCTCCCAGCAAGAAAGAACCTCCTGGGCGGTAATTGCCCCGATTCGTAAAATCTTGGGAGGACGAGTAGTTACGTCGGCAATTGTAGAGACTTTGCCCCCGGGCGTCAAGCCAGCATCTAGAATGGCTTCCAGGTCCGAACCCAGTTGGGTTATTACCTCATCCGCACTGCGGCAATTAGGGGATTTTGACCGATTGGCGCTGGTGGCTGTAATGGGTGTACCTACCTCTCGGACCAGAGCCTGAGCAACCGGATGAGAGGAAATCCTTACACCTATTTTGCCGGTGTCAGCGGTGAGATTGGTTGGCAGGTGTGGTGCAGCAGCGAAGACAAGGGTTAGGGGGCCAGGCCAAAAGCGTGCCGCCAAAGAAAGGGCCTGATTGGGGATGGTTTCAGTCCAGCCATCAAGTTCCGCTGGATCCGAAATGAGAATGCTGAGGGATTTTTGAGCTGGCCGTTTCTTCAGCTGATACAGCTTGTCAATGGCTTGGTAGTCAGTGGCCAGGGCGGCCAGACCATAGAAGGTTTCCGTCGGAAAAGCTACCACCCCGCCGTTGACAATGAGCTGGGCAGCCTCTCTGATGACCTCTTCGCTTCGAGAAGGGTCCCGGTCCACTTTCATTATAAGTGGCATTTTAACTAAGAAATAATGAACCACAGGGAGCACGGAGGACACAGAGGAATATTTGAGATTCTAGATCTTAGATTGTAGATTGTCACCAGCAGAAACTCCAAGATTTCCCAATCTGCAATCCGCAATCAACAATCTAAAATTGCATCCCTTTGTGCTCCTTGTGTCCTTCGTGGTTCGATTCCTGGTTTATCTTGATTACGGCGTGGATAACTTCTCCGCCAGTCCTGCAGCTCTCTCGGCCACCTTCTCAGCCAACTCTTCCTTGTAGCGCTCAAGTCGCTTTTCCAACTTGCTGTCGGCTACTGCCAGTATTTGTACCGCCAGAATGGCTGCGTTCTTGGCTCCGGCTTTCCCCACAGCCATGGTGGCCACCGGCACACCCGCCGGCATCTGTACGGTGGCCAGCAGTGCATCCCACCCCGCCAAAGGAGAAGAGGCTATGGGCACACCGATTACCGGCAATCTGGTTTCAGCCGCCAGGACACCAGCCAAATGGGCAGCTCCACCAGCACCTGCTATCAGTACTTTGAGACCCCGCTTACTGGCAGAACCTGCATATTCAAACACCCTTTGTGGTGAGCGGTGCGCTGAGGCCACCGTAATCTCGGCAGGAATTCCGAAACTGGTTAATACCTCCAGAGCTTCCTGCATCACCGGTAAATCAGAGTCACTGCCCATGACTATACCGACCACGGGATTCTGCTGAGAATTCACCGGGTGCTGATGAGACTCTTTGCTGCGCTGCATCCAACTCACTCCTTACCTATATCACTGCGATAGTACATACCTGTAAATTCTACCTTCTCCATCTCCGCGTACGCTTTGTCCCTCGCCTCCTTCAAAGTCTTGCCCCGACTGACTATGCACAAAACCCGGCCACCTGTGGTGATCAGCTGACCCTCGCCGCCGAATCCAGTCCCTGAATGAACCACCAGACATTCAGGGTCAACTTGGTCCAGCCCGTGGATGGGGACGCCAATCTTGTAGCGTTCAGGATATCCCTTGTACCACCCTTTCTTACCTTTGGTGCGGCCGCTCACGGCAATCAAACACAATCGATAATCTGGGTTCCACTGTGGCTTTATTTCGTGGAGTCGTCCCTGAACAATAGCCTCTGATACATCAACCAGATCAGTTTCCAACCTCGGCAAAATAACCTGGGCCTCGGGATCGCCCTGGCGAATATTGATCTCGAGTACATAAGGAGTGATGGTATCGTGCTCTTCCACCAACATCAGCCCTAGATAGAGAACGCCTTTGTAGACGATGCCGGTCTTTTCTCTGAAGCCTGTGATAAGCGGCTGCACCACTGTATTCATTATGGTTTGACTCATCTCTTCGGTGAGCCAGGGATGGGGAGAATAGGCTCCCATGCCACCGGTATTTTTGCCCTCGTCGTCATCCCGAGCCCTTTTGTAATCTTGGGCTGCCACCATGGGCATCACCGAGTTGCCGTCGGTGAAACAGAAGAATGAGAGCTCTCGACCATACAGCCGCCGCTCAATCTCCACCTTGCTCCCCGAGTCCCCAAAGATTCGCTTTTCCATAAGCAGGTGGACGGCATCCTCTGCCTGGGCCACATCATCGCACACCAGAGAGCCTTTCCCTGCCGCCAAGCCGTCCGCCTTGACCACCACCGGATATCCCACACTGCTTACATAGTCTCGGGCCTTATCAGGGTCGTCAAAGATCTCGAAGTCCGCCACCGGAATTCCAAGATCGCGCATTATCTCCTTCGCATAGCATTTGGAAGACTCCAGTCGGCTTGCGGCTTGGCTTGGCCCAACTATGTCTAGCCCTTCCTTCTCGAAGAGATCGACAATTCCGCCTGAAAGAGGGCTTTCCGGCCCGACAAAGGTAAGATCGACACTCTCTTTGGCGGCAAAGGCCAGCATTTCTTCTATGGACCTGGCATTAACACATTCTGCCGTCTGCGAAATCCCGGCGTTGCCGTGGGCTACATAGATTTTCTTCACCCTGGGACTTTGGAGAAACTTCCAAGCGATTGTATGGTCGCGTCCACCACTGCCGATAACAAGTACCTTCATGCACTCCCCCATTTTTAATTTCGAATTTCGAAATTGTCCTTCGGACTCCCACCCTCCGGGTGGGTTCCCGGTTTCGAATTGAAAAATTCCAATCTTAGCGCTGTTCCCTGCTAACTGACCAACTATAAAGAGATTTTTCCTTGTGACTACTGCTGGAAGGTATCAAAAAGGCAAACACGAGTCAATTTGAAAATCCACCCCCACACTGTCTCCGCTGCGTCCCTTGGACAAAGGAGGCTTCCTCTA
>ENA-OVNL01000005-OVNL01000005.1-sediment-metagenome-genome-assembly--contig:-NODE-5-length-20813-cov-2.745515_pt1 | contig 20813 bp, 16 predicted proteins | sample MGYA00250099_ERZ650198 | MGnify/ENA primary metagenome ERZ650198 (study PRJEB26732, sample SAMN07278974) | sediment metagenome | biome: marsh; feature: saltmarsh; material: sediment | place: USA...
GTCCGAAGGACAATTGCGGATTTTAATGCTGAAATCTTAAATTGACACGAGCTCGACATCGCCCCAGGCCCCTATTTGGTCCCCCACAATGACTATCACACCCCTAATTCCCTCAATCTGCTGAGCAAAATCAAGGGCCCGTTGGATATCGTTGGCGTTTTGCACCTGATTACAGGTCATAGTTGCCGCAGCATCGGCCAGGGCCGCAGAAGATCCGAGCACCGTCACCGCATCAGCGTGTCCTAAGCTCAGCGAGTGACCTACAGTGCCTGAAGAGGTACATACCCCCAGCGGTGTTTTCTCCGGATAAATTCTCAGCGCCACCCGGTTACTTAGCTCTGCGTGCCCTGCAAAAACGGATACCTGCAAAGGGGAATCCATCTTTATGAAGCAGTCGCCGCCGTTCTCCACCACCACCTCACTGCTCTCCGAAAGAAGGGCCAAACCGACTTGCTCTGCTATGGCACCGGCTACGGCGGCCATGGGACCGGTACCACAACTTTGGGCTGCGGCAAGCATTTCCCGCACCACAGGTGGTGCGAGCTTATCGTATGGTAGCGGTGTCATGGCAGTGAGGAATTTAGGATGCTGTGCAATGTAGCCCTCCAGGGGCCCACGAACTTGGTAAATAACATCCTGAGCAAGTACGGACAGGTTGGATTCAGCTAAAATCAACAGATCGGTTTCCTGAACCGTCACCTCAAAGGTAACCAACCGATCATGACGGATTTGTTGGCGATATCTCCGTTCACGATACTCAGTCAATATCTTCTCCTCTTACCGTTATTGCGCTTGAGGTTAGGCAACATGAGGTTCCTCATAACGAACCTCCAGGCAGTCTTGACCAAACTCCTTGGTGAGCCTTCTCTGAAGTTCTTTGTTGGGACGGATCCGAAAACTGGTCGGTAACTTCTGTACCACCACCGTCTGCTGGCCAACGCCAAAGTGAAGGTATACTGGACAGGAACCGGGATGAGTTTTGAGCAGTCGCTTCAGCTCTTTCAGCGGTTTCCCAGAGAGCCCTTCCACAGTTAGTTGAAGGTGAACTGAACTCGCCATATCAACCGCAGCCTCTTCCAACAACATGATCTCATCGGCAACCAACCTCACCTGGCCACTCTCTCTGGCTACCCTTCCACTCACAAGGAGCAGTGCCCCTTCGTATATGTATCTTTGATACTCCGCGTGTACATCTTCAAAAACAACTACTTCCACAGAGCCCTTGAAATCTTCTAACCGCAGGAAGCGGAGAGGTTCTCCCTTGCGGCTGCTTACCATTCTGATTCCCTCGACAACACCTCCCAGACGGCATTGTGAATCTCCGGGAAGATCACCCAGGCGCGCCGTCCCACCCGGCGCCAGTTCTTCCACCAGGGTCCTGTATTCAGATAGTGGGTGGCCGCTGAGGTAGAATCCCAAAGCCTCCTTTTCCCGAGAGACTTTGGTGGCTTCATCCCACTCAACTGAAGGAGAAGAGCCTAGAACAGATTGAGACTCCATATCGCAACGGTCAAAAAGTGCCATTTGACCTCGACGTGCTTGTTCCACGATCTCTGGAAGCATCTCATGCAGCTGTTGCCGGCCGCAATGAAAGCTGTCCAAGGCTCCCGCTTTAATCAGAGCATCCAAAGCCCTTTTTCCCAGATGTTCCCGGTCAACACTGGTTAGGAGCTCGAAGAGGGACTGAAATGAGCCCCTTTCTCGTCGGGCCTCTACAATGGCGGTCGCCGTAGCTCGACTCACATGGCGGACGGCAGCCAGTCCCACCCGAATGCCTCCTGTTTCAACGGTAAATTCCACCTCACTGCCATTTATCTCTGGGGGCAGCAAACGAAGATTTTCGCGACCACAATCCTCCACATGCGCTGCCAAAAGATCATGCTGATGCAATTCACTGCTCAGAAGAGCCGCCATGTAGTGCTCCGGAAAACGGGCTTTCAGGAAAGCAGCCTGTAGTACCGTTAGCCCCCGGGCTACTGTTTTGCTCCGGTTGGCGACCACTCCCGCGGAACGTTCCACTGTGGACCACGCGGTCTCTGCTTGTTCGCGATTGTATTCTTTCTCTTCTGCGCTCTCAATAAACTCCAGTCGTAGGTCTTCCGCCTTTTCTTCACCTTTCATCAGTATGCGGCAAAGTTCATCCGCTTTCTTCAGAGACCAGCCGGTGGTGCGAGCGATCAGTCTGGTTAAATCCACATCGAAGAGAAGAAATGCAGTCCCATTGCCTGACCACGTATCCGCAGAAGGAGGAAGTGACTCTTTTGGTTGTCCAGCCTGTCGCGTTCTCAGAAACCTATCGGTCAATCCACTTTCCAGGGCGACAGGTCGAACCAGTGCCAGCAGGGCAATGAGATCTTGCCATTGCCGAGGCTGCCATTTGAGCAGCAAATCTCGCGCTCTCACATTTTCCAGATAGGGAATGCCTCCTATCTGCCCCCCACACAGCAATTCAAAGGCCGCTTCATCCTGCAGAGGTAAATCCTCCAAAGGCACAGAGAGTTCAGCCTCATCGCCAATAAGATCGAAAACCTTTCGAAGCACGGTTAACGATTTTCTGGCAATGAGGTCGAACTTTACCAAGCCAGCCCGCTTGAGAGCGCGAACGTTGTACTGACTGACCCACTCACCCTTGGGACCTCGGTAGAGAGGAACACGCCGAACCAGAGGACCGTCGCTGATAATTATGCCGGTGGCATGGGTACTCACCTGTCGCGGTAAGCCTTCAAGAGCGCCCGCCAGCTCCAGCACGTTACTCTGTGGTGCGGCTGAGAGCTCTGCTTCCAGTGGCAGAGCCGATGCTCTGCTTTCCCCCTCTCTCTCTGGAGCTTGCTCTGTATTCCCAGGAGCGACGTCCACCTCCTCCCGGGACAGGGCCAGAACCTTTTTCAAATCTCGAATGGCCGAACGCTGCTGCATGGTAACAAGTGAAACGATCTGCGCCACCCGGTCCTGCCCGTACCTGGCGCGCAGGTATTGGTGCACTTCTTCGCGCATTTCCATACCAAAACCCAAGTCCATGTCTGGGAACTCAAGGCTCAAGGGATTGATCAAACGCTCAAACAAGAGATCGTGTTGCAGAGGATCAATTCTGGTAATCCCCAAAGCGTAGGCAGTAAGGCTCGAACCTGCTGAGCCGCTACCCGGGCCAACAGGAACTCCCTTCCCCCTCGCAAAGCGAACAAAATCCGCCACTACAAGAAAATAGTGGGCCAGCGCCAGCTGTTCGATGGTATCCAATTCAGCGTCCAGCCTCTTCCTGTAGTCCCCACTACCTAGACGACTCGATGAAAGTTGTGCATCAAGACCTTCTGCCGCTTGCTGCCTCAGGAGGGCCATTGCATCTTGGCCCTTTTCCAATGAAAACTTTGGCAGATGGATTTTGCCCAAATCCAAATCCACGTTGCAGCGCTCGGCAATGGTCATGGTCGTGGTGATCGCCTCAGGCAGGTGGGCAAACTCGGCTTTCATCTCCTCTGGCGAGAGAAAACCATGCTCCAATGGAGGAGGTATCTCCTTCACGGTGGTGCCCCTTCTGATGGCTGTCAAGATTCTAACCAGATATGCTTCACCGGGGTCAATGGTGTGGCTGTTGGCGGTAGCCACCACGTGGAGATTCAGCTTACGGGCCAGACTCAAGAGTCTTTCATTCAACGTACGGTGCTCGTCCGTTCGCACTGGTTGCAGCTCGACAAAAAAGGATTCCCGGCCAAAAACCTCCACATATTCGGCAGCTTTCGCCTGTGCCCCCTGATCTTCTTCTTTGAGGAGCCGAGCAGGGATTTCTCCCCGATGGCAACAGCTCAGGAGGATCAGCCCCTGATGGTGCTGGTAGAGCTGATCCGAAGTTATGCGCGGTTCCTGTTGCCAGCCCTGGGAGTGGGCTTCGGTAATGAGTTGAAGCAGATTTTGATAGCCTTTGCGATTCCTGGCTAACAGGACGATATGAGTGGCTGGTTCAGCGCTGCTCGTTTTCTCTGACTCAGCTTCATCAGTGGGGCCAACGATTAACTCGCAGCCAATAATGGGTTTAATCCCGTTACTGTATGCCAGCTCATAGAACTCTATGCAGCCCAACAGATTACCATGGTCAGTAATGGCTAGGGCCGGCAACCTGTATTCCCGCGCCCTTTTAACGAGTTGGGGCAGTCGTATGGTGCTCTGCAGGAGACTGTAGGCAGAATGGAGGTGAAGATGAACAAAGTCTGCCTGGCGCATGGGTCGGTAGGCTCATGGCGGGGATTATTCCCACTCAATGGTGCTGGGCGGCTTGGAAGAAATATCGTAAACCACCCGATTCACTCCCTTTACCTCATTTATGATACGGTTCGACATTTGCCCTAAAACTTCGTAGGGCATTTTGGCCCAGTCTGCGGTCATGGCGTCAACACTTTCTACGACACGAATGGCAATTACCTGATCGTAGGTGCGCTCGTCGCCCATGACACCAACGGTACGGACAGGGAGGAGCACACCGAATGCTTGCCACACCTGGTCATAGAGACCGCTTCTCTCCATTTCCTCCATAACAATGGCGTCAGCCTGCCGCAAGATCTCCAATCTCTCGGGCGTCACTTCACCCAGTATGCGAATGGCGAGACCCGGCCCCGGAAACGGGTGACGTTGGATCAACCGGTGTGGTAAGCCCAGTTCACTACCCACCCTCCTCACCTCATCCTTGAATAACTCCCTGAGCGGCTCTATGAGTTCAAGATTCATCACCTCAGGGAGTCCTCCCACATTGTGATGAGTCTTGATGGTGGCGGAAGGGCCTTTAAATGACACACTTTCAATAACGTCAGGATACAGAGTGCCCTGGGCCAGAAACTCAGCCCCTGGGATTTTATTGGCTTCAGCCTCAAAAATTTCAATAAAAAGGTTCCCAATAATCTTCCTCTTCTGCTCCGGGTCCACCACCCCTTCCAACCGGCTCAGAAAGGAATCAGTAGCATCAATATAGTCTAAATTAATCTCGAAGCTATCTCGAAAAATCCTCTGCACATCCTCAGCCTCGTTTTGACGCAGCAAGCCGTTATTGACAAAGATGCAGGTTGACTGATGGCCCACCGCCTCGTGAAGCAGGACCGCGACCACAGAACTGTCCACCCCGCCGCTCAGGGCGCACACCACCTTCTTGGAACCGATGGTCTGCCGAAGACCCTCCACCGTACTTGCCACAAATGACTTCATGGTCCAGACGGGGTTACAGCCGCAAGAACGGAAGAGGAAGTTTTGCAGCATTTTGGACCCACTGGGGGTGTGGACGACCTCAGGGTGGAACTGAACCCCGTAGAGCCGGGTTTCGCCATGTCGCATGGCGGCCACCGGGGAGTTACCACTGTGGGCAATGGCGGTGAAACCTGGCGGGGGAATCTTGATTTTGTCGCCGTGACTCATCCATACCTGTTCCCCCTGCCCCCCTGCGGATCCATCCAGACCGTGGAACAGGTCTTCAGAGGAATCTATGAGAAGTTGAGCCTTACCATACTCCCGCTTGGCGGCTCGTTCCACTTCACCTCCCAGCAGATGGGTCATCAACTGCATGCCGTAACAGATACCGAGCACCGGCACACCGAGATTGAGTACTTCCAGGTCACAAACGGGCGCACCTTCGTCCAGCACACAGGCAGGTCCTCCTGAGAGGATTATGCCCTTGGCACCGAACTCCTTTATCTTCGCCATGCCAATGTTAAAGGGGTGGATCTCGCAGTACACCTGAGCCTCACGCACCCGCCTGGCGATGAGTTGAGTGGTCTGAGAGCCAAAATCCAAAATCAATATTTTTTCAGCGTGAATATCCATCTATTTCCAATCGATCTGATAGTTAGGCGCTTCTTTGGTGATGATTACATCATGCACATGGCTTTCCTTCAGCCCGGCGGCAGTGATCCGGATGAATTTGGCCTTTTGCCGCAGTTCATCCAAGCTTCCGCAGCCAACGTATCCCATGCCTGCGCGAAGCCCTCCGATGAGTTGAAACACACTCGAAGAAAGTGCACCCTTGTAGGGAACCCGACCCTCGATCCCTTCCGGGACAAGCTTGGTGTCCTCCTCTATATCGTCCTGGAAGTAGCGGTCACGCCCACCCTCTCTCATAGCGCCCAGAGACCCCATTCCCCGGTAGACTTTGTAGGAACGACCTTGATAGAGAATCATCTCTCCCGGACTCTCATCCGTCCCCGCGAAAATACTGCCAATCATCACCGAGTGTGCCCCGGCCGCCAGCGCTTTCACCACATCTCCAGAGTATTTGACGCCGCCATCGGCGATAATCGGTACGTGGTACTCTTTAGCAACTCTGGCACACTCCGTCACCGCGGTAATCTGGGGTACCCCCACACCTGCAACAACCCTCGTAGTACAAATAGAGCCTGGACCCACACCGACTTTGATGGCGTCGGCTCCGGCCTCGGCCAGGGTTTTTGTCCCCTCTGCGGTAGCGACATTCCCTGCTATGATCTCTACCTCTGGAAACTGCCGCTTTATCGCCGGCACACTATCCACCACCGCCTGGGCGTGGCCGTGGGCAGAATCCACCGCTATCAGGTCAACACCCGCCTTGACCAACGCTTCAACCCTGGCATCGCGGTCTGGCCCTACACCAACCGCCGCCCCTACCCTTAGACGGCCCAGGCCGTCCTTGCAGGCATTGGGGTATTTTTTGATTTTCATGATGTCCTTAATGGTAATAAGGCCAAGCAGATTTCCGGCATCATTTACAACCAGAAGCTTTTCGATCCTGTTCTTATGGAGAAGTATTTTGGACTCTTCAAGGGTGATACCCTCGGATGCGGTGATCAGGTTTTCCTTGGTCATTACCTCCGCCACTTTCTGGTCCAAATTGGTTTCAAAACGGAGATCGCGGTTAGTAATAATGCCCACCAGCTTTCTCCCATCTGCAACGATGGGGACCCCGGAAATACGGTACTGTTCCATGACCTCGAGCACTTCGGAAATCTTTTGCTCTGGGTGCATGGTGACCGGATCAACGATCATACCGCTTTCCGATTTCTTGACCTTGTCAACCTCCCTGGCCTGCCGTTCAACGCTCATGTTCTTGTGGATGATGCCGATGCCACCCTCACGGGCCATGCTGATGGCAGTGTTGGCCTCGGTAACCGTGTCCATGGCTGCACTCATGAGCGGTATATTCATGGAAATAGTGCGGGTTAATTTAGTCCTGACGTCCACCTCGTTTGGCAGCACCTTACTGGCTGCGGGCAGAAGCAGGACATCATCAAAGGTGAGTGCAACGGGTATGTCGCTGTCTTTCTGACTCATAAAAAACCCTCTTTTAGTGTCAAAATAAATTTATTAAAGTTACCAGGAAAAAGCTCCTTCTACAACTCCCATATCAAAAAAACATCCACCTCTCATTTCTAGCCATTACCGAGCGAGGACGATAAAACCCCACACAGTTCGAGAAACAATCCCTCCAGCAATCCGGCATCGCTGACGGTGAACTGGGAAAACCCAAAGGTATCCATCATTTCCAGAGTCACCAAGCCACCAGCCAAGATAAGATCCTCTCTGCCTGGCTCCAATCCGGTGAGCTTTCTGCGTTCAGCAAGCTTCATTTCAGCAAGTCTTGCGCACAGAGCGGCAAGCCATGTACTTTCCAAGACAGTACCATTTATCCTTGCCGGATCGTACTCAACTAATCCGTACCACATGCTGGCCAGGGTGGTAACAGTGCCGGCGGTGCCAACCCAGAGAGCATCAGGGAAATCATTATGAAAAGACAGTCCCGTCAGAACGTTGGCGACATCTTTCCGTAACTGCAAACACGGTTCATGACCTGGAGGATCTCCCTGTAAGAAAGTCTCAGTCAGATGGACAACGCCCACCGGAAGGCTGCAACTATCCATGTCGCTGCTCCGCCCCTCACCTTGCCATACTAATTCGGTGCTGCCCCCTCCGATGTCAAAGACGACCATGGCAGAGTCTTTATTGGAGATCACCGAGGCAGCACCAAGAAGAGACAGCCTCGCCTCTTCAGATCCGCTGAGCAAACGGACTCTTAAACCTGTTTCTCTTTGCACGACATCGAGAAAGGTGCTGCCATTGCCCGCCTCCCGCACCACAGCCGTGGCACCAGCCGAGTATGCTGACACACCATTGTGGCCCATGAGCTCAACGAATTCTTTCAGGGCAGCGATACTTCTATCCATAGCCGCTGGTTGCAGAATCCTTTCCGACAGGAAGTTTTCTCCCAAGCGGGTGATGCGTCGTTCAGCGAGAATTGGTCGAATGGGTGTAGAAACTGCCGGTTCGGCTATGAGCAGCCGAAGGGTATTGGAGCCAACATCTATGGAAGCGAGCCGTTGCATTCAGTCGGTGGGCAACTCCCTCCTCTATTTTTTTTTGAGTTCTGATCAATAACAGAAGTGGAGGAATATATCAATCTTTCAGAGGAAAGGGAACTATTCGCGCCGCAGACGTCCATGCAAACATTTTACCCGAAATGTGCCATACGAGAGGTGGCTAGAAAAGATTAATAATTGGATATGGGCCCTGGTAAAAAAGAGAGGGCCAAGCGTAGCATGGCCCTCTCGTGTCAGGCAGCCATTTGCTCAGAAACTGTAAGAGAGATTGAAGGCGATAATGTGGGCGTCCACATCCTTGAATTTGCCCTCTAATTGACCCGGTACCGGAGCGTCATCCCCCCCTACCGATCCGAGCTTCACACTTTCAGCGTCCACGTATTGGTAAGCGAGGTCAGCGTTAAATCCCTTGAAGTGGCCACCTAATCCCGCGGCGTAGATCCAGCGATCGCTGCCGGGAATTCGCGGACTGACAGATTTCGCTGGAATTGGGCTCTCGTCATAGGCGATACCGGCTCGAACATCCAGATATTCGGTTACGGTAAACTGGCCTCCAAAGCGATAGCCCCAGGCATCATGCCAATCTTCCTCGACGACAAGCTCGGACTGACCACCAACCGGATTATTAAATTCCGCCTTAAGTTCATTGTAGGAGGACCAGTCAGTCCATTGGGCATCGAACTCAAGGGTCAGGGGACCAAGGGTCCAGGCCAGCCCCATATAGGCATTGGCAGGCGTTTTAAAATTCGCGGTGAAACCGGTGTCGTTCAGCCCCAATGCTGGAACATTCTGACTGAACTCAAGCTGGCCGTGAATTCTATGGCTGACTTGACTCCGGTAGGAAGCACCAACCTTGATATCTTCCGTAAGCCAGACAAGGAGAGCCGCGTTCCAGCCCCAGGCCGTGTCATCTCCGGTAAATTTAGCTTCGGGCTCCAACGGAGTACCGGTGAATACTTTCCGCCGCAAGTCGACATCGAGGTACTGCATTACAGGCCCGACGGCAAAGCTCACTCTGTCCCAGGGTTTGAAAGCCAGCACCGGGTTGACCGAGAGCGTTATGAGTTCCGCCTTGGTCCCGCCGACAATGAAGCGGCCTTCCCAATCGTCGGGCCAGTTTGTCTCGAGGCCGAAGTTGGAAAAGGTCGCGAAACCAAAGCTGACGCGATCACTGATTTTTTGCGTCAGGTATGCATTGGGAATGAAAACGGCATCATCATCAAGATGCGTCTTCTGTCCTGGCGAAGTCCCTCGAAAGCCACCAGGGTCAGACGCAGCCGGGGTACTACTCTCGAAGGTGGCCCCTGGGATGACGGGGCTAACCCCAACCGTTACCTGGGTGCCATCCAGCTGAACGATACCGGCCGGGTTGAAATACACCGCCGTGGGATCATCTGCCTGGGCCGCAAAGGCATTGGCCATACCGGTTGCCTTGGCCCCCTGCTCATTGGCGGCGAAGCCACCTGCGAAAGCGACTACTGGTAACAAAAAGACACTGAATACAGCTATCCATCCTGCAAAGCAGCGCTTCTTCATGCCCTTCTCCTTTCTCCTCTCCCAAATCATGAGACGTGCTTGCTCTTGAAACCTCCTGGAACTCCATCTCCTGATTCTTCAGTTTTACCCCTCCAGCTCATGCGCCCCCGGAAAAAACCGGGCTTGCCTTCTGGCCGGCACTGTTTGCTGGAAACAGGGAATTTAGACAAGGGTCTTGGCCCATCACCCCCTTTCTGTTTAATCCCTTTGATGATTGCAAACCTATGCAACAGCGGAAACTGCAACGAAGACGTGCTCTCTTGCCTAAAACAGCATCGAGATTCTTCGCCCGCCGGCGGCGAGCTCAGAATGACATGCTCAAAACAGCCTCTAAGAAAAATTCTCGAAAAGTCCTAAAAATGCAACCGAAAGGAGTTCAGTATGTTAGACCAGCACTTTGGCTGGGTGCCAGAACCATGCCTTCGCCTTGCGAGAGTGAAGCGAAGTCTTAGCCAAAAAGCACTTTGCCCAACTGCACTGGGCTGTTCAAAGCCAATTAAGTAGTCTTGCGGTTTTTCAGCGATTTAGAGCGTTTGTGAAGGGAATGTGTCAATGAGCACAAAGTAGCAGAGAACAAGGGAGGGTGTCAAGAAGATACGGTGTACTTCCTGGTTTTGCCAGGCGCGGAAGCGCATCCTAAATAGACTACTGGAGTAAGGTAAAATGTAAAGCTAGCCATTGGAGCGCTCATCGATGATCTGGCCCAAACGGTCGCGGTAATCTGCCATGGTTCCGGGCTCAACCAACCTCACTCTAACGGGGATTCCCAGGCTCTGCTCCACCTCCCGCCGAACCGTGTGAACCAGATGTTCGAGGATTTTGATCTCGTCGGAAAAACAGGCCTCATCCAGCCGCACCCAGATCTCCAGCAGGTCCAGGTCCTCCAACCGGCGGACAAAACCGACGTAAGCCGGGATTTTTCCCTGGCACAGCCGTGACATGATGGTGTGGATGAGCTGGGAGTGTAGTTTTATCCCGCGGATTACCACTAAGCGGTCGGCCCGTCCCTGGACAGATTCCAGCCGGGCAAAAGAGCGAGTGCAAGAACACTGCTCGGTGGAGAGGATTGCCAGGTCTCCAGTTCTAAAACGAATCAAGGGAAATGCTTTTGCGGTCAGGGTGGTGAGCACCAGCTCGCCGGTCTCCCCTGGTGCTAGCGGATCGGTGGTTTCCGGATCGATTATCTCGGCGATAAAGTGGTCCTCATTGATGTGCAAACCCTGTCGTTCCCGGCATTCATAGGCAATCCCAGGGCCGGGTACTTCGCTGAGGCCGTAAGCGCTTTGAATCTGGACAGGCAAAGCCGCTTCCAAACGAGCACGAGACTTTTCACTCAGAGATTCACCCAACAGCAATGCCCTCCGGAGAGAGAGGCTGTTGGGATTGATACCCATCTTGGTCATCTCCCGCACCAACTGCCTAGCATACGATGGGGTGGTCACGAGTGTGGAGGTCTTGTAATCGTTCATCACCATCACCTGCTTGGGTATCTCCAGGGGGGTCATGGGAATAACCGAGGCCTGGATGGCCTCTGCCCCGCCCTTGACATCCCGAGCCCAGTTGGCAAGCCCTGGATCAAAACAGACCTGGATGATATCGTCGGCACTTACCCCCGCAGCGGTGAGAGAGCGCGCCACCATCTCGGTCCACCTGGCCAGATCATTTTTCGTGTAGCCGCTCACGGTGGGATTGCTCCCAGTGCCGGTGGCGGTATGAATACGAACAATATCCCTCAAGGGCACAGCGAACAGGCCATACGGATAGTTTTTGCTGAGATCTTCTCGACTGGTAAGCGGCAGTCTACTGAGATCATCCAGGGACCGTACAGCCGAGGGGTCCATGCAGGCCTCTCCCAGGCAGTTGTGGTAGAAAGGGACATTCTTATAGGCTCGATTCAGGGTAGACTGCAAGCGCTCCAGTTGCAGCTGGCTCAATGCATCCCGCTCCTGACACTCCGTTTCTTCATTCCAAATTTTCATTGTCATAACCTACCGCATGGTGATGTGAGATCTGAGATATGTGAATCAAATTCAGGAATTCAGGGATTGAGGAATTCAGGGATTTTTCGAGGCCAGACTCAATTCCTTAATCCCTTAATTTGCAATTCCTAAATGTATAGATCTCACATCTCACATCATTTATTTTAACTATTGACCAGGTGACCCGTTGTCATACCCTTCCTTCCGTAAATTCGCGATAGTCGCGGCCCAAATAGGCCCGTTTGACGTCATGGTCCTCCAGGAGTTCGGAAGCGGTTCCCTGGAGGATGATCTTGCCTGTCTCCAATACATAGCCCCGATCGGCAATCCTCAAAGCAGCTCGGGCGTTTTGCTCCACAATAAGGATGGTCAAACCCTCCTGGCGCAACTTCACCACGGTGTGAAAGATGTCGGCCACCACCCGGGGGGCCAAGCCCATGGAGGGCTCATCCAAGAGAAGCAGCTTGGGTCGTGACATCAGCGCCCGGCCGATGGCCAACATCTGTTGTTCTCCACCGGAAAGAGTGCCTGAAACCTGCTGCAACCGTTCGGCCAAAATCGGAAAGAGCGAAAAAACCATGTCCATGTCTTGCTGAATTGAACCCCTGTTCCGCTTGCCATAACGCAGGTATGCCCCCAACTCCAAGTTTTCCAAAACTGTCAACGGTTGAAAGATCTGCCTGCCCTCGGGAACCTGACAGATTCCCAGACGGACCACTGCCTCCGGAGTCTCACCGTTGATTTTTTGATCCTGAAAAAAAATCTCACCCTCCCGGCAGGGAATCAACCCGGAGATGCAGTTGAGTATGGTACTTTTTCCGGCACCGTTGGCACCAATCAGGGTGACAACTTCACCCGGCTTCACCGAGAGAGAAACGTTGTCCAGGACCCGAATCCGACCATAGTATGTTTGCAGGTTGCGAGTTTTAAGCAAGGGATTCATCTCCAAGATAGGCAGCTATCACTTCCGGATCTTGCTGGATGTCCCTGGGACTCCCCTCCGCCAGGGTGCGCCCATAGTCCATTACCAGTATTTGGTCACAGACTTCCATGGTAAGGCTCATATCGTGTTCCACCAAGACCACAGTGATCCCGCTATCACGGATCCGACAAATCAAGCGGCCAAGCTCGCGGGTCTCTCCAGCGTTGAGCCCGGAAGCCGGTTCATCCAGCAGGAGTAAGAGAGGGTCAGTAGCCAAAGCCCTGCCGATCTCAAGGACCCGCTGAAGTCCAAACGGGAGAGAAGTGCTGGGGCTCGCAGCTCGCTCCGACAAGCCAATGAAGTTGAGAATCTCCATGGCTTTGTTCCTGATATTGTTTTCCTCCCTCCGGGCGTGGGACAAACGGAAGGCGGCGCTGATGAAGCCGGCCCGACTCTTGGGATGTCGGCCTACCATGACATTTTCCAGCACCGTCATCCGATCGAAGAGCTCAACATTTTGGAACGTCCGCGCCACACCGCGCTCAGCCACCTGGTGCGGGACCAGGCCGTCCAAAGTGTGGCCATTAAAGTAGATGGCACCAGCGTCCGCAGCATAGAAGCCGGTGATGAGGTTGAACAAGGTGGTCTTGCCGGCACCGTTGGGACCAATAATACCCTTTATCTGCCCTGTCGGTACCTCAAAACTCACCTGACGCACGGCATGAATGCCGCCAAAAGACTTGGAGAGGTTGTCTGCTTTCAGAAGCGGAGCATTCATCTCTTCTACCATCATCACTCTTCCAACACCTCAGCAACAAACAGCGCTCAGCCCCCCGAGAGCGAACCACCAGCAACATCACGCTGCAAGCGATACTTCTCCCAGAGGTCCAGCGCGCCCCGCGTCAGTCCCTGGGGCATGAAGATCATCACCACCATCAGGATTAGCCCGAATATGACGATATCAAAGTCGTGGAACACGGCCAGCACTTCCGGGAGCACGGTAAGGGTGGCGGCGCCGAACACCGCCCCCCAAATGCTGGCCATACCACCCACTACAACCATGGTGACCAACTTGATGGAAAACATGAAATCAAACGAGCTGGGGCTGATAAAGGTGATGAAGTGGGCATAAAGGCTCCCGGCAACTGAGGCGTAGATGGCACTCACCACAAACACCCAGATCTTCAGCCTGGCGGTATAGATGCCCGAAGCACGCGCCGCTGGTTCACTGTCGTGAATGGCGCGCAAGGCCCTTCCCACCCGCGAATCAACAATATTGAGGCTGAGAACAATGGCCCCCAGCGTAATGGCCCACACCAGATAATAGTAGGTTCTGGGCTCGTCAAGAACCACGGTTCCTATACTGAGCTTTGGAATGCCTACCAAACCTGAGGGACCACCTGTGAGCCAAACCAATTCTTTGAAACAAATGTAGACAATGATGCCGAAGCCGAGCGTGGCCATGGCCAGATAATAACCGGTGAGTTTGAGTGCAGGCACACCCACCAGCAAAGCTACCGCCACCGTAAGAACAACAGCTATGACCATGGCAGGCCACGGTGACAACTTGTAGGTAGCAGTAAGGACTCCCGAAGTGTAGGCCCCAAGTCCAAAAAAGGCTGCATGCCCCAGACTGATCTGCCCGGCATAGCCCATCAGCAGGTTGAGCCCCACCACCAGCAGGGTGTGGATGCCAATGAAGATCATCACATTGAGGTAGTAACGGTTGGTCACCACCAAAGGCACCAGCGCCAGCAGCAAACCAAAGCTACCAACTTGGAACCATTTATATTTCAGAAACCGAATCAATCCAGGTACTCCAGCAATGTAGGTTGGGCTTTGCCCACCTCAAATTCGAATATCGAATATCGAAATCCGAAACAAATCCGAATTACCAAAATCCAAATGATCTAAACACTAGACAATCATTATTGTGTAGTTACGTTTTGAACATTCGGGCATTTGTATTTTGAATTTGTTTCGTGCTTCGTGCTTCGGATTTGGAATTTCCGCTAGGCTCAGCTTTCCGACGAGCCTAGCGGCCCGTGTGTCCAAACCCACCTTCGTTCCGGTCAGTCTCGTCCAGGTCTTCCCTCAGGTCCCACTGGGCCCTGTAGACTCGACTGATAATCATCTGGCCAATCCTGTCGCCCCGGTGAATGGTGAATGGCTTCTTTCCCAAGTTTATCAGCGCCACCTTGATTTCCCCTCGGTAATCGCTATCTATGGTCCCGGGGGCATTGATCACTGCCAGACTGTACCGTATAGCCAACCCGCTTCGCGCTCGTATCTGCCCCTCGAAGCCTGCAGGAATGGCCACAGCTAACCCGGTTGGGATCAAGACGGCCTCTTGAGGTTGGACGGTCACCTCTGCATCTACTGCAGCAAAAAGATCCATACCGGCTGCCCGATCACTCATATATTGAGGGAGTGACAGATCTGCATCACGCTCCCCTCTCACGCGGCGGATGGGAATGGAGAGGAGACCACTCTCGGGATCTGTGTTCTGGTTCAAGGATTTACTCATCAAAATTTCAGAAGGTGTCAGGTGTCAGGAAAAAGAAACATAGAAACTGAAACCTCAGTCGCAGCAGTTTCAGATTCTTGTAAGAGACACTCAGAGTGTTGGGGGCTATGGTCAGATTTTCATCAGAAGTCTAAGTAGGTGTGGTCTACATCGAGTCCATTCACCTGTCCCAGAAGTACCAGGGACATGACCTCTGGCTGAAAAATTCGCTGAGCTAGAGCCTGAACATCCTCCACCGTAACCCGCTCAAGACCAGCCTCTATTTCCTCATAGGGCACGAAACGGTCGAAGATGATTTCGTTCTTGGCCAGACGACTCATGCGATTATCGGTATTTTCCGCGGCCAGGTAGATTCCGCCTTTGATATGCTCTTTGGCAGCACGAAGCTCAGCGGCACTGATAGGCTCGCCTTTGAAGCGCCTGAGTTCATGGCGAATCAACTCCAGGGTTTCCTTGATGTTATTGGGTCGCACAGCACCGTAGACTCCCATCAGGCCCGAATCGGTGTGGGAAGAGACAAATGAATAGATAGAGTAGGCCAAGCCGCGGCGTTCACGCACCTCCTGAAAAAGACGAGAACTCATACTACCGCCGAGGATTACATTGAGGATACTGCAGCAATATCGCTCTTGTTCAAGCAAAGAGGTCCCTTGCGTGCCAAGGCAAAGATGGATCTGTTCAATATCTCTAGGATAGAGGTCAACGCGAGAGTTGGCCTTGGGGGGTCTCCGGTCAAAACCATGCCCGTGTCTTTCAATACTGCTAAAGGTCGGCCCCACCAGTTCAAGGAATTCTTGGTGATTCACATTGCCGGCAGCAGTCAACACAATCCGTTTCGGATGGTAACCACGATTCAGGTATCCCAGAATCATCTCACGAGTGAAACTCTGTACGGTTTGGACGTTACCGAATATAGGACGTCCCAGGGGATTTCCGTCCCAGAAGTTCTGGTTAAACAATATGTGAACATATTCATCAGGTGTATCCTCCACCATATTGATTTCTTGGAGGATCACCTCTCGTTCGCGCTCCACCTCCACCTGCTCAAATACTGATTGCAGGAAAATATCGGAGAGTATATCTACGACAAGGGGTAGATGGGTGTCGAGAACCTTGGCATGAAAACACGTATTTTCTTTACTGGTAAAGGCGTTGGACATCCCACCCACAGCATCAAGCTGCTTGGCAATCTCCAGGGCACTTCTCTTCTGTGTGCCTTTGAAGAGCATGTGCTCGATGAAATGGGTGAGGCCGCTCTCGTTTTCCTCTTCGTCTCGTGAACCCAAATTCAGCCAGATACCCATTGAGACTGAGTGGAGATGGGGAATCTGCTCAGTCACCACCCGCATACCATTTTCCAGAACCGTTTTATTATACAAGCGTTAGTACCTCATTGATGGCATAGGGCATGGAGATAAAACAAAATACTCCATGCTCTATGCTCTATGCTCTATGCGGCGAACGCAGTGAGCCTTAATTCCGAGCCTTGCTAATAGACTCTCCTAAGGCAGCTTTCCGACTGAGACGGATACGTCCATCCCTGTCGATCTCCAACACCTTGACCAAGACCTCGTCTCCTTCGTTGAGAACGTCCCTCACCTGCTGCACTCGCTTATGATCCAGTTGCGAAATGTGGACCAGACCATCTGTGCCAGGAAGTATCTCCACAAAAGCACCGAAGTCGGTGATTTTCCGTACCTTTCCCAAGTAGAGACTACCAACCTCAGCCTCAGCCGTAAGTTTCTCTATCATCTCTACCGCCATGTTACAGCCGGCAAGGTCAGGGCTCATGATGGTCACTTTGCCATCGTCTTCGACGTCTATCTTGGTGTTGGTTTCGGCAATGATCTGGCGGATGACCTTACCGCCAGGACCTATGATGTCACGGATTTTGTCGGGATGTATTTCAATGGTCAAAACTCTGGGTGCAAAAGGTGAAAGTTCCTGGCGCGGCCCTGCAATTGCCTTGTTCATCTCCTCCAGAATGAACAGTCGACCTTCCTTGGCCTGAAAGAGGGCCTGCCGCATGACATCCTTTGGCACGCCGGCAACTTTGATGTCCATTTGCAGAGCTACAACACCTTCGGCACTACCGGTCACCTTGAAATCCATATCTCCCAGGTGGTCTTCGTCACCAAGGATATCGCTGAGGATGGCTGCCTGATCACCTTCCATAATCAGCCCCATGGCGATCCCGGCCACAGCCTTCTCCAACGGCACCCCTGCATCCATCAGGGCAAGAGAGCTGGCGCACACCGAGGCCATGGAAGAAGACCCGTTGGATTCCAACACCTCGGCTACCACCCTCACAGTGTAAGGAAAACCATCGTGTGAGGGCATGACGGCTTTCATGGTTCGTTCTGCCAGAACTCCGTGTCCAATTTCTCGTCTGCTAGGCCCTCGGAGGAACCTCGCCTCCCCGACACAGTACGGCGGGAAATTGTAGTGAAGCATAAAGTTCTTGAACTCATCACCCGCCAGGGCCTCCACCTTCTGCTCGTCGGACGAGGAACCCAAGGTTACCACTGAAAGTACCTGAGTCTCGCCGCGAGTAAAAAGCCCGGAGCCATGGGTGCGCGGTAACATGCCGATCTGGCAATCAATGGACCGTACGTCTGTGGTAGCTCTGCCATCAATTCTCGTTTTTTGGCTGATGATCATGTCGCGTACGTATTTTTTCTCGAGATTATGGATAATTTCCCGGACTTCTGACTCCCGCTCCGCAAAATCCGGCCCGAGTTCTTCCATCACTTCCAGAACCATGGCCTTCCGCTTCGCATAGCGCTCATCTTTTACGGCAATCTTATTGGCTTCCTCGATTCGCTTCTGTGACAGCTCTGCCACCCGAGTCGCGAGAGACTCATCCTCTTCGGGAGGTTCAAAGGTTTTCTTGCTCTTGCCACAGCGGGACTTGAGGGTTTCCTGCATTTCCAGGATGGGCTGAATCGCCTCATGCGCGAAGAAGAGCGCCTCCAAGAGATCATCTTCACTTGCAAACAGGGCGTTACCTTCAACCATGACAATGCCTTTATGGTTGCCAGCCACCACCAGATTGATGTCGCTCTTTTCCAACTGAGCCGCAGAAGGGTTGACCGCCAGTTCACCATTTGTCCGGCCCACCCGAACAGCCCCGATAGGTCCTTGAAAGGGAATGTCGGAAATTTCCAAGGCGGCGGAGGCGCCCACAATTGCCACCGTATCCGGATCGATGTCGGGATCAGCGGAGAGCACCGTCGCAATCACCTGGAGTTCTTTTCGGTATTTTTTGGGAAATAGCGGCCGAATTGGCCTGTCAATGAGGCGGGATCTTAGGGTTTCTCTCTCGCTGGGTCGACCGATTTCACGCCGAAAAAACCCTCCGGGAATACGACCCACCGCGAAACCCTTTTCCATGTAATCAACACTGAGCGGCAAAAAATCAATGCCTTCCCGGCTCCTATCTTCACCGACTGCAGTCACAAGTATCACGGTGTCACCATAGCTGACCATTACCGCACCACTGGCCTGTTTTGCCCTCTGCCCGGTTTCCAGCTTCAATTTTCGGCCACCTAATTCTATCTCAACAACTTCTTTCATAATGTTACTTCCTTTACTGCTCCGCCCCTATCATGCCGAGAGAGCAAGAGCTGTTTGTTCTCGAGCCAATGCCAGATTGGCAGGCTCGCTTCCAGCCTTGGCAAGGCCAAGGCAAATTTCTGATATGCCCCAGTCTGTGTCTGGGTTCCATGCTTGAAAATGCTACAGCTCGCCCTGTAAATTCCGCTACGCGGACCCGCCGCAGGCGGACTGCAGGGAGCTTCAATACTTTCCCGGTGGACTGCCGTACGAACCATAAGCAGACCTCTGCAAGTTGTCTCCGCCGGACGTTTCTAACGGCGCAGCCCTAATCGTTTTATAACCTCTCGGTACCTATCCACATTCTTTCTCTTAAGATAATCTAAGAGTCGGCGGCGTTGTCCCACCAGCTTCAGTAGACCCCGCCGGGAATGATGGTCTTTCTTGTGAGTCTTGAAATGCTCAGTGAGATAGCTGATGCGTTCACTGAGCAACGCTATCTGCACTTCAGGAGAACCGGTATCGGTCTCATGCGTCTTAAAATCCTCTATTACTTCCTTTTTCCTTTCAGCATTTAGTGCCACCGTTAAAACCTCCTCGTGCTGCGGCCTTGACCATTGTTGTTTTTACAAAAAAGTGATTATACCTCCGAAAACCCTCTTTTTTACTTAGTCAACCGTACCAAAAACCCGCAGAGTTTTGAATGTGAATCCCTCTTCTTGCCTGTCGTTTGCAGCCTTGGCTACTTTAGAAACCATTGCCACCAAATCACCATCTGGGTCCAAAACCTTATAGGAACCCGGAGGCCAACCTGGACCGGGCCCAGGGTCAAGAAACTGGATCGAGTCCAGGGTGGAACCCTGGCGTATTCTCTTGGCATCCAGGTGCGAGACTCTCAGTTCAGGGTAACTATCGAGCGCCTGAACCGAAGTGATCAGCAACTGGTGCAACTCATCGCTCGCCAAGCTTTCTTCTAGTTGTTTCAGGGTTACAGCTTGTTTCACGTTACATTCACCACTTGCCAACCGTCGCAACTGGCTCACATGCCCATTACAGTTCAGGTGGCGGGCCAGATCCACCCCCAGGCTCCGCACATAGGTGCCTTTTGAGCAGGTGACCTCAAACGTTGCCTCCGGCCAGCGTAACTCGCAGAAGGTTAGGTCTTTGATCTGCACTTTGCGATTGGGTGGAGTTACCTCAACGCCTCGACGCGCCAATTGGTATAGCCGTTGTCCGTTCACCCGCACCGCAGAATAGCGTGGCACCGTCTGCTCAATTTCGCCGATGAAGGCCTCACAGGCCGCCCTAATCTCCCTCTCCTCTAAAGGCTCACATGGCTGCCGAGCCACCACCTCACCGGTACTGTCTTGAGTATCCGTTTCAACGCCAAAGGAAACAGTAAAAACATATGTCTTTTCATGGTCTGCGAGAAACGGAGCAAGTTTGGTGGCGCCGTTAATCAGTAGGACTAGCACCCCAGTGGCGAAGGGATCCAGAGTGCCACTGTGCCCCACCTTGGCAGCTCCCAACTTCCTCTTTACCTCTTGGACCACATCATGCGAGGTTAAACCAGCCGGCTTATCAACAACCAAAACCCCATCGCCAGTGAATCTGGCCAGCGTGTTGAGTTTTCTTGTTGTTTTCATACTCGTTCTCGAGCTCACTGAACAACTCCAAAAGTAAAGCATCCGGGTCCAAAGGATCTGTCTTCGGGCAGACTCCTGAGGGGGTTTGAATGCTCTTTCCCCTCTTCCGGCAGTCTTCTGGAGTATTGGAGGGTTGTAAAATCCCAAACTCCAAGCACCAAATTACAAACAAATCTCAAATACCAATACTCAATGACCAAAACAGGTTTGGAATTTGGAATTTTGGTCATTGGAATTTGTTTGATATTTGCGATTTGTGATTTGGAATTCCTGTTCTTCATATACTCCAATACTCCAAAAAAACTCGTCATCTTTACAGGCAAAGCC
>ENA-OVNL01000006-OVNL01000006.1-sediment-metagenome-genome-assembly--contig:-NODE-6-length-19526-cov-3.186282_pt1 | contig 19526 bp, 16 predicted proteins | sample MGYA00250099_ERZ650198 | MGnify/ENA primary metagenome ERZ650198 (study PRJEB26732, sample SAMN07278974) | sediment metagenome | biome: marsh; feature: saltmarsh; material: sediment | place: USA...
GGCCCCGCCCAGAGGGTGGGGAGTCCGAAGGACAAATCTCAAGGTTTCAGGTTTCAGGAATAAGAAACATAGAAGCTGAAACCTGAACACTGAACACTGAAACCTTCAACCCGTTTTTCTCCTTGACATTTCAACACCGTAACATGTATATAAAGTAACTGTAGAGGTAGGTTAGCATGCACGCGTTTTGCATTTCTGGCAGCTGACCACCCACTCACACCACACCAATCAACCACACGTTTAAGGAAATCCGTCCCTCGGCCTGACAGGCTCGGGTGCAAAAGGGTGGATTTCCGAGGCGTCGTGGTTTTTTCTTTTTTGGGTAGTAAGGCGATGGAAAAACACAATAGCTGCATCAATGCCAAGGCTGTAATCGACTACGTCGAAGAGCGCAGCCCTACCTTAGTGAGGCCGCTCTTGGAAGGTCTTGGTGCGGAACTGGGAGGAGTGGCAGACGTCAAGGAGTTTCTCACTGACTCCAACAACTGGATATCCACCGATTTACTCATCCGTCTTTACGATAGGGTAAAAGAACTTTTTGGCAACGAGGATGTGGTCTTTGATATCGGCTTCGAGTCTGTGGGCAAAAGGCGACTTGGCTACATTCAGCGGATTTTTGTATCTGCGTTCCGCAGTTATGTCCGTGCACCCAACAAGTATGCCCTAACAATAAAACACCTCCAGAGTCTCAATGATAAGTTCAACCGCACTAAACGAGTCCATATCGATGAGTTAAGAAAAGATGGGGCTGTGGTGCGGCTCGAGTGGTTTAATAATATCCCCATGACTCGGGACTTTTGTCTGATGAACCGTGGCGTTTACACTGCAGTTCCGGTGGTATGGAACGAACCTCCTTGCCAATTAGAAGAGCACAAGTGCTACTTCAAGGGCGATGAATATTGTGAATATCATATCAGTTGGCAGAGACCACCTTCAGTTAAGCGTCTCCTGTTGAGCATAATTGCACCGTGGAGATTAGCAAAAGCCACCATTCAAGAGCTGGAACAGGACAAAGAACTCCTGCGGGAAAAATACGCCGAAGTTCGTAGACTCAACATCCAACTCAACTCCCAGTTAGACCGACTGGTAAGCCTGCAGGAGGCAAGCACGGCCATTCTTTCCACCCTGGACATTCAAGAACTGATGAATCTGATCCTCAGGCTCCTGATTGATGTGTCGGTATTGGACAGAGCGGCAATATTCCTGGTGGAAGAAGAACAGGCAATATTATATCTGGCGCACGCTGTGGGCGCCCCGGCTGACTACATCAAAGAAGCAGAGACCTACACAGTTCCCCTAGAAAAAGACTCAAATATCATCGCCCGAGTGGCTCGAACCGGAAAGCCGGAATTAGTGGATGATGTGGCCAATTCCAAGTTAAACAAAGAGAACATTCTCATAAAAAAATTCAAGCCTCAGGCTTTCATAGCCCTGCCGTTGAAAGTGCGAGGAAAGGTATTCGGGGTGTTGGTCGGCGATCAGGAAAAAGCAGGAGGCCAAGTTATTTCGACGGAAAAGGAATTCCTTGTAAGCTTCTCCAACCAGATCGCCATAGCCATCCACAACGCTAACCTCTACCGTAAACTGGAAGACTCGGAACGCCAGTATCGAGAGTTGGTGGAAAACGCTCACGAGGGTATCTGGGTGGTAGATGAAAACGGAATAATCACCTTTGCCAATCAACGGCTGGCCACCATTCTGGGCCACGAGGAGATGCTAGGCCGCAATATAAACCAACTGGTTACCCCTGATAAGAAGCGTATTTTACTCAAACTTCTGGTGCAGAACATGCGAGGTCTGGTGGCCCAAGAAGAAATCCAGATGATCCGCAAAGAAGGAGAGCATGTTTCAGCCATTATAAGTAGTGTGCCCATTATGGACGGGGAGCGCTACAAGGGCAGTTTTGCCATGGTGACCGACATTACGGAAAAAAAGCGCATGGAAACCAAGCTCTTGCACCAGCAGAAAATGGAGAGCATCGGCACCATGGCCGGAGGAATTGCACACGATTTCAACAATATACTCACTGGCGTTCTCGGCTATGCTAGCCTGTTGAAACATAGACTCCGAGATCAGGAGGAAACCAAGCGTTTTATTGACATCATTGAAACTTCCAGCCTGCGGGCCGCTGATCTTGTCAGACAACTGCTTGCATTCAGTCGCGGAACCCAACCTGAAGATTTGCAGGTAGTCTATCCGAATCGAGTCATTCGGGAGACCAGTAGGTTGTTGGAAAGTTCTCTGGGGAAAGATCTGCAGTTAGAGTTGGACTTAAATCAGGGCTTACCGCCTATAGAAGGGAACTCCACCCAGGTGCAGCAAGCAGTTCTCAACCTCTGTCTCAATGCTCGTGACGCCATGCCGAACGGAGGGAAGATAACCATTTCCTCCGCTGCGGTGGATTTGGGTGAAAAATCCTCATTTCATTACAAGGATCTAGCTGCTGATCCAGGTCAATATGTCCGAATTAGGGTGGCTGACAACGGCATCGGCATCTCCCAAGAAGATTTGGACAAGATTTTCGACCCGTTTTTTTCCACCAAAGAAGTGGGAAAAGGCTCGGGATTGGGGTTGGCCATGGTCTATGGCATAGTCCAAAACTCCCGTGGATACGTATATGTGGACAGTGACAAGGGCAAGGGCACAATTTTTGATCTTTTTTTCAGGGTTGCAAAGGATAAGGACAGGCAGCAATCATTGCGTCGTTTGACCCCAGGTTTGGCAGGTGAAGAGACAGTCCTGCTGGTGGATGATGAACCAATGGTGCGTGATCTAGGAAACGAGATTTTGCGCAGTTACGGTTATCAGGTTGTCCTTGCCTGCGATGGCCTTGAGGCCTTAGAAATCTACGAGAGCAGGGGGGCGGATATTGATCTGGTTGTCCTCGATCTACTTATGCCGAAGTTGGGTGGCAAAGACACCCTGACAGGCCTGAGAAAACTCAATCCTGCTGCAAAGGTGATCATTTGCAGTGGTTACGGCTTCAGAGAAAATGGCTTGCAGCAAATAATGGCCACGGGGATAAATCTAGTGCAAAAGCCCTTCAAGCCAGAGGAGCTAGCTTCGGCTGTCCGTGAGGTCCTCGACGGGGATACAGGCACCAAGGAGAATCGTGAAACATCATCGCTGAGCGGTAAAAATATAGCTGTGCAGAGCTGAACTCTGACGGGTTTAGATCTCTTTTCAAATAAGTAAGGGGGGGAATGGTATGAAAAGAGCACGGGAGCGCTCTGTAGGTAGGGTCGGGCTGAGTCGTTTTTTGCAATGGCGACTCAATGCCTTACTAATGCGCTGGTTACCACGCAAGATCGGCAGTATCTACATTCGCCTGTTAGGAAAAATATATTTTTTCCTCAACAGAGACGAGAATGATGAAATTAGGCGCAATCTATCTGCGATAATTACAAAACTGCCTTATACAGACCCTGTGGACTTGATTATCCGTCGAACTTTCAAGGGCATTTTCGCCCATTACCATGAGAAGCTACTCACAGCTTACTTCCCTTACAATAAAGTCTGCCGTTTTATCCTCAAGCAAGTGAATTTAGAGAAACAGTACCTCCTAGACGAGGCCCTTGCCCGTGGCAAGGGAGTCATTTTGGTAACGGCCCATTTTGGTGCAGTGGAATTCCTACCAACATCCCTGGCCCTTAATGGTTACAAGGTGACCATGGTCGTTCGTTTCAAGACAGAACGACTTAGACGAGCGCTGAGCCAGCGGGCCGCCCGATTGGGGATTACTCTTCTGGACGCCAGAGAGCGTGAAGGAGTGGTTTTCAGTGCTTGCCAGGCCCTGAGATCAAATCAGATATTGATCACCGAATGCGATGAGTTTGATGCCTGGCGGCCGCACCGGAATCTGCAAGCCACATTTTTGGGCTGTCCTGCACCCCTTGATCGAACTATTGACCTCATACAGCGGCGTCATGATTCATCAGTGATCATGGGTCTTGTCTGCCGTTCGCGTGACAACCGTTACAGTCTCAAGCTTCACTCTATGAATGGGATCCACGAGAATCTTGAGTCTGCAAGCATTTCCAAAAGAGCCATGGAAATATTGCAATGGTATATTTATCTGGCACCTGAACAATGGTATCAGTGGAAGCACATACGTGTCCTTTTGGGTACTGGACTTTTCGAGTCGAAGGGGCCACTTTATGAAACTGAAACAGATCAAACTCCTCAGTTTGCAGATTCCCCTTTGCATGCCAATTAAGCACTACCTGGCCGAACACACCTACAGCGAAAACCTGGTGGTAAAGGTGGTTGCTGATTCTGGTGTGGTTGGCTTCGGCGAGGGTATTGCCAGACAATATGTGACTGGTGAGGTAATGGAATCCAGTCTGCGCTTTCTGCAAGACCATCTCATTCCAGAACTCAATGGATTCCATTTTTCCGGCCCCCCCGACTTGATAGAAGCTCTAGGAGAGCTATTCACTGAAGAAAATCGAGCTCAAGCGCCGGCTGCCTGTTGCGCCCTGGAACTTGCCATACTTGATGCTGCAGGCAAGACCTGGGGCCAATCTGTAGCGCAGATGCTAGGGCGGGGAGATCAACCCTTGATCTACAGTGCCGTCATCCCCATGATGTCTCATCCCAGTTTCCACCGCCTCCTGCACCTCATTCGTGACATGGAAATGTCCTATGTGAAGATCAAGGTGGGAAACGAAAGGGACACAGAGATCTTGTCTTTGGCACGTGAGATCCTTGGGCCCAAGGTGGATATCCGGGTTGACGCCAACGGCGCCTGGAGTTCTGAAGAAGCCGGAAAACGCATTGCGGCAATGATGGCCTATGGTATTAGCGCTGTAGAGCAACCGGTGCCCAAAAAGGACCTCCAGGGGCTTAGACGCGTGTCCGAACAGGTGGACATCCCCATTGTTGCTGACGAATCATTGTGTCTTGAGCGTGATGCTGAAAAACTTGCCTCTTTGAATGCATGTCAGGTATTTAACCTGAGATTGTCAAAATGTGGGGGAATCCTCGCTGCAATTCGTCTGTACGAAATTGGCCGCAAAAAGGCAATCGCAGCACAGCTGGGATGTCAAGTGGGGGAAACCGGCATACTGTCTGCGGCCGGACGACAACTTGCCGTAAACCGAAAGTTTCTCTATCTGGAGGGTTCTTATTCCAGTTATCTACTCAAAAATGATATAGTCAATGAGCCGGTGGAATTCGGGCCAGGTGGGGTGGCCCGACCGCTGGCAGGCCACGGGCTTGGCGTAAGTGTAAACGAAGAAACCTTGCAGCGTCTCGCAGTCATGTATGAGGAAATACGACTATAACTGAGACGGTGGTGCGCTGAACGAACACAAAAAACAAGTGTCCATGGTATTTCTCTCTTTGCTCCTGCCGCTCTCTGCTTACCGCTTACTGATTACTTCCCTTCTCCACTGCACAGCCTGATGATCAAGCATTCCATAACTGCTCGTTCAGGGATCCCACTGCTTTTCAAGGTAACATCAGTAGCGAACAGTTGTTGCAGCCAACCAACCAACTCCGAGGTCTGAAAGGTTGTACTGCGAACCATTGTCTTGTGCAAGGCAAATGGGTGCAGGGTCGCTACGGGGGACTCTTTGTCGCTCTTCTCTTTGACCACAGGCAAAATAGTTTTTTGGAAGCCGCCGTAAGAGATATTAGGATCCAATTTACCTGCCAGATGTTTCTCTATAAATTCACGCGCCACGAGCAAGCGTCGGAGTTCATTGGCCAGGGAAGCGAGCAACTGGAGTGGGTGATAGTTTTGCTCCAAGAGTCGATTGAGTACAACTAAACCAGTTTCGCAGTCCCTAGTAGCCACTGCATTATTCAATTCATAGAGAGGTTCCTCCCTGAACTGGTCGCTCAAGCCCTCCACCTCCTCGCGAGTTATTAACGTCGCCTCGCCCGCAAACGACATGAGCTTTTCAAGCTGGGTCTTGAGGGCCCACAGATTGAATCCGGTGCGCTCAAAGAGCAGAGCGAGCGCCTCGGGCTCAATTGTCTTGCCCGCTGCGGACAGGGTTTCCTGCGCCAGGTTTCTCAAGACCTTCTCTTGCTCGGAGCGCACCTTACGGCTACTACCTGAAGCCACGCCAAAATCGACCACGACCCCTTTCTCTTCCATAAGGCGATAGAGACTTCGCCGCTTGTCCACAGTATCGGTGGTAAGGACTAGACATTGCTCTTCAGGGAAGCCTCCCTTCAGAGCCGTCTCCAACAGAGAACCATCATCTCTTAGCCTCGGCACCTCCATTGCATTGCTAGCAGCATGGTCCGCAACCGCTTCCAGCCATGCCACCTCCTCACGGTCTCGCTCCACGCCTGTGGTCTGTTGCCACAGGTCGGGGGGAATTTCTCGCCAGGCTCCATCAGCCACATCGGCGAGAGACCACCCGGCGTAGGCGAGCACCTCCAGCAGCAACCGGGCTGCACCTTCCAGATCTCCCGCCGCATGGGCCTCTTTACTCTTGACGAAAAGAGTAGGGAGGTTTGCCCGCGAATAGAAAACACGGCAATCCTGTACCACCACCACTTTCCGGCCTCCGAAGAGCGCAAAGGTGTTGACGTTGTCCAAGATTTGTCGAAAATCCGCTTGATTGCCGTCAACGACCTCAAGGTTCGTGCTCCGCTGGGATTCTGGAACCAGCATGTCGCTGAGTTGTGCCAGGGCTGACTTCACCAGGTAATCTTCGCCGTGAAGGAAATAAAGAGGAGCAACGCTTCCCTGTTCCACCTGCGCCAGCACCTGAGGGAATTCTTTCTTGTCGAAAACCGGCATACGCATTTCCTGGGCGAAGTAGTTACCACAAATCGGTCTGCATAGTGTTTCCGTATCATAAGGTATCGATCATCCGCAAGTTGTAATTGCCATACCCCTGCTTTTCGGCTTGGTGCCAGACTGGTCAGACTTGGAGTGCTGCCTTTTTGAGAGAGAGGAGGTTGGTTGTTGCTTACCATTGGCAGGATAATATGGTAGAAATTTGCATGGGCCAAGAATGCAAAGATCACTTCTACGAGGGTTGGCTCTACCATTTCTTGGTGGATCCACTGCTGAGACGAGTTCACCGATTGGTGCGCTCCCAGGTGAAGCCTGGCAGTACTCTCATCGATATCGGTTGCGGCACAGGAGAACTCCTTTTCTCACTGGCTGACGTGGGCTCGGACCTGGTGGGGGTTGAGACCTCAAGGGGGATGTGGTCTTTTGCAGACCGGCAAACTCGGACGCGTGGCTTCAATAACGTGCAAATTCTCTTCGGCGATGGCGCGAAATTGGAAAAATTTTCAACTGGTTTTTTTGATTATGCCATTGCCTGCATGGTCTTTCACGAGATGGATGCAAGCCAGCGTCTTCCAGTCCTGCGGGAGATGAAGCGGCTGGCGTCGAATCTCATATTGGTGGACTATCGAGTCCCCGCACCAACCAACCTCGCAGTTACCATGTGTCGGTTCATTGAGCGTCTGGCTGGTCCACGTCACTTTCATAATTATACGAGCTTCATCAACGGTGGCGGCCTGCTTTCCCTCTATGAAATTTTGGGTCTTACCGTACGAAAGCAGCTCACTTTCTATAGCCAGTGCATACACCTGGTTCTGCTCTGATGATGTCTAAGGGCTAGGGCATGGGGGAATCATGAATAGATACCTGCTCGTCTTGGTACTTACAACAATCATATCCGGCTGTGGTGAACTATGGAAGCACGGCACTATAGACCTGGGAAACAAGCCGGTTATCGTGGATTCTTATGCACCTCAGAACGTTCATCCAGGCGAGGTCTGGAAAATCCTTATCAAAGCCGAGGATAAAGACGGTGATATGCAAGATATTGTTGCTAAAATATCGCCAGCTGGTATGAGTTTTCTTACCTACTCCATAACCCCTATTCATGAAGAAGAGAGAGGAGAATTTGCTGGCTACCTCTTTGTGAAAACCCCGCCTTCGCCGTATCTACGAGGAGAAAGGTTCCACCTAGCCATTTATATTCGCGACCAGGAAGGACGTAAGAGCGACTCTTTTGGTCTTCTTTTGCATTTTACTGGGAAAAGCGAAGCCGAGTTTGAGTTACCGGAGAAATGGCAGTTTGCTTCTACCAACAAACTTGGGGGGATTTTCTCGGATTATTTTGTCGAATATGTGAGGGAAGTCACCTCTCCCCAAGAGTAGGAGGAGAGGTGAGATTGTAGATTTTAGAATGTATATTGCTGATTGATAAAAGACGAAGCAATAAGATCCGAAAGAATCTCTGCTCCCCTTGGAAACTATGTCACAATTCAGCGAATCCGTCGTTCCAATCGAAGAACTCCAACCATTCAACTTCCCTGCCGGACTAGCGTGACGTTTCCGCGGTGTAATTGGCATGGCACCAGCATCACTGGACATGGCGCCCACTGAAAAAGGGCATGGGCGACTTCACCTAGTCTAGCGTGAGAGGGCTTATCCCCCTTGACATGACAGCCGATAATTATAAAATCTGCACTAATGCTATCAGCAAATTTGGCTGTCTCCATCGCGATGTCACCTTCCCAGCAGTTAAAATAGAAATCCTTAAAATCACCCAAAAGCAGTCGATAATTCTCCTCGAACTGCCTTTCTGCTGCCCCGGTGAATTCTGCAATTTGGTCATCTGTCACCTCAGGATCACGCAAACGATGATCCAGGACGTGAAGGATGTGCAGACGGGCCTGGCAGCATTTAGCCATTTTTAGGGCCATAGCAAATGCATTGTCAGTCACATGAGTGAACTTTAAGGGTAACAGTATTCTTTTGACCATATCAGATATTCGCTCGGCTTTTGTCTCTTTTTTACATTATATCACAAACACCGGCCCTGACTCTGTGGCCCCCGGGTGAAGAAAGCCTAAAGAAGCCGGCCTCCTCATCTACCTTGATCAACTCGTGGTCGCTGTTCTCTAAGATACGGGGAAGATCTTTCAGCGTTAGAGTATATGTGCCGAGCACCTCCAGAACTTGTCCTGGTTTTAACTTCTCGACCATGCTATCGCCTCCAAACTGCACGAGGGGAAAGGTGACCCTCAGGCATCAAGTACTTGGTCCACTGACATCGTTTCCCCCCTCTATTGGTCCCTCTAGCGGTGGCTGAAGACCTATCATCATGGTCAATTGAGAGAGCAAAGGAGATGCCATCCTAGACCATTTCTGATTTTTCTTTTAACTATATGGTATCGCTATCAAAAATAGGATAAGCTCACTGGGGTTGATCCTTTACTGTAAATGTTCCATGTTTAGAGTTGTTCATTATTGTTCATGTTGTACAGGCGAAAGATTAACCAAAGGAACTCTGGTTAGTGGGAGTGATTAACTTTGATCTTTTCGTGAAGGTAAGAGGACAATTGGCCAATGCGGCCTAGCACCCGAGAAAGGGCAAGCTCTTGCTCATCAACATTAGCGCCGTCCGCCGGTGCGCCGTCAAAGGCTGCTAGGTTAATCCACCACCCAGACGGCCATTTCCTTGGCCAACTTCAATACCTTATTACTCACTCGCCCTATGAAATATTGTTTCAGGCCCGAAAGACTTCTTCGCCCCACAACGATAGACCCATAGCCGCCCTCTCTAGCCTCTTCAACGATGGCTCTGGAGCAGGTTTCCGGTCCGGCAGCGATTTTCGTGGTCATCCGATCACGACTGAGGCCCTCTTCTTCCAAATGACAAATAGCCTTTTCAATACAGGTCTCTGCAGCTCGTGCGGCTTTCTGAATTTCCCCACCAGCACTTGTGACTACAAAGTCAGAAGATTTGATGACATGAAAGATGGCACCCTCACAATCCGTACAATTCAGCATGGTTCCAAGATAATCCAAAGCCTTCACAGCTCCCTGCGATTCATCCATTCCGAGAAGTATTCTGCCAACTTTTGGGATCCCCCCTACTACGCACAGGGGAATATGAAGCGGACATTGGATGAGCTCCTTGGCAATGCTTCCCAACACTAGATCTTTCAGTTTGCTCATTCCCTCCCGCCCGACAACTACTGCGTCAAAATCGCCTTGGCACTCTTCAACGATATCTCGCACTACGCCCAACTTTCTTTCCTTGATCTTGATAATCACCGCATCCTCTGGGACTCCTCGATCTAAGAATAGCCGACGTGCTTTTCCCAGAAATTCTTGGATCGCCCTCTCTTGTTCAATTATCCACTCTGCGATGAAGGCCTGTCTGTGCCTGTATGCAGGATCTTTCCTGGCTTCCCAGAAACTATGGAAAAGGACCACCTCCATACAGTTCGGCAAAAATAGTTGGCTCACATAGCGCGCAGCCTCAAAAGCCTGATCCGAACCATCCACTGCCAATAGAATTTTTTTTCTGCATGAGACCATGCGAAATTCCTTCCACAATCTCGCAACGTCAAGAGTTTTGTGTCAGTACAAATAAAGGGTAGATGTATTTTTTGGTATTATTCACTTTTTTTCCCTTTCGGTTTGGCTAGGGATTTCTTTGCGCCTGTCCCTTTTTGCTCAGTTCTGATGGAAATATCTGCTCGTCTTATTTTAGCCTTCCTCAGGAAAAACACTTACGGGAACACCCTCATAAGGGGTCCTTTTCTTGAATTTCAGGGTCTTCGGGTCTCGCCTTACCTTTAAGATCTCAATGCTGTCCTTTAGACCCTTGTAGAGTCTGGACATCTCTATGGCCATTCCGGCCATTTGAGCCACAGCCTGGACAAAATTCACATCCTCCAGGGTAAACTCCCATGGTTGAGCAGCATAGATGCGCAGGGCCCCGATCACATTTCCGTGCACCATAATCGGTGCAGACAGGATAGAGGCAATTCCCTCCCTCTTCGCCTCTTCCGGGTACTGAATTCTCGGATCATCCGCTATATCGTAAATCGCTACCGGCCCCTCCTGCAAGGACTCGGCGATGGAGTGCAAGGAACTTACAGGGCCCTTGTTCAGATAATCCTCACTCAAACCATATGAGGCACCCACCTCCAGTTCATTGGTTTTGCGATTGACGAGAAACAAAACACATCCCTTGATCTCCAAAGCAGTCTTGACGCTCTCCACTGTCAGCAGCATAACTTCTTCCGGGTCCTTCGACATGGAGATGGCCCCGGCAACCTTAAGTATGGTTTCATAATTCATCAGTTGTTTTTTCATGACTCCCTCCTTCTTCTCATCAGAGAACCTAGATGATTCCAAGCCCTCGATCATATTGGCGAGGCAGTCGACTATTGATCCGGGTTTCCACAACAAACCGTCGAGGGCTCACGCCGCCATGTGGTCAGGGTCTGCTCCTTCTCTAAAGGCCGGTAGGTTTTCCGGCTCAGGGGAGATATCATCGACACCTTTACGCATTGGACTTGGCCCAAGGGCTCTTATATTCTCCGTCATCTCCCTCACTATTTCCGCGAATCTCTTGCCCATAGGACCGGGTACTTCATACATTTCCACCCTCTCCTTCTCAAATCCTATCTTCTCAAGGAGATTTTTGGCATATCTCACCCGCTTTAAGGCCATCTCATTTCCTGTCCTAAAGTAACAATCACCCATCTTGCACCCAATGATCAATACTCCATCCGCCCCATGTTCAAGCGCCTTCAGAATGTAAAGGATATCCACTTTCCCTGTGCACAAGACCCTTATCTCTCTTATATTGGCCGGAAAATTCATCCTCGCCTTGCCCGCCACATCCTGAGCCGCAAGGGCACAGTAATGACAAAAAAACCCCACAATCCTAGGTTCGAAAGCCATCATCCACCTCCCTGGGCTGAAAGTATCCCCTCAATCTGAGTGAGCACCTGCTCGTCTCTGAAGTGTTCCAGTTGTATGGCCTTGATCGGACATTCAGCCGCGCAGATCCCGCAACCCCGACACTCCTCAGCCAATATCTCTACTACCCCTTTTTCCCCTATGTGGGGAACCGAGAAGGGACATACTTTCACACAAGTGAGACAGCCTGCGCACCGTAACTCATTGATTTTGGCTGCTATGGGGTTTCCCAGCACCACGTCTTTTGACAGGATGGTGGCAGCCCTCTGAGCAGCAGCCTTCGCCTGAGCGACAGACTCCTCTATGGTCTTTGGCCCTTCGGCAAGCCCACAGACGAGAATTCCCCTCTTGCTGAGCTCCACAGGCGAGACCGTCGCCACATGGCCTTCGACCTCAAAAAATCCATCACTATTGAGAGGAACACCGAAGATCAAGGAGAGAAGATCATTGTTCTTTCCTTTGACTATCCCAGTAGATAAGATGAGATAATCGAACCGTTCCTTGTTATCGCCAAACTTTATGGCCAGCTTTTTGCTCCCTTCGACTTCCACCCCGTCTGTGACTTCGACGAAATTCACCCCCTGATCTCTCGCTTTCAGATAGAGGTCAAAAAGAGTTCCAGGGGTACACATCCCTCTGGTGCCTACCGTAACTGAAACACCCATCTCACTCAGGATCATGGCATTCTTTATTGCCTGCTGGCAGCAGACTCTCGAGCAATAGGGGTGCTCTGCATCCCGCGACCCCACGCACTGGAGCATAAAGACCTTGCTCGTCCCTTTTATCTCGCCTTTGCTCAACCTCTCTTCCAGATCAAACTGGGTAAGAACTCTTCTGTCCCGGCCGTAGCCGTACTCCTTGGGTACGTATTCAGCCGCACCCGTTGCGATTATCAAGACACCATGTTCCAACCTTCTCCTCTCACCGTCCTTCTCTATCTCCGTCTCAAAATTGCCCAGGTGCCCGTTGAAACCACGTGGTCGATATCCTTTATAGACCCTTATAAGTTTATTCCCCTCAACCTCCTCAATGACGGAAGAGAGATATTCGCCTGCAGGTCTTCCCTGCCGATCCTGCCATCCCCTCCTTAGGTGGCCTCCCAGCTCATCCCTTTTTTCCACCAGATCGGTGAGGAAACCCTGCCTTGCCAAGGCAGAGGCGGCCACCATACCGCTCACACCTCCACCGAGCACAAGGGCTTTCTTTGTCACTTGCCTGGGGATCGGGGAAAGAGGCTTCAAGGACCTCGCCCTTGCCAGGGCACCGGCAAGCTCCTCCTGTAATCGCTTCATGGCGAGGTTCCTATTCTCCTGGTTCGTCCAGGAGATGGCCTCCCTGGCGTTGACCATAGTCACGAGGTAAGGGTTCAAGCCCGCCTCCCTCGCTACCCTCTGGAAGACAGGCAGGTGGCTCCTCAAGCTACACGCTACTAACACCATTCTATTGAGATCAAGTTTTTGAATCTTCCCTTTTATGAAAGAGACCCCCTCAGGAAAGCAGGCAAAATCGAGAATGAAGTTCCCCACGACATCTTTAGACTGCTTCGCAAATGTCGAGATCTTCGAGACGTCTAGAACATTGGAGATATTTCCCCCACACTTACAGACGAACACCCCTATCCTCGGCTCCTTCCCCTCTACATCTTTCTCCTTTGGAAACTGCGGAACTGTTGTCATCGTCCCCCTTGCCTCCTTGAGGAAGCAAGAGGCTTCACAGGCAGCTGCCTCTGCGTAGGCAACGGAGACAGGGATTTCCCGCGGACCTGTCGCTGTGGCGCCTACGAAAATTCCTTCCTTCTCTGACCTTCCAACATCAACCTCCTTGACGAATCCTGCCTCATCAAGGTTAAGGCCAAAGTCCCGGACGACACCCTTTGACCTATCCGAGAGCTTCATGGGCAGGGAGAGGGCCACCAGGTCAAAGGAGGCCTCACCACCCTCATACCGCACCTTGACTTGTCCAGCTCCTTCCTCACAGGAAAGGACCTTCGCCTTCACAAAGTCCAGCCTGCCAGACGATTTGACCTCCCTGTACACCCTTTCCCAGAGATAGCCACTGCTGCAGAGCTCATCATGAAATATTGTCACCTGGGCATCTTCGGACTTCTTTATGATCTCAAAGGCAGCCCTTAAGGCGTGGGGACAGCAATAACCAGAGCAGGCTCTATAGTCATCGTTTCTTTGATCAACGCAAAGTACAATCCCCACCCTTTGAGCAACTTTGCTATCCGAAGGTCGTTTGACCTCACCTAAAGTTGGGCCGTAAATGCTTATAAGGCGCTCGAGCTGATAGTTGGAGATGACGTCCTCTATCTTTCCCAGGCCGAACCTTTGCGCCTCATTTCCCTTTTCATAAAGATCCAGTCCTGCGGTAAAGAGAATTGCCCCAACCTTTAGGCTCTCTTCCCTCTCGGCATCGGACAGATTCACTGCCTTGGTGGGACAGAGATCGACACATGCGGTGCAACTTTTATCTTTGAAGTAAAGGCAGTTAGCTCTGTCAATTACGGGGGTATTGGGCACAGCACCAGCGTAGGCCATGTATATGGCCTTTCTCACCCCGAGCCCGTAGTTGAACTCGCTCTTCACCGTTACAGGACAGTTCATCCAGCAGAGACCACAAGAGATACACTTTGTTACGTCTACATATCGGGGAGCCTTCTCTATCAGAACCTCAAATTGTCCTGGTGTCCCGGAAACCCTTTTCACTTTTGCGCCGGGAAAGAGCGTCACATTAGGATTCGCCTTTGCCTCGAAGATCTTCGGGGTAACCATACAGATGGAACACATATCCTCAAAGGTCCTATAGAGCTGCACCATCTTTCCGCCCGGATAAGGTTTCTCATCCAACAGAAAGACCTTGAACCCGGAATTGGCGAGATCAATGGTCGCCTGGATGCCTCCTATGCCGCCTCCTACGACAAGAGCTGAACCCAATTTCTTTCTCATTTTCTTTCCTCCCCAAAAAAGCTTCTGGCAACTCGCCTCATTCTCTCTTACATTTGAAAGCCAAAGATTTTTCAGCAGTTTTCTGGATACACCCATGAAACCAAAAAGGCATAATTCTCAAAAAGATAACTGCTATGGACGATAGTCAAATGCATACGCCATTTGTGTTTTTCCTTCTAAAGATTTGCCATTTTTCCCTTCGGGAAACTGGCTTTGCCACAAATCCCAATAAACACCTTGGAGGGCCATGAGTTTGGCATGGTTTCCTTTCTCCACCAGTTTTCCTTCTTTTAGTATCAGAATGAGGTCCGCATCATGGACGGCAACTAAACGGTGACTGACTATAAAGGTGGTCCGCCCGGCAATCAGCCGATCGAAAGCTTCCATTACCATGTGTTTACTTTTAGCGTCCAACCCGACCGCCGGTTCGTCCAGAATCACAATGGGGGCATCCCGGAGAATGGCCCGGGCAATGACAATACGACGTTCCTCCCCCCCCGATAACAAAGCCTCCCCGGTTCCCAGTTGGGTTTCATAGCCACGGGGTAATTTCATAATGAAGTCATGGGCATTGGCCAACTTGGCGGCATAGATGATTTCATCCATGGTGGAAGCAGGTCTGCCAATACCTATATTGACCGCGGCCGAAGCCCCGAATAAAATGGATTTTTGCGGCACAATGGCAATCAGGTCACGGAGGGAACGCAAGGTATACATGCGAATGGGCCAGCCATCTACCTGGATGCAACCCCGCTGGGGATCAAAAAACCGAGGAATCAAATTCACCAAGGCGGATTTACCGCTGCCAGACTCACCAACAATGGCAATTTTTTCTCCTTTGGCGGCTGTAAAGGAGATGTCTTGGAGGACCCAGCGGTCTTCTTCATAGGCAAACCAGACCTTTTCGAAACACAACTTTTCCCGAAATGTTTCTAGCTCCTCGGCCCTATCTAGGTCCCATACCCCTAAAAGACATGGCTCCAACGCCATGATTTCTTCAATCCGGTCGTTACAAGCAAGGGATTTAGACAGCTTGGCGAAGAATTTGGTAAATTCTCGCAAGGGCTTATAGAGCGCACGCAAATAAATCATAAAAACCACTAACTCACCCAGGCTGATGGCCCCGGACCAGATGCGGTGGACACCAATTAGAATCAAAATCGCAGTGCCCAGGGAAAGAAGAACATTGGCGGTGGACGTATACCAGCCTTGCCAGGCGCCGGCACTCACGGCGGCTGCCATGGACTCACTACCTTCCATTGCCAACCTTTTAACCTCTTTTTCCCGCAAGCCAAGGAGGGAGACACATCTGTAGGTGTGGATAGCAGATTCGGCGATGTTTGTGATATCACTTTCTTTTTGACGCTGCTTGCGGGTTGCTTGCCGGATGCGATCAGAGAAAAAATGGGTCAACAAGGTTAATGCCGGCATCACACTCACCGCCACCAAGGCAAATTGCCAGTCCACGCAGAACATCACAATGGAGATCCCTAGGATGGTGGGGGCGCTGCGGGCCGTAAGAATGATAGTCGCTTCCACAAGATGCTGGATGTTGACGGTGTCGGTACTGAGGCGGGAGATGATTTCACCTGCTTTGATCTTCTGGTAGAAAATCATCGGCAGCTCTAAGAGGTGCGAGAAAAGTGTCAAACGGAGTTTGAGAGTCACCCGCTGGTAGAGACTGGTGACGGCGTAGTTTTGTACCCACAGAAAAATTCCCTCCAGCAAGGCCATTACCCCCAGGGCAACAATGAGGGTAGTGAGCAGTGTCGTTCTGTCGACCGCCAAAGCCGGAGGAATGAGCCGTTTGGTAAATCCGTATAACGGCACATTCGGCACTAAGCAATCAAAGATGATCTTCAGCGGCCATGGGGAGGCGATTGTTATCAACGCCTGCCCTGTCAGCACCGACACAATGAAGATGACCAGGAACCATTGCTCTCTTACGGCCTTGGTAAGCTGCCATTGCCAAAAGGCAGTTCGGTGTTCAGGTCGACAGAATGTGATTTCTTTTGGTTCCATTAACGTTACCTGTACAGTCAGGCATTCTCGCCGTCTCGGCCGCGGCGCAGGAACATTTTGAAGAACTCAGGCTGCTTGTCTATCTCGATCAACTGGTCTCCGCTCTGTTCTAGAATATGAGGAAGATCCTTTAAGGTGAGCGGATCGGTGCCGAGCACTTCAAGAATCTGTCCTGGCTTCAAGAGCTTGAGCATGCTCATTGCTTTCAGACAGCACCACGGGCAGCTACAACCACGCGCATCAAGTATTTTGTCGGCTTTCATCTTTTTTCCCTCTACTCTACCGCAGCGTTCCTGACAAATCCTGGCATACTACTCTCCAGTTGAGCAAAGAAGATGCCAGCACCAAGAAATGTGAAATCGATCAAATAACTATTTAAAAATACAGGAAAATATCACGTAACTTCATATGGGTTGACCATTTGCTCGAGATAGTATATGTTAAAAATTGTTCATTATCGTTCATTCTTAACGTTAGCGGGAAGACCAATGGAAGAGGGTAGTAGGATCATGTGGACTCGGTTCGAGCTCTGAACAGTTACAAAGGCCAAAGACAAAATGCTTCAAAAAGAATACAGCCAGTACTGGGAGACGGTCATAGATTCCATATCAGACGGCCTGATGATCGTTAGCCCCCAAGGAGTCATCGTTACCGTCAACCGGGCCTTCGAACAGATCAGCGGATACAGCAAATATGAACTTTTGGGTCAGCCTTGTAAGCTACTCGAATGTGATGTTTGTCCAAGCGTCCGGGCAGGGGGGGAGGACAAGTATTGCGCCCTCTTCAGGAAAGGACGAATCAAGCGTCACAAGTGCAACCTAAGAAAAAAAGATGGGAGCTTGACCCATGTCTATAAGAATGCGGTTCTCCTCAAAGATAGTGCCAACAGGATAATAGGCGGCGTAGGGACCTTCACCGATCTCAGCGAAGTGGTGACACAACAACAGCTCATTTCTCTTTTGCGCCGGGAGCTAAGCGGCGAAGACGGGTTTCACGGCATCCTGGGAAAATCGCCAGCCACGCGAAAAGTCTTCGATCTCATCTCCAGCGCAGCTCAGTCGGAGGCGCCAGTTGTCATCAACGGGGAAAGCGGTACCGGCAAGGAATTGGTGGCCTCGGTCATTCACAAACTTGGCCCACGGTGCAAGGGTCCTTTTATTAAGGTAAACTGCGCCGCCCTCAGCGAATCCTTGCTGGAGAGTGAATTGTTCGGCCACGTAAAAGGCTCCTTTACTGGTGCGGATCGCACCAGGGTGGGAAGGTTCGAAGCGGCCGACGGTGGTGACATTTTTTTAGATGAAATTGGCGATCTTCCTCTGTCTACCCAGGTCAAGCTCTTAAGAGTCTTGCAGGAAAAAGAGATCGAAAAGGTGGGAGACCACCACCCCATCTCCATTGACGTTCGCATTCTTGCCGCAACCAACAAGAATCTCAACCTGCTCATGGAGGAGGGACGCTTTCGCGAGGAATTATATTATCGTATTGGGGTTATACCCATCCATTTGCCATCCTTGCGGGAGCGACAGGAAGACATTCCTCTGTTGGTGGAGGCCTTCATTAACCGGGTACGCCTCAAGACAGATAAACCCATCAGCGGCATCAGTAAAGCGGCATTAGATCTGCTCATTCGCTACGATTGGCCTGGTAATGTGCGCGAACTGATGAATGTCATTGAATATGCCTTTGTCCTCTGCCAGGAGGGGGAAATAATGCCTGACCACCTTCCGGAACAACTGAGCCTCAAACCCTCACGCCGGTCACATCTCCCGCAGACTGAATGGCAGCTCAGCGCTGCCGGCCAGAGGGAAAAAATTATAGAGGCTCTCGCCAAGTCTGGCAGTAACAGAACCAGGGCTGCCTCCATTTTGGGAATCAGCCGCACAACCTTATGGAAAAGGATAAAAAAATACGGTATCCAGCTAGACTAGAGAGCCTGTCCGTCAACCCCTCTAGCGCTTGCCATTGTCATTCTGAGCGAAGCGAAGAAGCTCATGGTTTTAGAAAGCCACATCTTCGAGAGTCTTCGGCTGTCGCCTCAGAATGACGTTGTCGGACAGGCTCTCTGGCGAGAATGCTAAACCACAAACCGCCTCATTCCTGCTTCCGCCAAAGTACCACCGTTTTCATCTGCCCCATTGGGATCCGAGGAGTATCCTCAGTGGAAGGACCGGCAGCTCACCTTAATAGACGAGGGTGGCATCCGCACTGAGAATCTCTTGGGTCAGGGCCGCTGCCGCGACCGGCACTGCCCCTTCAAATAGCTGAGATTCCTCAATTTGCCGCTCTTTAATGCAGGGAGTGCAGACCAGAAGCCTGCCGCCGGCCTCGAGGAAGTTGTCCACCAGCGTTCTGAGTGGTGGCAGCCCCGCGGCAAAAACGTGGTCAAGACAATGCTCTCTCGCGAGAAATACCGCAGTTCCTTGCAGAGCCACCACCGCCTCGACGTCCATGACCTGAGCCGCATTCGCCAGAACGAACGGCAGACTAGCTCTTTCCGGGTCCTCTCCTGCGTGGGTTACAATGTAGACGATCTTTTCCGTTTCTGCCATTTTTGTTTCTCCTTTCTGTTTTTGTGTTATCAGCAACTATCTCTATCTTGAAGTGTATACTTGACGTATGTTGTCATACTGGTATTGCCGCAGGTGAAAATGCTTCAGCGAGCGCATTCCCCGTAGCGACTCGACCTGAGCGACACGACTTGAGCTTGTCGACAAGTCTCGTCGACAAGTCTTGCTGCGGGGTTAGCGAGCGAACTACAATAAAATGGATTAATTCCTTACATTTCGAAGATTCCCTGCAGCTGGCTGCAGGGAGCTTCAATGGACCTGTTTCCATGAAACTACGCC
>ENA-OVNL01000007-OVNL01000007.1-sediment-metagenome-genome-assembly--contig:-NODE-7-length-18876-cov-3.321985_pt1 | contig 18876 bp, 20 predicted proteins | sample MGYA00250099_ERZ650198 | MGnify/ENA primary metagenome ERZ650198 (study PRJEB26732, sample SAMN07278974) | sediment metagenome | biome: marsh; feature: saltmarsh; material: sediment | place: USA...
TCCACCATGGTTCCAAGATAATCAACAGTTGCCATCGCCTCTTCTGAGGCATCCAGTGCTACTAGTATTTTCCCCGCTTCTGGGGCACCTCCGACAACACATAGGGGGATGTGGATCAGGTGGCCAACTAACTTGTTAGCGATGCTTCCCCAGACAAGATCCTTCAACTTGCTAACTCCCCAACGTCCTACAACCACTAGATCATACTCTTTTTGTGCTTCATGGGCAATGTCTCTCGCTATACCCACCTGTCGTTCTTGACTCTTGATACTCACCGCCTCCTCTGGGAAGCCCTGTTCCACAAACAGCTGTCGTGATTTCTCCATAAACTCCTGCATCGCCGCCTGCTGCTGCGTTGCCCAGGCTGCCACTGGCGCTAACTGATGCCGAAATGTAGGGTTTTTCTCGATGTCCCAGAAGCTTTCAGGGATCTTGCTCATCACATGGAAAAGGACCACTTCCAGACGGTTAGGCGGAAACAGCTGGCTTGTATAGCGAACCGCCTCAAAAGCCTGATCCGAACCATCCACTGCCAACAGAATCCTTCGTTTGTATTTGCCCATGTCAAACTCCTTTGCTGATGCGCTGGTTAACAACCTTCTGTTAGGCCAGCCGGTTAAGCGTGCTTTGGTTCCTGCGATCCTACGAGAGCAAGTGACCTGAGATCAATGGTTAATTCCAATTCACATTTGGAGAAGGTACTCCATGTTCATCCACCAATATTTTCTTGAACAGTGAATATCTGTCGCTGCAAACCATTTGCTAAGGACCCACGATCACTCGCTCTTTGTGATATGACCCTTGAGTTCGAGATAGAGGTCCTCGGGTTCAAGTTCCGCCAACGCACCCTCCAGCATCCGGCTTACCTTGTAGAAGTCTTTCAGGCAATCTTTAAAGATTGCCTCGTCGTTCCGCAAGTCCCCCTGCTGCCGCGCATAGCTCAGCAAAGTATAGAAAGCAGAGAGTAGTTGGGCGGAAGTCAAAGGAATGAGGACAGCTTCCAGATCTTTAACGTTTACGGCAAGCTCTTCAACCTGATTTCCGTTCACGTTCTCCTCCTAATTCTTATAAAGTTTGGCCAAAGGCTGACCATGGAGTACCTTCTCCAAATGTGCCTTGGAATTGAACTACACTGACCTTCCATTGTGGCCTCGCCATGCCCTCGACGGCAAACGGTCTTACGTTTAACGGCTCATTCTGCTGGTTCGTTATAGGGATTCACAGTCAATACCGGAACCAGGGATTTTTTCACCACGCGTTCGGCAACACTTCCGAAAATGATATGTTCCAGCCCCTTTCTCCCATGGGTACCGATGATGATGAGATCAATTCCTTCAGTCTGTGCGTAGTTCAGAATCTCTGCAGCGGGGTCTCCCAAGACAACTTGCGCTTTGGGAGAATCGTCCCGGAAGTGTTCGTCTACGAACTCCTGCAGTCTTTTCTCTGCACCTTGTACCACTTCACCTTCGAACTTATTAACAGAGGGATGTGGCACGTAGATGCTGGTGAAGTGCTGTAAAATGCGGGCCACAAAAAGAAGGTGAACCTCCGCACCAAACGTTACCGCCATCTCTTTTACGTAGGGTACAAGTTTTGGAGAGACCTCTGACAAGTCCACTGCAAATAAGATTTTTTTGAAGTGCTGCATGGCAAACTCCTTTCTCATTCAGCGATGTTGGCTTTTTGTTCCAGCGATTACGAATCCATCGACTCCAGGTTCCTCGAGACGGACAGGTAAAAGGTCGCTCCCCGACCAGGTACGGATTCCACCCAAACATCGCCAAGGTGCTTTTTCGCAATTTCCTTAACGATGGCCAGTCCCATACCCGATCCTGCGATCTGTCTCGAAGTCTCCAGACGTTGAAAGAGCTGGAATAATTTCTCGGCTTCTTCCTGGTCGATTCCGCCTCCATTGTCGGTCACAGAAAAGATGTGATGAGATCTATTTTGTTCGTAACCAATCCGAATCTTGCTCAGTCTCTCACCTCCATATTTCAAAGCATTGTCCAGCAAATTCCTGAAAGCCCTGGTGATGAGAAGCTCATCCATCAAGATCTCCGGGAGAAACGGGGGCTCCGACAAAGTAATATTCCGTTCTTTCAAAGTTTCGGAGAATTCCTGTCTTAGAAGCGCTAGCATTTCCCTACCACCGACTCTTTCCAAACATAGGGGCAATTCTCTGGTGGCGATGTAATCGTTAATCTGCTCGGCCAAGGTGACAATCTGTTTAGCAGTCTTCAGAATCTGATCGCAGTATACTTTCCCTGTGTCATCCAGCAGTTCGTCATATTGCCTATAGAATCTTTCCGTTAGGCCATAGAGGCCGATGGCAGGACTTTTCAGATCATGGGATATGGAATAGGCGAAGAACTTGATGGTCTCCTGCTTCTCATCAACTTCTTTTAGTTTTTGTTGAAGATCCCGATATATTCTCGTATGACTAATAGCCACTCCTATCTGGTGCCCCATGGTCATGAGCAAATCCATCCTTTCCTGGTCCAATTCAATGATCTTTTTCGCCGCCAGATTCATCACTCCTTCCACCCGTTCCATGACGATGAAAGGGACGCAAATAATGATCTTAAGTCCTTTCTTGGAAAGGAAAGCAGATCGCTTCTTATCCTCCAGCTCTGAAACATGCTGGGCGATAAAGGATTTGGTGCGGGCTGATTTCCCCGAAAAACCTTCATCCAGTTGGATCGTTTCCAATCCCGAGACATCCAGTCCTCTATGGCCGGCTAAAATGAGGCACTGTTTCTTTGAGTCCATTAAATAGATGCGGCCGGCATTAAAACCAAAATGCTTCAAAACAATGGAAAGGGCTCCTTTCAAGAGCGTTTCCCCATCCAAGGCGCTGGACAACAAGTTGCTTAGCTCCAGGAGGACTGACAGAGCCTCATTTCGTTCCTTTAGTCTTGACCTACTGAATTTGTGGGTCACATGTTTTTCAGCAAAAAGCATTTGCTCCTCGATTCCAGTGCGTCCATTTCCACTTATCGAATGCGGGCGATCCTAGCTGCAAATCCCCCGGCCCTATGGCCCTTCCTTTAGACCTAGAGCTACTGCTCATTACAAGGCAATTTCCTTAACCTCACTGCGCTACGAACTCCTCATGCTGATAAGGACTCTTCTCGTCCGCTGTAGCCCTTCTCAAGGTTCTTTTTTTCACGGCTGAAACGTCAATAATCCTCTCCGCCACAGAGCTATCAATTGACAATTTTGCTGCCAATTCTTCGAGAAACTGCTTCTTTTCATCTGCTAGGATCCCATTTGCAACCACCACATCAGCAGCCCATGTCAAAGCCGTTTCTTTTAGCTCTGACGGCAAGGACTTTATTGCTAGATCCACAAACTTTTCCTGATCGCCTACCGTTATGGCATTGACGAGGTGATAAATTCTTTTTCTGAGGCTTTCAATCTTCTCCGAATACAGTGGATTTGCTAATGCTAAAGCGACAAGGCCAGGAATATAACTAAAACCAGTCTTTTTACCTGATTCGGCAGCACATATAGCAATTGTCAAAAGAGCATCTTGGATCGGCAACATACCTAGATGTCTCATTCCAAGCATATCCAACGGTTCCATTTCCTAAACCTCTTCTTTTATGTTGTTTTCTGGTAACTCCTCTAATGGTAAACTCCTTGTTCCTTTAGCACTGGTTGACAGCAACAAACACTACCGAATCACTATGTTTGGAAACTACGAGCATGATTCATGGCACGATCCAAACTGCAAACCCATCGGCCCGATGAAGGACCTTGTTGGTAACCCGGCCCATGAGGAATTGGTGCACTTTAGATAGTCCCCTGCGGCCCATGACGATGGTACCGTATGCCCCTTCTCGGGCTTCTGTGAGGATATCCTTTGCACGGCTTGAACTGTGGAGGTTAACTTGGCTCGAGATTCTGGAACCCTCTACCCCCGCTTTCTCAAGTCTCTCCTTGTAATAGCGAACCATGCGTGGAATATCCCTCTTGACCTCTTCCCAGAACCCCTCTACCTCACGGTCGCGCAGGGTCGGATCATCCAAAAATCCAAATCTTCGAACCACATGAAAAAGGGTAATCTCTACGTCGGACGCCTTAGCAACGTTGCCGACATAATCCACCGCCTTTAATGCATTTTCCGAGGCATCCACTGCAAGAAGCATCCTCATTGAGTTGATATTATCCCCCACTACCCATACGGAGCTGTCTCTCACCACCTCAACCATCTTATTGGCAACGCTGCCGAGAAAATGGTCTCCTAATTCACTTAAGCCCCTTCGTCCCACTACAATCGCGTCATAACCTCGCGCGGACTGCACAACAATGTCTCTGGCAATGCCAACTTCCCTATCCTGAAGGATTGCCCCCACGTGATTTTCTCTAACACCTGCTTCGATCAGGACCTTTCTGGCATCATTCAGAAAGCGCTGGGCCGTCTCTTCTGTATTCTTTTTCCATTCAGTGTACTCAGGCTGAATCTTCTCTTTGAAATGGGCCTCTTTTTCCAGGTCCCAGAAGGTCTCAGGTGCTGTGGGCATGACATGCACGAGATCCACCTTCAGGCTAGCAGGATTACAGGTTTGCGCCACATATTTGGCCGCATTCAATGAATGTTTCGATCCATCCAAGGCAATCAGGATGTTTTTCTTGTCCGTCATCTACTTTTCCTCCCTCACAATTCTTGCCTCGACAACACCCCTGTAGCCTCGACCCATTTTCCCTAGGCAACATCTAAGTTCACCTTCTACCTCTGAATCGCTCCATTTACCCTAAGCTTCCAGTTCAAGGGAATTCATCACCGTCTCATATTTTCTCTTGAACTCGGGATAGATTTCCGCCATGACTTTATAGTAAGGGGCGATGAGTTTGATCTTTTGGTGAATCGAGTGCCGCCTGCGGTTTGAGCATTGTTCGCAAGACCAGGCTTTCCAATTAAGCTTGGCTACATGCATCAAACAATCCCTATAAAAAGGGCAGTCTAAGTTTCTGAGTCCTTTCCTGTTAACTGGATTAACTGAATTTCTTCGCATCACACTTTGCCCTCCGTATTTAGGTAACATCCCTTTTATTGTTTTTTGAACGTGCTGAATCTTTTTAAATAAAGATATTGAAATAAGTGTGCCAGATAATAGATGGGCATATATTGCTGAAATTAAAGAGGATTACTAGATAAAAGCATGTGAAGATTGAAAGGAGAACTTTACAAACTGTAAAGAATACTGGCAGGTATTTTCTTTAGACTGCTGTCAGACATACCCCCCAGCTCTGGGCAGGACTCGGCTGCAACAGCCGGGTGAGATTCAGAAAGAAAGAACCCGGAAAAGCACTCCCAGGTAGAGACAATATCCCGCCAAGAGAGCTCCTCCCTCAACAGGTTTGGAGGTTCACCCTACATCACCCTACAGGCCGCCCATGAGGGTTCACCGTAAGAACAGGAACTGCCGACTTTTTAACAACCCGGTTGGCGACGCTTCCAAAAAGAACCTGTTCAATACCCTTTTTACCATGGCTGCCAATTATTATTAGATCAATCCCTTCGAGCTCCACGTATTTGAAAATCTCTTCAGCGGGGTCTCCGAAGACAACCTTCACCTTGCAAGGGTCACTCTCGAAGAAGGCTTCCATGAATTCTTGCAACTTTTCCTCGCCTCTCCTTGCAACTTCATCTTCAATATTCTTGATGGTGGCATCAGGCAGATGCAGGCTGGTGAAGTGCTCGAAGACTCGGACCACGAATAGGAGATGAACTTCCGCTTCGAACTTCCTCGCCACCTCACTCACATAGGGAGCGATTTTGGGGGAAGCGTGGGACAGATCCACAGGAAACAAAATTTTATGAAAGAAATGCATGGCACATCTTTTCGGAGCCGCTTCAGAACACTTGGAGGAGTTAACCGGTACCAGAAGCTTTATACTTTCCCGGCACGAGCCCGGTGTACCTATATCTCCAAACTCGGCGATCTCGTCATAGTTTCTCCTTTTCTCCAGTCTCAGTATCGACATCTTCTTGCGGCACACACAGAACTGGACAGGGGAGAAGACGCACTACCCTCTCGGCCGCACTGCCGAAGAAGATCTTGTCTATTTGGCCGTTCCCCACCCTGCCATGTCCACCCATGACAATCATGTCTGTGCCAAGTGCTTGCGCCTTAAGGGCAATGGCATGAAATGGAATGCCAACCGTTATAATCTTTTCGACTATTAGCCCTTCTGAACCGTTGTTAGCCAAAAATCTCTCGAGATTTTGCTTCGCTTGCAAACTTAACTTCTTGCTGAGCTCATCTTCTGACTCGCCATTGACTTCAGCAATTTTTTCAACGTGTCTTTTGTCCACAACGTGGAGCAAATAGATATTGGCGGAAAATTTTTTCGCAATTAATTTAGAATAGTTAAAAGCCGCCCTGGAACACTTGGAGAAGTCAACCGGCACGAGAAGCTTGTGTAATTTCATCCTGCAATCTCCCTACTCTCTTTCGAAGTCCACCTCTTTCATCATGGCACCAGCCATAGAGCGAATTCTTCGGCGCGGTGCAGCACTTTGGTGGTGACTCGACCCAAAAGGAACTCGTGTACTTTGGACAGCCCCCTCCGCCCCATAACGATGGTACCGTAATGCCCTTCCTTCGCTTCTTTGAGAATGTCCCCTGCGCGGGTTAGGCTCTGCAGTGTATACTTGTCCGAGATCCGTTTTGCCTTGACACCAGCCCTCTCAAGCCGTCTTCTGTAGGACGCAAACATGCGCTGAGCATCCTCCTCTAGCTCCTCTACTATCCGCATTTCCAGCTCTGCGCCCCGAGGGGTGGCAATATCCAGGAGGTCCAGCCTAAATTCCCTCACCGCGTTGAATAGTCTTACCTCTGCCTCATTGGCGGCCGCGAAGGTGGCAGCATAGTCTACCGCCTTGCGGGAATTTTCAGAACCATCCACCGCAAGGAGCATCTTTTGCGACCTGACATCCCCACCAACCACCCACACCGGAACATCTTTAATTCCTTGCACAATTTTGTAGGAAACAGAGCCAAAAAAAACATCTCCCAGCCAACTTAGTCCTCTCCTCCCTACCACAACCGCCTCATAGCCTCGGGAACCTTCTGCAATAATGTCACGGGCAATACCCACCCGCTGCTTTTGAACAATCTCTCTCACATCATCCTCTTTTAAATTGGCTTTCAGCAGGAGACTCCTTGCTTCATGCAAAAACGCCTGGGCCGCCCTCTGCTCTCTTCTTTCCCACTCACCGTGTTTCGCTCCCAATTTGCTCTTGAAAAAACCCTCTTTTGCCAAATCCCCCAGCCCCTCAGGTGCTGCGGGCATTACATGCATCAAGTTGATTCTGAAATCTGTTGGGGGAAGGTTCAGGGCTACATAGCTCACCGCCTTGAGTGATTGCGGTGATCCATCCACGGCAATCAGAATCTTCTTTAAACTGCTCATATCTCGCTTCCTTGCTAGTAGGGTGTTTGAGGTCAATCGTCAGCCTAATTCGATGACCTTGTCATTCAGAAATCCGCCTCTGGCGGACCCGCTTTCGGCGGGGAATGCAGGCTGCTCTGCTGACCAGAACCGCTTGCTTCGATGGTTTTTTGGATGGCGACTTTCAGTGCAGACAGATCAAATGATTTAACCACATAGTAATTTGCGGCAATGGATCTCTCGTCGTCTTTGTAGGTGTCGTAGGCAGTGCATAAAATAACCGGTAGATCGTAATGTTTATTGCGGACCTCCTGGAGCAGGTCAAGGCCATCATAGTCAATGAGTCTGATGTCGAGAACCACTACCTCTGGCTGAAAACTGTCGATGATTCTCAGGAGCTCATGTCCCGTTGCTGTGGTCCAGACCTTATGGCCTTCATCTGCTAATTCCTCCGAGTAAAACCGACGGATGTGCTCCTCATCATCCACTACCAGGATTCTTGCCATGATATTTCCTCCTCCCGCTAGGAAAATCGAGTCTTCCTGGCACAGGTAGTCCTTGTGCGATAGGCAACACATTACCTCTTTTCAATAAAAGAGAATGAAACATCTGTGCCAAGTATCTGAGCAGTATATGTCTCTGAAATTGCGTTATATTTTCAAATCGAAGCGTGTGCGGAAATAGTTAGAAATTTTACGGTCTGTAAAAAATACTGACAGGTTTTCAGTTTGGACCACAGCGAAAATCACGGGTCGAATTCAGAAAAACTTATAAAATTAATACATTGCTATCCTCTAGATCCTCCATTTTCTTTGGCATGACCTTTGCCGTACCATAATTGTGAAAAAGACCATCCGCATGAACTTACAACGCCCTTCAAGGACCAAGAGGGAAAGGGGCCGACTGCTCCTGGCATGAAGAGGACCATTTCATAATGAGTAGTACTCATTTAAAGGGTCCTCTTGTGGATCATTTCTGATGAAAGCCGTTAATACTAAAAGTGGCCCCGTGCTGAAAATTTTAGGAGGGGCCGAGGCCAACCATCGAGCAGGAGTAGAGTTGGCCTTAAGCAAGCCGGCATTCTATCCTGATTACGTCAAAGCCATTGAGATTGAAGAGACGCATATCTCAAAGGTTTTTCTTACCGGTAATTTTGCCTACAAGTTGAAAAAACCCGTAGATCTGGGTTTTTTGGACTTCACTACCTTGGAGAAACGACATCACTACTGCGAACAGGAAGTTCTGTTAAATCAGCGGCTCAGCCAAGATGTGTACCTGGATGTAGTGGTCATTACGCTAGAACAGGGCGGGTACGCACTCAATGGTCCCGGACAGCCAGTGGAATACGCGGTGAAGATGCGCCAGCTTCCCCGGGAAAAAACCATGCTCGAGCTATTGCGGCGGGGGAAGCTGAGCGATGATATGCTGCAGAGACTGCTCCAGTTTCTGGCGCGCTTTTACGAAAAGGCTCAGCGCAGTCCTACAATTGATGCAATGGGGTCACAGATGGTGATAGAGGGCAACGTTGAGGAGGATTTTTCCCAGACAGAACCTTTCGTACCTTCAATTCTAAATCCGGACAAGTTTTCTCGTATGCATGATGCGGTACGCGCTTTCCTCAGAAACAACACAGACCTGTTTCAACGCCGCATTGAAACGGGATTCATCTGCGACTGTCATGGTGACCTACGACTGGGTCATATTTATTTTCTAGACCACTCTCACTTCCCGGATGACATCCAGATCATCGACTGCATAGAGTTCAATGACCGTTTTCGATACAGTGATGTGGCTGCCGATCTGGCTTTTCTTACCATGGATCTGGACTTTCAGGGCTTTACAGATGTGGGCCAGACGCTGCTCACTGCTTATGCCCAGGAGGCCGGTGATCCGGAAGTTTTCATGCTTCTTGATTTCTACAAGTGTTACCGCGCTCATGTGCGCTGCAAGGTGGAATGTCTGAGGCAGGCGACAGGAGAATTGGCTGCAAGGAAGGCCAAACTGGCGGTGGAAAGAGCCCAGCGCTACTTCGAGCTGGCCTACGGATATGCCGCCAGTTTCAGCCGCCAGACCCTCTGGATTATCTGCGGATTGAGCGGTAGCGGCAAGAGCACCATAGCTGCAGAATTGGCAAACCGATTAAACGTTCGAGTTCTGAGCTCTGACGCAACCCGGAAGAAGTACTTCGGGCTAGCGCCGGACGAGCCAGCAGTCGTAGAGTTCGGCGAGGGTATCTACACTCGTGTTGCCACGGCCCAAACCTACGAGCGGTTGCTGCTGTTGGCGAGGGAGGAGTTATTTCATGGCAATTCTGTAATTCTGGACGCCACTTTTAGCACACGGCTGCATCGAGAATTGTTTCGTTGTTTGGCCGTTGAGATGGGGGCAAATGTAATCTTTGCGGAGTGCCTCTGTCCAGATGCGGTGTTGCGTGTAAGGCTCGCCGAGCGGCAGACAGGAGCGTCGATTTCAGATGCCCGCCTCAAGCATTTAGAGGCTCAGCGGCAGGCATTTGAGCCGCTGGATGAACTGGGGGAATATTTACACCTGCAAGTCAGCACCGGACAGCCGCTGCAGCAGAGTCTCCAGCAGATATTCGCAGCTGCGTACCTCCTGCAAGGGAAGCAGACAAGAGCATCCCAATCAGCCCGAGTGAGAAATATCCGGGCAAGCTTTACGCCCTGTAAGAAATTTTGACAGTCATTGTTCCTAAACTGCCGTCAAAAATTGGGTTGCGGTTTCAAGAATTTCTTTTAATTTCTATTTGTTAGCACGGAAGTTTATTAAAGTACACATCTTGGCACTCCAGTTGCTCTTGCTCAATACGAAACCAACTATGGAGAAAGCTCACATGAGAGACACATTTATAGTCATGATAGCAGACCGAAATCGAAACGTTCGGTGCTTTCTTCGAAGGGAGGTTGAGAAAGAGGGCTACCTGGTGATATTGGCGAAAGACGGCAAAGAGGTATTGAGGATGGCAAGAGTTGATCCGGTGCCTGATCTCTTAATCTTGGACCTGGATATGCCATACGTGGATGGAGTGAGAATATTGGAGCAGCTGAAAGATAGGGTACCTTCTATGCCGATAGTCATCCACACCACTTCTTTGGAATATAAGGGCCACGCGGCTGTTCGAGATGCGGCAGCTTTTATGGAGAAGACGGGAAACAATATCGACCACTTGAAAAAACTAGTTGAAGAGACCCTCAGACGATACTATTCACATAGGTTCATGCATGCTAAAGGACAGCTAGAAAACAAAAGAGATGAAGTGCGCCAGCGAGAATGATACCATTGTCAACCATCCACTTGAGCAGAAGCTCTGAACCTGTAGGAAAAAATCTGAACACCTAGACCAGTGGACTTTCTCTCGGCTAGCTGGTTACATGCTTAGATTCCCGACGCTAAAAATTTACTTGACAACAGCTAAATAGCCAAATACTTTAATAAATATCCTATTATATACATTGAAACAGTTGCACAATTACCCCGCAGGACACCACAATCTTTCTCGGTGAAGCTATGATAAACAGGGTTTTATGGAATGCTAACTGCGGCCGCAGGCTTTAGTACACAAGTACAGTTGCGTTTGTTTTTCTTTTAGAATCGTGGCGCAACACATACAGCAAGAGATCCCTTAAGTAGGTATCTTCAATCGCCATTACATTTCCTTGATATACATATGAAAGATATTGATAAAAGCAAGAATCAGCTTATAAAGGAATTAAAAGAACTGCGGCATCAGATTGCTGAGTTCGAAAGGTTAAAAGACAAATGCGAACATCTGGATGAGACTCTCCGTGAGAATAGAGCTCGATACAAAGCAATGTTTAAGAATGCAATGAACGGTATCGCCATTTATAGCGCTGTAAATGATGGTGCCGATTTCATGTTCGTGGATTTTAACCGAGCTGCGGAAAAGATAGAACATATAAAGAAAGAGGCCCTTATAGGTAAGAGCGTTCTAGAAATGTTTCCGGGCATTAAAGCTTTTGGTCTTTTTGAGGTCCTCCAGAGGGTATGGGCAACTGGAAAGCCTGAACACCATCCAGTTGGGATATACAAAGATGCAAGGATTGAAGGATGGCGGGAGAATCATGTCTACAAGCTACCCTCCGGAGAGATTGTGGCTGTTTACAGCGATGAAACAGAACGCAAGCGAGCAGAGGAGGAACTGCGGAAGCGCACCCAAGAGCTTGGTGAGAGAGTCAAAGAATTAAATTGCCTCTATGGAATCTCTGAACTTGCAGATAGGCCGGGCATCTCGATAGAAGAAATAATTCAGGGTGCAATCGATTTGATTCCCGCTGGCTGGAAGTATCCTGAAATCGCGTGTGCTCGAATCGTTTTGGGGGAGAAGGAGTTTAGATCTGCTAAATTCGAGGAGAGCATCTGGAAACAAACAACCGATATCATTGTGCATGGAAATCCAATCGGTACCCTGGCAGTCCACTACCTGGAAGAAAAACCAGAAGAAGACGAAGGACCATTTCTCAGAGAAGAAAGAAGTTTGATCAACGCTATTGCCAGACGGCTAAGCCACATAATTGAGCACAGAGATGCTGACGAGGCACTTTTGCATCTGGCCTCCATTGTCAAGTCTTCAGATGACGCGATAATCGGCAAGACACTGGATGGTGTCATTACCAGTTGGAACACTGGTGCTGAGACGATCTATGGCTACTCTGCAGAGGAGGCGCTCGGTCGCTCCATCTCTATCCTGCTTCCACCCGACCATCCTGATGAGATTAAGCCGATCCTTCAAAAAATAGCAGAGGGAGAAAACGTGGCTCGCTATGAGACAGTACGGGTCAGGAAGGATGACAAGCGTATTAATGTATCCTTAACAGTATCACCAATCGAGGACAAGGCCGGTAAAATTATAGGCGCCTCCTCCATTGCTCGCGACATTTCCGAACGTAAGCGTATCGAAGAAGCGTTGCGGGAGACGGATAAACTGGTCACTGTGGGCAGGCTAGCAGCCGGAGTGGCCCATAGTATCCGCAACCCTTTGACATCGGTGAAGATGAGGCTCTTCTCCATGGAGCGAAGTGTAGACCTTTCCGTAACCCAGAAAGAAGACTTGGAAGTTATCGCTGAAGAGATTCGTAATGTAGACAACATCGTTCAGAGTTTCTTGGATTTTTCTCGCCGACCTAAACTGAAGTTGCAAAGGGTCAGTTTTTCAGATCTAGTGGACATGGCTCTCAGGCTTCTTGAGCAAAGATTTGATTCTTACGGCGTAGAAATAGAGGTTAGCCGTCAAAGAAGGCTTCCGGAGATCTGGGCTGATCCTGATCAGTTGAAAGAAGCCCTGGTCAACCTCCTGGTTAATTCATGTGAGGCCATGGGCAACGGTGGTTTGATTGTAATCCAGGAAGAAGAGGTAGCGCAGGAACGATCCGGCCGGGAAGTGGTGATCCGGATAACCGACAATGGCCCTGGCATTCCTGAATCTATCCAGGACAAGTTGTTCAACCCCTTTTTTAGCACCAAAGAAGAGGGCACTGGTTTGGGTCTCAGCATCACAGTACGGATCGTGGAAGAACACGGCGGCACATTGGAACTGAGATCCCGCGAGGGCGAGGGGGCAACTTTTGTTATCACCCTTCCATACAGGGAAAAGGAATCTTGAGCACCATCTTGATCGTTGACGACGATCCCCAGTTGCGGCAGAGCTTCGAGAAGCTGTTAGCTGCAGAGGGTTATACTGTCCAGACCGTTTCCACTGGCGAGGCGTGCTTGGCCGCGGTCCGGGAGAATGTTCCAGACCTGGTTGTCATGGACATGCGCTTGCCGGGGATGAGCGGGCTTGAGGCCTTTGGGATGATACATAATATCGAGCCCAAGCTCCCTGTCATTATTATGACCGCCTTCGGCACTACCGATACTGCCATCGAGGCCACCAAGCTCGGGGCCTTCGACTACGTGCTCAAGCCCTTTGAAGTTCCCGACATGCTGGTATTAATCAAGCAGGCCCTGGAGGCTGGTCGATTCATGCGCTCTCGGGTGGAGATGGCAGCCGGGCCCAAGGAAATCTCTGCGGATGCTATCATTGGCCGGAGCAATCCCATGCAGGAGATGTACAAGGCAATTGGCCGGGTGGCCCCTACCGATGCCACAGTCCTTATTCGCGGCGAGTCCGGCACCGGTAAAGAGCTGGTTGCCCGCGCCATTTACCAGCACAGCCGTCGCGCAGATAGACCTTTTGTGGTAATTAACTGCGTGGCCATCCCTGACACCTTGCTGGAAAGCGAACTGTTCGGATACGAGAAAGGAGCTTTCACCGGAGCGGTAAGTAGCCGGATAGGGAAGATCCAACAGGCTACTCGGGGAAGTGTGTTCTTGGACGAAATTGGCGACATGCCTCTTGGCATTCAGGCCAAGATCCTTCGCTTGCTCCAGGAGAAAAGCATCGAGCGCTTGGGTGGAAGTAAACCCATCCCTGTTGACGTGCGCATCATAGCGGCCACCAACCGGGATCTCGAGACAGCTCTCGCTGAGGGTCGCTTTCGGGAAGATCTTTACTATCGCCTCAAGGTGGTAACGATCTCGCTCCCCCCTTTGCGCCAACGTCTGGACGATATTCCCTTGCTGGCCGAATACTTCCTCTCCCGATTAACCAGAGAAATGCGCGTCGACAATCCGGGCATGACTGAAGAGGCCAAGGGTTTTCTCAACGAGCACGACTGGCCAGGTAATGTCCGGGAGTTGGCCAATACTATACAAAAGGCATTGATCTTCAGCCGTGGCGGCCCCATTCGTAAGAAAGATATCTCTCAGGCCATCCGGGAAGAGCGGCCGACACGGGCTGCAGACAAGGTAACTGTAGAGGAAGCGGTCCGACAATGGGTACAACAGTCCCTGAGCTCCGGCACGGAGACAAAGTTGTTCACATCCTTGACTGATCGATTTGCCAAAATTCTCATCAGCGAGGCCCTCAATCTCACAGGTGGCAACCGAACGCGCACGGCCAAGCTCCTAGGTGTGTCCCGACCCACTCTCCTAGCCAAAATCGCAAAATACCACCTCAGGACAGAGACCTCGGTCAAGAATGACGACTCCTAATCTCGAATTCGTTTAGCCACCCCTCCATCACTTTTTCACAATGCGTAAAAAATCCTGACAGGCTCACCATTTCGAACAACAGTCTCAATCTCAGATTCATTCAACAATTTTACATGATATTAGGCACTTAATATCTTTTTATTCCTCCCCCTTTTTTTGGCACGCCGGTTGCCTTATTTTTCAGTATGGGCCCTTCCCCGAGTCACAAACTTAAGTGGTTTTTGGCCGGTAGCAGCAGGCCACTGGAGAAAGAAATATATCAATGGAAACGTTGACAGTCTTCAAGCATGCATCGATGATCACCGTCTTCGTTTTTGTGATAATGCTCCTGGTCGACTTTATCGAAGCAGCCAGCAAAAAACGAATGTCGACGGTTATGCAAGAAGGACAGTGGAGACAGTATACTTTCGCCTCTTTTCTTGGCTCGACTCCTGGCTGTCTCGGTGCGTTCATGAATGTCAGTCTCTACGTTCACGGCGTAATCACCTTTGGCGCCATCGTAGGTGGAATGATTGCCACCTCCGGGGACGAGGCCTTCGTCATGCTTTCCCAGTTTCCAGGTCCGGCCCTAGCCCTATTCGGCTTGCTCTTTTTCTTTGGGATTCTCTTTGGTTGGCTAAGTGACAGGATCATCTGGATAATCGGCATTGTTCCCTGTGAAGCCTGTGAGGAAGCACACTGTGACCAATGCCTCGCCGCAGACGATAACCCAGGCATTATCTACGAAGTTCTCAAGCCCAACAATCTTTTAATAAATCTTCAATCACTTACTTTCACCCGCTTTCTTTTGCTCACATTAATCAGCTCATTTCTCCTCCTGGTCACAGCGGGCATATTAGGCCCAGCCTCATGGAACTGGAAACGCGTCACCTTCGTATTGCTTTCGCTCTGCTCCTTTTACATTGCTCTGGTTGCCCCTGAACACTATCTCCACGACCATATCTGGGAGCACATCATTAGAAAGCACATTTTTCGTGTTTTCCTCTGGAGCTTCGGAGCCTTGTTCTTTGTGCATTGGGGGCTGGCCTTTTGGAATCTGGAAATTTTTATCCAGCAAAATCTAGTTTGGGTGCTGGTTTTAGGGGCTCTCATTGGCATCGTTCCAGAGTCGGGTCCTCACTTGATTTTTGTGATGATGTACGCCCAAGGACTCATACCCTTCTCCGTGCTTTTCACAACCTCCTTCGTCCAAGACGGGCACGGAATGCTTCCTTTGCTTTCATATAGCATCAAGGATTCTGTGCTCATCAAAATTTTCAATCTTGTCTTCGGCCTTGCAGTGGGAGGAACGCTCTACGCTTTTGGACTGTGAGGATAATACCATTGGACATTGGTTTGATACGTTGGAACCGGTAGGAGGGGAAGGAATTAAGATGAAACAGACAGCAGAAAAAACAGTATGTGCCCTTTGCGGCTACACCGCTTCAGGTAGATTTGTCGGGGATATATGTCTAGGTTGCGGCTTGACCTACTGGAAATGTGGCAATTGTGACTTCCTCGACGTCAGCAGCTACATTCCTGACTTCGGCGGGGTTGACAACATCGATCCCCGGTTGTGGCGGTGGCCACTTGTATATCAATAATCTTGCTGTAGGAGAACGCCGTGGCTGAACTGACCAAAATGATTGCCATAGCTGTGGATGGTTCCGAAAATGCACTAAGATCCTTAGATTATCTAAACCTCATGTACGGCCCCGAGCACAATCTCGAGGTAAACCTTTTCCATGTGTTGCCCTCGTTACCCTTGACACTTACTGAAGATCCCACAATGGATCGTGAAACGGCAGAGAAATTGAAGGCAGTTAAAGCAAAGAATGTCCGGATGGCCGAGCGCATCCTCTTAGAAGCAAAGACTGCTCTGATCCGCAAGGGTTTTCCCGAAGAGCGGATCAAGACATTTTCTCGAAAGAAGAAGATATCCGTTGCACAGGAGATCTGCGTTTGGGCAGAAAGCAAGCTAGCTGATGCGGTGCTCTTGACCACCCGGGGGCGAAGCCGCTTGGAGGCTTTTTTCATGGGGGAGGTAGCCAGCAGAACACTGGAATATTGCCGGGTGTGCCCAGTGTGGATTGTGGAAGGTACGGTCAAGTCTAAAAGTGTTCTTATCGGCCTGGACGGTTCACATTACGCTCTGGGGGCGGTGGATCATGCCAGGTTCATGCTTTCCGGGACTGATTGCCTCATAACCCTCTTTCACACCATGAGGCATCTCAGGCGCTTTATTCCTTTAGAAGTAATTGAAGAAGCACCAGAATTGGAAAGGCTCTGGAAGCTCAAAGCGGCCCAGCGAATTGCTCCTGATATGAAAAAAGCCAAAGAGAGGCTTCTGGAAGCAGGATTGAAGGAGTCGCAAATCATCACCAAAGTTGTGGACGGCAGCCGGAGCCCGGCCAAAGACATCCTTGATGAGGCCCGGAGCAACGGGCATGGAACCATTGTCCTTGGGAGACATGGCACTTCCATGGTGAAGGAGTTTTTCATGGGGAGCGTGGTCAGGAAGGTTTTAGACAACTGTCACGGCCTGGCAGTTTGGGTAGTCCAGTAGCAGACAGGATAGTAGGCAATCGCGTAGCTCCATGGTTAATAATTGAACAACGATTAAAGAACCCTTGAGGAGTGAGATATGGTCGAAATCAAGCGTATTTTGTATCCTTGCGATTTTACAGGGTCCTCGTTTCAAGTGCTTCCTTATGTCCGTTCGATGGCGGAAAAGTATGGGGCCGAGATCTACTTGCTCTATGTGGCCAGAAATCTACACCTGTATATTAGTGCCCGAGAGCAGCACAAATTGCATGCTACCCTCATAGAGAAGACTTTGAAGGAACTAGCAGTGATGCTGGAGCAGTTCTGTGATAAGCACTTGCTGGATTGCCCCAACTTCAGGCAACGAGTGGCCGTGGGCGACCCCGGTGAAGAGATTGTCAAGACAGTGGAAAAGGAAAAAATAGATCTGGTTATTATGGGCACCCATGGCCGCAAGGGACTCGAACACACCCGCTTTGGCACGGTGGCACATTATGTAGTCATACATTCCAAGGCGCCAGTGTTGATCGTTAATCCCTACAGGGTTGAAGCGAGATAGAACTGTGGAGAGAACAGATGTTTTGGCAATCGGTGGCAGTGCCACAGGTATTGTTGCTGCAGTAACCGGCAAGTCATTTTATCCTGACAAGGATTTCCTCCTCGTTCGGAAAGGAAAACAGGTTCTGGTTCCTTGTGGAATTCCCTATGTTTTTGGATCACTGGAAAGCTGCGATAAGGACGTCATTCCTGATGTGACCCTGAGCAACGCAGGCGTAAGACTCAAGATCTGGGAAGTAACTTCCATAGACCATCAGAACAAGATTTGTAAAACAGCCGATGATACAGAGATTAGCTTTGAAAAACTAATCTGAGCTATTGGCTCTAAGCCGGTGGTTCCTGGATGGCTCAAAGGAGCGAATCTGGAGAATGTGGTTACAATTCGCAAAGAGAAGGCGTATCTGGATAGTGTCTTGGCAAAATTAGATGATTGCAAGGAGATTATTACGATTGGAGGGGGCTTTATTGGGGTTGAGGTGGCTGATGAGTTAAACAAGATCGGCAAGGATGTGACTATAGTTGAGATATTGCCGCATATTTTGGGTTTTGCTTTTGATTAAGGAGGCAGCAGTCGAGGCTGAGCAGATCCTTGAGTCGAGAGGGGTGAAGATGAGAACAGGTGTAGGTGTTAAGGAAATCCTGGGAAATGAGAAAGCCACCGACGTCCTATTAGATAATGGAGAGGAACTCAAGGCTGATGCTGTGATACTAGCCATGGGGTATCACCCTAGTACAAAACTTGCGGAAAAATCTGGTCTGGAAATCAACGAAATGGGATTCATAAAGGTGGACGAGTACATGAAGACAAACATTCCAGACATACTTGCCGTTGGAGACTGTGCTGAGAAGCGTGGTTTCTTCACCGGAAAACCGGCTGGTATAATGCTTGCCTCCACCGCTTGTGCAGAGGCGAGGATTGCAGCCATGAATCTGTATAAGCTTCTGGCAGTAAAAACATTTAGCGGAACTATTCCTATTTTTTCAACCGCCATTGGAGAACCAGGTTTTGGGGTGGCGGGATTAACTGAGAGGATAGCAGAGAAGGAAGGGCTGAATTTTGTTACCGGCACCTTTGTAGGAGTTGACAGACATCCCGGAACTTTACCGGATACACATAAACAAATGGTAAAATTAATTTTCGCCCGAGAGTCGCGAGTAATACTTGGGGGAGAAGTTGTAAGTGGACCTAGTACAGGAGAGCTGACAAATCTTATTGGACTTGCCATTCAAAACAGAATGACCGTCAATGAACTCTTAACTACTCAGATTGGAACTCATTCTTTTCTCACCGCACCTCCCACTGCGTATCCTTTTATCAAGGCG
>ENA-OVNL01000008-OVNL01000008.1-sediment-metagenome-genome-assembly--contig:-NODE-8-length-18673-cov-3.363358_pt1 | contig 18673 bp, 12 predicted proteins | sample MGYA00250099_ERZ650198 | MGnify/ENA primary metagenome ERZ650198 (study PRJEB26732, sample SAMN07278974) | sediment metagenome | biome: marsh; feature: saltmarsh; material: sediment | place: USA...
CGCCCGCGGCGGGGCGGCCCCCGCGCGTACCACGGTGAAGCGCCACCGCCACCGCTGACCGCGTGTCGACGTTCACCGCCTTGAACGCCGGCTCGTCGTCCAGAATCTCTATCTCCGTCGACGTCGGCAGTCCCAGCAGGATCTTGAACTCGTCCAGCGCCAGCTTGTAGTCCGTGCGGGCCACCAGCAGGTTATCCTCAGCCTCGATCTCGCGACGCCGGGCCAGGAACAGCTTGCGGTTGAACGTACCACGGGGCAGCGTGTCGCGCGCGTTGACGAAAACCTGCTCGATCCTCGGCATCGTCGCCGTCGCCATCGGACATCACCGTCGTGCTCGTGTCGGTCTGGTCCCAGTCGGAGCCGCCGAGCTCGCTCATGAAGCTGCCGCAGACGATGGGCGGGTTCAGGCTGTGGAAGACGTACTCGTCGCCCTGCTTCGTGCCCGGGACCGCGCCGAGGTTGACGAAGAAGGTCACGCTCTGCGGGCTGCTCGGCGTGAAGGTCTGGTTGGTGCCGGGGAAGGCATCGCCCCAGCGGGCGAGAACCGGCGATCTGGGGGGGTGGGCGCGCAAGAAAACGCCCGCCATGGCGGTGAAAAACGCCTCGCCCACCAGCTTTTCGATCACCGGGAAGCCGGTCGCCAGCGCCTCGGTGAGGCTGACGGATACGTTGTTGCGATAGACGTCGAAGCGGCTGCCGGCCGCATGGCCCGCGGCATCGGTCAGGCCGACCGGAACTGTCGACTTCGGATCAAGCAGCGCGGGCAGAAACGGTTTCATCGCACCAATTCCTTTTTCTTGGCCGAAATACTCCGGGGGGTCCGGGGGGCTGGCACCCCGGCCCGGCGGGCCTCGGTGTAGAGCCGCTCCTTGAAGCCGTAGGTGCGCACATCGCGGTAGAGAATTGTGACCCGAGCGGATGGATTGCGTTCTTTCAACTTGAGAGCGTTTTTCAGAGCGATGGTACAACAGGTGCGGCTGCAATACTGCTCGGCCGGGCCCACACACTGAATCATCACCACCCTCTGCCACTTGGCCGCTTCTTTGGAATTCTCATGGAGGAAGTTGCCAAGATCCAGCTGGGTCATCACCCGCTCATCTTCGGAATAGAGATACTCATTAGGTTTATACTCCACTGCTCCAGTGGCGATTATGGTCGCACCGTGGTCTATCTTCCTTTCATACATACCGGGGCCAACCAATACTTCAGTGGTGAAGTTGCCTTTGGCCCCGCTAAAGCCGACAACAAGTGCCTCGGTTAGCACCTGGATATTTTCATTGGACTGTACTTCCTCGATGAGATTCTTCATATATTCTTGTACGTCTAAACCGTCTATGGTGTGGTGGAGATGACGTGCCATACCCCCCAATTCCTTTTCCTTCTCCACCAGGACAACCTCGAAGCCCTGTTGCCCCAGATTCAAGGCCGCATTGAGACCTGCCACCCCGCCGCCGATTACCAAACCCCGCTGTTTGATCTCTATCGTTCTCTCTTCAAGTGGCTCCAGGAGGGCGGCCCGGGCCACAGACATCCGTACCAGATCCTTGGCCTTTTCCGTGGCCTTATCCGGGTCGCTCATATGCACCCAAGAATCTTGATTGCGGATGTTGGCCATTTCAAAGAGGTACTTGTTGAGGCCGACCTCGAGCAGGGTTTCTCGAAACAGATCTTCGTGAGTGTGTGGGGTACAGGCGGCAACCAGCATGCGGTTGATACCCTTTTCCTTGATGACTTCCGCCATCTGCACCTGAGTGTCCTGTGAGCACGTAAAGAGGTTGTCCTCCACATGCACCACATTCGGCAGAGTTCTGGCGTATTCTCGAACCGCCGGCACGTCCACAATACCGCCGATATTGATGCCGCAGTTGCAAACGAAAACACCGACACGGGGTTCTTCTTCACTAACGTCCCTCTGCTCTGGCAATTCCTTTATTTTTGTCTCGGTCCAACGAACCTCGCTGAGCAAGGCACTGGAGGCGGCAGCCGCCCCCGAGGCTTCCATTACTGATTGGGGAATATCTTTGGGACCCTGCAGGGTGCCACAGACATAAACACCAGATCGCGAAGTGGTCACTGGCGTGGAAGTGTCCGTTAAGGCAAAATTGTGTTGGTTCAGTTCAATACCGAGACGTTTGCAGAGGGCAATGACTTCCTCACCCACCTCAAAACCTACGGACAAGACCACCATGTCGAAGATTTCACTTTGGAGCTCACCTTGCTCATCCACATAGGCAAGACGTAAATCGCACTCGCCTTCGGGTTCAATGCTGTGGATTCGTGAACGGATAAAGCGGACGCCTTCTTCCTGAGCGCGGTTGTAATACAGTTCGAAATCCTTGCCATAGGTTCTCATGTCCATAAAAAAGATGGCCGTATCCAATTCACTGTGAGCGTGCTCTTTGGCGATGACCGCTTCTTTGATGGCGTACATGCAGCAGACCGCCGAGCAGTAGGAGTTATCACAGTGGTTGATATCCCGTGAGCCCACACATTGCAGCCAGGCAATCTTTTGCGGCTCTTCCCGGTCATAGGGACGCATAAGGTGACCCTGGTAAGGTCCTGAGGCACTCAAGATGCGCTCAAATTCCAGACTGGTAACCACATTCGGTAGGTCCAAATAGTCGTAGGTCTCAAACCTGGACGGATCGAAGACGCCATTACCCGGCGCCAATATTACCGCACCCACTTCCACTTCGGTTCGCCGGGGCTTGTCGTCGTAATTGATAGCTTCGGCCAAACAGACCTTTTCGCAAAGGCCGCAGCCGACGCAGATGCTGCGGTCTATGACAAAGCCTCGAGGCATGGCTTGTGGATACCTCATGTACGTGGCTTCTCTAAGATCTAACCGTTCGTTGAATTCATTGACAGCGGTTGCTGGGCACGCCCGACTGCACTCACCGCAGGCTGTGCATTTCTCCATGTCAATGTAGCGAGGGTGATTGATAAGCTTGGCCGTGAAGCTCCCGGCCTCACCTTCGAGGCCTTCTACTTCGGTGTTGGTGATCATGTTAATATTGAGATGCCGGCCGACCTCCACCAGCTTGGGGGAGATGATACACATGGCACAGTCGTTTGTGGGAAATGTCTTGTCCAGTTGTGCCATGATGCCGCCAATGGTTGGAGACTTGTCAACCAAATGCACATAGTAACCCGCATCGGCCAGGTCGAGAGAGGCCTGCATCCCGGCGACTCCTCCTCCCACCACCATTACGGCACCTACCTTCTTACTCTTTTTTGACTTTGCCATAGCTATTCCTTATCCAGTTTGCGATTGACCGCTTCATCTCAGATTTATGCTGCCAGGAGCGCGAACTTGGCTGTCGTACCCTCGAATTCATGGAATTGTGCCTGACCAGCTCTTTCCAAATCGTTCAAGCGCAAGGAGACGGTATAGACCGGCACACCGGTCTTGCCGGCTATTTCACGAACGGACTGCGGCCCATCTGCGAGAGCCTCAATGATCAAGCCTTTTTCGTATTCTTGAGCCACAGCCTGCCTGACCATCGCCTGGTAGGCCTCAGAGTCCATTTTCTCGTGGTAGACATTTTCCTGCTCGGTGATCTGCCGATCCATTCCCATCAACCAGCGTATCCGGGTGGATTTCAGCACGGTTTCTACTGCTGCCAACTCCAGTTTGAAATTATCAGGTTGGAAGGGACCTAGCTGTCCGATCAAATCGCTCAATTCGGTGACGTAGTCTGCGAAGAGCTGTCCCTCGGCAGCGCTGACCCAACAAAGCTGCAGCCGCTCTTTGCCGACGCCGGCAAGATCCAAAAGCTGCTCCACCACCGGCATCCGCTTGGAGGTGTAAACATTACCGTCCAGGTAATGGCATTCTCCCAGATGTCAGCCAAAAACAAAGACCCCGTCGTAGCCTTTTTTCAACCCCTCCACCACGTAGAGAGGGTCAACACGGCCGGAGCACATGGTCCGGATGACCCGAAGGGTGGGAGGGTACTGAAAGCGAGACACTCCCGCCAGATCAGCCCCTGCATAGGCGCACCAGTTACACAAAAAACCCAGGATTTTCGGCTCGTATGTCTCCTGCATGTTCTTTCTCCTGGTAAATTATTCCATTATCCCGAAGAACCACCAGCCTCGATGGCTGCCACAATTTGCCGGTCTCGAAAGTGGATCATATCAATGGCCTTTTGCGGACAAGCCGCCGCACACACTCCGCAACCTTTACAGGAAGCCGAGATATTCTCGGCCCGGTATCCCTTGCCTTCCACCTTTATGAGCTGTATGGCACCAAAGGCACACGAAGCCTCGCATAAACCGCAGCCAATACAAGAATCTTGGTCGACAAGCGACACGATGGGCTCCACCATGACGAACTTCTGGGAAAGAACGGTCGCCGCCCGACCTGCAGCTGCTTGGGCCTGGGCGATTGATTCCTCTATGGGCTTGGGGTAGTGAGCCAAACCGCAGACAAATACGCCATCGGTGGAAAAGTCCACTGGCCTCAGCTTCATGTGAGCCTCGAGGAAGAACTTGTCCTCGTTGAGGGGCACCTTGAAGAACTTGGCCAACTCCTCGTGATCCGTGGGGTGGATCGCCGTGGCCAGGTTGATGAAATCGGGCTTGATGGTCAGAGGCCAGCCCAGGATGTGATCGGTCACTGTGACCTGGAGCTGCTTGTTGCCGTCCTCCCCAATAACCTCTTCCACCACCGGCTTGTCATCGAGACGGTAGCGAATGAAGATCACGCCTTTCCCTCTGGCCTGCTTGTACAGGTCCTCTCGAGGACCATAGGTGCGAAGATCCCGGTACAAAACATAGACGTCCATTTCCGGGTTGATCTCTTTTAGCTTCAGTGCAGATTGGACCGAATGGGTGCAGCAGATCTTGGAACAGTAGGGTCTTTCGGGCTCCCGGGAGCCGACGCACTGAATGAAAACGGCTGCCTTAGCCTCTCTGGCCATTTCTGGGTTGGCTTCGATGGCCTCCTCCAACTCGTGCCAACGAAATACCCGATCGCTCGTCTTATAGAGATACTCGTCCGGTTCGATCGCTTGGGCCCCGGTAGCGAGGATGGCCACCCCGTGCTGAATCTCCTGGAGGCCATCGCCGTTAGCCACCGTACTAATGAAATTGCCCACAAAACCGTTGACCCCCTTGACTTCCGTGTTTGTGAGAACCTCAATGTTCTTGTGCTTCTCAACCTGCTTGATGAGGTCGGTCACAAAAGACGCCACATCCTCACCCTTCCAGGTGGTCTTGATTTTCAAGGCATGTCCGCCTAATTGGTCTGTTTTCTCCAACAGGTAGCTTTTATATCCCTGATCAGCCAGGTTGAGGGCCACCGCCATGCCTGCCACCCCTCCGCCGATGACCAAGGCCGCCGGGGTTAAATCCACCTTGATTTCTGCGAGAGGCTCGAGCAGGGAGGCCTTGGCAACCGCCATCCGCACCAAATCTTTGGCCTTGGCTGTTGCTTTTTCAGGTTCGGTTTGGTGCACCCAGGAGTCCTGGTCACGGATGTTTGCCATCTCAAAGAGAAAGCGATTGAGTCCTGCCTCACGAATGGTTTCCTGGAAGAGAGGTTCATGGGTTCTAGGTGTGCAAGCGGCCACCACTACCCGGTTCAGCCGGTGCTCTGCGATAGCCTCTTTCATAATTTCCTGAGTATCTTGGGAGCAGGTGAAAAGATTTTCGCCCACATAGACCACAGAAGGCAGGTTCTTGGCGTAGTCGCTCACAGCGGGAACATCAACAATGCCACCAATATTTACCCCGCAGTTGCAGACAAAAACTCCCACCCTGGGCTCTTCTTCCACTGTAGGAATTTCTGCCTCGTAAGTCTTTTCCCTGATCAGTGAGCCCCGCACCGCCGCCAGGATAGCCTGGGATGAGGCCGCAGCGGCACTGGCTTCCATCACTGAGTAGGGAATGTCTTTGGGACCGCTGAAGGCGCCACAAACAAAGATCCCCGGTTTGGAGGTGGCCACAGGTGCAAAGGAAGAAGCAGCAACAAAGTGGTCATCATCCAAGTCAATCCCCAGCTTTTCCGCCAATTCTAAAGTTGGAGCTGCCGTTTCCATACCCACGGAAAGGACAACCATGTCAAAGATTTCAGTCTCGAGCGTGCCCTTCTCAGTGGTGTAGGTAAGCTCGAGATCGTCGGTACCGGCCACCCTCTCCACGCTGTGCACCCGAGAACGGATGAAGCGTACGCCGCTCTCCTCTTCGGCTCGATTGTAGTAACGGTCGAAGTCCTTGCCGTAGGTGCGCATATCCATGAAAAATATGGCGGTATCCAAAGCCTGCTTGCTGTGTTCTTTGGCAATCACCGCCTCTTTGATGGCGTACATGCAGCAGACCCCGGAACAGTAACCGTGGTCACACTGATTGATATCTCGAGAACCGATACACTGTAGCCAGGCGATCTTCTTCGGTTCCGTGTGGTCGGAGGGGCGTACGAGATGACCCTGGAATGGGCCGGAAGCGCTCAGGATACGCTCGAACTCCATACTGCTGACCACGTTGGGGAATTCGGTGTAATTGTATGTCTCGTACCGGCTAGGGTCGAAGGCCTGGAAGCCAGGCGCGGCAATGATAGATCCCACCTCCAGAGTGACCGCCATCTCCTGCATACTGTGGTCCACCGCCTCGGCCTTGCAGGCGGCTACGCATTGCATGCATTCGCAGCAAAGACCACAATCCAGACAGCGGTCCGCTTCTGCTTTTGCCGCTTCTTCACTTGCCAGCAGGTTGACTTCCTCGAATCCTGCAAGTCGTTCTTCCACAGACCGGGTCGGGGGGCGGAGGCGGGATCGCACCGGCTCGTCGGCAGAAATGCTTTGCCAGTTGGTACCGACGGAAGGTTCTTCGATCCATTCGGTGGGCAGTTCTTCACCCTGGATGTATTTCGCCATGTAACGCGCGGCCCTCTTCCCGGCTTCCACGGCCTCGATCACTGTTGCAGGGCCGGTAATCGCATCGCCGCCAGCAAAGACGTCTGGCTGTTTTGTCTGCAGGGTTTCGGGATTCACCACCATGAGATTCCACTTGGAGATCTCAACTTCGGGATCGGTGCCGAGGCAGTCCAGGTCCGGTTCCTGGCCGATGGCAGGGATAATGTGTTGGGCTTCGATGAAAAATTCTGAGCCCTCTATGGGGATGGGCTTGCGACGCCCGCTGGTGTCTGGTTCGGTAAGACGAGTGCGGATGCATTGGATACCGCTCACCTTGCCGTTTTCGCCCACAATTTTTAGAGGCGCCACTTGAAAGAGGATCTCCACTCCCTCCTTTTCCGCTTCTTCGACCTCTTCCTGCTCGGCCAGCATCTCCAGGCGCGAACGACGGTAGATAATCCGCACCTCCTCGGCCCCGAGGCGCCGTGCCACCCGAGCGCCGTCAATGGCCGAGTGGCCACCGCCGATGACCACCGCACTTCCGGTGAGTTTTTTCAGCTTGCCCAGGTGAACTTGACGAAGAAAAGAGGTGACATCTGCCACTCCCTCATAAGCATCTTCCCCACTCAACATGAGTTTGAGCCCTTTCCAGGCTCCGATGGCCAGGAATATTGCTTTCGCTCCGTGGGCTCGCAGTTCATCGACGGTTAGATCCTTGCCGAGACGCGCATTGGTCTGGATTTTTACACCCGCTCGCTGGATGAAACCGATTTCGGCGTCCAATACGGCACGGGGCAACCGATGCTCTGGGATACCATAACGCAACATACCCCCCGGTTCAGGCATCGCCTCATAAATGGTCACTTGGTAGCCATCGAGGGCGAGATAGTAGGCCGCTGTCAAGCCGGCCGGCCCAGAGCCCACAATGGCCACTTGCTCCTCCCGAGGAGTGATTTCCGGCAGGGGAATTTCCTCCAGATTCACATGGTCGGCTGCCACACGTTTGAGCTCACGGATGGCAATGGCACTATCCAACTCTAGCCGTCTACAGCTATTCTCACACTTGTGGGGGCAGACGCGGCCAAGCACTCCGGGGAGCGGTAGATCCTCGAGGATAATCTTCACCGCTTCCTCGTATTTGCCCATCTTTACCATGGCCACATAGCCTTGCACGTTAAGGTGAGCAGGGCATGCCATCCTACAGGGGGCGGTGTCCAGCTTCTCAATGGCATATCCTCCAGGGATAGCCTGAGCGTAAGGTTTGAAGGTAGCTTTTCTCGTGCCGAGCCCCTGGTCAAACTGGCTGGGTAATGCCACCGGGCAGACCTCGACACAATCGCCGCAGCCGGTGCATTTGTCCAAATCGATAAACCTTGGTTTCTGGCTGACCACCACTTTAAACTGACCCTGCTCACCTGAGACACTTTTTAGTTCAGCACAGGTAAGCAGATTGATGTTGGGGTGGCGACCACACTCGACGAGTTTGGGGGACAGGATACACATGGAGCAGTCGTTGGTGGGAAAGGTCTTGTCTAACTGCGCCATAACCCCACCGATGGCTGGAGAATGTTCCACTAAGTGAACATAGTAACCGGAACTGGCCAGGTCCAGTGCGGCCTGAGTGCCGGCAATTCCGCCACCCACAACCATTACTGAGCCCACGGTCTTGGTAGTGCTACCTTTTTTCGCTTTTTGCTTTTTCTTTTTGCTCGTCATGGTTTTTTCCTGTACGGGTTCGAGATGGAATTTTTACATTTTTGCTCCGTCCAAGATGTCCAGGAGTTTCTGTTCCCAGCCGAGTGGGACGATAAGCACACCGCTGCAGCCCATATTCTTGAGGCTGGCAACTAATTCTGCGGCAATGTCGACGCATTCAGCGACCTTGTCTTGAGCCTTCTGAATACGACTTATGACCTCACTCGGTATGCTGACGTTATCGAGATGACGGTCAATGTAACGTGCCATGCCGACTGATTTCAGTAGCAGTACAGTGGGGATGATCTTGGCCTGCCGATTTGCAGCCTTCTTCATGAACCCGGAAAAAGATTCCAGATCAAAAACGGGGGGAGTCACGAAAAACGTGGCGCCTGAGGCCACTTTCTTATCCAGTTCCACCAGCTCCATATCGAGAGCGCCGCCACTGGCCCCGGAATTTACCGTGCAACCAACGAGGAAATGCGGGGCGCCGCTGAGCTCAACTCCTGCCATATCTCGCCCACTCTGGAGAGTTTGTATGGCTTCCAGCAGTTCAATGAGATCGATATCGTAAACCGCCCGGGCGCGGTGATGGTCCCCATAGGTTGGATCCTCCCCGGTGACGGCCATAACGTTTGCCACCCCCAACGCTTGGGCTGCGAGCAGGTCCGCCTGGAGAGCAAGTCGGTTTCGGTCCCTGCAGCAGAGCTGCATGACAGTCTCTAACCCTTTGTTCTGCAAAAGCATGGCCGCGCCGAGGGAGCTCATTTTCATCACAGCATTGCTCATCTCCGGAACCACAAATGCATCCACCCTGCCCCGCACTTTGGTGGCGCTGGCCAACATTGCAGAAACATCTACCCCCTTGGGAGGCTCCATTTCCGCCAGCACTACGAATTCTCCCGACGTTAATTTTTTCTCCATTTGCATAAAACCTCCCTTATTCCTGCCTTGCCGAGCGCGTCATGGCATTGGAAATGGCGAGGATGAGCTCGTCCATTCCAAAAGACTTCACGTGATAGTAGAAAATGCCCATCTGTCTAACACTACTTTCCAATTCAGGGTTGTTCTCGTCAGTGGTAACAATGATGGGCAAATTACGGTACATACTCTTGATTATGGAAATGGCCTCACAGCCTATCTCCTCAGGAAGGCAAACATCCATGACCAGGACATTGATCTTCTCACCCTGGAGGGTGAGGAAAACATCCTTGATATTTTCCACCGCTCTGACTTTGTAACCCTTGTCGACTACCCACGGATCCAGCTCGGTTGCAAGCTTGCACCCGGGTTCACCGATCAACAACGTGCCACACTCTGCCACTGGTTTCTGCCTGTTCATGTTGAAAAGGGGAGATGACTGCTCATCAACCGACACCTCTCCCTTGAGCAAACCCTGTGCCTATTAACCCTAAATTTGATAAATTTAATTATTTCAATAAGCTAAGCTTGATGAGGGTGGGAAGAATCAGGGCAGAGAACCGGGGGATATACCCCGCACTTTAGATTGCTACCCTTATAACATACTGTTTTCTATCATTAATTTTGTTATTGGGTAAAAATGCCTCATTCGTTACCAATTTACCCGCAAACCGTATTTCTTTATCTTACTGGTGAGAGTCTTGCGGTTGATACCCAAAATACGAGCCGCCTCCTGCCGCTTCCCTTTGGTCTGGCGCAGGATGAACTGGATGTACCGTTTTTCGAGCTCCTCGAGGCTGAAACTCTCTTCTGAGAACACCTGGAACTCCCCCTGTCTCTGGCTGATAAAAGCGGGCAGGTGCTCTGGTTCGATTACATCACAGTCCTCCAGGATAAGGACCCGTTCGATAGTGTGCTCCAACTCCCGAACGTTACCTGGCCAGGAATAGGCCGAGAGCATTTCCAAGGCCCGTTTGGACACGGACCGCTGTCGTCCGTTTCTTTTCTGAGAGTGCAAGGTAAGAAAATGGTCGACAAGGAGTGGCACGTCACCGGTTCGATCGCGAAGAGGCGGCAATTTTATGGGAACAACACTGAGACGATAGTAAAGGTCCTCGCGAAAGGCGCCTTCTTTTATGGCCTCTTTGAGATCACGATTCGAGGAGGCGATAATGCGGATGTCCAATTTAATGCGCTTCTGGCTGCCCACCTTGAGGAATTCCCGCTCTTGGATTACCCTGAGCAGCTTTGCCTGAATGTTGAGGCTTAGATTCGAAATTTCGTCAAAGAAAAAGGTCCCGTGGTTGGCAAGTTCGAACAGACCGTGTTTGGTCTGAAAAGCTCCGGTGAAAGAACCTTTAACATGGCCGAATAGTTCACTCTCCAGAAGGCTCTCAACCAAGGCGGAACAATCCACCGGCACGAATTCTTTGTTTGTCCTCTCGCTCAGGGTGTGGATTGCCCGGGCTACCAGTTCTTTCCCTGTGCCGCTTTCCCCAGTGAGAAGCACGGTACTATCACTCGGGGCGGCTCGCCTGATTGTAGAGAAGACCTCGCGCATTGCCGGGCTATTTCCTACAATGTATGGAACATCCGCCAAGGTCCCCACTTCCTCAGGGGCGTCCTCGGATTCCATCGCCAAAGTCGCTTGTTCCTGGGCTTTCAGGATGAGGGTTTCGAGGTCGTCAACTCTGAAGGGTTTCACCAGGTAGTCCAGGGCACCCAGCCTGGTGCACTCGACTGCGCTCTGTATACTGGGATGCCCGGTTATCATGATAACCACCGTTTCAGGATAGGTAGCCCGGAGGTGCTTGAGGACCTCGATCCCGTCCATACCCGGCATTTTGATATCCAACAAAACGATATTGATTGGCTGTTGTGCCATGATTGCCAGGGCTTCACTACCGTCGGCAGCAGTGTGAATCGACAGACCCTGTTGCGCGAGAACCCGAGAGATGCCTGCCCGCACCACTGCTTCATCATCCACTATCAGAACCTCGGGGTTTTTCTCATTCTTGGCCATAATCGGCGAGCTTCCCTTCAGAGATTGTAGGGAGCAGCACCCTAAAGGTGGTGCCTACCCCGGGTTTGCTTTCCACTTCCACTGAACCACGGTGCGCCTCTATGATCCCTTTGACAATAGACAGACCCAGACCGGTTCCAATTACCTGTCTGGTCTCGGGATGCTTCACCCGGTAGAACTTGTCAAATATCTTTGGAATTTCTTCCGGCGCGATTCCTACACCGGTGTCGCTTACCCTGAGCTCCAGGTATTCTCCATGCGAAATTGCTGAAACAGTAACCGTGCCCCCATCTGGAGTATAGTTGATAGCGTTGCTGATTAGATTGGTGAACACTTCCTCCATGCTACGTGCATCCGCCTGCACCAACGGCAACTCCGGCGGCAGATTCAGTTCAAGTGAAAGCCCGCGCTCCTCAGCCTTGGATTCCAGCAGGGCCACCGTTTCGCCCAAGATGTCTGCCAGGTTCAGCACCACTTGCTGCTGGACACCATGGCCACTTTCAATCCGGGCCACGTCAAGCAAGTCGTTGATCATGTCCAATAGCCCCTGTATTCTGCCCTGGCCACGCTTCAATAATTCTCTCTGTTTAGCGGTCAATTCACCGGCCAGGCCGTCTAGAATTACGGTATGCTGTTGATTGATGGCCGAGAGGGGTGAACGCAGTTCGTGGGATACCTGGTGGACGAAATTGGACTTCATTTCATCCAGTTCCTTGAAGGAGGTAATGTCGTGAAGTACCGTGACCGTACCGAGAACCTGGCGCTCAGGACCGTAGACCAAAGCAGAGAGCGCCCGGAGATATTTTTGGCCCAGGATCAATTCCTGGGCAATATACTCTTCTTCCCCTTTGGCATTTGCCAAGAGGTCCCTGAGTGCCTTACATAGATTCTCATCACTAATGTAGTCTGCTAGAGCTCCCCCCTGATTCTCCGGTGGCATGGACTCCAGGAGTCTTGTGGCCGCCGGGTTGTGAAGCACCACCTCCAGATCAGGAGTGGTAATCAGTACCCCGTCCGCCATACAGCCAACAATGGTGCGAACGCGGCTCTGTTCCGTGGCAAGAGCATATAGGCTTCTGGCCCTTTCCTCCTGAAGCTGCTTGGTCCTCCGTTCGAGCGTTTGCTTCTCCAGCGCTCTTTTCACCACCAGAACGACATGGTCGGCCCTGAACGGTTTGGTTATGAAATCATAAGCCCCTTTCTTCATACAATCCACAGCACTCTCAACTGTGCCGTGGCCGGTTATAATAATCACCGGGATATCAGGGTAGCGCTGACCTACTTCTTCTAAGACTTCAAGGGCTCCCATGACCGGCATCTTTAGGTCACAAAGAATGACGTTGGTGGGTTGACGATCAAGCACCTCCAGAGCGTCTTGGCCGTTTTCCGCAGTCAGCACCTGGAATCCTTCAGGGCTGAGGATGCGGTTACAACCGTCCCGGATCACTTTCTCGTCGTCAACTACTAATACCGTCTCCCGTGCAGACATGTTTGACCTGTTTTGCCCAGTTGAAAGGAAACTGAAGCCCGCAAAACCGCTATTCAGTAAAAGATTGTGCCCTTTGCTCCGCAGAATAATACCAAACCCCCTCTCCCCAATCGATGGGGGTGAGGAAATTTTTTCGGGGTCAAACAACGATCAACTCACTGGAAAAGCGGCAGTTCCTTTTTTCTGTCGGATCAACCCCGCTGAAGCGGGATCGATCCGATCTACAGTATATGCTAATCTAGCACCTAGGAGTCAACTTCAGGGGTGTCAAACGGAAGCCTGATGATGAAGGTTGTACCACCAGCAGGGGGGCACTCCGTCTCAATGCTGCCGCTATGCCTCTGAATGACCCCGTAGACTACGGAAAGCCCTAGACCCGTTCCGACTACCACCGGCTTGGTGGTAAAAAACGGTTCAAATATTTTTCCCCTGATTTCCAGTGGAATCCCGGGGCCCGTGTCGGAGAATTCTAAAAGCACCTTTTTCGCTTCCGGCTCTGATCTACTGATAATTGTAATCTTGCCCTTACCCTCCATGGCGTCTGCGCCATTAATCAATAGGTTGGTGAAGACCTGTTCCAGTTCACCAGGATTTCCTAAAATCTGAGGTAGATCGCTTTCCAGCTCTTGTATGATCTCGACATTGTGAAAAAGGGATTGGTGCTGCAAAAGCGTAACGCAATGGCCAATAATCTCATTGACATCAAAAACAACCCGCTCGTCCAATGACTGCCTACTGAATTCCAATAGCCGTGCGACAATCTGTTTGCAACGGAGTGTTTGGCTAATGATTTCCTCCAGGTCCTGCCGCCACTGCTGGTTGCCTCCGATCTCCTTCATCAACATGTCAGCATAAATGAGCACGCCGGCGAGGGGATTGTTGATTTCGTGGGCTACGCCAGCTGCCAACCGGCCCAGAGAGGCAATCTTTTCGGCTTGCACCAGCTGCCTCTGGATCTCCTCCAACTCTCTCCGCATCCGTTCATTTTCACGCAAGTCGTCCAACTCTCTCCGCATCCGTTCGTGCTCACGCAGGTCAGTAAAGATGCCGACGCTACCAATCTCCTGGCCGCCTTCCGTTATCATGGCGGCTGAGAAATTCACCGGCACCTCCTCACCGCTTTTGCCGGTAAAGGAGATACGAGTGGGATTTAGCTTGCCAGGTGGGCCATATTGGTTGCTGCGCATTCGCCGCATCATTTCACGGGCCAACTGCATATCGTAAAACTCGCAAAGCACTTTCGAGTGGCCCAAGGCTTCGGCTGCCGCGTAACCCAAAATGCGTTCGGCTCCCTGGTTGAAAATAAGAACATTGCCTTTAGTGTCCACAACCACAATACCATCCACCGAACTCTGAATAATATTAGTGAGAAAACTATTGGCCTTGCGGAGTTCCTGTTCGATCTCGATCCGCTCGGTGAGGTCCCGAAGGTACACGTAGGTAATCTTACTCTTTCCCACACGGGAAATCCCTATGCAGGTCTCAAAACTCCGGTAGGTGTCTTTAAGATTGAAATCTGCCTGCAGCGTGCTGCAAAAGCACAGGTGCCCTAGATTCTCAGGATCTGGCTCGCTCAGTAGGCTCGAAATCATCTCCTCATGTTGGGAAGAGAGCAGTTCACTCAATTTCATGCCAACGACATCTTCCTTCGGCAGTCCTGCGATTTCCCCCATCCGGGAGTTGGCAAATATCACCCGGTGTTGCTCATCTGCCATCAGGATGCCCTCCTGGGTCATCTCTGCCAGGAGGTCGATCTTCTTCTCAGCCTCCACCCGGCGACTGATGTCGCGAACGGCCTCAAACCCGCCGATGACATTGCCAGCCGAGTCGGTGATGAGGGAGGCATTGACTACCACTGGAATCTCTCTCCCCTGACGATCCATGATCACCCGGCGAACCCCGGCAATGGGACGTCTGTGCTCCATGGCTTGCATCAACACGCACGCCTCTGTCTCGCATTGTTCGGTGCAGAGTACCTTGGCGCAAGCCAGGTGTCCGATCACTTCCTCCCGGGTGTATCCTGTGAGCTTTTCCATAAGCTCGTTCATGTGGGTGATTACCAGATTAGGGCTAACCGTAAAAAATGGAGTGGGAAAACTGTCAAGAATACTGGACAGGGTGGCAATCTGATTTTGAATCTCTGGATGAGCCTCAAGATCAGAGTGAATATCCCTCAGAATGGCAAGGCATCCAGCGAACTTCCCCGTCTCGTCCTCCATAACCGTGGCCGTAATCCACAGAGAGAGCTTATCGCCTGGACCATTGCGCAACTGAAGCGGCACCCGCTTCAAGGGTTCGCTTCCCGTGAAGCACAGCTCCACAAGACGTTGCTCTTTCTCTGAGTCGATCTGAAGGATCTCGTTCCAAGGTGGGCAGTCCGATTCTGGATGTATTGAACAGCCGAGGAGGTCTTCGGCAGCAGGGTTCAAGTAAACAACCCGTTGCTGACTGTTGGCCACCAGAACCGCGTCTGGCAGCCCATCGAAGTAACCTCTAAGGCATCGCAGATCGAGGTTAGCAAACCCCTTCATGTCCTGAGAGGAGATGGCCGGAGTGTCATCAATCCTTGAGTCGGTACTCACGTTCTTGTCCTTCCCCAGAAGGCAAAAAATATCTTAGCTGAGAAGAAACGGTAACAGCCGGGCTCGGTGAATCCAGTATACACCGCCGGGAGCAGCCCACATTTGTTAAAAAATGCACAAATATTATAGTACAGGCCATGATTTTTTGCAAAAAAAACAAAAATAGCCCTCTCGTCCAAAAGACAAACCATACTATTTTGATAATCGCTATCTCATTAAGGTCAGGTTCTATTCTCGAAGGCCATGAGATGTTGCAGGTTTATTCCCCCTCCCCCCGCCCGCTTCCCCTGAGCGAGCAGGCTCTCGATGGCGGACAGGTTGAGGGAGAATAGAGTTTCCGGATGGATAGTAGGTAACATAACCTGCACGCTACTGCTTCCATCTCGTCTAACAAATCAAATGGAAATTTGCCGGAAGTTCGCTATGAAGAAGGTCAAGGTTGGGGGCTGCTATTCTATACTGGTCATGCTCTGCAGGTGAAAAGTCAGAATGGAAAGATTCATCACAAAAAAACTCTCCCGGTTGCGGGTCCGGGAGAGTTGAGCAAAATCTTGAGATTCGAAGTCCTCGGTGTCAGCTTCTTAGAAACTCCTTCACCAATGTTGACCAATCCTCATCCTTGAAATCCCCCGTAATGTCATCCATGGACGGACCACCATCAGCGGCGATTCGGTCATCCTCATGAACACGTGCAAAGAGTCGTTCCCGCTCTTCTTCCAGATAGCTCTGGGCCTCCTCGCCGAAGTAGAGGTTCTTCAGATTCTTTCGCAGTCTGGTAGGCTCAATGATGAAGAGCCAGCCCCCCTCGTACGGAGATTCTTGAATCAAACTTGGATTGTTCAATACCTCGTAGTTGACGTGCGTGACGATGCCGTCTACCGGCGCCAAAGCCCTAACCCGTGAGCCGTTGCGCTGCAGTTCCATGGCGGCCTCACCCTGTTTTACTGCCTGCCCCACCTCGGGGATACTAAGCTGACGCAGCCGCCCTACAAGTTTGCGGGCAAAGTCATCCAGACCGACACGGACGCGACCGCCATACTCCGGCCGAGCCCATGTGTGGCCATCATGATAGTAAACTCCCTCGGCAAGCTCGAAACCACCAACAGAGGCGTGTGCCTGAACGGGAAGCTGTGAAGGCTGCTGCCGGTCCTGCATCATCTGATCGAACGCACAGTTGCCGCATTCATAGGCATTCGCACAGATTTTTCGATCCACTTCCCCGGTGAGCATATAGCGACACCTGCGCCTGTGGGCCGGCAACTGCATTTCCTTCTCCACCCAGGTGGGGGTAAATTCATCTGGAAGGGGCTGGGCCACCGGGACAGCAGTGAGAGACGCCCGCTGACGGGCTACCTTGAGCTGCATGCCCTGGTCGTACGAGCAGGTCTGACAATCAAAGTTATGGTCGCACAGTTTGTAAGAAACCACACCGGCCTCCATCCAGATACACTTCTTTTTGCCTGGCGGAACCACCTTAAAGGATTTTTTCTTGCTCGCTTCAGCCATGATATCCTCCTCCTGTATGGATTATTTTCTCATTTCGCTATCCCTTCAGAGCAAACAGTATGCCAACAACAAATATTTCCAGTAACATATTAATAATACTGCAATTATTCAATTTATACCAACAACAACCCTGTCAGCTCTTTGGCTTGAATTGATGGATTATTCGACACTTTTGTCAGGAGCCATCGCTGCAATACCATCTTATTACCCTGATATAATTATATAATATTGTTACTGTCGAGAATTTAGGCGTATTGTCGAAAATATCGGCACAGCTGGAAGTTGGTGGGCTAAGGCTAGCCTGCTCCTTGCAGACGCCAGCGGAAAAGTTCCCGGCAGGTAGGGCAGAAATCAGCCATTTTGGCATCAGTATCATCAATGCGGGTGGAGGAGTACATCACACAGGTTCGCCGCCGACAGTGGGTAAGTCCAAGGGAGTGACCGAGTTCGTGAAGAGCCGTTTTTACCAAGCGCTCCAAAAGGAGTTGCTCATCTTCCTCGTCGCCGTAAAACTGGGGGCGAAGCCGATGGAGCGAGATGACTGCACATCTGCCTTCCATCTGGGCGGCGCCAAAAACGTATTTGAGGATGGGTACAAAGAGATCTATCTCGGTTACAGCCAGGACCTGCCAGGAGTGCGGCGTGCAGCAACGGTGCAACCGCTGCAAAATGAGTTTGCAGCTGTACTGTTCCCGTTCAGGATCCTGAGCGTAACCCGGATTTTCCATGGATTCACCCACCAGGCAAGATATTTGACAGCGATCCTGCACACTGATGGCCAGATGCTGGAGGATTCTCGCAGGTACCGGGCCAAGTGGGTGGATGATCACGCCTGGTGGGTGATCCGTGCAAATGCTCATTCCGAATTTCTGCTATTTATCACGGCTGAGGCCGTATTTCTGCATTTTGTTATAGAGTGTCTGGCGGTCGATCCCTAAACGACGGGCGCTCTGACTGATGTTCCACGCTGTATTGTTCAAAATGCGCTTGATATGCAGTCGCTCCATCTCCTGGATCGATTCAGGCATCTCCGCCTCCTGAATCTGCCCCTGGCCGAAAGGAAGATCGCCGGGTACTATGGCCTTGCCAGTACCGATAACCAGGGCTCTCTCAATGATATTTTCCAGCTCCCGAACATTTCCGGGCCAGTGGTAGTTTGTCAGTAATCGCATGGCCTCCGGCCCGATTGTAACCAGGTCCTTGTTCATCTCCAGGCAGAACTTGCGGATGAAACTCTCGGCCAGCAGAGGGATGTCCTCTTTCCGCTCGCGCAGAGCGGGCAGATGAATGGAGATCACGTTGAGCCGGTAGTATAGGTCTTCCCTGAAGCGTTGTTCACCTATGGCCTTGAGCAGATCCCGATTAGTGGCAGCCAGGATTCGAACTTCAACCGGAATCTCCTCTTCGCTCCCAAGGCGCTGGATCTTCTTCTCCTGGAGCACCCGCAACAGATCCACTTGGGTTTTAGCGCTTATCTCACCTATCTCGTCCAGAAAAAGAGTACCACCATTGGCCATCTCTATTCGGCCCTTGCGGATTTGGTCGGCGCCGGTAAAGGCCCCTTTCTCATGACCAAACAATTCGCTTTCTAAAAGTGAGT
>ENA-OVNL01000009-OVNL01000009.1-sediment-metagenome-genome-assembly--contig:-NODE-9-length-18502-cov-2.758155_pt1 | contig 18502 bp, 22 predicted proteins | sample MGYA00250099_ERZ650198 | MGnify/ENA primary metagenome ERZ650198 (study PRJEB26732, sample SAMN07278974) | sediment metagenome | biome: marsh; feature: saltmarsh; material: sediment | place: USA...
CCGGTTTTCACTTCATCCTCGATAGCGCCGCCTATAGTAAAAAAGCTTTTGGCTGTTTTAATTTCTATCCGATCTTCTTTTATTCCGAATTCATTTAGTTTCTTCAGAGCCAAGGCATAAAAGTTGTCGATACACTTTTGATTGCTTTTTATGATTAGGTCTTCAAAAGCATCCGCTTCTTTAGATTCAAAATCAATCTTACAGTAGTCTTGGAGTTTGGGCTTGACGTGCAAAAAGGTCAGGCAAATATCAGAATGATCGCTGAGAATATAAGCCAAATGATCAATCGCACGAAGACTGCATTCCGATCCATCAATAGGCACCAAGATATTGGCAGGGGTCACATTGCTGCCGACGACCCAAATTGGCGTAACCTTGGAATTTTGTGCGATACTGTGTGAAACGCTCCCTATATAATATTCTATTAATATTGAAACGCCCCGTCTGCCCACGACAAGTGCATCATATTGACCCTTTGCTGCATACTCGATAATATCCTTTGCGATGCCAAGCTTTGCCTGATGAGTGACTGTTTGTATTTGGTTTTGCTCAATGCCTGTTTGAACCATTTGCGATTTATATTGGGCGAGCAGCTGCTGAGATGCTTCTGTATTTTTTTCTTTGATCCGGTTTAACTGGTTGAGGGCTTTATGGTCTGTTCTGGCTTCATCCTCAAGGTACTGGGAAAGTATTGGTTGCACGTTAAAAAGAACATAACTCATATTTTTTACCCAAACCGAAATGTGTGCAGCGTAACGTACGGCATTTTTTGAATGCACCGAATCTTCAACGGCTATCATTACCTTTTTCATGAGCACCTTTCTCCTTTTGTATCCAGAATTAATAATTTTGATACTTGGTTTAAGCTTAACCTGTTGTTCGGAACATTTAACACTCCAATATAAACCCAAATATTATCAACTTAAGCTAATCCACAACTAAAACCGAAATATCCTTTGCTGTATTGAATACTTTTTGTGAAACACTCCCTAGAACAAAATCTTTAATTCCGGACAGGCCCCTCTTGCCCATAACGACGACACTATAACCGGCCTTGGCTTCTCTTATAATATCTCTTGCAATTCCGCTTTTTTTTATTTCTGATTTTATTGTAATATTATTTTCTTCGAATTTTGCATCTAAAAGTATCCTTTTAGCTTTTTGCAAGGCCTCGTTAACCAGCTTCTTTTTCTTCTCTTCCAGCAAGCAAAAAGAGCTCTGTTGGGATATAAAATAAGGGGCTAACTCCGGACTGTTCATTGCGCATAAGGTTGCAGTGTCTGGAATTACATTAAATAGTGTAATTTTACTGTCCGGTGCAAAAAGATTAGCAACAAATTCAACTGCTCGCCTAGCGTTTTCAGAATCATCAATTGCCAACAATATTTTTTTTTCCATGGGTAATATCCTCCTTAACGGTGTTATATGCCTTGGTGTACATTATACTAACCTATAGTATATCCTTCTCATCGTATTTTAGTTCCTTACACATTATTTCACCCGTTTATTTATGTTTTTTATCACCCAAGTAAGAACTCTTTAAATTAAATAAAAACAAAGGTCTTACAAAATTCCGCCAAAAAATTGTCCGTGAGGAGATAGAAAATCTTCTATCCTGCCCTTAGTTTTGGCTCAAAAACAGCTTTAAAAATCATAATCATAGGCATCGTCGTGGGCTGGTCTGACGTCTCTCATCATAACCACAACACCCACAGGCATATTTTCCCTGTCCTTGACCATGTTCGGAATTTCTGCAACACGATAGAACCCTTCTCTGTTAAACGCATGGATTGCAGAAGTGCTAAGTTCGGGAATTTCGACAATGAGCTTTTCAATCCCGAGTTTGTAAGCGATATCCACCAGTTCTCCAATCATCAGATGCCCCAGACCTACATTTCGGTATTCTTTGTGAACAAAAACTCGTACGGTACCCAGATGCCATTTCCAACCGAATCGCCGGCGATTGATAGTGGCATCAGCAATAATAGCATTATCTTTTAGCGCCAGGATGGGTAAGGTTTTCTTATAGTCAAGGTTTTTCGCCCATTTTTCTACAAGGAGTCTGCTGGACACATCATCACGCAAATACCTTGCATCTTCTCTGGGAACCGCTTTGAAAAACTCATACAGTGCATCCTGGTCTTCCGCCACCATTGGGCGCAGAAGGACCTTAGTCCCGTCTTTGAGTTTTGCCTCTTTTTGATACGTGTTAATATCTATTGTCGGATATATGTCTTCATTCGTCATAAAGATCACCTCCTTATAACCCTTAAGGACATGTTCATATTTTTGCTCTCCTCACGAAAAAATTGTTTTATATTACCCGTGATATAATTTAAAAAAGATTCTTCAAAAGATATTAATTGATCTTATGGTTCTCCAATGACCTAACTTCCTGATTTGCATGGATCATGCCACCAAATCATGATCTGAAAAAAATAATAAAAATCCAAAGAGTTAATATCATTATCACCTGTGATTAATTCTTCTGAGCAGTCAACTTTAGAAAAATTGCGAAAAGAAATTTCGCAATTTTTCTAAATCAAAAGGACCAACACGGATAGCACCAATGGAAATATAATTATTAAAGTGATGTTCTTAGTATCGGCTATCTGAAAATACTTATAGGTTTTACGGCCAACAAAGAAGAGGGGCGAATGCCTCAGAAACATATGACACATTAATTCATTGTTATATCCACATCCTGCTTTCGTGTGGCACATATCATGCATAAAGTTAGATAGAAAGAGAGGTCACAAGTGTTGTTTTATGTAGGAGGTGTGTTATGAGTAATTCATCCAAAGAATTCGATCTTACATATCAAAAAAATGGAGATTCCGAGCCGGTTGAACAAAACAGGGTCATTGACGATTCCATATTCTTAATTCAGCATAAATACATAGTTACGAGCAACAAACGGGGCGTAGGGAAAACAAGCCTTGCCGCCAATTTAGCAGTTGCCCTTTCAAAAAGAAAGGTGAACGTCGGCCTGATCGATTTTGACCTACATGGCACAAATATTTATAATATGCTTGGGCTACAAGGAATTTATTATACCGATGAAAATAATCTATTTGTCCCCGAATCCTATTCAGATTATTTGAAAGTGATATCTATTAGATCAATATTGAAGGATGTGAAGCAGACCGTGATCTGGCGAGGGGAATTGAAAAGCCCTTTTATTCGTCAGTTCATTAATGATGTAAATTGGGGAGACTTGGATTATCTCATCATCGATTCCATATCGGGTACGGGTGATGAACCGCTCGCCGTGGCCAATGCAATTCATGATGCCAAAGTCATTTTTGTTTCCGCCCCCGAGAAGGAATATCTGCCTCATGCCAGAAATCAAGTCAGAGAAATGATTAATTTATACGAAAACACCCGAAATTCTATTTTCGGTTTCGTAGAAAATAAGAGTGGTTTATTTTGTAAAACATGCGACAAAACCAGTGAAGGAATGTTCAGAGAATCAATTATCTTCAATGTAAGCTACTTAGGTCGGATTCCAATTGATCCGAAAATGCCATATTGTACTGCTACAGGACAATCTTATTTGGAGAAATATCCGAATTCCGAAGCAGCACATGGATACGAATTAATTGTCGATAAAATTATTGAAGACAGCCGTTTACAAAAATCTGTGATCACAAAGATTGCCATTCCAATATCCGAAGGTCGGCTTTTTCCGTCTTTTGGTAAGGCAACTGAATTTGCCATTTTCCATATACAAAATCAGCAAATAATAAAAAAGGAAATCTTGCACCCACCTTCTCATGCGCCGAATGTGTTCCCCGATTGGCTTCACGATTTGGGGGTTAACACTATCATCGCGGGGAACATGGGCTCTAAAGCCATGGAGAATTTTAGAGCAAAGGGAACCACCGTCATCATCGGCTCCCCCAGTATAAGCCCTGATGAACTCGTTCAACAGCACCTTTCTCGAAACCGGTAAGAATGCCACTTTTAATTTGAGCATAATAAGAAGGTACATGGACTTGTCTCGAAAGCAGACATCTAAGAGGGAAAAATGAGTAGTATGATTGCTTTTGGTCCTGTTCCATCCAGGCGTTTGGGGAACAGCCTCGGGATAAATAATATCCCGCCCAAGATATGTACCTATTCCTGTGTATACTGCCAGTTGGGCCGTACTAATAAAATGCAGATTGAGCGCCGCACATTCTATAATCCTCAAAAAATCTTGCGAGCTGTCCAGGACAAGGTGAAAAAGGTGAAAGAGACGGGAGTCCCCATTGACTACCTGACATTCGTGCCGGATGGGGAACCTATGCTGGATATCAATCTCGAATATGAGATCGATTTTTTGAAATTTTTGGGAATTAAGATTGCCGTGATTACCAACGGTTCCCTTATCTGGCGCGAGGATGTGAGAGAGGCGCTAATGAAAGCAGATTGGGTTTCATTAAAGATAGACTCTGTACAAGAAGAATCTTGGCGCAGGATTAATAGGCCTTATGGAACCCTGCAACTCTCTTCGATTCAGCAAGGAATGTTAGAATTTGCAAGGACTTACAGGGGAGAACTTGTAACGGAAACAATGCTTGTTAGAACGGTCAATGACAGCGAAAATGGCCTCAGCAATATTGCCGACTTCTTGGCTCGGTTGAGGCCTGACAGGGCTTATTTAGCCATTCCTACACGGCCGCCTGCTGAGGAATGGGCACAACCTCCTCCCGAGGAAATTATCAATCAAGCTTATCACATCCTCCATGAACGGATTGATCAGGTGGAATATCTGATTGGATACGAAGGCAATGATTTCGCCTTTACGGGCAACGTCGAGGAAGACCTTCTGAGTATCACCGCTGTTCATCCAATGCGGGAAGAGGCAGTAAGCGACTTTCTAACGCGTGCCGGATCTGATTGGTCTGTCATACACAGATTGATCAATCGGGATCAACTCATCGAGACGAAGTACAAAGGACGGAAGTTCTATATGAGAAGACTACCTGATAGATACACGGGATAGGTTTTCACTGACTTGGAGTATGGACAATGATTTCTATATCAAGATGTCCAACGATTGATGAACAAGATTGTGTATCAGAACACTATCCGAAAGGAAGAAAGACGACACAACTACAGATAGATATGAGAGTGATGTTATATTGGAAGCCACGAGTAAAACCTCTTAATATGTATCATCTGATTATACAGGTTATAAGTGTACGTGAGGTATAAAGAAGTTTGTTGGCTTTACTTCCAAATTGGAACTCTCTGATCTTTTTTGAACCTTTACGGCCAATCAAAATAATGCCGTATTTGCCTGTTTCGAGTTCTTTGAGAATATCCCTGGCAATACCCTGTTTCTGGGGTTTAAGTTTGAGAGTGATGTTTTGCTCCGGAACTCCTGCTTTGATAAGCCTTTGTCTGCCTTCATCTGCAATTTGTTTAACCTTGTCCGTCTTCTCCTCCAGCCACCGTTTTATTTTCTTCTGCTGTTCTTCAAAATTGTCTTTTTCTCTGATGCTCCCGTAGTTCCAAATATGAGAGGGTGGGGCTGGGATCACATGGAAAAACGTGAATCGGTTTTTTTTGAGATGAGCAAAGTACCGCAATGTGTACTGCATAACCCTGTGGCTGATTTGTGCTCCGACCAGCGTTACCAAAACGTCCTGGGAACGAATACGCGGATCCATTATCCAAATGGCGGGAGTATCTGCCTTGTTGGCCAGCCGGTATGTGACAGACCCCATGATCTGACGCGACAGTGTTGTTGCTCCCCATCGACCAACTGCAATCGTTTCAAAGCCTTGAGAACCTGCCAGCTTTATCATGGATTCAGAAGGATCGTTGCAGCCCTGTTCGAAAAAGGTTGCAATTCTCTTTGGATCAAATCCGGATTTGGTTAAAGTCTCTTTGGCTTTTTTCAAGATGTTCTTATCCTCCAGACTCCAGAGCTGCCGATGCTTTTCCAATTCATCGGGACTTAGCTTAAGCATTCTCGCCATGCAGGAGAAATTAGAGTCACTAGCACCATGAAATATTGTAATTTTGAAATTTGGACTATTTTTTTGCAGATTTCCGATTTCGGCCAAGGCCTGACGGGAAAAATTAGAATCATCTACACCGAACAATAGTTTTTTGTCTACACCCATTGACTTCTACCTCCACTGAAAGACTCTGTTTTACGAAACTGCTCCGTAGTTTAAGTGCTGTGAGAATGATGAAAAGCTTTCTGCTGACAAGTATTTTCAGGCTTATGTATTTTTTAAAGCAAAAAACATGCCGCAAATTGCAATGGGAGAAAAAAGCATAAATTCATTAAGTTATCTCTTTTAATGCTCACAAATGATCCCGCAGAATAGAAAAATTTCGAAACATTTAGAACTCTTTTTCGCAAAACTTCAAAACCGCTAAGATTAGAAACTGCAACGCACGGGACTAACGAAAGTTACGAAGTAACTATTGGGATAGTTGCGAAGGGAAAAGGGAGCCGGTCAATGCTTAATCTATATTTAGATACATCGAAAGGTTCCTTGTGGAAAAGATGACAGCAAGAGAATGTGACAATGCAGATAGCACCAAGCTTTGATTGAATCTTTCCATTAACAAGGCGGTCTAGGTTTGATGTATTCTTGATCATCGAGCAAGTCGGAGAATCTGTGACAATCATCTACGTTATTAACTATAAAATCGATCAGAACCTCCTCAATGAGGTTCAGGGTATCAACTTCCCTTTTAGATGCTATTTCACTGAAAGCGTCCCATATTCCGTTCCTGACTGTTAAGGATACACACGTATTATTTGTCATTTTTAGCTCCTTAGGTTCTAGTTATTCTGCTGCTGAGCTATATCCGGTAATAATTTTAGACCTTTTGGTAAACCTTGTCAATATCGCGACCAAAACCTATAAAAAACCTTTTGCCAAAGATTAAGCACTGACAAGCGGCTACTTCTGATAAAGACCTCTAGAAGTTGACATAAGATTCTCTTTGCGTGAAACCGGGATTCCATGTGGTCAGCTTGAGTATTGTGCCAAGCTGAAACAGTTTGTTGGCATATAATTGAGCGTATTTTAATGGTGGATCTTATGTGACGTATCTTTTTGATTTTGAAACTTTGCGAAAAGCGATTTCGAAATTTTTCGAAATCTGGTTGTATCTCAGAGAAGCCTGGAAGCTTTGTCATTTCGAACTGTTTGAAATTATAACAATTATAAGGAATGTATGTTGATGGCACGTTTTATGCTGTTAAAAATACATAAGAAATTGGATAGTTGTAATCTGCCATGAACATAACGAAAGAAAGGAGGAAAATTATGGTAGAAGTTGCCGAAATTAAACAAATTGATTTTTTTAGCGTATTTTCAGAAGAGCAGTTGGAAGAACTTTCAAAAATTACGGAGAAAAGAATATATGAGAAAGGTGCGCTGGTTTACCAAAGGGGCTATGCGGCCGATCGTATTTATGTGGTAACCAAAGGATTGATCAGTCTGAATAGAATCGAACCCGGTGAAAAAATTGGCATTTCTTTTGAGAAGAGGGAACAGGGCGAACTTTTCGGTACTGCCTGTTTCATGGAGCCGCAGGAATATACATTGACTGCTGTTTGCATGTCAGACTCTGAGGTTATGGCGCTTGATGCCGACAAGTTGCTCGAAATTTGCAAACGTGATCCTGAACTGGGGTATAAATTTCTAAAAGAAGTCGCCCAAATTTATTTCGAACGCTATAAAGTCGCTAAAAGGCAAGTTCATGAAATGGTTAAAACACCTACAATTATAACTGCTCTTCCAGGCTAGTAGATCCCCCTCACCACAGCCTTCTCTCCCTTGGAGAAGGCAAAAGTCTAGCCCGTATTTTATTTGAAGGTGGGGGGGTACACTTACAGTTATTGAGAAATTACTTTAATAAGTAACAAAAAGAAAAATCATAAGCGAGTCCACTTACAAAATTATTAAGTTAGTAGGTACACACACTGTTTTTCTTGGAAAAATGCTGCAGAAACGGCTTTAATTCTTTAAGGGAGGGAATTAAAATGGGACGGGCAAAGCCGATATGTCCTTTGACCAAGTGTAAGAGAATACTTGTCGCGATGGATAGATCAAAATATAGCGAGAAGGCTTTTGATCAGGCGATAAACATCGCAAAGATATGCAAAAGTACTCTTTTTGTAGTTAGCGTCATTGACCTGTATTCCGAAGTGGAGGAGATTGTACTTGCTTTTGAGAAAAAGGGAAACTTGTTAAAGGGGACAAAGGATTATCTTGAAGGAATCAAGGCTATAGCCATAAAAGAAAATATACCATGTGAAACGATTGTGCATATAGGCGAACAGCCTCATGAGTTCATCATTCGAGAAGCAAAGGAAAAAAATATTGACCTCATCGTGATGGGAACTCATGGAAGGACCGGGCTTGAAAAACTTTTGATAGGCAGCGTTGCTGAGAGAGTCGTTGGCCACGCACCATGTGCTGTGATGGTAACCCCCGCTTAGAAATAGCAAATAGCGAAACAACTCGGTTACATCATATAGCATTCATATGAGGATGATATGGGAAACACATTCTGGACGGCCTTTGGAGCCAGCTCTCTGGCTGCATTAGTAACCTCGACGGGCATTTATGTCATACGGCGCTTCGAACAATGGGGCCGTAAGAACACCATCTACTTCATCTGTTTCGCTGCCGGTGTCCTGATATCAGTATCATTCTTACACATCATCCCGAAGGCATTTTCCATGAATATAAATGGACCATTCTATCTTTTGGCCGGATACCTTAGCCTGCACTTATTTAATCGGTTTATCAACGCGTTTGTTTGCGATAAAGAATCGGATGCGCAATACGGGATTGGCCTTGTCCCCATGCTTGGAATCGGGTTCCACTCATTTATTGACGGGTTCATCTATTCCATTACCTTCACCGTCAGTATCTTTACCGGGCTACTGGCAGCCACGGGTATGGTTCTTCACGAATTTCCCGAGGGGATCATAACCTACCTGTTGCTGAAACGGGGCGGGTTCAGGGAGAGGACGTCGCTGATCCTTGCCTTCCTGGCTGCTGCCCTGACCACTCCCCTGGGCATGCTTGTGTCGTATCCCTTTATCAGCAAAATTGATAAACCTCTCCTGGGTGCCCTACTGGCATTTTCTGCCGGAGCCCTTGTTTATGTGGGGGCCACTCACCTTCTACCTCAAGCTGAAACGGAGCAAAAGAGATACAGCCTTTTCGCCCTGGGCACCGGTATTTTGGTGGCCGCGGTTATTATCTTATCCAAGGCATAGGTTCGTTCCCATGACTTATTCTTTCAACTATTACCACCGGCGCTATGTGGCATGGTTCAGTCGCTATAAAGCCGGCTACTTTTCAAAAATCTTTGAAGTTCGAGCATTGTTCCGCAATTTCTATTCTCATTCATATAGGTTATTTGTGATTGTCTTTTTGATTTCGAAATGTTGGGAAAAGAGATTTCGATATTTTTCTAATTTTTCATTTCACAGGAAAGTCATTTAATCGCCCTGTCAAAATTAACCCTATGAATTTATTACAGCTATAATGTCCATAACAGGATGGCACACTTTATGCTGTATGAAATAATAAACAAGAAAATTGAAAATAGGAGATAAATCTCGTGGTGATTAAAAAGCAAAACATCAGTGATGACGCCCGTAAAAAAAAGAAACATTTACAAGAGCATGAAATCAAGGAAAGACTTAAACACATAACAAACAAAATCCTTGTCATGAGCGGTAAAGGAGGTGTTGGTAAAAGCAGTGTGGCGGCCTATCTATCCGTGGCCTTGGCAAAGAGGGATTACCGAGTTGGCCTTATGGACGTGGATCTTCATGGGCCAAGCATCCCTCGAATGCTGGGCCTGAAAGGAAGTATTCATCCGGGGATTCATAAAGGGAAAGCAACTCCTATCAATTATCTTCCGAATATGGAAGTGATTTCAATTGAAACCCTTACGGGAGAAAACAAAGATACAGCAACGATCTGGCGGCGACCCCTTAAGACTGGGGTGATCAAGCAGTTTATAGCTGATATTGAGTGGGGAGATCTTGATTATTTGATTATTGATTCACCCCCCGGTACCGGTGATGAGCCTCTGACCGTGGCCCAGACTATTGCGGATGCCAAGGCCCTGATTGTAACCACGCCCCAGGAGATCTCATTAGCCGATGTCAGGAAAGCCATTAACTTCTGTCGTCAGGTGCACATGGAGATTCTGGGCATAGTAGAGAATATGAGTGGCCTAAGGTGCCCTTATTGCGGAAAAATCATAGATCTGTTTAAAACTCAAGGCGGGATGGTGACTGCAAAAAAAGAGAACTTGAGACTCCTGGCAACCCTGCCGTTTGAGCCCGAACTGGTAAGGGAAGGTGATGCGGGGGATATAAGCCTTCTTGATAATGATGAACTCTTAATCACCCGGGAATTCAACAAAATGGTGGATGAGATTGTGAAAATAGGTTAGGCGGATCATGATCTTCCTGCCAAAACAGTACCTCGCGAATACCTTGATAAGCGGGGATAACGTTTGTGACCACTAACAAAGTTTGAGCCAGAAGATTGAATGCAATTTCAAGGAGCTATATATGATTATCAGTATTGCAAGCGGAAAAGGGGGTACAGGAAAAACAACCGTAGCCACGAACCTGGCAGTTTCTATTGAAACAGACGTTCAAATTATAGACTGTGATGTGGAAGAACCGAATGCTCACCTCTTTATCCATCCTGACATTGAAAAGGTTAAAACCATCACCACACCTGTACCCGAGGTGGACATGGAAAAATGCAACCTCTGTGGAAAGTGCGGGGAAATATGCCAGTTCAAGGCCATTTTGGTTCTGGGTGAAATGGTTTTAACATTTCATGAACTATGTCACAGTTGTGGCGGCTGCATACTGGTATGCCCTGAAAAGGCCATTACGGAAACAGGCCGCGAATTGGGCGTGATCGAGGTAGGACACAGAAATGGACTTGATTTTGTCCATGGGAGATTGAGGGTTGGCGAGGCCATGTCCCCCCCTTTGATCAGAAAATTACGAGAATACACCCTACCTGGTACATTAACCATTATCGACGCTCCCCCAGGAACATCATGTCCTGTCATCGCCTCTATGAAGGGGGCTGATTTTGTTTTGCTGGTAACAGAGCCCACACCATTCGGCCTGCACGATTTGAGGTTGGCCGTTGAGGCCGTTAAGATCCTCGGGATACTGTGCGGTCTGGTCATCAACTGCTCGGATATAGGTAATGATCGGGTGAAGGACTATGCCGAAAAGGAAGATGTGCCTGTTTTGATGGAAATTCCCTTTGATCGGCGGATTGCCGAAGCCTACTCAAGGGGTGAGATGCTCGTGGACGTGATACCTGAGTGGAAACAAGAATTCAAAGGCTTATACCATCGTATTGAGGAAATCGTAGGATAAAAAGGAGCAATTTATATGAAGGAGTTAGTCATCATAAGCGGCAAGGGTGGGACCGGAAAGACCAGTTTGGTCGCTGCGTTTGCCTCACTTGCTGAGAACAAAGTCCTTTGTGATGCGGACGTGGACGCGGCTAATCTTCACCTCATTATGGCTCCTGATATCAAGGAGCGCCACGATTTTCAATCAGGACACACGGCAATTATTAATCAGGATGTGTGCACTCAGTGCGGCCTGTGTCGGGATTTGTGCCGGTGGGATGCCATTAGCGAGGATTTTGTTGTGGATCCCATTGAATGTGAGGGTTGCGGCGTTTGTTATTATTTCTGCCCCGAAGAGGCAATAGACTTTCCGGTAAATACCTGTGGTGAGTGGTATATTTCAGACACGCGCTTCGGTCCAATGGCCCATGCCAGATTGGGTATTGCCGAGGATAATTCCGGTAAGCTAGTGACCCTTATCCGGCAGGAAGGCAAAAAGCTTGCAGAAGAAAAGAATCTGGATTTACTGCTCACGGATGGACCTCCGGGTGTTGGATGTCCTGTAATTGCCTCCCTTGGTGGGGCCGCGGCCGTGCTCATTGTGGCCGAACCCACCGTCTCTGGCAGGCACGATATGGAACGTGTCGCCGAGTTAGCTGCCTTCTTTAAGATCCCGGCTATGGTCTGTGTCAACAAGTTTGATCTCAACCCTGATATGGGACAGGCCATTGAGTCTTTTGCGAGAGAAAGAGACATCGTCGTGATGGGAAGGATCCCTTTTGATTCCGCCTTTACCAAAGCGATGGTTCAGGGCAAGACCATTGTGGAGTTTGATGGTCATTGTGAAGGATGCAAGGCGGTCAGAGAGATATGGGATAAACTGGCACAGCGCCTTGAGAATTAAAAAACTCCAGGGCATTCGTCTGAGTTAATTCCAGGGATCTGAGACCATTTTGCTCTGATTTTGGTACTACTTAAAAATGATTTGTTACCTTGGTCGAGTCAGACATTATGTCCAAAAAGCGGATTCAGGATTCCCATTTGGATGCCAAGAAGATAATTATCACGGCTTACAGGAGTGAAGAGGTCATTTCCGAGACGATCAATATTGGAGTTAAGGAAATCATTGAGAAGTCGCTATCCCGGTTGATCGAAGCTCGTTAAAAAAATTATAAGTCCCATGTTATCAAATCAATATAAAATATAGCCAAAATCAGGGAGTAAGCCCTATGTGTTGTTAAGGCTCATACATGGTTTAGGAAAAAAACCAGACGTATGGGCTTTATTTGTTTTAGCAACTGGAGAACATTCTGATGGTCGATAAACCTACATATGAAGAATTAGAGCAAAGAGTAAAAAAGTTAGAGAAAGCTGAATCTGAGCGATCAAGAGCGGAGAAGGTGCTACAGGAGAGTGAAGAGAAATACCGCCAACTGTTCAACACAATATCTGATTCCGTTTTGGTTTTCGATGCAGAGACTAGAGAATTTATTGATGCCAATAATGCTGCAACAACATTATATGGATATAGTAAAGAAGAAATTTTTAATCTAAAACATTCAGACATCACGTGTGAGCCGAAAAAATCGGATGAATCCATCAAGCAGACTATTTCTGGAGAGATCCAAAGAATTCCACTTCGATATCATAAGAAGAAAGATGGGACGAAGTTTCCTGTCGAGATATCTTCTTGCGCGTTTAATTTGGGTAATCGCCAGATGGTTTGCGGAGTAATCAGAGATATTAATGATCGCATGGAGATTGAGAAGAAGCTGCAGGTGAGGACACATGAACTTGAAGAACGGGTTAGGGAACTGAACTGCTTCTATGGTATTTCAAATCTTGTTGAGCAGCAGGATATATCGTTGGAGGAGATACTTCAGGGGACAGCTGATCTTATTCCTCCCTCGTGGCAATATCCGGAAATCACTTGTGCACGAATCATTATACAAGACCGAGAATGGAAAACAAAAAATTTCCAAGAGACAATTTGGAAACAGGCCAGCGACATTAAAGTTCATGGTGAACTGAGCGGCAATTTGGAGGTTTATTACCTGGAAGAAAAACCCGAAATTGATGAGGGGCCTTTCCTTAAAGAAGAAAGGAAGTTGATCATTGCTATTGCAGGGCGGGTGGGAAGAATTGTCGAACGGAAGCTAGCGGAGGAGGCACTGATAGCAAGCGAAGAAAAGTATCGTAACATTTTTGAAAATATCCAAGATGTTTATTATGAAGTAACCCTTGATGGAATAATATTAGAAATAAGTCCCTCGATAAAAGATGTTTCGCTCTACAAAAGAGAAGAGATCATAGGAAAATCATTTTCGGATGTATATGTTGACCCGATAAAAAGAAAGGAATTTGTAAAAGAGCTTCTTAAAAATGGAAAAGTCGTGGATTATGAAATTCTTCTAAAAGACAAAGATGCCACTAAAGAATATTGTTCGATAACCGCAAAACTGGTACGCGATAAATATGGTAATCCTATAAAAATCATCGGGTCAATGCACAATATCAGCGAACGAATACGAGCCGAAGAACAGATTCACGTCCTCACACAGGAACTGATAAAGGTTCAGGAAAGTGAGCGTCAGATGATTTCTAGTTACCTACATGACAACATGGCGCAAAACCTTTCCGCCTTGATAATCGACTGTGAAACACTTCTTGACAATCAGCCTTCTATACGCCCTGAGGTCAGGCAAAAAGTTTCCGAAATGTCAAAAATGCTTCGGGAATGCATTAAAGAGGTCCGAAATCTCTCATATGATTTGAGGCCCCCGGCTCTCGATGAATTGGGGCTTGTTCAGGCCCTTTTTCAGTATTGTGATGATTTTTATGAGGACTGTGGAATAAACGTTGACTTCCATTCTGCCGGCATGAAAGATTTAAAATTGGATTTTGACACCGAAATCAACCTGTATCGCCTGATTCAAGAAGGTCTTGTTAACATCAAAAAGCACGCTGATGCCAGCAATGTAACCGTCAAGCTGGTCGCAGCTTTCCCTAACATTATCCTTCGTATAGAAGATAATGGCAGAGGTTTTGATGTGCAGAAACGATTGGCAACTATAACAAAAGAGAAGCGAATGGGAATTCGGAGCATGGAGCAAAGGGTCAAATTGCTTCAAGGTGAAATGGAAATCCTATCAAAGCCGATGCAGGGCACAAAGATCTCTATTAAGTTTCCTTATAAGGACAAAAAGAGTGGTTCATAAAAAAACCATATTGATTATAGACGATCATCCCCTTTTCAGGGAAGGCCTCAAAGCTATTATAGGACGTGACAATAGATTTGAGGTGGTTGGCGAGGCGGGAAACGGGCGTGAAGGACTCCGGCTGGCGAAGAAACTCAAGCCTGATCTTGTACTGGTGGATATGTCCTTGCCGGATCAAAGCGGCATTCAACTAACTCGCGAACTTAAGAATGCATCGTTGAAAACACGTATCATGATTATCACTATGCACTCCAAAGTGGATTATATTGTGAAGGCATTTCAGGCCGGTGCCACAGCATACGTGGTCAAGGAATCGGCCCCTGAAAGACTCATACAAGGCATGGATACTGTCTTGGAGGGAGAATATTTCATGGACAGTTCTGTCTCCCACAAGGTGGTTGAAAAGCTTATGCAATTCCCGAAAAAAGAGGCGAAAATAACGAATGCGAGCTATGACACTCTGACCTCCCGAGAGCAAGAGATCATGGTGTTTCTGGCCGAAGGGCTTTCCTCCAAAGAGATCGCAGAAAAGCTTTTCATCAGCCCCAAAACTGTTGATAACCATCGAACAAATATTTTGCGCAAGCTGAACCTCCATAGTACCATAGAGCTGATTCGATATGCCGCAAGGTTAGGAATTATTGACGTTGATCTGTGGAAAGAATAAGCCGATTTTAAAAACCTATTTCATCAGTTTTTCTCCCGATTGTTTGGGATAAATTCCCGCTCTTAGGAATTCACACCATCAAAATGAATCCCCCGCTCTATGGACAAATTGAATAGAAAGCGTGATAAAGGATAAAGTTCTAAAAATACCGGGTTGGACAATCGCTAAGAAAAACCTCTATTCGATTTCCGAGAAACCAACATTATTAGATTCAAATCATGCAAGATCAAGAGACAGGGTATTGAACATGATTCCCTCGATATCATAGCCCTGATTAGAAGCATTCAGCGTGTTGAAGGAAGCTTTGATTGTTTCCGTAGCGCAAAGGAATATTGTGACCAGTCAGACTGTTGTTGGCGACCATACTGCCTGTAAAGAATCCGGCTTTTTAATGAAATGGAGACTTGATTTGAAGAAAATCGTGATCCTAACCGATCATCCTGAAAAACACGACATGTTGATTGTATGTCTGCGTAGATTATTCCCCGAGTGTGAGATACTGGTTAAGATAAAAAGAATGGAATTTCTGAAGATGTCCAGACAGATTCAGGGACTTGCCACTGAGGATACCGGAGAGGAGAACGAAGAAATCCATAGAGGTAATCAGATTATTGATGGAGGTTTCAGATGACAAAAGTAAAATCAAAACAGAAAAGTAAACGTCGGAGGGTAACATTTTCATTTGAATCAAACGATGCCAAAGAGGTTATCTTGATGGGAGATTTTAACAATTGGAATCCCAAAAAACATCCGATGCAAAGTGATGAAAATGGGATGTGGAACCAGAGTGTGTTGATTCCTCCTGGAAGATACGAGTACAAGTTTTTGGTTGACGGACAGTGGAAAGAAGACCCCCAAAATGAACGGATTTGTCCAAACAGCTTCGGAACTTACAATAGTGTTTTTAACTTGACCGAACCTTAACCCGGTTAAGCAGGATCAAATTTTTCCGAACGATGATGAATATGACTATGATTTCTAAAGCCGCTTTACACCGCGACTAAGTTTTATTACTTCATACTTAATAGCGCGGCCTTTAGGAGAAAAACAATGGCATCAAATTTTCAAATGGTACTTTTTAAAACCAGAGACAGTCTTCATATGAAATTGGAGGGTGATTTTGATGGAAATTCTGCATATGAATTGATCAATGCTTTAAGAGACCATGGAGCCGAATTTTTTCAAATCTTTATTGATACCGATGATCTTAAAACCGTCCATGCATTTGGTAGGGAAGTGTTCCAAAAGAACTTTGGTGCTTTAAAGCAACTCAGCAACCTTATTTTTATCGGACAAAATGATCGCCATTTAGCACATAATTAGAAGCAAGTGTGCTGATTATCGTACAGGGCGGTCGCCCTGATCAGAACTATTGGTTCACATAATAACAATAGGAGGTATGGAAATGAAGGATCTGAAAGCATCGGATGTAATGGTACGGCCTGTGATCGCGGCAAAAAAAAATGCCCAAGTAAGAGACGTGGCTCTCCAGTTTCTGAATGGGCTATATAGCGGCATGCCCGTAACCGACCAAGACGGTAGCGTAATCGGCGTCATTACGGAACTTGATATTTTAGGGGCCGTACTGGCAGGTAAGGAACTGGTAAAAATCACTGCTGGCGAAATCATGACCAAAAAACCGGCAACGGCGGATGTTGATACGCCCTTGACCGATATTGTGAAAATCATGGAAGAGAAAAACATCATCCGCCTGCCCATTACTGCGGATGGAAAGTTGGTGGGAATCGTTGCCAGGTGTGACATCCTCGCAACCTTGATAGAGCCTGAATTTGCTACCTATATGTAATAAAGGAAAGCAGATTCAGTGACTTTCTGCCCTATACAATTGACCTTATTGCTTCATTGACAAAAGGCAATAAAAAAAAGAAATAATAGGTAAAAAAAGCGTGGTATTTTTGATTGGTTTGCTTTTCTTTCTAAGGAAAAATTTGACGGATTTTTGGAACTGTAAATGCTTTCAGAATCAGATTGATGCTCAAAAAGATACCCATCAGTAATTGGCAGAGGACCCCGGGCGTAAGCCCATGGGAAGCTACTTGACTTGTATGAAGAAAAGGGGCTTGTAATTTTCCAGTGTAAATAAATCTAAATTGAGCAAAGGAGTAAAAATGGCTATTTACGCATCTTTTTTAAAAATGACTGCAGAGGGTAACAAAGAAATTGAAAAATCCCGGCAACGTTTCGAGCAAGGGAAAAGAGGGGTGGAGAAACTCGGCGGCAAGATATTAGATGCATTTTATATTGTTAGCAATGGAGAATACTTAATCATCAGTGAATTTCCGGATCACGATGCACGTGTCAAATCCATGGTGCACACTCTTCAAGAAGGTAATGTAAGCTATGAAGTCTTTCGGGTGTTGCCTATTGAAGAATATTTTAAATTGGTCGAGAAAGCCTAATTCTAAATCTACTCCGACCATGGCCGAAAAGCAGGCAACGAGGATGAAAAGCGATTTGGAAAGACACTAAATGGTAAATCGCCGGATCGATATCAAGGATCCGTTGTATCGGCACCTTTCAACTGTTGTCTTACCTCGGGCCGGTCTCGAGGTTACCTTCACGTCCTCGATGTTCTTTGGCTTTCCGTCAGACATCAGAATCTTTGTCCCGGCCAAAAAGCATGGCGGTGGCGCCGGTCCTCACCATGTAAGAGCTATGGCTGAAGCGCTGGGTCGCAAAGTTCCCGCAAGTAAATACTCTCCGGATATAAGCCTGCATCCTGTTTTCGGCGATCAAGATGCTAAAAAACAACACTACGTTGAATGTCTACTCGGTCCCAATGTGCCTGTTGGGCTGAATTCGACTTAACCCGGATTTTTCCCGGGTCGGGCCAAATAAAAGATAACCGGTAAACACTTTCCATTGTCGGCCTCCCGAAGCTGTCATTATTCAATCAAGTTAATTTATTAAAAAGTGTGGATAATCGATTCAATTCCACACGTTTCTTTTTTATGTACACCATAACATATTGGGTTTTGAGATCAAGCTGCAAATATGAGATACCTGCAATAAAATCAAGATATCAATGACTTAAATTTTCTGAGATACCATAATACCATATCACAATTCAGGTCTGAGTTGTATTTTGGAACATAAACTCTGTCTTTGACAAACTCGATTTTTATAAGGTAGTCTCAATATAGTGCGCCACGAGCGCACTTTAATATAAAGTGTGCGCAACTGCACAAAAGATGAGGGAAGGCCCCTCGGAGCCGGC
>ENA-OVNL01000010-OVNL01000010.1-sediment-metagenome-genome-assembly--contig:-NODE-10-length-18361-cov-2.409046_pt1 | contig 18361 bp, 12 predicted proteins | sample MGYA00250099_ERZ650198 | MGnify/ENA primary metagenome ERZ650198 (study PRJEB26732, sample SAMN07278974) | sediment metagenome | biome: marsh; feature: saltmarsh; material: sediment | place: USA...
TGTGCTGTCACACCCGCTGGATGAGATTCGAAGTCACGCCGGTGTATAAAGTGCCATTACGTTTGCTTGCGAGTATGTAAACATAGAACTGTTTAGCCATAGTCGGTTCTGTCCCAACATAGCCAGGATTTGTTACTCAGTTTGTCCTTCCGCGTTTGGAATACCGTCATTCCGGAATCCGCCGACGGCGGATGTCCGGAATCTAGTTAAAACAATGGATTACTGGATACCGGATCTCATTCGCACAGGCGGACTTGTCCCGTATGGCGATATCTCCACGACCGCTACCGACAGGAGAGCGTCCCTTTAATCAATGATTTCATTAGGATAAATCAGAGGATGGGTGGGTGCCCCTCTGTGGTATAATTGGAATCCGTTTGTAAATGCTGCAGCGAGCGCATTCCCCGGAGCGACTCGATTTGAGCGACACGACTTGAGCTCGTCGACAAGTCTCGTCGACAGGTCTTGCTGCAGGGAGCTTCAATTCGCACGAATGCGAATCCATGCTTGTTGTTCCGTCGTACGATCTTCTGGGAGTTTGAAAGGAAGTGCGCCAGTAACGTGTATGCTCTTTCATTGCTGATTTATAACTATGTATCCAAAAATACGGAAAGCGTACGAAAATTGCAAACCAAAAATGAGGGGGATTCGTTTCTCCTCAGCGTGGGCAAGCAACGTTAGGGTAATCTTGCTACTGGTGATGCAGGGTGAGAGAAAAAATAAAATCAGAAAGATTTGGTACAAATTTTGCTCATGTAAGATGAATCGAGAGTCTGCCCAACCGGTTAGGGCGGAAACCAGGGGAAACAGGAAGGGAAATCCCATTATTCCGGTGAGGTTGAGCCATTTCCCTATAAAAAAAGTTAAAGGTCGGGCAAAGCCACTCGTGAGCATATTGAAGGAAAGGGAATAAAAATGAAAAGAGAGAAACGAACGACAAGATGGTTAATGTCATCTTTGACTGTTGTCACAGTCGCTTTCATAACCGTGTTACTTGTTGGAGCTGTCAGTTGGGGTGCGAGGTATCCAACCTCATCTGTACCACCAATGCAAATCGTCCCTGTGGACATTATGCCTGGATCTTGTCCCAACCCCCTGGCAGTAACAAAGCGTGGTGTGGTGGCTGTGGCCATACTTGGCACCGACCGTATCGATGTAACTCAAATTGATCGAGACTCCATCAGGCTTCTTGAAGTGGTGCAGCCGGTGCGAAGCAATGTAATCGATGTGGCAACGCCTTATGGTCTTTTTGCATGGGATGCAAGTGGAACTGAGGTGGCAGCAGATTCCTGTACCGATGAGGGCCCGGATGGCAAGCCGGATCTTGTCCTGACCTTCGAGAAAAAGGACATATTGAAGGCGCTGGGCACAGTAAAAGCTGGCAGTGTTCTTGTTGTGAGACTGACCGCTCGGCACAAATCAGGCCCCAGCCTTGTGGGGCAGGACGTGGTGGTAGTGAGCCAAAAGTAAGATTGTCATTTCCACGTTTCTCATTGTCTCCAAGTGGCCGGAGTCATGGAAGCTTCGGCCACTTTACGTTTGTTTTCCTGCCTTTTTCTCAGCTATATAATTGCAGTCCATCCGGATACTCTATTTCCCCTCCTGTCAGGCGGTGGGCAATGCTCACCCCACGTTATGGTTTACTGCTTCCGCAGGAATGACAAATTGTTACCCGTTTACGTCATTCCCGCGCAGGCGGGAATCCAGACAAAGTCAATCTGCAATCTCAACTCTCAAATCTCCCCCTCGCTCTTTATACTCTCGGTGGTTTGACTCTCTTTCACAACTCGGTTGAAATCTCTTCTCAATTGTGCCAAAGTCAACTCGCAGCAGGCCATTCATGAAACATCCGTGCTAAAAGAGGTAGTATTGTGCTCGCCGAGCTGCAAATCAGTCATTTCGCCATTATCGACACGCTCTCTGTCTCTTTCAAACCGGGACTTACCGTAGTCACCGGAGAGACAGGGGCGGGCAAATCCATTCTGGTTAACGCCATCAATCTATTGCTGGGCAGTCGTGGTTCCGGAGATCTCATTCGTACTGGTAGCCAGGAAGCTGCAGTGACCGTTCTCTTTCACCTGGCCGATGATGTAAATCCAGTCGAACTTAATGCTGGTTTGGGGGATGTGGACAGTCCAGAGGTTGTGGTCAAGAGAATTCTCTCCACATCCGGGCGCAACCGGGTGTATGTCAACGGTCAGCTTTCCACCTTAGGGTTATTGAGCCAGCTGTGTCGGGGGCTGGTGTCCATTTCCGGCCAGCGTGAGCATCAACTGTTTCTGGAACCTGAAGCCCACCTGGAGATCGTTGATGGCTTTGGCGGCCTCGAGGCAGAGCGACAGGCGTATGGGCAAGCCTTTGGCGAGCTCAAGAGGCTGAAGAGCGAACTGAGGCGACTACAGCGTCAGGCCCAGGAGCGCCAAGAAAAGGAAGAACTGCACCGTTTTCAGTTGGAAGAGATCCACAATGCCCGGATTCAGATGGACGAGGAGATCCAGCTCGAAGTGGAACGCGAGAGGTTGCGGCACGTGGAGCGGTTTCGGCAAGGTGCTTCCGAGGCCCACCAGATTCTATACTTGGATAGTGGTGCGGTTCTGGAAGAGGTGAGCCAGTGTCAAAAAATCCTTGCCGATCTGGGTAACCTTGATCCTGCTTTCAAGTCTCTGGCCCAAACGTTGGAGGGAGTCAAACACCAGGTGGAGGATGTCTCCTTGACCCTCAGAGACTATATTCAGAACATCCAAGCGGATCCCGCCAGAATGGAGTGGGTGGAGGAACGGTTGCACACTCTCAAAAGGCTTATGCGCAAGTATGGTGGCAGCACGCGAGAGGTACTCGCCCACGCAGACGGATTGCAGCAGGAGCTGGAAGCGTCAGAAAGTGACGAAGTGGAGATCGCCAAAACAGAAGAGGAGCTGGAGAAGATTCGCCGGCAGGCCCTATCGGAGGCCCTGGAACTTTCCAAACGTCGCCGGCAAGCCGCTCGCCGACTTGGTAAAGCTGTGGAAAAAAGCTTGGTCACCCTCGATATGGCCAAGTGCCGGTTCGAGGTGCACTTTGACCAGGACGATGGCTCGGATTCAGAGTGTGTCCGGGTGGATGAATACCTTTTGAATGAAAGAGGGGTGGACAGGGTCGCCTTTTTCTTTTCGGCCAACCCCGGCGAAGAACTCAGGCCCATGGCCAGTATCGCCTCGGGAGGAGAACTTTCCCGGATTGTCCTGGCCCTAAAGGAATTGTTGGCCCAGGAGACAGTGCATGAGACCCTGATTTTTGATGAGGTTGATGCGGGAATCGGCGGTAGAACCGCAGACAGGGTGGGCCAGCGTTTGAGGCATCTTGCCAGGCGACATCAGGTAGTTTGCATTACCCATCTGCCTCAGATTGCCTGCTATGGCGATTATCATTATGTGGTACGTAAGAGCTCTCGTGAGGGCCGAACCACCACTACCATGGAGGAGTTGAGCGGGAAAGAACGTCTCGAAGAAATCGCCCGCATGCTGGGAGGGGCAAAGATTTCGACAAAAACTCGAGCTCACGCCAGGGAGATGCTTGAGCAAGCACAGAAATCAGCTGGCAGCAGGCAGCAGACAGCGGACAGCTGATAACATTGAGTTAAAAAGAGATATCTAAAGGGGGCATCAGATGATTAGAACATTTAAAGACCTGATCGTTTATCAAAAGGCCTTTGAACAGGCAATGGAGATTTTTGAGATTACCAAGGGCTTTCCGAAGATTGAACAGTATTCGTTGACGGATCAAATCAGACGATCTTCGAGGTCGGTATGCGTCAATATCGGGGAAGCTTGGCGCAAGACCATATACCCTGCCCATTTTGTGAGTAAATTGACTGATGCTGACGCCGAGGCCACGGAAACCATGATCTGGCTCGACTTCTCATTGCATTGTAGATACTTAGGGCAGGACACACATAGAGTAGCTACCGACAGATATGAGGAAATCGGTAGGATGTTGGGCTCGATGATCAGCTCACCGGAGAAATTCTGTTATGAAGGTCTAGTCAAGAAGTGAGGCTAGGGTTTTTCCCTGCTGCCTGCTGTCCGCTGCCCGCTGCCCGCTTACACCACTTGCTTTCGATAGGAAACTGCGCCCTACTAATAGGAATACCTCACCGAAAAACCATCAAACTCCCCAGTATGCTCTTCCCATTCCACGCTTACCTCTGTTACCCGGGAATGGGGCGATCCCTGGTGGCACCAGCGGATCATATCCTCGACTTTTTCTTTCTCGCCTTCCAGAACAGCTTCAACTCTACCATCACGGGTGTTCATCACCCAGCCTGAAATTCCTCTTTCTTGAGCGGCTCTTTCGGTGTAAGCACGGAAGAAGACACCCTGTACACGGCCGGATATGAGTATGTGCGCTCTTACCTTGTCCATTCAAGGCCACCTCTCGAATAACAAATATAGAATATCGAACCGCAGAACAAGGAATCGCAGAACTGTGTTGTAATCACTTCTATATTCATCATTCCTTGTTCGACATTCTGCGGTTCGAAAGTGCCATTGCTTCGTCAACCCGACTCTTCCCCAATCAACTCGAGAAACTCTTCCTCGCTGAGGAGTTGGATTCCAAGGCTGCGAGCTTTTTCCAGCTTTGATCCTGCTCCAGGTCCGTGTACCACAAAGTCGGTCTTTGAGGAAACACTGGAACTTGTCTTTCCGCCCAAGGTTTCGATCTGTATCTGGGCCTCTTTTCGAGAGAATTTTTCCATGGTACCTGTGAAGACAAAGGTCTTTCCAGCAAGTTCAGTTTTGGCAGGCTGTGCTGCTTCCATGGCCTCAGGGCTCACTTCCTCGAGCAAGAGGTCCAGCTCTGCACCCACTGAGGGGTTAGAGAAGAAATCAACTATGGACCTGGCAACAATGGGGCCCACCCCTTCTACCTCCAGAAGCTGATCTGTGGTTGCGCTTCGAATAGCCGCAAAAGTGCCAAAATGACGGGCTATGTCTGCGGCCGTTTTCTCACCCACATTGGGGATTCCGAGGCCGTAGAGGAAGCGGGGCAACTGGGGTTTCCTGCTGTCTTCTATTGCTGTGATTAAGTTGTTGGCCGAAAGCTCGCCAAAGCCTTCCAGTGGAGCAATTCCATCTTTGGAAAGCTTGTAGACAGAAGCGAGATCCTTTATCAGACCCCTTTCCAGAAAGGTGCTTATGGTCTTTTCACCGAGACCCTCAATGTCCAGAGCACCCCTGGACGCATAGTGACTGATACTGCGGTGAATCTGTGCCGAGCAACCAAGACGGTTGGGGCATTTGTGATAAGCTCCCTCCTCAACCACTTTACTACGGCATACTGGACAACTGTCAGGAGCCAGAAACGGTTCTCTGCGGGGCTCCCCGGGCGTGATTACTTCCATGACCTGAGGAATGACATCCCCAGCCCGCTGGATGCGGACAGTATCTCCAGCCCGCACATCCAACCGCTTCACCTCTCCAAAGTTGTGCAGAGATGCCCGAGATACGGTAACTCCACCCACGTCCACCGGCAGTAGCAGCGCCACGGGTGTCAGCTTGCCGGTGCGCCCCACCTGGACAATGAGCTTTTCCACCCGGGTTACCTCCTGGCGAGGTTCAAACTTGTAGGCTACAGCCCAACGGGGCGTTCTGGTGCGAGAGCCCATGGTCGCCCGTAACTGGAAGCTGTTAACCTTTACCACTATGCCGTCTAGCTCATAGTCAAGTTGGTCGCGATTGCTAGTGAAACGTCGATGGATGGCCTCGATATCTTCCTGGGTGTTACCCGTTTCCATAGCCTCCGGTGGTACAGACAACCCCCAACGTTTGAGATCCTGCAAACAGTCACTTTCAGCCTGATAACCCAACTCGTCTGCATTGGTGAGTTCAAAAGGGAATAATTCCAGGGGTCTACTGGCGGTAATAACAGGATCCAGTTGGCGCAGAGAACCTGAGGTGGCATTGCGGGGGTTGGCGAAGGGTTTATTGTTCTCACCAATGAGTTGTTCATTGAGTTCGCGAAAACCCTTCACCGGCATAAATACTTCTCCTCGCACAACCACAAGAGCGGGCGCAGCTGCGGAGAGACCTTTGGGAATAGTGGCAATAGCACGGATGTTGAGGGTAATATCTTCCCCGGTGAATCCGTCACCACGGGTGGCGGCGCGGCTTAACCTCCGGTTCTCGTAGACCAACTCAACAGAAACCCCGTCGACCTTGGGTTGGATCAGGTAGTCTACGGCCGTTTCTCCTGATGCCTCGAGAACTCTGCGGTGAAAATCCTCTAGAATTTGGGCTTGATGGGAAGATTCCAGGCTCAGCATGGGCCGATGGTGGGATACTGGCCTGAAGGCCTCTAGGGGTTCGGCACCAACTTGTTGGGTGGGTGATTCAGGGGTGAGTAGCTGCGGATACTCTTTTTCCAGCCGCTGCAGCTCTTGAAAAAGCTCATCATAGGTTGCATCAGAAATCTCAGGGTCATTGAGACGATAATAGCGGTAATTATGGTAATCGATTTGCTCCCGCAGGTCTGCCGCTCGCTGACGAACCTGCTCCGGAATTTCTGTCGTCGTTTCTGTCACAATCCCATCCTGTAGTTTACGTAATGTCGGGGCAATCAAAGCTACTATTTGTCAGTGGTCCGTGGTCAGTTGTTCGTAGCTCAAATCGTTCAAACCGTTGAAATCGTAGAAATCGATCAAACTCGAATATCGCGGCTAAAAGCCGCTCCCACAGAAGGAATTCTGTGCGCTGTTCTCTGCTCTCTCCCCTCCCCCTTTGTTTTTTTCCTCGTCTTGCCCGTCTCTCCTGCCCTGAGCTTGTACAAGGGTTGCCACTTGCCTCTTTTTATTGAAATTCGCAATCCGCAATTGTCCTTCGGACTCCCACCCTTCGGGCGGGTTCCCAGTTTCGAAATTTCCTCCCTATGCCCTGCGCCCTATGCTCTATGCTTATTTGCAAAACTACATTTTTGTGTTATCTGGTATTATCCACTACACAAGTGTCAGAAAGGAACTGAACCTTGAAGAAGATCGAGGAGATTACTTATTTATATGAAATTGCCAAGAGCCTGAGCGAAACCATAGACCTGAAAAAGTCTTTGTACTCAGTTTTGGAAATCATATCCAAATCGCTGGGCATGAGACGAGGAACCATCACAATCTTAAATCCTCTGCGAGATGAAATACAGATTCAGGTTGCACATGGACTCTCCCGAAGCGCCATGCAGCGAGGGAAGTATAAGCCTGGAGAGGGAATTACGGGAAGGGTTATTCAGCAGGGCACACCCTTTATCGTACCGAAAATAAGCGAAGAACCCTTATTCCTCAACCGAACTGCCTCTCGACGCCAGACCCAGGAAGAGGTCTCCTTTATCTGCGTGCCCATCAAGAAGGGACAGCAGGTGGTTGGTGCCCTCAGTGTGGATCTCCCCTACGACGCTTCCTTCGATCTCAATAAAGGGAAACGGCGTTTAACGGTCATTGCCACCATGCTGGCCCAGTGGGTAATCAATCTGGAGACTCTACAGCTGGAAAAGGAGGCCTTGCACGAAGAAAACTTGAGACTTCAGCAACAGCTTGCCAGTAAACACAGCATCACCAATATTGTCGGCAACAGTAACAAGATGCGAGAGGTCTTCCAGATGATCTCACAGGTTTGCCGCAGCAACGCTACTGTTTTGATCCGGGGTGAAAGTGGTACCGGCAAGGAACTGGTAGCCAATGCCATCCACTATAGCAGCCCCAGAGCCAAGCACGCTTTTGTCAAAGTCAACTGCGCCGCCCTTCCCGCCACCTTAATTGAGAGTGAGCTCTTTGGTCATGAAAAGGGGGCCTTTACCGGCGCGATTAAACAGAAAAGGGGAAAATTTGAGCTGGCAAACAAGGGAACCATCTTTCTGGACGAGATCGGCTCCATTGGTCTGGACGTGCAGGCCAACCTGCTCAGGGTCCTACAGGAAAAGGAGTTCGAGCGAGTTGGTGGTACCCAGACTATCAAATCGGATGTGAGGATAATAGCAGCCACCAGCAAGAACTTGGAACAGGCGGTGGAGGATGAAGCTTTTCGTGGCGACCTTTATTACCGATTAAATGTCTTTCCCATTTACTTGCCGCCCATGCGAGAGAGAAAGACCGACATTTTGCTATTGGCCGACCATTTTTTGGAAAATTACGCCAAAGAAAACAGCAAGGACATCAGGCGATTCTCCACTCCGGCCATCGACATGCTCATGCAGTACCATTGGCCGGGCAATGTGCGCGAACTGGAGAATTGTATAGAACGTGCCATTCTCTTGTGCGAGGGCGGAGTGATCAGGAGTTATCACCTCCCTCCGACCTTGCAGACCGGCGAGCAATCGGATACGGTGCCAATTCGTTCTCTGGACGAAGCAGTGACAAGTCTGGAAAAAGAAATGATCATCGATGCCTTGAAAAACACCAGAGGCAATATGGCCATGGCAGCAGAACTGCTCCAGACAACGGTGCGAAAGTTCGTCTATAAAGTCAAAAAACACGGGGTGGACTATCGGCAGTACCGATAGTCCGTGAACGCCATCGTTGTCTTCCATTGGCCCTGCTAGGGATATAGCTGTGGTGTTCTATGGGATTGCATTAAATCCCAAATCCCAAGCACCAAATTACAAATAAATCCCAAATTCCAATGACCAAAAAAAGACTTGAAATTATCTTTTTAAAAAATGATGTAGATTTTTTGAATTTGGAATTTTGTTCATTGTGATTTGTTTGTTATTTGTGATTTGTAATTTGGAATTTCGATTAACATTCCGCAATCCGCAATTCCCTGCTCCCAATCTCTTCCACTTTCACAACCAACTAAAATCACTTCAATAATTACATTTCCTACAATTTTGTCGTCTTCAAACCATCAGCAAAAGACCATTGAAGAGGCTATCTCATTAAAATACCTACTATTTTTGCTTTTATGATGTGATTGGCACAGCCGTTGCTCTTGTCTCCCCCGGAAATCTACCAGCTTTAGTGTAGCCAAAACTTGGTAAGGAGGATGCAAATGATTAATGGGGGAGACACAGCTTTTATTCTCATCAGTTCGGCTCTGGTCATGTTCATGACGCCTGGGTTAGCTCTCTTTTATGGCGGGATGGTAAGATCCAAAAATGTCCTTGCCACCATCATGCAAAGCTTTATAATCATCGGCCTGGTTACAGTTATCTGGGTCTTGTGGGGCTACTCTTTAGCTTTCGGTCCTGATGTGGGAGGTATAGTGGGTAGCTTGTCCTGGTTCGGTCTACGAGGGGTCGGCCTTTCTCCCAGCCCGGATTATGCCACTACCATTCCCCATCAGGCATTCATGATTTTCCAATGCATGTTTGCTGTTATCACTCCGGCTTTGATCACTGGCGCTTTCGCCGAACGGATGAAATTTAGCTCACTGATGGTCTTCATTGTCCTGTGGTCTACCCTGGTTTACGCTCCACTGGCACACTGGGTTTGGGGTTCAGGAGGCTGGTTAGGGAAGTTGGGAGCTCTCGACTTTGCCGGCGGAACCGTGGTTCATATCAGTTCAGGGGTTTCTGCCCTCGCCGCCGTTCTCATTATTGCCAAGAGGAAAGGTTATGGCAGAGAACAATTTATTCCCCACAACCTTCCCATGACCATAACCGGTACAGCCATTCTTTGGTTCGGCTGGTTTGGCTTCAACGCCGGCAGTGCTCTCGCCAGTGATGGCCTGGCAGCAGGTGCCTTCGTGACTACGCATGTGGCCGCAGCCACAGCTTCCCTAACCTGGCTGTTTGCAGAATGGATCCTGCATGACAAACCCACCACTTTGGGCGCAGCCAGTGGTGCGGTTGCTGGGCTTGTCGCCATTACCCCAGCGGCTGGCTTTGTCAGTCCGATCTCAGCCCTGATAATTGGCGGTCTGGCAGGGATAATTTGTTATATGGGTGTATTGGCGAAGTCTAAACTTGGCTATGACGATTCCTTAGATGTGGTGGGGATCCACGGAGTGGGTGGCACCTGGGGAGCCCTGGCAACCGGCTTGTTCGCCAGCACTGCTGTGAACCCAGGCGGGGCCGACGGTCTTTTTTACGGCAACCCCGGACAGCTCTGGATTCAGTTTCTATCAGTTGTCGCCACCATTGTCTTTGCTTTCGTGATGACGTTTATCATTCTGAAGCTCCTCGACGCCATTATGGGCCTGAAGGTCTCCGACGAAGAGGAGGTAAGAGGGTTGGACATCACCCAGCATAGCGAGGCGGGCTACAGTCTCTAACCGACACTGTCTGAGAATCGAGTTGTAAATAATCGGGGCTGCGAGTTGCGTTTGTTTCCTGAGCCCAATACAATCTACTGAGATAAACAAATCACCCTAGGTCGGAGGAGAGAAATGAAGAAGATTGAAGCAATCATAAAACCTTTCAAGTTAGATGAGGTCAAAGAGGGTCTCATGGAGATAGATGTCAAGGGCATGACCGTTACCGAGGTCAAAGGATTTGGCCGCCAGAAGGGCCATACAGAAATCTATCGTGGGGCGGAATACAGGGTGGATTTTGTCCCCAAGATCAAGATAGAAGTTATTGTCCCGGCAGAACTTGTCTCCCAAGCTGTGAAGATTATTGAAGAAAGAGCAAAGACCGGCCAGATTGGTGATGGCAAAATCTTCGTCAGTTCTCTGGAGGAAGCAATCCGGATCAGAACAGGAGAAAGTGGCAAAGAGGCTATTTAGCCTAGGCCCGGATATTCCATGAATCGATTGCTGCGACCACGGATATGGCCGTCCTTCCTGGCGTCCTCGGGTGTCGGCCCCTGCGACGTACCGTTCAGGTACGCCTCAGGACCGACACCCTGCGGTTGCCCGGTGGCACGCCCATCCTCTTCGCGCTCGCTACGCTCCGCTCAGTCCCGCAAGCGGGTTCCCAGTTTCGCGGTCTCGCGACAGCTTTTCATGAAATATCCGGGCCTGTCATTTCTCATTGTCCACTTCGCCTTGCGGAGCATTGTCTTCTTTTGACTGGCCTTTCAGGCTTGCACCCATGGCTTAGCCCGCTGCAGGGCTAAGCTCATTTTCCCTTCAGTTGCGATTGAAATGAGCCACGTTGTCAACATGAGCACCATGGAATCTCCAGTCCACCAGCTCCAGGAAAGGAAGCAGGAGTTACTCACTCGTTTTGTCGACGGCGATGCACCAGATTTTTTAGCTAGCCACGCCGACCTTCTAGACGATTACTTTCGTGAAAGCTTCGCCCGAAGCTTGGCTGGTCCCCGCATGGGCATGGAAAAAAATCCATACGCTATCCTCGCTCTCGGGGGCTACGGCAGAAAAGAGCAGTGTCTGCACTCAGATATAGATGTGCTCCTGCTTTTTAGCAAAAAGATACCCGACGAGGCCCCCGCCCTCGTTCAAGAGATCTTTTATCCCCTTTGGGACGCCGGCCTCGAAGTGAGCTATGCCACCCGTTCTCTTAAAGAATGCTTGAGCCTGGCGGCCCATGACTTCGAGGTCCTGACCTCGTTGGTGGATGCCAGGTTTCTTTGTGGCATCTCTACTCTCTATTCAGGGCTGAGGGAAGGAATGCGTGCTAAGATCTTGCGCAAGAAAACCAAGGAATTTATCCACTGGATGAGGGAGAGAAACGAGGGTCGTCATAGTCGATATGGTGATTCAACCAGTCTTCTGGAGCCCAATGTCAAGGAGGGGCGAGGAGGTTTGCGAGACTACCACGCCATGCTTTGGTTGGGCTGGGCCAAATACCAGATCAAAGAACCACGAGATTTAGAGTACCATGGCCAACTTTCTCACAATGAATATGTAACCTTGTCAGAAGCGCTCTCATTTATTTGGTCGGTAAGGAACTGGCTGCACCACTTCAGCGGCCGCAAGTGCGACCAACTCTATTTCGAATATCAATTACAGGTGGCCGAGGTCTTGCGCTTTCAAGATCAGAACGGCCAGCAAGGTGTTGAACTGTTCCTTGGGCAGTTGCACGGCCACATGGAGTTCCTAAAACAGCAGCACCTGATGTTGTTGAATAAGGTTGTTCCCAGGAAGTACCGATACCCTCTGCCAAAAGTTAGGGGACGGTTGAGCGTTAGTGGGATCACTGCCAGTCAGGATTCCCTGAATTTTGAGTCTTCGGAGGTGATCCTTGAGAATCCCTATCTGTTGCTAAAAATATTCGAGCAGAGTGCCAGCCTCGGACTTCCACTCAGTATTGAAGCGAGGCGATTGACCCAGGAGTTTCTTCACCTGGTAGATGGAGAGTTCAGGCGCTCACCCAGAGTAATTCAATCCTTGCAACGCATTGTGCTATCTCCATCCCAACCAATAAACGTTTTAGATGAGATGTTGAACACGGGAATGCTCGTAGCGCTCATTCCAGAAATGAAGGAAGTGGTCGATCTCATTCAGTACGACGAGTACCATATCTATCCGGTTGACAAGCATCTCTTACAGGCAGTCCAGATATTGAAAGATTTCGCCAAACCGGAACTCCCCTCCCAGGATTCATTCTCCGGCCAACTCTTCAAAGAACTAAGATGTCCTGAGCTTCTCTTATGGGCGGTACTGCTGCACGATGTAGGTAAGGGTCGGGAGGGAAAAGATCATTCTGAACATGGTGCCGAAGTTGTCCGCAGGGTGTTTAAACGGATGAATTTCGCCGCTGAAGATATCGAAACCATTTCTTTTCTGGTTCGGGAACACCTGTTGTTGACCAAGACTGCTACCCAAAGGGATCTTAATGATGAAAAGGTAGTGGTTCAGTGTGCGAGAAAATTCAGCAGTACCGAGGAATTGAAAATGCTCTACCTCCTCACCGTGGCCGACTCCAAGGCCACTGGACCCAAGGCCTGGAATGATTGGATCGCTGCTCTCTTGAAGGAACTCTTCTTCAAAGTCTATCACATCCTGGAAAAAGGGGAACTGGCCACTCCTGCGGCTGTGGACATTGTTGAGAAGAAAAAAAATGAGATTTTTCTTGAATCACTCTCCATGCCTCAGGAAGATCTGGAACTGCTTTTCGATCAGCTGTCGCCCCGCTATCTCCTCTATACCCCTGCCAAAGATATCCTCCGTCACATCGAGCTCTACCAAAGCCTCGGAAAGGCACCATTCGTTTTAGAAGCCCAGAGCCTGCCCGGTACCAACTACCGGACTGTGACCGTTTGTGCCAAGGATCAGCCAGGGCTTTTTTCCAAAATATCCGGGGTTCTTACGCTCAACAATCTGGACATCCTGGACGCTCAGATTTACACCTGGCGCAATCGCATTGCTCTCGACATCTTTATGGTAAAGGCGCCACCAGACACCCTTTTTGAAGACGAGGCCTGGGCCAGGGTGAGAAAAGACTTGTACGCAGCCCTCAGCGGGAAGCTGATTCTCGATACAGTCCTGGATGAAAAACTGAGGGCTTACCAGGCGGACATCAAAAGCACCGCCTCGCGACCAGACAAAATTGTGGTGGACAACAAAGGGTCAGATTTTTTCACCATCATTGAGGTCTATACCTACGACTTCCCGGGGCTTCTTTACCGGATCACTGACGCTCTGTTCAGATGTGACCTGAATGTCTGGATCGCCAAGATCGCTACCAAGGTAGACCAGGTGCTCGATGTCTTTTACGTCCGTGATTTGGACGGTCAAAAGGTCACCGATCCCGAGTTGGTAGCAACCATTAAAGAGACTGTAGGCCAGGTGTTAAGCAGCAATCGCACCTGAGACTGGATAGTCCCACATCTAGAAATCCATCCCCCTCATGCCTACCCTGATCTTGCCATCGCCTGAGAGAGCTCCATTTAGAGACAGTCAGACAGCCTCTTTGAGGCTACCCACCTCCCTCAGTGCTAGAGCCAAACCTAAGACAGACCAGTATAGGATATTGCGGATTTGGAATGGCAGAAGGTCATGCGACGTCGACCCGGCCCTAAGGACCAGGTTTTCGATTTTGCATAAAATACAATATTGTAGTTTATGGTTATCGATACAACAATATTGTATTTTATGAGCACATATAGATCTCGGGCTCTTCCTGGTCATACTCTCATTTTTTACTGTTATATTAATTAGTTAAAAGTATTTTTTCGCCATCCTCCCTTTTGGCACACCTTTTGACATATCAAGCGCAAACACTTTAAAGGAGGTCTGGAATGAAAAAGATCGAAACAATTATTAAGCCGTTCAAACTGGAGGAGGTCAAGGATGGTCTTTCCGAGCTTGGCATTAGCGGCATGACCGTGAGTGAGGTCAAAGGCTTTGGGCGCCAGAAAGGCCATTCTGAAATTTACCGTGGTGCGGAATACACCGTTGACTTTGTTCCAAAGGTCAAAGTCGAAATCGTGGTTGAAGACGAAATGGCTTCCAAGGCGATTGAGGTCATTTTGAATCATGCCAAGACCGGTCAGATTGGAGACGGTAAGATCTTTATCCGCTCCATCGACAATGCCTACCGCATTAGGACCGGAGAGGAAGGAAGAAAAGCCATCTAATATCTTGCCTTGCCTTCTGAACTTCTTATCAATTCTTAATCGTTAGAGAGTAAAATATAGGAGGAGAGAAAATGAAAAAGATATCACGGAGAATTCTATTGCTGACTGGAGTCTTAATTATGTTTCCCTTGCTGGCCTGGGCTGCGGATGAAGCTCCTACCATTGCCAGCAATGCCGATGCCATCAAGGCGGTGCAGACTCATGCTGATTATGTTTGGACCCTGGTGGCCGCAGCCCTGGTCTTTTTCATGCAGGCTGGATTTGCCATGGTGGAGGCCGGCTTTACTCGCGCCAAGAATGCGGTCAACATCATGATGAAGAACCTGATGGATTTCTCCATGGGGTCCATCTTTTATTGGGCCATCGGCTTCGGCCTGATGTTCGGTGCCACCACCACCGGCTGGTTTGGAACCACAGGTTTTTTCCTGAGTGACTTCACTCCTGGAGGTGATCCCTGGGTTCTCGCCTTCTGGATGTTCCAGGTGGTATTCGCTGCCACCGCTGCCACCATTGTCTCCGGCGCCATGGCCGAGCGCACTAAATTCGTCGCTTATTTGCTTTACAGCGCCGTGCTCTCCGCCCTGATTTATCCAATATTCGGCAGCTGGGCCTGGGGAGGCCTCTTTCATGGAAGCGGCTGGCTGGAAGGGTTGGGCTTTATCGACTTCGCCGGCTCAACCGTAGTTCACTCCATCGGCGGTTGGGTCGCCTTGGCCGGAGCCATAGTCTTAGGTCCTCGCCTCGGTAAATACAGCAAAGACGGCAAGGCAAAAGCTATCCCAGGACACAACTTACCCCTGGCCGCCTTGGGGGTCTTTATACTCTGGCTTGGTTGGTTCGGTTTTAATCCAGGCTCAACCACAGCCGCCTCCACGGATATCGCCTTGATCTTTGTCAACACCAACATAGCGGCGGCGGCGGGCTCCGTCCTTGCCATGATCACTTCCTGGATAAAATTCAAGAAACCCGAGATCAGCATGAGTCTCAATGGCGCTTTGGCCGGTTTGGTAGCCATAACTGCCCCCTGTGCCACGGTAACCCCCCTGAGTGCGGTGATCATCGGCTCTATTGCCGGCGTCCTGGTGGTGCTTGCAGTACTGTTTATCGATCGGATCAAGGTGGACGACCCGGTGGGAGCTGTTTCAGTACATGGCGTCTGCGGTGCCTGGGGCACCCTGGCAGCCGGGATCTTTAACATCGGTGGAACCTCGGCCAAAATCATCGGCGTCCAGCTTATAGGCATCGGGGCTGCTTTTGTGTGGGCCTTCGGCACTGGATTTGTCTTGTTCAAATTGATTGATATGGTTGTAGGACTCAGAGTGAGTGCTGAGGAAGAGCTAGAGGGTCTGGATTATGGTGAACACGGGGCCCGGGCCTATCCCGACTTCCAGATTGTCTCTGCCACCTCAACGGTAATTGGCTCAGGCTCGGGCTTAGGTGGAGAAGCTTGGAGTTCGGCGACTGCACCGGTAACCAATTAGTCCACCCCTGAAATCTTGTCCCTGGCAAGATGGTGAACCGACAGAACAAGATTATGGGTTAGAATCAAGTAAGGGCGGGGCGACCCGCCCTTATTTCTTCTTTTCCTTTACGAGAGGCGGACATATCTGAGGAGTAAAATCTGGGCTCAAAGGGATTTGGGTGTCAGGTGTCAGGCATTACCCTCTATTCTTCTTTTTCCTGACACCTGAACACTGAACACTGAAACCTCTCGAATCCGTCGAAGGCGGACTGCAGGGAGCTTCAATAGATTATTTTTTGCTCACCTGTCGGATTGGAGATTAAAAATACAATTTTGTATTTTGATCGACTTATAAAGTTACAAAATTGTATTTTTTTAATCATCTCACAATCCGATCATCAGCCATAACTATTTGATAACTATTGGTTTTAAGAAAAATTACCCGTTGGCATAGCTCTTGCGGATAGAGGATCGTTAATTGTGTAGGCTTCTCAAATTCTCCGCAGCGGATGTATATGACCAGAAAGGTTCAACCCCAGCAAAAATTGGAGTGATCTGGAAACCAAGGAGCTAACAAACTCTGAAAAGGAGGAGACAAACTGATGAGTACACCAACGACACCCAAGGACGTCCTGGAGTTGATGGACAAGGAAAAGATCGAAGTAGTGGATCTGCGCTTTATGGATTTTCCCGGCCTCTGGCAGCACTTTTCCGTACCACCACGGGAAATAGACGAAGACATGTTTGAAGGAGGTCTTGGCTTCGATGGTTCGAGCATCAGAGGATGGCAGGCCATCAACGAGTCAGACATGCTGGTCAAGCCCGTGCCTGAAACCGCATTCATAGATCCCTTCTTCGCGGCCAAGACCCTGGTAATGATCTGTAATATTTGCGACCCGGTTACCGGAGAGGATTACACCCGTGATCCTCGCAATATCGCACGCAAGGCCGCAAATTATCTGAAGGCGAGTGGTGTAGCCGACATAGCCTACTTTGGCCCTGAAGCTGAGTTTTTCATCTTCGAAGACATTCGCTTTGACCAAAACGAACACGAAGGCTACTACCACATAGATTCAGTGGAAGGACGCTGGAACTCGGGGCGAGAGGAAAACCCAAATCTCGGTTACAAGCCCCGTTACAAGGAAGGCTACTTTCCGGTTCCCCCCACGGACAGTCTGCAAGACATTCGCAGCGAGATGATGTTGACTCTAGAGAAGATCGGCATCGCGGTAGAGGCACAGCACCACGAAGTGGCCACAGCGGGCCAGGCCGAAATCGATATGCGTTTCGCCCCTCTGGTCGAGATGGCTGACAACATGCTAAAGTACAAATATGTCATCAAAAATACCGCTACAAAATACAACAAAACCGTCACCTTCATGCCCAAACCACTGTTCAACGACAACGGCACCGGCATGCACGTGCACTTGTCCCTTTGGAAGGGCGATCAGAATCTTTTCGCCGGCGACGGCTACGCCGGTCTGTCGGAAACGGCACTGTATGCTATAGGTGGTCTCTTGAAGCACACCCCGTCACTGTTGGCCTTTACCAGCCCCACAACCAATAGTTACAAACGCTTGGTGCCTGGTTTCGAGGCCCCGGTGAATCTGGCCTACTCCAGCCGTAACCGCAGCGCCGCAGTGCGTATCCCCATGTACTCACCTTCGGTGAAGGCCAAACGTCTCGAATTTCGCTGTCCGGATCCGAGCTGCAATCCGTACCTGGCGCTGAGCGCCATGCTCATGGCGGGCATCGACGGGGTTCAGAACAAGATCGATCCCGGCGCGCCGCTGGACAAGGACATCTACGACCTGCCGCCGGAGGAGCTGGCCAAGGTCCCGACTACGCCGGGCTCCCTGGCCGACTCGCTCAGCGCGCTGGCCAAGGACCACGAGTTCCTGCTCCGCGGCGATGTGTTCACGCAGGATGTGGTCGACACGTGGGTCAGCTACAAGCGCGAGAACGAGGCCTACCCGGTGATGAACCGGCCGAATCCCTACGAGTTCCACCTCTACTACGACTACGACGACGGGGCGGCGATCCGGGTCGCCAGCTCGATCGACGGCATCAACTTCGGTGATGCCACCACCGCGCTCACCGGCGGCGCCGGCCCCACTAGCCTAGAAACAGCAGCGTGCTGCCGCCCACCGCCACCACCGCGCATCCCGCTAACGCGATCGCCGGTCCCCGCGAGCCGGTCAGCAGGAAGGCCCACAGCAGCAGCGAGCCTTCGTGGGCGCCCCACACGGCGGAAATCTTGTAGACGTCGGGCAGCTTGGTGTTGCCGTGCTGGGCCACGTAGATGACCGAGAAGTCGTTGGCCAGAAAGGCGTTGACCAGACAGGCGAACGAAATGGCGGTGAAGGTAAACATGCCCCAGGCAGCCGGCTTCGCCATGGCGACCCAGCGTGGCGTGTTGGTCAGGGTGCCAGCCATCGGGAAGATGGCCAGTATCA
>ENA-OVNL01000011-OVNL01000011.1-sediment-metagenome-genome-assembly--contig:-NODE-11-length-17039-cov-2.726447_pt1 | contig 17039 bp, 12 predicted proteins | sample MGYA00250099_ERZ650198 | MGnify/ENA primary metagenome ERZ650198 (study PRJEB26732, sample SAMN07278974) | sediment metagenome | biome: marsh; feature: saltmarsh; material: sediment | place: USA...
TGTAATCCACAGCTTTTTGCTCTTCGAGTTTTTCTCTGTCCAGGACCTGTGAAACCAACTCCCTGATCTCTCCGGGGGAGAAAGGTTTCTGGATAAAGTCCACCGCACCCAGTTTCATCGCCTCCACAGCGGATTCAACTGTTCCGTATGCTGTGATGATGATCACGCGAATATCAGGGCGAATTTTACGGAGTTGACGAAGCACCTCCATACCGTCCATGCCCGGCATCTTGAGGTCTAAAAGGATCAAACCAAATTCCTTCATCTTCAGTTTGTCGAGGGCTTCCTCCCCATTGACAGCGGTATCTGTTTCCAGACCGAGAGACTCCAGGGTCTGAGACAAAGTCAGTCGGATGTTTTTTTCGTCGTCGACAACGAGAACGGGTTTTTCCTTCATGGTCCAACCTTTCTTTTGAGATTACTCTGAAACCGGGAGGGTGAAGGTAAAAGTGCTTCCTTCTCCCGGCGTTGAATCAACCCAGATGGTCCCCCCGTGGGCGCGGACGATTTCCTTGCAAATGGCCAAGCCGAGACCGGTCCCTTGCGCGGCTTTGTCGCTTTTGACCTGAACAAATTTCTCGAAAATTTTCGTCTGATACTCGTAGGGAATACCCGCCCCATCGTCACTGACGGAAACATGGACCTGTGCACCAAAATGCTCCGCGTAAAGCCGAATCTTTCCACCGCTACTGGTGTAGCGCAGGGCGTTGGAGATCAGGTTTGTCAGCACCCAAGTTGTCTTGTTCGCATCCGCCTTCACCTTCGGCAGCCCAGAGGGGGCGGTAAAGGTCAGTTGCACATCCTTGTCATTGGCCTGGGCTATGAGGGAGGACACGGCCTTTTCAAAAAGTAACTGGACCGGCACCCTGTCGAAATCCATTTCTATCTTGCCGGCCTCAATCCTCGAAAGATCCAGCAGATTGTTCACCAGAGCCTTCAAGCGTTGCAAATCCTCATGGGCTGCCAGGAGAAGCTGTTGTTCCTTGTCGGTCAGTTTTTCCAGAACACCTTCTCGGAGGAGGTCAATGCTCATCCCTAAACTTGTCAGTGGCGTCCTCAATTCATGCGATGCCGTCATGACAAATTCGCTCTTCAAACGATCAAGTTCTTTGAGACTGGTGATGTCACGGAAAAGCAGGACCACTCCAATCATAGAGCCGGTTTCTGTTTTCACCGGTGTTATTGAAAACAAGTAATGGCTCTCTCCACCATCCTGTCTCACTGTGAGAACGTTTTGACCCTGTTCAATTTTGGGGGAAGAGCCGCTTTGCGCAGATTCCTTGATATAGTTGAACAATTCTTCGTTTTTGATTACCTCCAGAAAGTGTCTGTCCAGGGTGTTTCCAGTCTCGCAGGCAAAGAGCTTGGCGGCTGTTCGATTGATTCCGGTTATCTTGAACTCAGCGTCCACAACCACGATACCGTCTTCTATGCTTTGGATGATCGCATCACCTCGCCGTTTCTCCGCCATCATCCGTCCCACGTTGAGATCATGGTAGGTCCTCAGTTTTTCAACCATGGTATTAAAGGCAACCGACAAACGTCCCAGCTCATCAGCGGAAGCGGCCGAGACCTGCACACTGTAGTTTCCTTCAGCGATATCTTGGGTGGCTTCCATGATTTGCCTGAGGGGTCTGACGAGAAAATTTGAAAGCAGCAAGCTGAAACCAAGACCTAGCAATATTGCGCCGCTGCCGATTGTAACCATTGACCAGATCGCCTTTCTGGCAACACGCCGAGCGTGGTCGCTGGCTTTCACCATGGTCTCCTCATTGAGATCGCGAAGATGAATGCAGGCGTCACGCACTGCTGTGAATGATGGAAGTACCTTTTCGTGATAATAAACGGCTGCCTTCTTCGGTTCGGTTCGGAGGAGCAGCTTGAGGCTGGAAAAATTTACCAGATAGGAAGAGTAGCCTGTATCTATTGAGTTGATAATCTCATCTTCACCCTCAATGGTAATGTTATCTTTTGCGCGGCCAAGCCACTGTAAGAATAGACTCTCGCTCGTTCGGAACTGCTTCAAACCATCATCTTCGTAACCCGAAATGATAAGGAGTGTTCCACTGTCCTGTCGCTCTATGGCATCAATCATATTTTCGGCGGCGAGGATACTCCTGTAATTCTCTGATAGAATTGCATCACTAGCATGCCCCAGGCGGAGCAGATTTACAAAGGCCCAAAGGAAAACCACCATCGCTACTGCGAGGGTAATTCCATAGCCAATAAGGATCTTTTTGCGAAGGGTCCAGAGCATAGGAAAAAATAACTGAGTTGTTCGCTATTAGTTGCTAGGTCAGTTGCTAAAGTTCAATCCACGAAGAGTTCTCAACAATATTCAAAATTCGCACGCTTGCTCTTAGGGTCAACTTAGTCCTACATTCATATTTTGTCAATAATGTTGAAACATTGTAGGGGGTTTCAATTTGGATTTAGGCAGGCAAGAGTTCCTATGCCTTTATTGCTGGAGGCATGTTCGACGCCTAAAGGAGTAAATGAGTTTCGATCGAGGCGTACGGCTGTGTGGCAATATCTTCCTTTGAAAAAGATAAATAAACCTCGTAAAGATCATTCGGTGATTCCAGCCCTGGTTGGTCTTCCGAGGAGGGAGAATCGGTTCATCCGAAACTATCACGTTAAGATATTTAATTTTAACTGAACCAGGAATATATCCGGCACTGGATATTGAAAGTTTTCAAGGAAGGAGGGGAGATTACATGACGCCGTACTTTTTCAATTTCTTATGAAGCGTGCGCCGAGTGATGCCGAGCCGTCTGGCGGTTTCGCTCTTGTTGCCCCCTGCCGACTCGAGGGTCTGCAAGATGGTTACCTTCTCCACTTCCTCCAGAGGCAGATCAGCCAATAACTCTTCTCTCGTCGACTCCTGCTCCGAAGCGGGAACATCGCTGACCGAGAGGGGAAAGTCCATTTCAGAAACATAGTCGCCCCGGCACAAAATTACACCGCGCTCAACAGCATTCATCAGTTCACGCACGTTTCCCGGCCAGTGGTATCGTACCAATCGATCCATGGCCTGAGGGGTGAAGCCCTTGATCTGTTTGCGGTTTTTTTCAGCAAAAGCATCGAGAAAATGCTGGGCCAAAAGAGGGATATCCTCACGTCTTTCCCTCAGGGCAGGCACAGCCAGACTAACCACGTTCAAGCGGTAGTAAAGATCTTCGCGAAAACGACCACGCTCAATCTCTGCTTTTAAGTCTCTATTGGTGGCTGCTATTACCCGGACATCAATTCTCAAGACTTCCTCGCCACCAACCCTTTGGATCTCCTGCTCCTGGAGCACCCGCAGCAGCTTGGCTTGCATGGCCACGGACATCTCGCTGATTTCGTCCAAAAAGATGCTGCCACGGTTCGCCAGCCGGAATCTGCCTTCCTTGCGGCGGTCTGCACCGGTAAATGCCCCTTTTTCGTGGCCGAAAAGCTCTGACTCCAACAGGGTCTCAGCAATGGCAGCACAGTTCAGTTGGATGAATGGCTTCTCTCGGCGTGGGCTGTTCAAATGAATTGCGCTGGCAATGAGCTCCTTTCCTGTCCCAGACTCTCCGGTGATGAGCACGGTGGCTTCGGTGGGGGCCACGAGGGACACGGTCTCCAGTAATTCCACCATAACCCGGCTGCGACCAATTATATCGCCGGTGTTAAAGCCGACCCCAAGACTCTCTTTGAGGGCACGGTTTTCCTCTTTCAGTCGAGTATGATCCATGGCTCTGCCAATGGCCAACTCGAGTTCATCGAAGTCCAGTGGTTTGCTGAGATAGTCGTACGCTCCTTTTTTCAAGGCCTCCACAGCCGTCTCCACTGAAGAGTAGGCCGTCATAATGATGATGGGAATTGCCGGATTAAAGCTCTTTATCTCAGACAGGGCCTCCAGCCCGGAGACTTCAACCATACGAACGTCCATCAGAATTAAATCGTATGATTTTTTTTGTACTTGTTCGATGGCCCGGGCACCATCGTCCACTTCCTGCACCGCATATCCCCACCCACCCAGCAGGGTGCGCAGCATGGTGCGATGAGCCCGATCGTCATCAACCACCAGAATGCTGCCCGGCGAACTAGGCTTGACCATGATCTTGTTCCTCCTCCGCATCCGGCAGGATCAGCGTTATTGTGGTACCGAGGCCGGGTTTACTTTTCACCTTTACCGTTCCATGGTGGGCGTCAATAATCTTGTGCACAATGGCAAGACCGAGGCCGGTACCGTCTGGCTTGGTGGTAAAATAGGGATCAAAAATATGCTCCTGATCCTCTCGATCTATGCCACCCCCATTGTCCGCAACGATGATGGTTGTTAGTTTTCTGGTCTCATCCCTGGAAACCGTAACCTCCAAAATGCCGTGTGCATCCATGGCTTGCATAGAATTGAGGTAGAGGTTCAGCAAGACCTGACTCATTCTATCCGCATCAATGAGGACATCCGGGAGGTTGGCAGGAATATCTGATTTTATTTGGACCCCCTTTGCCCGGGCGTCACCATCGATGAGCTTAAGAGAGTGATGGACCAAATCAGCTACCCGAACCGGATTTATTCTGAGCGTGCTGGGGCGGGCGAACTCCAGTAGCTGGCCGATGACGCGGTCCAGCCGTTCCACCTCCTGGATCATGGTGGTAGCCGTATCCCGATCCTGCGGATTATCCTTGAGTTTGTCCCTGAAATAGGTGGCAAAGCCCTTCACTGAGCTCAAAGGGTTTCTAATTTCGTGGGCCACGCCTGCTGCCAAACTTCCAAGTGAGGCCAATCGTTTCGTTCTCTCCACCTCCTGTTGCAGTCGTCGAACTTCCATCAGATCGCGAAAAATAAAAACATAACCCGAGAAAGTGTTGTCTTCGCCGTGAAGACCGGCAGCGCTAACCCTCAGTGGCAGTCCGCTGCCTCGGATTGTTCGGCAATCGAGTTCCTCTTCGACAATCGTTCCCTTTGTTGTCATGCGCTCAGTTAGTTGCCAGAGCTCTGGAGGCAAAACCCCTGCCGCCTGTCCCCCTAAAACCTTGTGGCTTGAATCTCCGAGAATTGCCTCTGCCGTTTGGTTGAAAGCGGCTACCTTGCCATTTTCGTCTGTAGCCACAAGCCCCATGGGAAGATTCTCCACCACCTGGTCTGAAAAAGCCTGTACTTTGGCTAAGGCACGGGTTGCCAGTTTGTAGCCCTGGGCCAGAAAAAGGGAGACCATTACCGCAAAACCAAGCAGCAAAACCCCAATAGACATGGCCACCGTATGACGCCTGGCCTCAACTCTGGCCGTTTCCATGGCACTCATATCCAAACCAACGAATATGTATAGAGCCGGACCGTTTTGGCCATCCCGATCGCTCTCCAACGACCTGTCAGGTGAATCTCTGCCGAACCCAGGCCCCCCCATCATCATGCCGTGATGATGCATGCGGCCCTGCCATGGCATGCCCTTTACAGGTTTAAACCGCTTGTAAACCTCAAAAGCAAAATTTCCTCTGTCGATCTGGACCTCATGCCACTGCACCGTATCGACTTCCTGTGGAGCAAGCACAGCATCTCTATATTGTTTGCCAATTTGTTCAGGGTCGCTGTGGGCAACTACATATCCGTTTTCATCAGTTACTACCAGGTACAGAATATCGGGCTGTTTGGCAGTTTCTACCAGCAACCGCTGCAACTGGGTGCCGCCCCAACCCATGCCCATCATTCCGGTTCTGGCCCCAGCCTCAAAGGAGCGAATGAGTGCCGCACCTTTCTCAACCAGAAGTCGAGTCATGTTCTCCCTGTCCTCTTTGATACTGCTGCCAGCCAGAAAGAAGATGATGGGCGCCAATACGGCCAAGCTGCCGAGAACAGCCCAGGGAGACAAGGAGAGCCAGAGATATTTTTTGCGTTCGTTTGTCATTCAGTTTGTCCTAAAGATCAATGAAAGCAGTTGCATCTATCGGGCAGCAATAGGTGTTCAGCATTGCGCTCAGTCTCCAAGACAAAATTCTACTACCCCTCCCCTGGTGGGAGGGGACTAAATGGGTCCCGGCAGAGAACTGGCAAAAAAGCATATAGAGCAATATGCGGACCACATCTCTATTCTTATCCTCTTCCTTTTCTAATCCGCTTGACTGGGGCCTTTTGAATAATTACCTGGTCCTATGCCAAGGAAAGATAGATGGATACTTTATATCCACCTGAATACCTCTTAGCCGCCAATATGGATAGAAAGTATCCACTTTAATGCTGCAAGTCAAGGAGAGCAAACAAGGCGGCATGGATGCTCAGCATTAATTTACTGTAATATTAAATGGTTAAATTGATAAAGATATTGTGGCACGGACATTGCCATAAAGAAAATCAAAGATAATAAGAAAAACAATCGATTTAAGGAGGGAAACAAAAATGAGAAAAGTTTTAACGACTCTAGGAATTTTGGTTTTGGCGGGTTTTTTGGCAGCTCCGGTTTTTGCGCACCGTTGGGGACGCGGCGAAAATTATGGCGGCCCCGGCTCCTGCTGGAGTGAGAGTGGAGGTTATGCCAACCTGACCGAGAGCCAGCGGTCAGAGCTGGAAAAACTTGAGCAGAGCTTTTTCAACGACACGGCCAAACTCAGAGACGAGATTTGGAACAAGTCTGCTGAACTAGACACCCTGCTGGATTCATCCAATCCGGATCCCAAAAAGGCGAAGGCTCTACAAAGAGAGATCAGCGACCTGAATGCAAAAATGAGCGATAAGAGGGTTGAATTCGAGCTCCAGAGACGCAAGATTGCGCCGAATGCTCGCTCTGGTCGAGGATACGGCATGGGATACGGTCGAGGTTATGGTATGGGTTACGGCCGGCATATGGGAGGCCCTGGTGGTTCATATGGTCAGCATGGACCTTACGGCCACGGTGGCCCCCACGGTGGTGGGTACGGCTACGGCCCCTGTTGGAACTAAAAAACAATTCACCGCACAAATAGAAATACATTCAGACGACCCCTCTCCTCATCATCTGGGGGAGAGGGCTCGTCTTTATTCAACATCGAAAACCCGGTCCTCAGGGCCAGATCAGCGTTGAGTGGCTTTGCCGGTAGAAGAGGTTTCAGGTTTCAGTGTTCAGGTTTCAGTTTTTTTGTTTTTCTTCCCTGACACCTGACACCTGACACCCGACATTCGGATGGACACGAACGAGGGAGGTGTCTGTGGAAGATTTCTTAGGTTATCACTCGGAGTGGAATCTTGGCAGTCCTGGTGGTTGGGAATATCAACGAATCACCCAGGAGTTGGGTAAATTAGCTTGGCGTCTGCTGCAACCTCATTTAGGCTTGGATATTCGTCTTGATTTCGACCATGAATTTTTGAATCCGGTACCTGCTTTTGCAGCTGCCTTGATTCGAGCCCATAAGAAACGGAATGGAAACCAAGCAGCTCACATCGTTCTGGTGGCCGAGCCTGATACCCTGGATACAGTTGTTGAAAACCGAAATTTTGTCCAGTATCTAGGTGGTATCGATGAGGTAACGGCGGCACTGGCCGCCCCGCAGGAGCTTGATTATCATCAAGGATCTCTGTACCACCGGGGTGTTCAGGTAACCTTGATGTTTATGGATTTCAACAATGACGTGCTTTTAAAGATGGAAAAAGACGGACCACTCACGGCCCTACGTCAAGCCATCAAAGATGATCTGGTTGTGAACCCCCGCGGGATGGAGCCTGCGGGAGCCAAAGGTATATTTGAAGCAGTTACCGATTCCCTACGTGAGCAGTTGCATGAGACCACGGTTCAAAGAACCCCTTGGACGAGGCAATTGTATGAGAGATCTACCACCGGGCCCGAGGGTGAGGTCATAAACGATTTGGTGACCTGGACCAGGGAGAATTGGGATCGGCTGGTGCTCAAGCCCGTGCAAGGCTATTCGGGGGAAGGGATCTTTATCGGCTTCAAGAGTGAAGACCCGGATGCAGATCTCCAGGAGGCTCTCACGGCCGGCAATTATATTGTGCAGGAACTGGTGCCACTTCCTCTGTGGGCGGAAGACTCCCCCTGGCTTTTCAGCGAAGAGCAAAGGGTTGGATTGCAGAGATGGCAGACGGATTTTCGCTGCCTTGTCACAGATGCGGGGCTGATCGGTTTTCTTGGCCGTTTCGGCGGTATTCCTACGAATGTTGGGGCTGGAGGGGGCACCCAGGCGCTTGCTCTGCTGTCAGGCGCCACACCCGGCGGCGAAGTGGCTGCGCAAATCAATGCAGCCATTTGTCGAGTGCAGTACAGCTTACTTGAAGAAATTCGCCAGGAAGTGAATGAGCAGGCCGTGGCCATGGGGCACACCTATCTGTTGGGCCCGATAATGACCGCTTGGCGACCGCGGCTCATAAATGAGGCTCAGATGAAACAACTGCAAGTCTACTGCGAGAACCTGTGGGCTGACGCTGTGCAGCTGACTGAGTGGTGGCGGGCGGGAAGGTTGGACGATTTTGTCCATATCGCCGCTGAAGAGGAAGCCATTGCCAGGACCGCCCCCTGGACCGGACAACCAGCCTTGATGGCAAGTGATGGGCTTTTCTCCTTCGGCAGTCATCCAGAAGAGTAATGGCCAGGTTGCCAGGCCCACCTGACCGTTGCTGGATGCTAGTCACTCGATTCTGGATTCTAGATACTGGATACTAGATGAGTCCATCTTAATATTATGCATATCCACCATCCAGCATCTAGTGACTAGTATCCAGTATCTAGTATTTAGTAGCGGGGGGAAGTGTCGGAATAGATATGGATGAATATGATCCTACTTGGTGGCAACATATCTTTGACGAGACGTATCTTGTAACTGACGCTCGCAGTGTGTGCTGCCCGGAAGTAACAGCTACCGAGGTCGACATGGTTGAGGCCACTCTCAGCCTCAGGACTGACGATCTCATTCTCGACCTTTGTGGCGGTAAAGGGCGACATGCCATCGAGTTGACCAGGCGCGGCTACAGAAATGTGATGGTGGTTGACTACTCGCAGGTATTGTTAGAAGTGGGTTCTCACGCTGCCACGAAAATCGACTCCTCGATACATTTCTGTCGCGGTGATGCCTGTAAGGTAGGGTTGGCGGACGAAAGCTTTGACGTGGTATTGGTGATGGGAAATTCCTTTGGTTACTTCAAAGAAGACAGCCAGAACCAGGAGATACTTCGAGAGATCCGCCGCTTGTTGAAACCAGGCGGTAGGGTGCTCCTTGACTTAATCCACAGCGACTACGCGCGCCGGCAATTCAAGCCCAGCAGTTGGCACGAGGCCAATGAAGATGTGGTGGTATGTCGGGAACGTCAACTGCAAGACGAAGGGGTTTTGGTGAGGGAAATTGTTTTGAGTAAAGAACGTGGTCTTATCCGAGATGTTCGCTACTTTGCCCGGCTTTTCCAGCCCCAAGATATGGAAGCGCTCCTCACTGAAAGCGGCTTCCAGCAAATCGACTGTGGTGGTCTTCTGGTTTCTCACCCAAAGGCCGACGATTACGGTCTTCTCAACAAACGTATGCTGGTCACCGCCTTGAAACCTAGCCCGGATATTTCATGAATTGCTGTCGCGAGACCACGAAGATGGGCGTGCAACCTGGCAACCGCAGGGTGTCGGTTCCGAGGCGTACCTGTACGGTACGTCGCAGGGGCCGACATCCGAGGACGCCAGGAAGGACGTCCATATCCGTGGTCGCAGCAAGTCATTCATGAAATATCCGGGCTAGCCAGAAGAACAAAGGTAAAATCGTCGATTCGGTCTAACCGTTTGCCGCCTCATCTGTGGATTGGTCTTCCCCGTCTTCTTTTTTGGTAAGCCGTTTGAGGTAATTAGCTGCGCAACTCATCAATATTAACATGCCCAGGACCAGGGGCATGAACTCGCCCTGGTTGTAAGCACGGTAAATACCTATACAGGTCACCAAAATTCCCGCCAAAATACTGGCAATCAGTAAGGGCATGGTCATAGTGTGCTCTCCACCTTATTAGAGAATCTCGCTGCCAAATGGGCTGAGCTAACTCTTTTTGGAAGTCTGAACCATGAACTCAGGGAGCTTCAATTGTAATGTCATCGAACATGGGCTTACTGCAAGTCATGAAACATCCGGGCTATTCAGAGAAGAACTTATCCAGATTTGCCGGCGGTTCATGGTCACGGAACAAGATTTTGCCGGTTTCATCCAAAAGGATAATCACTGGGATGGCAGCAACGGAGAACTTTTTCACTGCCTCATCATTGTGGTCAATTAACATGGTGTAGGTGATCTTTTGACGGGAAATATATTTTTTTATATCTTTTGGCGAATCCAATCCTCCCACATTAATTCCCACCACCGTAACCATGTCCTTATATTTTTCGGCAAGTGCGGCAACCTTGGGTTGTGCTTTTCGACAGGGCTTACACCAGGTAGCCCAAAAATAAAGCAGGAGCAGTTGGTCCCCAGCCCCCTGATCGAGACTCACCTTTTTCCCATCCACATCCACCAACGTGAGATCCATGAAATTGCCGCCTCTCACATATGCGGCTGAAAGGAAAGAAAAAGTAATGGACATTGTCACGATCATGGTAAACAAAGATATTTTTTTTTGCACAGTCCCTCGCCTCGCCATACTTACTCCCTTTTCGTTGATGACCGTCAGATAGTAGCGGCAAGTCAAGAAAAAAGCAAATCATTGTGCACCGGAGACCAGGTGACTCCCGCCCGTGGCAGGGTTGTAGGTGAAGATTGCGAGCTTTTGTGGAGGTTTCAGGTGTTCCGCCGGAGGCGGATCAGGTGTCAGGAAATACAGCAATAGAAGCCGAAACCTGAACACTGAACACTGAAACCTTACTGTTCAAGGAGAATATTGGCGATGGAAAGAGCGAGGAAAAAACGTTAAGATAATAACTTAGTTATTTTTATAAAACGTTACGGGGATAGGAGATCTTGGCAATGGCGATAGAGGTGACGCCCTTACACTATGTGACGCTTGAATTTCGGCTATATGATGAAAAACAAGAGAACCAAGCAATGAAAGCCTCAGGGCAGCACCGCTTTCTTTATGGTGTGGAGTCTTGGATCGAAGGGGTGGATCAAAGACTGGAAAGCCTTAGAGAAGGAGAATGCCTGGAACTGGTGCTAGAGTCGGAGGCAGCAGCATTTGTGGCATCTCGGCTATTGCACCAAGATGAGTTGTCTAAGGTGGAGAAGAGCTTGGTCCTTGAGCTGAAGGTCGTCAAAATTGTGAAGGCTGAACCCAAAGAGGTAGTCCAGGCTTTGGCAGCAACAGTTCACTGCTGTGACCATTGTGGTAGCCATTAAATAACTGAGGTTTAAGTGTTCAGCGGTTGGCTTTCTTGCTTCCCTGACACCTGACACCCTCAGATTTGGTGCTTGAGATTTACGCCAGTGTGTACTATGGTAGCAGGCCGAAATCCTACCGCTCTTCCCTTGATTCATAGGTTCTCTTCAGAATCTATTACCCTGGACTGGAGCTAAATAAGAAAGTAATCATAGACTCATTTTCCAATGACAAAGAGAAGCACGAGGAGAGTTGGTTATGGCAACGGTGGGCCTGAGAGTTATCGGCGGTAATAGCAACCGAAATCTGGCAGAAAAGATCTGCGATCATCTTGGAATATCCCTCTGTCGTGCTAGGATAGACACATTCAACGATGGCGAGACTCTCGTGGAGGTTGGAGAAAATGTGCGGGGCACAGACGCATTCGTGATTCAATCCCTCGCCCATCCTGTAAATGATCATCTCATGGAACTGCTGGCAATAATTGATGCTCTTAAACGTGCATCAGCAAAGCGAATTACAGCGGTGATGCCATATTACGGTTATGCCCGCCAGGATCGGAAGAGCAAGCCTCGGGTACCCATCACCGCACGTTTGGTGGCCGACCTTCTTACCAAAGTGGGAACGAACCGGGTGCTCACCATGGATTTACATGCCGGCCAGATCCAAGGTTTTTTCAACATCCCTGTGGACAATCTCTATGCCTCTCCGATTATCTTGCCCCATATACGGGAACAGTTCAGAAATGAACTCGTAATAGTAGCCCCCGACGCCGGAGGTGTTCCTCGGGCTCGCGCCTATGCCAGCCGACTGAATGCAAGTCTGGCCCTCATCGACAAGAGAAGAGCAGATGCCAACCAGGCGGAGGCCATGCACCTGATTGGTGAGGTGGAAGAGAAAATAGCGATCATCCTCGATGATATGGTAGATACCGGTGGAACCCTTGTAGAGGCGGCCCGGACCCTCCTGGAAAACGGTGCCAAAGCGGTGCATGCGTGTTGCACCCATGCAATTCTGTCTGGTCCGGCTGCTGAAAGATTGACCCAGAGTCCTTTCGGATCGGTCGTGGTCACTGATACCCTACCTAGGAAACCTGACAGAGCCGATATCCCCAACCTAAAAGTACTCTCATCGGCGCTCCTGTTCGCCGAGGCCATCAAGAGTATTCACAACGAAGATTCCATTAGCCGATTGTTCGAGATCCAACATTAAGAATCATTACCTTATTCATGAGATACTCACCTCTTGGTCGGGCGAGAGGAGACGGATATGATAGAGGGCCTTATCTGCCCCAATTGCGGCGGCCTGGTAGCCAAATACAGAAATCCCTTGCCCACAGTGGACATCATCATTGAGCTGGGAGACAAGGGGATTATCCTGATTCAGCGGGCCAATGAGCCCCATGGCTGGGCCATACCGGGCGGGTTTGTGGATTACGGCGAATCTCTGGAGGATGCGGCCCGGCGAGAAGCCCGAGAAGAGACCTCTTTGGATGTGGAGTTACTCGGGCAACTTGGTGCTTACTCTGCGCCCGACCGAGATCCGCGACACCACACTATTACTGTAGTTTTTCTGGCCCGAGCCGGAGGTGAACCGAAGGCCAGAGATGACGCCAGAGAGGTGGGAGTGTTTACCGAAAAAGATCTGCCCTCACCACTGGCTTTCGATCATGCTCAGATCCTGGCTGACTACTTTGTCTACAAGAAGAGTGGCAATAGCACTTCCCCACAATAAGCTTGCCACCAGGTAAATGCAGTTTCTCCGTCTCTTTTTATGCTGGTCTTTGTATTTGGAGCTCTCACGGCTTACTGCTTACTTCCTACCCATCCCCGATTTACCAGGTAAACTCCGCATCCGATTTCTCTGCAATCCGGTTGAAACGATACATATCAAATAGCCCTGCTTCCACCGGTTCGTCCTTGAGATATTTCTGGTAGTGCCAGTCTGCCTCCTCCCAGAAATTGGGACTGGTTCTTCTAATGGCATACTTTCTGGCGACATTGTAATAGCTGAGTTGATCCCTGATTTTGAGAAAACTTTCAACAAACTCCTCTATTTCGTCTAGGTTTACTCGGACGAATGAGTTTGGATAGTTGCCCACATAACCCTTGACTATGGTAAGGGTGTCGTCTTCAACAATGCGCCTTCTCTCCTCACCAAACATGAATGAATTGTTGCTCAGAGCCTTGTTGCGGATAACGGTATAGGCGAGGTCATTATCCTTGTTACCGGTAACCACATGAATAAAGGCCACATCCTGGACCACCTGTATCTCAGGGCCGCGCTTCCCGGTCACCTTTTGCAGGGCCAAGTCCGCTCTTTGTTCAAGTGGCCCTGTATTCTTATCAACACAGTTTTTTTCCGGACAGCGATTCAAATAGTCCTTCGGACCAGCAGCCGGACCCGCATACTCGAGTATCCGTTCAAAAAACTCCTTTTTGGGGTCGTTTGTTGTGTAGACAATTCCGGTGTCCCATTCAAGCCCCCGAAGAGGGTCCTCAAGGTGAATCTTATGTTCGGCCCTGGCGCCCTTATACCAATCTGCCCGTTCCTCGAGGCGCTTATCCTTTGGCAGGAAGCTCAAAAAATTATTCTCTCCCTCCATGCGGAGAAAGTCCATATAAAGCCGAGTTTCGAGTTGATGCCCCACATTGCCAAACACGTTGAAACCGGCAACCAGCAGATAGTGGATCCTTTCAAAAAGCGGATAGTCAATCACCCAGCCGGTTTTGGGTGTGTCTCCCACAAAACCCTTTACCACGCTGGCACTGTCAAAATGTCTGAAAATCGTTAACAACGCATTTCTATTGTGGCCGTCACCGTTCCAAATATGAGTTATATCATTCCCCGTTTTGGCCGGATCCAGTTTGGCAAGATACTCTCCCTTGGCAGCCAGATATTTTTTTTGTTTATCCTGATAGTCAGTCCAAAGGATCGTGATATTTAGTTTATTTTCCCCGCTGGTAGGTAAGTCCAGAAAGTCACTCACACTGGCAAGAAAGGCGGTATCATTGCTGATGATGTCTTTTTCCGGATCAAAAAAGGCAACAAAGAAGTGGTCGTTAATAACGTTGAGGGCAATCTGGCCACGGCAAACAGGCCCCTTGATAAAGCCCATGACGAAGAACTGGGCATCATCCAGCAAGAACTTGTAACGGGAAATAGCGGGCAGATCCGCAAAAGCCTTAAACGGATTGGAGGCTGTTTTGAGATCATAGGACGGCAGCTTGTTTACCTCATAATCGTCCTGCAGGAAGAGCTCCCGGTAGAGTTCCATTTTTTGTCTATTCATCCGATAGACAGTGTGATTTTTTGCCACAATGGTTGTTTCTATTCGACGAAACCGATAGTAGAATTTCTCAACCCCGGGATCGTCATAGGGTCTGGCTGTATTGATCTCAACCACCGGTTCTCCTGGAGGTGTTTTGGATCGAACCAGCCGGTAAAACTCCCGGTCCGGCAGGTCGTCAAAATGGATATGGGCGATAAACAGATGTTCATAAATATAGCGTGATACAAGCTGCTGCTTCAGCGACGTTCCGTTAAAGAATTCCTCCCACTGGTTTATAATTTTTTTGGCATTGGCCGACATGGGTGGTCGCGGAGTAATCAATCCCCCCTGTCTCAACCATTCTACGATTGTCTTATGCTCCTTGTCGGTCAGTCCGGGCAGCGCATACGGCATTCCCCAGAGAGGATATTTCTTCTTGTATTCACTGAAATCTTCCGCAGTTGTACAGTTCTGTTTTTTGTCAAGACTGATATCAAAACTGGCCGGCAGAAGTTCCGTCTCCGGCAGGGGATTCTCTTTTTTCAGCTGCAGCATCAGATTAACCACCGAGTTTTCGAGATTTGCCGGCGGGGTCTGATCCCTCTCGTTGAGAACAGGGTGGAAACCCATCTGGCGCCATTCTTCCACTGAATTTGCATCAACAAATAGCCGGGTCGGCTTATCCGGTCTCAATCTGGCACTATCGTAAACCAGCTTTGTGGTACCGCCCCGCTCGAGCCCTTCATAACAGGTGAGCTTCAGCTGGCAGGGCGCATCATAACAGCCGTGGCACACATCACAGCGACGCTCCAGGATGGGCTGCACCTCATCATAAAAAGAGATCTCACCTGATTTATGAGAACTGACAGTCCGATCCACAGTACGAACCGGCCCATATCTCCTTTTAAACTGTGCAGTCCTGTAGGCACTGCATCCGGCTACAATGATCAGTGTCAGGATAAAATAGACACGAGCTCTTTTCATAGATTAACTCCCGTCTTTGATTCAAAGTAGCAAACCTGGTCCTCAGGGCCAGGTCAGATCGCATAGAGCATAGCGCATGGCGCATAGCGAAAAAAAGAAAGAACGGTAAATGGTAAACGGTGAACAGTCGCGGAGCCAGCGCATGATCGGTTTACCGTTCACCGTTTACTGTTTACTTCATGCTTTGCGCTCTGCGCTTAGCGTCAAGGGAGCAGCCCAAAGCCGGGTTTTTGGGGCCCGGATTCTTTACTAACGTCTAGGCGCTCAGCGCTGAGCCGAAATCTTTATCTTCTTGATCGCCCCCGGCCCTATATTGACAAACTCCGGCACATTGGCGGCATAGTGGTCATCGCTGAAACGGGATAAACATACCGGGGGACTGTCAACCCCGTTGGCATCAATGTGGGTCAGAAAGATTTCGGTAAAAGGGGTATTGGCCTTGGAACTGAAAAGCATCCATTTCCCATTGGGCGAAAAGCTGTGCCAGGAATTGAAAAGCTCACGGTTGCAGCGCATCCTTCGAGCCTCGCCTCCGGCTGCCGGTATAATAAAGAGTTCGCTATCCGGTTGGAGCATGATGCCGGTCCTGCTGCGGGTAAAGACAATCCACTTACCGTCCGGTGAATATCTTGGAAAATAGTTGCTCATGCCGTTGTGACTTGCACCTTTCAAGGGCTCTGGTATCCCGCCTTTTCCTTGATTGAACGGCATCCTGTAAAGATTAAACTGGATGGGAAATTTTTCATTCAGTTCATGAATGGAGGCATCCTCGATATGGGTGCGGATGTTTGTGATGTCTTCATGGTACTCGTTCTTTGTGGTTGACCTGGCAAAGACAATATACTTTTCATCCCAGCTCCAGCTGGGGTCAGTCTGGACAAAGTCATAATCATCAGCTCCGGCAAGGAGATGAAACTCCCTGTTGTCAACCGAATACCAGGCCAGCACGCCATAGGTTGGAAAGAAGAGCTGGCAAAAAGCAGGTTCATTGGTCAGGGCGGCATATGATATCTCATGTACCGTACTCACCATGTATTTTCCGCTGGGCGATATCTTGGCAAACAGGCCCCTGGTTTTTGGCAGAAGTTCCGGCCTGGGGAAATCATTCCAGCTCATGAAATCCTCTGCAGACAACTCAATATTCTCCCTGACTGGTGTGATAAAATGAGCGCCACTGTCCTCCTTGTAGTTCATCTCCATGCTGATTAAAGTACCGTCGTTTGAAAAAAGATGACAGCTTGCACAAACAGGAAGATTTTCCATGACAACTGGCGGTTTTTCATATGAAGAGATATCACCAAGGCGCCACTTTAGCTTTTTAAAATTCTTCTTCCCTACTTTAAATGGGAGCTGGACCTGCCGGTAAAATATTGAGGCATCAACACGATCTTTTGAAGTGGAAATGCGGATGCTGTTTTTGGCGGTGATGTTGCCGGAATGTTGAAGGTCAAAACCGTAAACGGTTATTTTCGCAGGAGCACGGACTGAGTTGGCTTTGATGGTCTCCCAGACCGATTGGTCCGGGACCCAGCCCTGTTTGTCAGCAATGACGTAAAT
>ENA-OVNL01000012-OVNL01000012.1-sediment-metagenome-genome-assembly--contig:-NODE-12-length-16962-cov-2.547527_pt1 | contig 16962 bp, 9 predicted proteins | sample MGYA00250099_ERZ650198 | MGnify/ENA primary metagenome ERZ650198 (study PRJEB26732, sample SAMN07278974) | sediment metagenome | biome: marsh; feature: saltmarsh; material: sediment | place: USA...
TGAAATATTGCGATGGATGGAATCACTTGATGCTATAGCCTGGTTTGCCACCCGCTTCAATTCATAGGGAAACTTTCTAAAAATCTTACATGTTTCTTTGTAATATTCGACCGCGTCCTTCCAGACTCTAAGCTTTTGGTACCCCCGGTTTCTGTTTTTCCTCATTACCCATTACTCCATCACTCCAATACTCCAGTACTCCATAGTGACTTTGATCTTTGGAACAAACCTTTGCTTCTCTCCTCAGCGCCTCCAACACAAGCCTACGTCGTCACGCTCTCTTCAGGTTTCACCTTGAAAAACATCGAGTACAGTACCGGGACCAGCACCAGGGTCAGCAGGGTCCCGGCAGCGAGGCCGAAGCTGATCACCACCCCCATGGCAAAAAACAGTGGATCGGGCGGGATCATCAGGGAGACCAGCCCGAGAATGGTTGTCAGCGTGGTCATGAACACCGGTTTGAATCGGGTAAGGCAGGCCTTCAGCACCGCATCGTAGGGTTTTGCCCCAGCGTCGATTTCATTTTGAATGGAATCCAGCAAGACTATGGCATTGTTGATGATAATACCCGCCAGGCTGAGAAAACCCAGAATCGCCATGAAGCCAAAAAAGGCGCCGGTAAGAAGCAATCCCGGAGCGGCCCCGATCAGAACCAGGGGGATGGTGATGAAAATTATCGCCGGCTTGGCATAGGAATTAAACTGCCAGACCATGAGCAGAATCATGAGCCCCAGGGCATGGGGGATGTATATTTTGAGGGCCTTTTGAGCCTTGGCTGAATTCTCAGACTCCCCGCCCCACTCCCAGAAGTATCCGGTAGGAAGATCCTTCATTATCTTGTCTAGAGCCGGCAGCAGCGCCTCCTCCAGCTCTGCCGCCTGCATCACCAAATTCTTGGCGTCCACGGTCACAGTGGGGAGAAGATTCCGCCGATAGATCTGGTTGTACATGGTCTCAGTCCTGAGATCCGCCACCTGGGTCAACGGTACATTTTCATTCCGCGCTGAGGAATACACCCCAACAGTCCGGAGGCGATCCAAAGTCTTGCGCTCCGCCCCTACAGCCCGGAGCATCACAGGTATGGCCTTGTCCTCTTCCCGGAAGGTTGTTACAGGGTTGCCGCTAAAAAAGGCGTTCAGGCTGTTGGCGACCTCCTCTGAAGTGACACCAGCCCTCCGGGCCCTGGGCTGATCCACATCAACAATTACTTTGACCACCCGGTTCTCCCAGTCATTGTAGATACCTACCGTTCCGGGGATATCGCGAAGAGCCGCTTCCACCTGCTGACTCAAGTCGTAAATCTTGTCGTGGCCCGGCCCGGAAATCCTTACCTGCACCAGACCTGTCTCATTTGCCCCCAGCCAGAACTTCTTGATACGAGGATAGACTTCGGGAAAATTCTCAGCAAGATAATCTCGGACCTTATCCATTGACGGGAAGATGGAATCAAAGTCTTTTGTGTTCACCAGAATAAACGAAATATTAGCTGCCGCGGCCCGGGGGCTAAATGTTTGAAAAAATCGGGGTCCGCCGTAACCCACGTAGGTAAGGGTGCTGGTTACCTCCGGATTGGCCTCTTCGTCGTGGAGCCATTCCAGAAAACGAAGCGCTGTACGGTCCATGGCGTTGGTACCGTAACCTGCCGGAACATCAAGATAGATCATGTACTGATCTCGCTCCGAGTCGGGCATGAACTGCTTTCTCACCAGACCCATGAGGAGGACGGCCCCCACCATCAGACCTGCCACCACGCCGATGACAACTACCCGGTTGTTCATGGCGAAGGTCAAAAGCCCCTTGTATCTCTGATACATGGGTTTTTGGTACTGCGCTTGGATTTCCTCTTCAGTAAGAGCCTTGGGTTTCAAGAACCAGTAGCAACTCAGTGGGGTTACCATATTGGCAAGCACCCACGAGGTCAGGAGGGTGATGGCGATGACCACGGCCATGGAACTCAAATACTCTCCGGTGACGTTGGGAGCCACGGCCAATGGTACGAAGGCCAGGATGGTGGTCAGTGTGGAAGTTAGGAGAGGCAGCGCCAGGGTCTTGCCCGCATTGATGGCCGCATCCCTTCTATCCTCCCCTTCCAGCATGCGCCTCCCTACCTCCTCGGCCATGACGATGCCGTTGTCCACCAAAAGACCGAGGGATATGATCAGGGTGGCCAGCGTAATCCGGTGCAACTCTAAACCCAAGACCCGCATCAAGACGAGAGTAACGATCATGGTGAGGGGAACAATAGTTCCTACGATGAGCCCGGTGCGCAACCCGAGAAAAAGCACTACCACAACGAGCACAGTGACCAGGGTCTGGAGCAGATTCATGAAAACCCCGCGCACTGATTCTTTCACGTACTTGGCCTGGTAAAAGGGAACTTCTACCTGGTAACCGATGGGCAGCCGGTTCTGCCACTCCTCAACCCTCTTCTGCACTTTGGGAGTGAAATCCAGGACGTTCACGCCCTTTTCCATTTGCTCCACCGCTAATATGATGGCGGGCTCACCATTGTAGTAAGCTTTTTGCTCTGGCGGGTCGATATAGGCTCGCTTTACCGTGGCGATATCCTTGAGGTAGGCAACCTCGTTGGAGGCGGGGAGTTGTATGACAACATTTTCGATGTCCTCGACGCTCTCGAAATTTCCGGAGGGTTCAACCACGAGTTCCACCAAGCCGGTCTCAATGGATCCTCCTGGAAGTATGATATTCTGCTTTCTCAGGGTCTGGGCCAGCTGGGTGGGGCTGAGCCCATACTGCGCCAGGCGGGCATTAGATATCTCCAGAAAGACTCTCTCGCTTTGCACGCCGTGAAGCGTCACCTTGCGAATGCCCGGGATAGTATAAAAATCGTCTTGCATGTCCCGGGCAGTATCACGCATCTCGGCCATGGAAAAGCCCTTGGCTGTCAGGGCCACCAGGACCACGGACACATCGCCAAACTCGTCGTTCACAAAGGGGCCGAGAGTCCCTTCTGGCAACTCTGGCTTTACGTCATTCATCTTGTTGCGCAGATCAATCCATATTTGATCGAGATCGAAAAACTTGTCCCATACCTTGACGTAGATGATGGACACCCCGGTAGCTGACTTGACATTGTAGATGTTTTCTACCTCGGGAATCTGGCGGATGTATTCCTCCACCTTGCGGGTGATGAGGTCTTCGACCCGTCGAGGTGACATCCCCGGATAGTAGGTGGTCACCACCGCATCCCGGATGGTGACAACAGCGTCCTCCTTGCTGGGGAAGTTCGCAAGCATGCCGAGGCCGGCAAGGGTTAGCAGTGCTACCACCAGCATGACCAGGCGTGAGTTATTGAGCGAGAAACCAGTGAGGTTCATTCAAAACTCCCATTCAATTGCGGATTGTGGATTATAGATTTGAGAAGGCATAGAGCATAGGGCATGGAGCATGGAGTAAGAATCTAGTATCCAGTATCTGCAATCTCAAATCTAAAATCTAAAATCCTCCTATTTTTCCTCTTTCATCAAATTCACTTTTTGCCCGTCGGTCAAGAACTGGACACCGGCAGTGGCTATAATGTCACCGGCCTTGAGAGCACCGGGTTCAACGAGTACGTCGTTTTCTCGAACATTCAACGTCTTGACTTGAGTCTTCTTGACAGTGGAGGTTTTCTCATCATAAATGAAAACAAAGTATGTCTTCTCTTCTCCCACAGTCAACGCTGCCAAAGGCACTGCGAGGCCGGTCTCTATTGGTTCCCCTGTTTCCGACTCCGGGATAAACTCGAAGGCAACTTCCACCGACATCCCCGATCTGAAATCATCATATTGTTCCTGCAATTGAACCGTAACCGGATAGGTACTGGCAGTTCGTGATCGAGAACCTAACTCGGTAATCACCCCACGGACCCTGCGATTGTTCAAGGTAGGGAAGATAACCTCCGCCTCATCGCCCACGGAAAGATTTATGAGAATCGAGTCAGGCACAGCCGCAGAGACCTCGTAGCCGGATTCCTCTCCATCTAGCCCAAAAACGGCTCTGCCTACCGGGACCTCCACGTAAGGTTCGATATCCTTCACAGAGATAGTACCGTTAAATGGAGACCTTAACTTGGTTTTGCGCAGATCGCGACGTGCCAGCCCCAATTGAGCCTGTGCTGCATTTACCTGACTCTTGGCGCTGTCGAAACTTGCCCTCGCCTCATCCAACTCGGCCTTGCTGGCATTGTTCGACTCGTAGAGAGCAACATAGCGCTCGTAGTTGGCTCGCCTCTCCACCACAATGGCCTGTGCTTTTGCTAGCCCGGCTTCTGCGTCCTTGACCGCCAGCACGAAAGGCTGTCGATCCAGCTCGGCCAGAACTTGCCCTTTTTCGACCTCCTGGCCCAATTTCACCTCAACCTTTTCAACCGTACCGGCCACGGCAAAGCTGAGGGCGGTCTGGTCCACAGGCTTGGTGGTGCCAGAGATCATTCTTACCTGCTTGGCTGTAACCTCGGCCACTTCGGTCCACTTAATGGAGCGGATGACCTCCGGCGGTTCTTCCTTTTTGCGGCAGCCAAAGGTTGCCAGGATCAGGACAAACAAGGAGACGGTGCAAGCGAGAAATGTGCTTCTGCCGGAAATAGAATGAAACATTAAATCACCTCCAGGGTATTGAAAGGCGGGCTGAATTCCGCAAAACCTATTGAATCTATTTGTATCTGTCTATTGATTTGATCAATTGGATAAGATCATAAGGGCAATCTTCTTTGTCAAGCCTTCTGCATTTTACTCGAATCCCGGAAGAAGTAAATAGAATACTAGCTCAACCATACGTATTGATAAGGTCTCAAGGTGAGGGAATCGGTCCTAAATTTCTCTCCTGAAATGAAATCTTCCATCTGTTCGGGAACGTCATGGCCCGACAAAGAAAGGGGAAATTCTGATGAGGAGACATTGGTAAGCGCATAGATGGTTTGCTCTTCGCAGAACCTCTTGATGACGAACACCCTTGGATCAACTTCTAGTATCTCGAAATCAGCGTTTGGGTGGAAAGCCAGCTGTTTTTTCCTGATCTTGATCAGCTCGATATATGAGAAGAAAATCCTGGCGCGAAAAGACTCAGGATCTTTCAGCTCAGACATGAGGCTTTCCACATCGAGTCTTTCCCGGTTTACTGTTCGAGCTCTTCCCGTTTGCTTCACCCCCTCCAACCAATTGCGTGAACCGAGCAGACTGTGAATATATGTGGCCGGTACTCCTGGAAGCACATATTGTATTGCCTGTGAAGCCAAAAACCTCTCTGCCCGGGAAGACTCAGGGTCAGCGAGAATAGCATCGACATAGGTGATGTTCAGTTCATAGGGACTGTCCGAGCCATCCGGATTTCTCTTGTAGGACACCTGGCCGCCATTGGCCTTCACCACCTCAATCAGGTTGTCGATCTCCTCCGGCTGCAATATCCCCTCCAGTGGACGTACACCGATACCGTCATGTGATGCGGTGAAATTGAAAAAGGTATTGTTGTCAGATTCTAGGTCAAGACCCTTGGCCCATTCCGACAGAATCGTGGTGTCCTCTTTCAGGAAGGAATAAAAGAGCAGCGGCGGCAGGGTGAAGTTATAGACCATCTGAGCTTCGTCGCTGCCGTCACCGAAATAGCTGATGTTCTCCTGGTGGGGCACGTTGGTCTCCGTTAGAATGATGACATCCGGTGCAACCAGATCCAGTATGGCCCGAAACAGCTTTACCATGTCGTGGGTCTCATTGAGATGGATACAGGTGGTGCCGATTTCTTTCCACAGGTAAGCGATGGCATCAAGTCTGAGGATGATAGCACCCTGTTGGACGTAAAAGAGAAGCACTTCTATCATCTTCTCGAGCACATCCAAGCTCTTAAAATTGAAATCAATCTGATCGGCGCTGAAGGTTGTCCACAAGTGGACGGTGCTGCCGTCGTGTTTCTTGTAATCAGAGAGAAGCGGCAGAGATCTTGGACGTGTTACTTGAGACAGATCTGTGGAAGGGTTCACTTCCATGGCGAAATTTGCGTACCCCTCCTTGCCGGCCAGGTAGTTTTCAAACCACTCACCTTGCGAAGAAAAATGGTTGACCACATAATCGAACATGAGCTGAAAGTCGCGGCCGATTGCTACTACATCCTCCCAAGATCCAAGTTCGGGATTAATGGAGAAAAAATCCATCACCGAAAAGCCATCGTCTGAGGACCAGGGAAAAAAGGGTAAAAAATGGATGGTAGAGATCGCATCCTTTAAATACCTGTTGGCAAAATCGTGAAGCGTAACCAGAGGGACCTGCCCTTTGCCCATAAGAGAGTCACCATAGGTGATCAGAACCACATCTTCTTGGGAGAAATAGCCCTCCTTGTGGCTCTTCTGAACGGGAAATTTCTCAATCAAGGGTATTATTCTCTCAAAGGCCAACTCCCCTTCCCTCTCGCCGTAAATTCTCTGCAGAATGCGTTTTACCCTATCCAAGTCCGCCATTGTACAGCTCCTCCATTACTGGCCCGCGCTCCTCGATTGTGACCTTTCGCTGGAGTAATGGAGTTATGGAGTAGTGGAGTGTTGGGGTTATATGCTTCCGAGTTGGGCAATTTCCTCCAGCACTCCAACACTCCAAATACTGGAGTTTTTCCAGTCAGGTTCGCCGAATGAAGACCACTTCGATACTTGTGCTAAACCTCCTATTGTCCGAACAGTTCAGGATACTTGATGGCGGCGATGTCGAGTCGTCTTCTTAATACGTCGTAAGAGAAGAAACGTTTGCCCAACTCAAAGTTATGCTCCACCATCTCCTGGCAAAACTTTGGATCAGCAAGAACTTGTTTGGTCTGCTCAACCGCATCTTTGGTCACCTACCCATCGAGTTCAATCACAGAGAATCCTTTGGGCTTTATATCTTTTGTGTAAATTGAATACGTGTTTACCGCTACCGGTTTACTGAAATAGATGGCTTCCAAAAAGGCATTGCCGAAACCCTCAAAGGTGGAGGGATAGGTCACCAGGTCGGCATAGGGATAGACATCGTCGAGGGTGTAAATCTTCCTGCCATCTTTGGTGCGCCCTCTTTTTTCATTGATGATGTCTGAGGCAAAGAGCAGATCAACTTTGAGGAAATCTGCATATTCCTTGAGCCTTTCCTGGTAATCGAAGCCTTCGTCGCCCGCATCGTGAGAAATGACCAGCTTGGCTTTCATATCCATTCGGCACACCAGTTCTATGGCATGCTCAATCCCTTTTCGCTTCACCACCCGGGTGGGCTGAAGCACAAAGAGCTCATCATCTGAAATTCCGATGGCCTGTCGAACCTCAGAGGTGTAATCATCAGGAGGTGGCGGCGGGTTTTCGAAATCCATAACGTTGGGAACGACCCGCCCTGAAATACCGGTTCTCAAAGCTAATTGTTCCTCAGCATACGAATTAATCACCGAGTGAGTGAGGGTGGGCAAGTTCGGGGGAAAGGCCATATTCAAGTAATCGGAAACAGCGTTTATGCTGAACCTGTCCCGCTCCCAGTAAAAGTCGTGGTGGTGTGCTGTTGCGGGCATTCCCGTTTCCGCAATAACCTCGGTGATGGCAAGGCCCAGAGGAATATTCATCGGGATAGTGAGGGAGTTTTCCGGCATCAACATATCTATCTTGTATTTACTTATAAAGGCATAGAGATCATCCTTGAGTCTACTTTTAACCTCTTGAATTTTGTCGGTCAGTGACCGAGGACGTGTGGTGACACCGAAGCAGGCCTTCTGAATTTCTTGGATCTCGGGATGGTTGAAGTGGGCTTCCTCAGCAAGATATGATCGCTCTGGAGGACGATCCAACTCCCCAGCAAAATAGTAACAGGTGAGACGCCGCTCCTCCATAACCTGCACCCATTTTTCAGACTCCAGGGAAACCCCGTCAGTCCCTGCCAACCGGGTGGAGACGATACCAATGCTTTTTACCCTACTCCTCCCCCAGATGCCGAATTCCATTTTGCCCTCCGAATGCTCATGAAGTATTTGCTTAGACCCATAGGTACCTTACTCTCTGAACCTAAACTTTGTTCAAAACGTACTATCTAAAAGAGAACAGGAGCGGAACAGAGAGCAACGTAACTACCATGGCTAGAATTTGCAGAGGCACGCCCACCTTGACAAAATCATTGAACTTATATGCACCGGGCCCCATAACCAGAGTATTCACCGGAGATGCCACGGGGGTGGCGAACGCAGTTGAAGCAGCCAATGCTACCGTCATAAGGTAGGGGTAAGGTGAAACCCCCACCTCTAAAGCAGCGCCCACAGCAATTGGCGCCAGCAAAACCGTGGTAGCAGTGTTGGAGATAACCTGGCTGAACACAGAGGTAATGACGAACAACCCGGCCATCAGCACCAGCGGGCCCATATCTCCAAGACTGTCCGCCAGCCCATTTGCGATGAGTTCCACCCCGCCTGTCTTTTCCAAAACCGTGGCCATTGGCAGCATTCCGGCAATGAGTACCAGACTTTCCCAGTTTATTGAAGCGTAGGCATCTTTCATGCTCACGCAGCCGGTGAGGACCATGGCCAGTGCCGCCAGCAAGACTGCAGTAACTGCATCCACAAGTTTGAAGGTCATCAGCAGCATCATGCCACCGGTCACCGCTAGGGCCCAGGGGGCCTTACTCCGATTTGGGGCAACCTCGCTCATTTCTTTGGGCAAATTCAAAACCAGGAAGTCCTTTTGCTTGCCCTGCAAGAGATCGATTTGAGTCCACCCTCCACCTATGAGAAGTGAATCTCCGAAAGCGAGAGGAGTTTCAACCAACTCTTGCTTCACCGACTCACCCTGGCGTAAAAGACCGAGAACAGACAAACCGTACCGCTCGCGAAAGCGAGCTTCGCTGAGAGTCTTGCCAACAATTTCAGACCTCGGTGCCAACAGCACTTCCACCAGCCCGAGCTCTTGAGCCGCAACTTTGCCCTGCCCCTCCCCGACCTCCAACCGCTCCAACTGTTCAGCCGTTACCAGCCTGCTTACCTCATCATCGGTTCCAACCGCGTAGATGATGTCACCTGCCCTGAACTCCGTGCCAATCTGGGCGGGTTTCACTGCTTTCGTGCGACGCTGCTGCCGCTCCACCCCAAGCACGGTCACGCCATATTTGGTTCGAAGCAGGGCTTGGCCCACAGTCTTTCCTTCCAAAGGTGAACCAGCCCATATGCGCAAACGGTGTAACTGATTAGTAATGTGGTAAATCTCAGCAAGGTCTCTCAAAGAAAGACGGTCTCTTGCTGCGCCCTCCACTCGTTCCTCCCGTGGAAGTAAACGACGCCCGAATAGCATTATGTATGAAATTCCAACAAGCAGAATCAGCAGACCAATTGGGGTAAAGTCGAAAAATCCAAAAGATTCTAAACCCTCCCTGGTCAACTGGGTGCTCACCACCAGGTTGGGCGGGGTGCCGATCAGAGTCAACATCCCGCCAATGAGCGAGGCAAAAGCCAGAGGCATCATCAGCCTTGAAGGACTTGTGCCGGCCTTGGCTGCCAAATTTAGGGCTACCGGGATGAATATGGCAACAGCCCCGGTGGAGCTCATAAATGCGGAGAGACCAGCCACCACCAGCATGAGCAAAATCAACAGGCGGTTTTCATTGGTTCCAGCCACACTCATCAGCCAGTCGCCAATTGCGTATGCCACACCTGTACGAAAAAGTCCCGCCCCCACCACAAACAAGCCCGCTATAAGGAGCACCACGGGGTCACCGAATCCGGCCAGAGCAGCTCCGGGTGATAGCAGACCGCTAAGCATCAAAGTCAGTATGACCATGATGGCCACTACGTCCAACCGTAAAAATCCGCTCACAAACAGGAGAATGGTGACCAGTAGCAGGCCAAAGACAAAGAGGATTTCACCTGTCATTCAGTGCCTCCACCGGGGCGAATTACCTACGACGGACCAGCGCTGCGTATCTCCTCAGATACATCGCCGGCGAACTGGTTGAAGTTCTCTGCAAACATGGTGGCCAGTTTCTTTGCCTGTTCATCGTAAGCTGCTTGATCTTTCCAGGTGTTTTTGGGTTGCAGAACCTCGGATGGTACATCAGGACAAGTCTCGGGCACCTCCACGCCGAAGAAAGGATCCTTGGTCCTCGGGATTTCTTCTAGGGTGCCATTCAACACCGCGCTGACCATAGCGCGAGTGTAGGCCAATTTAATTCGTTTCCCGGTGCCGTAAGGTCCGCCGCTCCAGCCGGTGTTGATGAGCCACACCGAGGCGTTGTGCTTTGAGATCTTTTCGCCCAAGAGATCGGCATAGACAGTTGGATTGAGGGCCATGAAAGGAGCTCCAAAACAGGCACTGAATGTGGCCTGTGGCTCTTTTATACCCCTCTCAGTCCCGGCCACTTTAGCAGTGTAACCGGAAAGAAAGTGATACATTGCCTGTTCCACAGTCAGCTTTGCTACAGGCGGCAATACCCCAAATGCATCCGCGGTAAGAAAGAGTACCTGTTTGGGATGGCCCCCCATCCCCTCCCGGGTGGCGTTAGGAATGTGAGAAATGGGGTATGAGGCCCGAGTATTTTCGGTGTAGGCGTCGCTGTCTAGATCCAACCGTCTACTGGCCGAATCAATGGCGACATTTTCCAATATAGTTCCAAAGCGTCGGGTGGTTTCGTAGATCTCGGGCTCTCCCTCGGGCGACAACCTGATTACCTTGGCGTAACAGCCTCCTTCAAAGTTAAACACTCCGCTTTCGCTCCAGCCATGCTCGTCGTCGCCGATAAGAGTTCGATCCGGGTCAGCCGAAAGGGTGGTCTTGCCCGTACCCGAAAGGCCGAAAAACAGGGCGACGTCATCTTGGCTCTTTCCGTAGTTAGCCGAGCAGTGCATGGGCAAGACGTTCTGTTCCGGCAAGATGTAGGTCATTACCGTCAGCAGAGTCTTTTTCATCTCACCGGCATAATGGCTGCCTGCTACCAAAGCCTCCATTCGCCCAAAATGAAGCAGGACGACAACCTCAGAATTAGTACCGTCTTCCTCGGGATTGGCATTGAATCCGGCGGCGTCGAGAATAGTGAATTTCGGCTGGTGCTGGGCCAGCTTGAGTGGATCTAATTCCCGCACGAACATGTTGCGAGCAAAGAGACTGTGCCAGGCCTTCTCGGTAATCACTCGAATGGGAAGCCTGTACTTCGGGTCTGCACCCACGTAGCAGTCTTGGACATAGAGATCTTTTCCCTCGAGATAGGCCAGAATGCGAGCCCGCAATGCTTCATAGCGATCAGGGCTGAAAGGCCGATTGACCTCACCCCAGTATATCTTCTCCTGGCTGGATGGCTCTCGAACAAGGTACTTGTCGTTGGGGGAACGGCCCGTGTACTGACCGGTCCGAACCACGAGCGGGCCGAGATGGGCCATGAGTCCTTCATGTCGTTGAAGGGCCTGTTCATAGAGAGCGGGACTCGATAAGTTCCACCATATGGTTTTGGCATTGGTTATCCCGAAGTCCTCTAAACCTTGTAAACTTCTCACCTGACCTTGATCTTGCATTTGAACCTCCGTGCGATTTTAGATTTGTCCTGCGGACTCCCACCCTTCGGGCGGGTTCCCGGTTTTAGATTGGAGATTGCAGATTTAAATAACATGTATGCTTTCCTTTAAGCATCGCCTCTCGTGACAGCCTGGCACATCACCGAAGGGGCGTCCGGAGACAGCCTGACCTCTTCGTTTATGTGTCGAATAACCAGACCGTCCCCCTGAAGCAAAGTGTAGGTGGCGCAATCCGATTTCAGGTCAACTTCTATCCTCTGGCCTCTGACTGTCAGGGGAAAGCGAATCCTACCCTGCCCTTCAAATTGCACTGGATTGAAGGACAGCTGGCCGTCATAATCGCGCATTCCCGCAAAGCCATACGCCAGAACCATCCAGGTAGCGCCCATGGCTGCCATGTGGACCCCGTCACTCACGTTACCGCCAATGTCAGCAAGATCCATAAGCACTGCATAACGGGCATACTCGTTTGCCTTTTCCAGATAGCCCAGCTCAAAGGCCACGATGCTCTGAATACCCACAGATAGGGATGAGTCCCCGGTGGTCAAAGGGTCATAGTAATCAAAGTTGCGCTTTTTCTCCTCCATTGAGAATTCATCTCCGAGAAGAAACATGGCCAACACCAGATCTGCCTGCTTGATTACCTTGTGCCGGTAGATAACCAGGGGATGGTAGTGAAGCAGCAAGGGGTATTTGTCTAGAGGGATATTGTCGAAGTCCCACATCTCCTTGTCCTGAAAGCTGTCGTCCTGAGGGTGAATGGAGGACTTGGCATCAAAGGGAAGGTACATGTTGTCAGCGGCCTTCTGCCATTCCTCGGTTTCGGATATGTCCAATCCGGCTTTGTCCACCAGTTCGGCAAAACGGTCGGGATGATCCCGATGAATCTCCTTCAAGGTTGCGGCGGCGTACCACAAGTTCTCTCTTGCCATCAGGTTGGTAAAGGTGTTGTTATTCACCACGGTATTGTACTCGTCTGGTCCGGTAACTCCGTGAATGCAAAATTTACCGCCTTTTCTCTCCGAGTAGAAACCAAGGTCGGCCCACAATCTGGCTGTTTCCACCAGCATTTCCGCGCCCTCATCATAAAGGAACTCCAGATCCTCCGTGGCTTCCACGTACTTCCTCATGGCATAGATAATATCCGCATTAATATGATATTGGGCTGTGCCGGCCGCGTAGTAGGCAGAGGCTTCCTCACCGTTGATGGTCCGCCAGGGGAAAAGGGCCCCTCTGTGATTCAGCTCTCGGGCTCGCTCTTTGGCCTTTTCCAGCATGCTGTAACGGAACCTGAGCAGGTTCCTGGCGATCCGGGGCGAAGTGTAAATCAGGAAGGGAAGAAGGTAAATTTCAATATCCCAGAAATAGTGACCTTCATAGGCCTGTCCTGTGAGCCCCTTGGCCGGAATCCCGACCCCCTCGGCCCGACCGGCTGCCTGGAAGATATGAAAAAGATTGAAGCGGACCGCCTGCTGCCACTCTTCTCTGGTCCTCCGTCGCCTGGAGGGATCCACGAAAACCTGAACGTCACTCCTCTTCCAGAAACCGTCAAGACACCGCCGCTGACCTGCAAGCAGTGCTGAGAATCCCTGCTCCTTGGCACGGTCAAGAGTTCGTTCGGCTCTGCCGCACAACTCTTTAGGGGAAGCGCTCCTGGACGAGTGATAGGTTATGTATTTCGTCAGCTGAATGGGTAGACCCGGTTGTGCCTCGATGGAAAAAACAACCTTGCCGGAATCTGCTGAAGTTTCCCTTCTGAAAGAATACGAACACTCTGTTTCGACCACATGGTCCATACCACATGCTAGGGTCATCCTGCTGTGATTGGTTTGGTAGCCAAAGATGATCCTCTGGTTTTCTTCGTAGTTATCTTTGGGCAACAGAACCCGGTCTACGAAGCCCCGTGCCCTTCGAGGGTCCCTCTTATCGTTCACCCTATCTTGCTGATTGACCAGCTTTGAGGAGAGAACCACCGGGGCCTTGCCATTGAGAACGGTCACCTCATAGAAGATCGCCGCCAGGTGACGGTGCTCCAGAGACACCAACCTTCGGGACTTGATGGAAACTCGCTTTCCTGCCGGCGTTTCCCAGAGTATCTCTCTGTCGAGGATACCGTTTTTCATATCTAGGACACGCTCAAAGCTAAGCAGATCAGCGGTAGGAAGGTAAAAGGGCTCATCGTCCACGTAAAGCCTGATAATTTTGGTGTCCGGCACGCTGACTATGGTTTGCCCGGTTTGGGCAAAACCATAGGCCTCCTCTCCATAGACGATGGGCCAGGACTCGTAGAAGCCGTTTATGAAAGTGCCGTTCTCGAAGGTGGGGTTCCCTTCATCAAAATTACCCCTCATGCCTATATAGCCGTTGCTCAGGGAAAACATGGTCTCCGACTGAGCCAGGAATCGCGGGTAGAAATCCTTTTCAATGAATTTCCACTCATCGGGAGGATAAACATATTTGGGAGGTTTCAACCGTTCTCGGTGAAGCATAGACTCCTCTCCTAACCTATCAATTCAAGCCGATCTGCAATCTAAAATCTAGAATCTGCAATCACAAAAGTTCCCCAGGATCGGATACGACAATATGGGCACCGTTCTCTCTCAACTCCTCAGCCTGTCCCTTACGGTCAACCCCGACAACCAGACCGAATCCGCCGGCTCGCCCGGCTTGCACACCGGAGATAGCATCCTCAATCACCACGGAGCGATCAGGTTCCACCCCAAGCTGTTGAGCTGCTTTGAGAAACTTGTCGGGAGCAGGTTTGCCGGGAAGGTTCAGCTGGTTGGCCACTTCACCGTCCACTCTCACATCAAACAGATGCTCAATGGCAGCTGCCTCGAGGACTGCTTTGCAGTTTTTACTCGCAGAGACTACGGCAGTTTTTATCCCCTGGTCTCGGAGTTGCTTGACCAATTCCACGGCTCCTTTGTACACCTCGACGCCCTCTTCATGGAGGATTTCTTTAAACATCCGGTCTTTAATTTTTCCGAGACCGTGAACGGTATCGTAGCCAGGAGGCTCAGCTAAGTCACCCTCAGGCAAGTAAATTCCACGAGACTTTAGAAAGCTGCGCACCCCGTCCTCTCGGAGCTTTCCATCAATGTGTATCGGGTAATCTGTCTGGATATTGAAAGGCTCAAAGGGTTCATCAGGACGGCTTCGCAGGAATTCATCGAACATCTTCTTCCAGCAGGCCGCGTGGACCTTGGCGGTGGCAGTAATGACGCCATCTAGATCAAAAAGCACCGCGTCAAACTTATCCTTGTTGATGGCTTTGGAATTCGTCATAAATGTTGCTCTCCAGCCCAGTACTGCAGGCCACGGCTGGCCAAAACTTCTCGCCCGCCTATGCTCAGGGTATCAGATATTAATTGCCAAGACAGTATTCATCATACCTAATTTGAAGTAAGGGTAATTGTGTAAAATGTAATGTTAACTGAGTAAAAAATCCGGACCCAAAGGACCCGGCTTTCGACTGCCCCCTGAGGAGGCTTCCACACTCTTTCCCCGTTGCGGCAGTCTGCTGGAGTGATGGAGTGGTGGAGTAATGAAAAGATCAATTCAAATTAAATTCAGTCTCTCTTTTTTGCCAACACTCCAGTACTCCAATACTCCAGTACTCCAAAACGGCTCGCACCTGTACCGGCAGAGCCATTGTATCCTGACCTGGCCCCAAGGACCAGGTTTTCGATGTTGAATAAAAAGTGGCGAAACTGTGAAACAAGGGAATGCACCTGCAAATCTCCTTACCACACAAAAAGCAATTAGACAAACAGATGATACAGTCCACTCCCCCGAGGGTGACAAGCTCTGGGAGAATAGAAATGCCTTTGAGTTTTTAGTTGTAATTACTCTTTCCGGTAAGTCAAGATTCGAATCCTTCTGCACCATTCGCTCATTTTGTTCTCGGGTGTTCCACCAGGAGAGAAAAGTCAAGAATTCGGGGGATGGGTAAGGACGTAAAGCGCAGAGTACAAAGCATTTGCTAAACAGTTAACGGCAAAGCGATTATTTGCTGACTTCGCACCTGTTCACCGGTTCCCGTTTACTCTTCTTGTTCGCTCTTTTCTGTGCGATTTGCCCTGGCCGAAGGGACCAGGTTTTGATTTATCTTCCAACCCTCATTGGCAATTGACCAATTGAATTCTCTTATGACATACTCAATCCTTAATTAGAGGCGAAAGGAAATGAGATATGGATTTGAATGTGCTTTCATCCCTGGCAGTAGAAAATGAAACCAAAGTGGTTTTGGTGGTCATGGACGGATTGGGTGGTCTGGCGGGGCCGGAAGGGAAAACCTCTCTGGAAGCCGCCCACACCCCAAATTTGGATGCGCTGGCCCGGTCCGGTATCTGCGGCTTTCACGATCCACTCAGCCCTGGGATAACCCCGGGCTCAGGGCCAGCCCACATCGGGCTGTTCGGCTACGACCCGTTCGACTACCTGATCGGGCGGGGCGTGCTGGATACCGCCGGTACACCCTTCGTATTCAAGCCGGGTGACATGGCCAGCCGACTGAATTTCGCCACTTTGGCAGCCGACGGCACCATTTCGGATCGACGCGCCGGACGTATCCCCGACCAAGAAGGCAAACGGGTGACCGCTTTGCTCGCTGATAACATCAACGAAATTGAAGGAGTGCAGGTGCTGCTTCAGCACGTCAAGGAGTACCGGGCCGCAGCAATTTTCAGAGGAAAGAAACTGGACGGTCGGCTCTGCGACAGTGATCCACAGAAAATCGGCTTGAAGCCTTTGGAGGTTGCGCCTATCCAGCAGAATCCGACCTCTGAGGCCGAGGAAGGGGCACGGTTGGCCAACAGTTTCATCGCCAGGGCGAAAGAGGTGTTGGCTGGAGAAGCGAAGGCCAACTTTATCATGATGCGCGGTTTCGACATTTATGATCCTCTGCCCAATTTCTGCGAGCTTTACAAGTGGCGCGCTTGCGCTGTGGCCGCCTATCCCATGTACAAGGGTGTGGCCAAACTGGCCGGCATGCGAGTGATCGAGGAAGGGCAAGCCACAGTAGAAGAAGAATTAGATCTGGTGGGACGGGAACTGCCCAATACAGATTTCCTCTTCCTTCACATCAAGAAAGCCGATTCCATGGGTGAAGACGGTAACTTCCAGGGCAAGGTGGAGGTGATCGAACATTTCGATCGGTTGTTGCCGCGGTTGGTGGATCTGAAGCCGACTGTGCTCTGTATCACCGGAGATCACTCGACGCCGTGCAGCCTCGCCAGCCACTCCTGGCACCCGGTCCCCATCTGCATTGCGGCAGAAACTGCCCGGGTGGACAGTTGCCAGACCTTCGGTGAGACCTCCTTTCTCACCGGTGGACTGGGCCGCATTCACAGCACAGATGTGCTGCCCCTGCTTCTGGCCCATGCGGGAAGATTGATGAAATATGGAGCCTAAGGGAATTGTAGATTGTAGATTTAAGATTGCAGATTGATGAATAAAAGGTCTCAGGTGTCAGGTGTA
>ENA-OVNL01000013-OVNL01000013.1-sediment-metagenome-genome-assembly--contig:-NODE-13-length-16230-cov-2.751935_pt1 | contig 16230 bp, 17 predicted proteins | sample MGYA00250099_ERZ650198 | MGnify/ENA primary metagenome ERZ650198 (study PRJEB26732, sample SAMN07278974) | sediment metagenome | biome: marsh; feature: saltmarsh; material: sediment | place: USA...
TTCCTTACATTTCAAAGATTCCCTGCAGCGACTTGATCTGAGCGACACGACTTGAGCTCGTCGACAGGTCTTGCTGCAGGGAACTTCAATCTACCCCGGATGTTAGACGAATAGCCTGCTGTGGCCGAGGATAGGACCGTCCCTAAGGTCGTGCTCCGGAAACGCTCGTTGCCTTTGATTACGCGGACGATGCTGCTTCCCGTCTGCTTTGCAAAGAGTAGTTGCCCGTTAAAAACAGAAGTCCCGCTGTGGCCGAGAGAATAGAGCCCAAAAGGATTCCCAGCTTAGAGTAGTTGAGTAGCTCTGCCGAGAAGAAGGAGAGGTTAGAGACGAATAACGACATGGTAAACCCGATGCCCCCGAGCATACCGGCTCCGATGATATGAGACCATCTGACCCCGGTTGGGAGTACCGCTATATTTGTCTTGACGGCCAGAAAGGAGAACAGGGTAATGCCCACCGGTTTTCCGATCAGCAGTCCCAAGGCAATACCAATGGTGGCAGGATGAGCAAAGATGCTGGTCAGATTTACCCCCTCGAGAGACAGTCCAGCGTTGGCAAAAGCGAAGACTGGCAAGAGCCCGAAAGCGATCCATGGATGTAAGGAGTGCTCCATGCGTTGTAGTGGAGTTTCTACGTCATGACAGGCCAGTTCCAATGCGTGTACGGCACTGAGATGACCCTGATCCAAAAGGATTGAATAGCCGCAGCTCTGTTCCTCGCACTGAAACTCATCCATGATTTCTCTGACTTTCTTGACGAATTGATCAGTGTCGTATTTGCCCCGAGCCGGAATGAACATGGCGACCACAAATCCTGCCACCGTGGGGTGAACACCGGATCCGAGCACAGCGATCCAGACACCAAGCCCAAGAAGAGCATACAGCAAGGTGGACCTGATCCAGAGGAAATTGGCCACCGCAAGTCCAAAAACGAAGAAGATGCAGACAATGAGGTAGCTCCAGACGATCTCTTTGGTGTAGAAGAAAGCGATAATCATTACTGCCCCCAGGTCGTCTGCAATGGCAAAGGCAGAGAGAAAGACCCTGAGGCCGACGGGCAATTTCCTGCCAAACACGGCAATGGCACCCAAAGCGAAGGCGATATCGGTGGCCATGGGTATTCCCCAGCCGTTTGCCGTGCCAGTGCCACGATTGAGCAAAAAATAAATAGCGCCGGGGAGGAGCATCCCACCCAGGGCAGCAACAACAGGAAGCAGAGCACTCTTGGGAGACGAAAGTTCGCCCACGAGAATTTCCCGTTTAATCTCCAATCCCACGACAAAAATAAAAAAGGTCATGAGACCGTCATTTATCCAGTGGACGAGTGACTTGGTAATGCGGAGTGCACCAAGAGCTAAGGTGAGATTTGTGTGCAAAAGATGGTGGTAGGCAGGGGCAAATGAGGAATTTGCCCAGGCCACTGCAATAAGGCTAGCCAAGAGCAAGAGCACACTGCTGGAAGCCTCTTGCCTAAAGAAGGACTCGGCGGGCCGGACAATATAGTCTGCGACGAGGGTGGTCGGGGATAATTTAATGTTGTTGAGCATTGTTCATAGGAGGCGAAATTCGCCGGAGGTGTCATAATTCTATTTCGCCGATTGTCCCTGGTGAGGGTCAACCAGGCGAAACAATTAACCGCCGGCACAGTCAGAGAATTGAAAAAATCTTACCAGAGGTTACGATGTCTTGCGTTTAAGATTAGCAATGATGGTCTCAGCGGCATCCTCAACGGTAGTCTTTCCCATGTCGATAACCAAGTCGTAAAGAGAGGCGTCATTCCAGTCTACCTTGAAATAGTGCTTAATCAGGCTTTTTGAATCCTTTTCCTCTCTGTCGATGTGATATTTTGCTGCTTTTTGGTCAATCTTGAAACGCTTCATGATGGTGTCAATTTTTCCTGCCTCATCTTTGATCAGCCGAACATGCAGCACATTGGGTTTATCCCGCAAAATACACATACCACCCCAGCCGAGAATAATAGCATTCTTATCCTCATAGGCATCTTCTACCAATTTTTTGACTGTGTTAAAATAGCTCTCGTCGTCCAGACAACCACGTTCTCGATCAACCACCTTTTGTATCAGCGAGCAGGTATATCGATCCACGAAACGCAGAAGACGCGATTGCGCGTCCTGAAGAAACGCCTCAGCTTCGCCTTCAGAGATACGTAGCTCCCTGGCAATCCTCGCCACCAAGTGTTTACCGATGTATTCCCAACCCAGTTTTTGCGCCAAAAGAGATGCCACTTCTTCACTATCAACACCGCATTCCCTGCTAAGCGTAATGACAGACATCAAGCCGTCCTCGTTCGTGTCAATCGTGTGCCGCTGGTTCTGAAAGATTCTGGGTTCTACAACGCAGGCATAATACTCCAGTCCCCGGGAATTGTCCACTCGCGCCTGGCTCAAAATATCGCTCATTTGTCATTAAGTCACTAGGCCACGAACGTGGCCGTCAGTACGCTTCGCTGTCACTGATTGTGACTAGATCATTATGATTGATGATAGTGAATAGGACAAAAAGCTACAAATGACGCCGCAGGCATATGACTACGAATGACAACGAAGCGCACAGGCGCGAAGTGTAATGACTTATGGTGCCTAATACATAGTAGGTTTATCAGTTAAAAAGCCGCGGCCACACTTTTGGCTTGCTCTCTGGCTGCTTCTATAATCTCTTTTTTATCTTCAGGGGATACCAGGGTTGGCTCCACAAGTATGGTCTGAAAGTCGCTGAAGCCAATAAATGCCAGGATATGCTCCAGGTAAGCTTTTTGCAGGTCGTAGCTCTCGGCGCCGGTACCGGAACCGTAGGCGCCACCCCGCGCGTAAATGGTGGCAATGGACTTGCCGGTCACAAGACCTTTGTACCCCTCTTCAGGACTGAAGCTGAAGGTGTATCCAGGCTGGACGATGACATCGAGGTAATGTTTCAATTTGTAGGGGATGCCGAAATTCCACATGGGAAGTGAAAAGAGATATTTGTCAGCCCCGGTAAACTGAGCGATCACATCCTCTACGGCTTTCCAGGCCTGCCTCTGTTCCTTTGTGTGCTCCAGACCATGAAGGATGACGTATTTTGAATCAATAACATGCCCATCGAACTCCGGAAGGTGAGTTGCCCAGAGATCCAGGGTTTCAACGACGTCTTCTGGGTGAGTGCGTTCATATTCGCTTATAAAGGTCTTTGCAGCTTCAATTGAAGCGGATCTTTCCTTGCGTGGTGAAGCTTCTATATAGAGCAAACGTGCCATCAGAGACCTCCTCTTCTAAAGTTGAAAACTCACTGTTTGCACGAGCATAATCGACCCCGCGAAGGGTTGTTACAAATATAGGCATGATTCCAGCGGATGCAACGGCGGATAGTTAAAATGCCTAAAATGTCTAAAGTGTCTAAAATGTCTAAAATTAAAGTGTTTAGCGGTGTTGGCGTCGGACAGCGATAGTGATCTTCGCTAGACTATGACGTCAAAGATGGACTAGTGTGAAACCATCATTTCTGATTGTGAAGTAGAAGTAGTTTTATTATATTCTTTGGTCTAGACGACGCAATTCCAATCATTTTAGACATGTAGCAGTAAGGATTCCCGATGCAATCAAATGTCAAAGTTCGAATGTTCGCCGCTGTTTTTACTCTGATAATGTTTACTGTTTGTCCTATTAGCAGCAGCGGCAAGAGTGAACCACCAAGGGTGGAGTGCGATGTCCATGCTGGACCGTGCAGGGCAGATATATCTGGAACCACGGTGAGCCTGGATATTGAACCGAAGCCGGTGAAAGCGATGCGGGATCTTACTTTTACCGTCACTTTCGCGGGTGGGACGTTCGTGGCAGCTCCTTACATCGATTTGGGTATGCCGAACATGAATATGGGGAGAAACCGGGTTATTCTTAAGCAGGCTGGAGATCTAGTTTACCGGGGTGAAGGAGTCATCGTCCGCTGCCCCAGCGGCAGCCGGATCTGGAAGGCGAAGGTTACCGTTCCCGAGGTGGGTTCGGTGGAGTTTGTCTTTGATGTTATCTACTGAAACGATATATTTCGTCATTTTTACCACCGGCCTTGCGGTTGGGTTTGGTCACTGCATCGGCATGTGCGGGCCAATTGTGGTCTCCCTGTCACTCAGCTTGAAGGGGCGGTCGGTAGTTGTTCCTCACTTGCTTTACAATGGTGGACGGATCACCACCTACGGCCTCCTTGGAGGTGTTATGGGAGCTACCGGTTCCTTTACCCAGGTGGTCGCCAGCATTGCCAGCCTCCAGAAAGGTGTGATGATCCTCACCGGCATCCTCATTGTGGTGATGGGGCTTGCCATGGCCGGCTGGATACCCTTGGGTGTAATTTTCGGAGACTATTACAACCCCCAGGGGGTGTTGTCACGAGGCTTTCGTAAGCTCTCGGAGGCAAGATCAACGGCGACATACTATCCATTAGGAATGCTGCTGGGCCTACTACCATGCGGGCCAGTGTATACGGTCCTTCTTGCTGCGGCGCGGGCTGGCATGGAAGCCCAGAGTGGTCTGGAGGGTTTCCTCATTGGTATGGGACTCATGCTGTCATTTGGCCTGGGGACGGTGGTTGCCCTGTTGTTGATAGCTAAGCTTGCCGATCTCGGCTGGTTGAAGAGGAGAGATGTAATCTACAAGATCTCCTCAGTGGTTATGGTAATTATGGGGGTCTATTTTGTGATCAAGGCTGTCAGGTACTAAAGGATTGTAGATTGTGGATTTGAGATTGCAGATTTGAGAAGGCATAGGGCATAGAGCATAGGGAAGAAACTAGGCACTAAGGACTAGAAACTAGGCACAACAAGATGACGCGGGGACCCGCCCGCCTCGCCTAAAGGAGAAGCCGATGGCGGGCAGGCGCGGAGAAACGGTGAGACGGAGATTAGAGGTCAGAATCCAGAATTGAGATTTCAGGTTTCAGTGTACAGTTTTCGTATTTTTCTTTCCTGACACCTGAAACCCGACACCTGAAACCTTGAGATTTGGTGCTTCGGATTGCAGATTTGAGATGTAAAATGCTTAGGTCCATTTAATGGGAGAGAAACGCATGACATTTGCAGTAAGCGCTGCCAGCCCAGGAGCCAATAGATCTCTGAGGCCCAGATTCAGGTGTCCGTCCAGTTGCTTCAGTTCGTCCTCAACTCCACCATGGGGACGTAGATTGACACGAACCCCTTGAGAAAAAAGATGATGCGTGGGATCACACAACTCTGGTGGAGTGAAAGCGAAATGCATCTTGCAAGCCAGCGGCCGGGCCGAGTAGATGAGGCACTCTTGGGTATCGCTTAGGAAAAAACAACCGTTTTTCGCCAAGCTGTAATTGTGCAAGAGTGTATCATCTCCGCCCTTGCTTTCAATTTGTTCTTCACTCCTTTCATCAAGCAGTTGTCTCTTCACCCGATCGAGTACTTGATAACTTTCAAGACTTCTGCGGAAAAATTTCTCCAACTGTCCAGCCTGTTGTATATGGTCATAGATGATAAGAAATTCCCAGTTGCTGATTCCGGCAGGCATGTTAAAACAGCAGGCAGCACATCCAGGCCCACAGTAAACTCGCCAACCTTTCTTTTGCACTTTGCCGATGGTGTAGATCAGATACTCGTCGTACAGCCGGAAGGCCCGCTGGCTCAAACGTTTGGCGTCTTCTGGCAGACTGAGATGCTGGCGAAATCGTTTCACCTCACTCATGGCCCCAATTTCACGAAAAATGCGTGCCATTTTTGCCATGAGCGGTCTGCTCTGGTGGTCGTCCAGTTGAGGGATTACAAGAGCAGCATCGGACTGCTGCCCAGAGATGGGGAATCCAGTCATGCTTAGAATCTCAGTAACTGAAAATATGGGAGTTGGATAAATCCTCAATGCAAAGGCGATCAATAGAATAGGAAAGCTACTATCTTCAATAAACTGGCTATAAGAGTCCCTTCAGATCCTGAAGACTGCCTTCCTGGAGCGCTTCACTTAGTTCTTTAAGTTTGAGGCGGTAGTAGGCAAGAACATGCACCAGCGGTTTGCGGTTCGCCCACAACCGATCTGCTGCGTTTGGTGATACTTTGGAGACAAGTCTGGTAATCTCTTTGAGCTCTTTACTCGAGTACTCGTCTATTTCATCTACATAGCCACTCACCTGACCAGCAGCTTTGCAAACAAGATTGAGAAATATGACGGGAAGATCCTCGAGGACTGCAAAAAGGCGGTCGTGAACCTCTGGATCCATTTCCTCGACCTTAGAGCCAGCTGCCTCCCAGACTTCTCTGAGTCGTTTGACCGCGTCCTCGTCACGCCGATCGCCTGAAGTTAGTATACAGGGTCTGTCCCGAAAGAGAGCAGGATAGGCTTCATCAATATTTTTCTCCTCTTCAAATACAACCGGATGGCAGCCGACAAAAGGATTTTCTTGTGGCAGTACTTCTGCGGCTTTAGCCAACACAGGTCCTTTTATCCTACCTAGGTCGCACACAATGGCTCCGACTTTGAGGTGCGAGGGAATGTCAGCCAAAACATTGGAAGTAGAGTGCGTGGGCACCGCCAAGACCACCAGATCGGCTTGGGTGAGACCCTGTTCGAAATCGCCCACCGCCTGGTCGACAACGTCACGATGTAACGCCTTGGTAAGTGTGGTCTGATCTGTATCTATACCGATGACCTCCTTGACCAGACGCTTCTTACGAAGCACCATTGCAAGTGAGCCCCCCTTCAATCCCAAACCAACTATTGCTGCGCGCCCAAATTGTTCTGCCATGCTCCTTCACTCCGTTATATTGGTGCGGCTGAAGATCACACGTTATCCCCGGATCTTTTCCTCTTGGCCAGGATCGATTTCACCTGATTACCATAGTTGGGCACGCCTGTCAAAGCTTGCTGGTGCCGTCAGTTGCCAGTGGTCAGTGGGCAATAGCCATATACAGGAGACTACGAACTCCAGTGCCCCTGTTGATTTCAGAAAAAGCTTCTCATACTGCTGGCTTCTCGGTATTATGATGCCCCTAACGGCATATGATTCTTTTGATTTTCCGGCGTTGGCCTCTCTGAATGGGTCTTGCCGTGGAGAAAACCACCCATGGTCATCCGCTGCCCTCGCTGCAGATTTACTAGTGCTCACAGAGAAGAAAGTCGATCTTCTGCTGATCACATCCTCTATTGCCCCCGCTGTCAGACACCCATGTCTTTTACCGATCAACCAGATCCAACAGCAGCATCTGGTGCTGAGGCTGTGTTACAACCTCAACTGCACCAGGAGACTGACTGGGAAAGGCGAACCTCGTGGCTCGACCTGGTTGCCTTTTGGCGGACCACCAAAAACATTCTGTTTCGTCCTGCTGCAACCTTTACAGCCTTGAACTATGAGGCTGGGATACGTAGTTCCATTGTGTACCTGCTTGTCTACGGGTCTCTGGGCCAGGTCATCGGCCGCTACTGGTTTACTCTTCTTGGTATTCACTACGGCATTCTGGAAGGCAACGCTCTTGATAATACCGTACATTTTGCAGTGGCCGTGCTGCTTACCCCCATCGTACTGCTTGTCTTTATTTTTGTAGTTGCGGGCCTGGTCCACCTTCTTTTGCGAATCCTACGGGCGACTCAACGCCCTTTTACAGCGACATTCCAGGTCATGGCGTATGCTTCCGGGGCGACCTCTTTTGTCAATGTCATACCAATTGTCGGCAGGTTTATCATGCCTATCTGGGCCTTGGTTTTGTACTTTGTTGGCCTCGCCAAAGCTCACCAGACCTCAAAGAGCAGAGTATTTATCGCACTCTTGGCGCCGCTTGTCTTCGCGGGTTTGTTTATTACTGGTATTGTGCTCCTTCATATAGTTACGCATGTTCTGGATCTTTTAGAGGCTATCCAACAGACCATTTAGCATCCCGCTATGGGTCTCCTCTCTTCCCTATTGAAGCTCTCTGCAGTCCGCCGGCAGCGGATTCGAAATGTAAGGAATGTATCCCTTTTATTGTAGTTCGCTCGCTAACCTCATCCGCCTTTGGTGGACTGCGGGGAATGAGTTCGCCCTGTTGAATTTCCCGCAGGGAACCCCTTGCAACAGGGCGAACTGAAGTATATTCAACCCAAAGACACGACACCCAGCCACGAAAGCAGCGTACTTGAGCCGAAAATGCTTGACTCAGTGGCATTTAGCTGAATATAGTTTGTTTGTGATGAATGCTTCACCGCTTCTTTACTGATTTGGATTTGCTGATGAGCTGAGCCGGCCGCAGCATCGGCAATATTTTGTACACCTTCAATGCTCATTCCCCGTCAGGCTTTGATGCGGGATTATCCATACCTGAGTTGGTTGGCGTCTATTGGAATGGAGGTTATAGCGGTGAGGGAATTAATTGAAATAATGGCAAAGGCGCTGGTTGAACATCCTGATCAGGTACAAGTGAGTGAAATCGCTGGAGAACACGCTTCAGTTATCGAACTCAGAACCGCCAAAGAGGATATTGGCAAGGTAATCGGCAAACGAGGACGCAACGCCCAGGCAATGCGTACCATCTTAAACGCTGCCTCTGCAAAGCTCAGAAAACGCGTGGTTCTTGAGATCATCGATTAAGAGAACTTTTGGCGGCTCAGCTTTTCCTAGCGCGTACTTTCTCGGCCTTTGGAGTGGAGATTATGCCTGATAACAGGCCTGCTTGCTTTGGTATTTCTGAACACTGTATGCCTAGAGATGAAAACGGCATCATCCAGCCACAAGAACACTGCCACCCTTGTGACCACCTGCGTGAGTGCCTCCAGGAAGCAATTGCCGCTTGTGGTGGCGTGGAGAAGCTGAAATCTGATAGTGGTTCTCAATCCGCCGGAAAACAGGCGGAGCCAAAGGGCGTTCTGGGAGCTATTTTGCGCTGGTCTGAAAGAAAGCGGGCAGCACAAAAAGGCGCGAGCACGTCAAAATAACATCACCTATCTCCGCACGATGAATTCCATCCTCATTGTCCACCAGGGTGCCATCGGCGATCTTATCCTTAGCCTACCGGCGTTGGAGGCTATCCATCGCTTTTATCCTGAGGCCCATTTCAGCTTTATCGCTCATCCTGCCATCGTGGAAATCATCCATAGACGCCCCTACTTCAAGCAAGTGTTTGACTGTTCCGACAGGTGCTGGACCTCACTCTATGGCTCTCAAGAGAACGTGGCCGGAGTTGTTCATGATCTTCTGCCCCGGGTGGAAAGCACCTTTGTTTTTGGTCGTCCAACCAGCCAAATAATAGCTGATAATCTTGCAAACCATTTTGGGAATCCAGCACATCGACTCGATCCCTTTCCTGAGCCTGATCATGGTCTTGGCGTTGGTGACTATCAATGCCGTCAACTGGAAAAGATCTCCATTCCCGCCACACCCCCTCCGGATGCGATTATCGCTCCACCGCACCACAGTGTTCTCGAGGCCCGTGGATTTCTCAGTCAGAACCTTGGACCAAGAGATCGGATTGTCTTGTTGCATCCCGGCAGCGGAGGGAAACAAAAGCTGTGGCCAGTTGCAGGATGGCTCAGTGTTATAAACAAACTGTCCACCAACCCTACTATTCGTTTCGCTTTGTTGCAAGGACCAGCCGACGCTGGTATTGTTCAGCACCTGCGTTCTCAGCTGGAATCAGATTCTCTCATCCCGGTGGAAAACTGGCAACTTGGCAAGCTGGCTGCACTGATGCGCGAGGCCGCTCTCTTTCTTGGAAATGATTCAGGAATTACCCATTTGGCAGCTGCCAGCGGTACTCCTACCATCGCACTTTTTGGCCCAACTGACCCGCAGATTTGGGGACCCAAAGGTCCACAGGTCAGCATTGTTCGCTGGCAACCAGAAAACTTATTCAGCGCGCAGGAAGAATCAAGAATAATCTCTGAGCCTCCATTGGAAGCAGAGCTTGTGTGCACACAAGCTGAGGAGTGGCTGCAGATATGAGTGATCAGAAAGACCAGGGCCACAGGGACTATCTGGCCATCGCTGTGTTTATCGGCGTTTTGGTGGTTTTTATTGTCTCTGCCTTTTACCTTGTAACAACTATGAAAAAGCAGGAGTTTGACGACCCGGTTACAATAGTCTCCAAATGGATGAATACACACATAGAGAACTACCTGGAGAAAAAGAAAGATATCTGGCCGCAGAAAAAGAAAGCCAGGAGGCTAAAAAAACATTTTACAGCTGGCCGCACATTCTACCGTAAAAGGATGTACAACAGAGCACTACGGGAATTTGACAGAGCGCTAACCATTGACCCAAGTAACTTCAGAGCTCATTACTGGAGAGGACGCGTATATCTCAAAATGGGACACTATGACAAGGCGGCAGCTGATTTCAAGATGGTAGCTGAGCTGAAGCCTCATGATGCAAGGCCATATCACAATTTAGGGTGGCTCTCTTATCAAAAAGGGAAATACGAAGAAAGCATTCGGTATTTGAATAAAGCAATCGAGCTGGAACCCAATAACGGTTGGGCTTATTACACTAGAGGTCGTAGCCACTTTAAAAAAGGCGATCTTGAAAGGGCATTAAGAGATACCACGAAATCCTGCACCTTAGGTTATCAGCAGGCTTGCTCGGTTCAAAAGAAGTATGAGAACGAAGGAAGAGAGGTGAACCAATAGTAGTATAGAACTGTCAACCAGAATGTATTCGTCCAAGATTGCTTTTTTCAACGGGGAGTTTGGCTGATGAACACGGAGAAAAAAATACTATTTGGAATAGACGATTCTGAGTTTGCCTTGCAAGCCGTTACGGCCGTAGGCGGTATGCTGAAGAATAGTAGAGACCATAAAGTAACACTGTTCTTCGGTGCCCCTGACCCAAATCTCCCTTTCTTATCAAAGGCGTTAGGGTTAAGTGCCGAGGCAATTGAAGAGTTCGAAAAAGTGTGTACCTTGGAGGAGCAAAAGGTCTTAGATCGGTGCAAAGAAGCCTTAACAAACTCCGGTTTCAATTCCGACAGAGTCGAAATGATCTGTGAAGCAAAATGCTCTGACCCCGCCTACCATTTGTTGCAGTTGGCTACCGAGCAAGGATTTGAAACACTCGCCTTGGGACTTCGTGGATCCGCGCGGGCGGAGCGTAAATTGATGGGCTCAGTTGCCTACAAACTTGCTCACACAGCAAAAGACCAGGCCCTCTGGATTATCGACCCGCGCATCTCTTCCCGGGACGTGCTGGTGGCCTTGGTTGGAGCGCCCATCGGTATCCGGGTGGTGGAGCACGTGGTTACCTATTTTTCCCATCTGAAAGACAGCAGATTCACCTTCTTTCATGTAACTCCGCCCTTGCCTCCCCAATATTGGGATGATGCCCGGATTTTGGATACCAAAGAACGGCAGGAGCGTGAAGAGCAGATTTCTCAGTGGATGAAGGGATATACGGACAGGGTTAAGGCGATAGCGGTAGAAGGTAGAGAGAAGCTCATCAAGGCGGGTGTGCCTGAAAAAAACGTATCCTTCAAGATTCAACGCCGGGAGGGGGGCATTGCTCGTGATATTTTGGAGGAATTGGAAAACAATGATTACGGCATTTTGGTGATTGGTCGCAAAGGTTCCAAAGAGATCGACCAGTTTGGGCTGGGCAGCAAAGCCCACAAACTGCTCCACAACGCTCATGCCCTGGCCATCTGTGTAGTCAATTGAGCAAATACCAGGTTTCAGTGTTCAGTGTTCAGTGTTCAGGTTTCAGCTTCTCTGTTTCTTTTTGCTGACACCTGACACCTGAAACCTCATTTTCTGTGTTTAAATTAAGACCAAGGAGGTGAAATCCATGGCAGTCCACCACGTTGCAATGTTTCGACCCTACCCCTTTCAGATAGGTCAAAAAATCAACATTGAAACCGGGCCACGGAAGGGTGACTGGGAGGTGATCGGCCTCAGTGATCGAAAAGTAAAATTGAGGTGTCCTGTGTCTTTGCGCGAGTTTGAGTGGAACCGATTCTGTTACTTTATGGAAGACCGTGAAATCGATCAGTGGCCACAGGAAGATTAAATGGAATTTTCTTTTGGTATTGAGCACGAAGTAGCTTTTCTGAATAGAGACGGCGAGTTTGCAGATTTTTCACGAGCCACATTCGACGACTTCAATCAAATTATAGAAAAGCTTCCCCTCCATCCCCAAGACTATCCCCAACTTCGTATCGGAGATGCGGGTATAAAGGTAAAAAGATGGTATATTGAAGGCTTCGAGCGCTTCAAAGATTCTGAACAGCCTATTGACTGTGTACCAAAAGGAATAGAGATCAGAACCACTATTCATTCCAGCATAAAGGATACACTATCTGAACTCATCGAAAGTTTTCTTTTGTTGACAGGGATGGCCAAATCATTTGGCTTTACTCCCGTCCTTGTAAGCTTTAACCCCTTCTCTACTGCTTTTGAACCGGACCCTCCGCTAAACGTTTACGAGGTCAAACGTCGGCAAGCTTCTCCTGAAAAACAGACAGCCCATATTCCAATGTTGACCTATGGTCCCGATCTTAGCTTATCCGTAAAAGGGCTCACCACTGAGCAAGTGATAGATGTAGGGAAGAAGCTCACCCACTACAGCCCATTCATTGTACCGTTCAGTTACAGCTCTCCTTTTTATGGGGGGACCTTATGGAGCGGGTTCTCCGTGAGAACGTTTGTCAGAACAGGAGCAAGACCAGCAGCTATGGTTTTTATTGACAAGCCCGAAAAACTTCTGAAAAGTAGCCCCTCTCTGACAAAAAGGGCCCGCATCCCCGCTGAAGTTGGCAGGATTGAATTTAAAGCATTCGATAGCTGTGGTGATTTTTCACTCTACGGTGGCTTGCTCGCATTACTCAAAGGGCTTGTCATTGATCTATCACTTTCTGGGAGAGCAGTGGTTCCGGATGCAGTAATGCATCAGGTGTCGGCGCGGGAGGGTTTTGAAAACAATCAGATCTTTCTGGGAGCAAAAGAGATTGTCGATGCCGTCAAGACCGCCCTGGACCAGGATCCCGATTGTGAACTGCTGACACCGATTGACAAACTACTCAAGGCCCGCATTACACCTGCTCATAGACTGATAGAAATATTTCACCACGAGTGTTCCATAGAAAAGACTTTGCAGAAGACCTACACGGAGTTCAGGGGTTAGCGAGCGTCCGTCAGCAAACTCCTGGGTCGGAAATCGGTTGATAGAAGGATTTTTTCTTAGACATAGGGAATTCGACGTTCATATTTGTTAGAATATAAGATTAAAATGATTGTCTTAAAGCAAATTTGGGAGCCACTGAATGTTGTCTGAGTTTGGCGGGGTGATATAGCATGGGAAAAAATGAGCGAGATTCTGGAATGGATCAGCCGCTCAATGACCTGCACCAGCTGTCCGCTTGTGCGTCTGAAGTGGATGCAGAACTGGATAAACGCGTTGATGAATACCAGATGCTGTTTGACCTGGTACCTTGCATCATTACGGTTCAAGATAAGGACTACAGACTAGTCAGATACAATCGAGAATTTGCCGAAAAGTTTGATCCACAACCTGGAGATTACTGTTATCAAGCCTATAAGGGGCTTAGTCAAAAATGCCCGGTCTGTCCGGTTGAAAAAACCTTTGATGACGGCAACTCTCATTGGAGTGAAGAGTCAGGACCGGACAAGGATGGCAGGCTCAGGCACTGGGTGGTCAAGAGTTGTCCAATCCAGAACTCGGAAGGTGAGATAGTCGCCGTTATGGAGATGTGCCTTGATATTACCCACAGAAAAGAGCTGGAACAAAAGCTGATCATCTCGGAGAAAAAATATAGCTCAATTTTCAGCAACATTCCTAACCCTGTCTTTGTTCTGGACTTGGAGAGCTTGGAAATACTCGACTGCAACGCAAGTGTAGAGAAGGTTTACTCCGTTACCAAAGATGACGTGACAGGCCGTTTTTTTCTCGATATGTTCAGCGAGGAAGACAGAGATTACTACGCTATAAAGCTGAGGACGTCCACCTTTCTGGGACAAGCAAAACAGAAGACCAAGGACGGCAGGACCCTTTACGTGAATATTAGGGTTTCACCTTCAGAGTATAATGGTCAGGAGGTGCTTCTTGTCACCACCAGCGATATTACCAAACGGTTAGAGACCGAACAGCAGTTACTGCAGGCCAGCAAGATGGCGACTCTGGGTGAAATGGCTACCGGCGTTGCCCACGAACTCAACCAGCCTCTGGCAGTTATGGAAAGCGCCAGCAGTTTTTTGATGAGGAAACTAAACAATGAGGAAGAGATCGACCCTGAACACCTTCTGATTATGGCACAGAAGATAAGCGGAAACGTTGACCGTGCCACCAAAATCATTAATCATTTGAGAGAATTTGGTAGGAAAGAAGACGCCGGCCTTGAGAGAATCCAAGTCAACGATTTACTCAGGAGATCAAACGAACTTCTGAGTCAGCAGTTAAGAGTGAGAGGAATAAAGGTTGTTTGGCGGCTCGCAGAAGGACTGCCCCCCATTTTGGCAGACCCCGGTCGCTTGGAACAGGTCTTTATAAATCTTTTGTTGAACGCCAGGGATGCCATTGAAGAAAAACTGTCGACAGCAAAGACAAAGAAAAGCTTCGAAAAGATCACGCTCAGGACAAGCAGCGATGGAGATAAGGTCATTGTTGAGGTTGCTGATACCGGTAATGGCGTCCCCAAAGATCAATTGGATAAGATTTTCGAACCTTTTTATACAACCAAGGGTATTGGTAAAGGAACAGGACTCGGTCTTTCAATAAGTTACGGTATAATTAAAGACTGCGGTGGGAACATACGGGTTAAGCCAGGAAAAGGTGCTCATTTTATCATCGAATTTCCCATCCCCCACGCTAAACAAACACAGGTATCAAGATAATCAGTTTTGATCAAACAAACCAAAGCCGTCTATTAACCTGACAGTTGCAGTGGAGGTGCCCTATGGCGAAAAAGATCCTGGTCGTGGACGATGATCCGAACGTGGTTTACTATCTTGTAGGCTTTTTCCACGATAATGGCTATGAGACTTGTAGCGCCGTGAACGCCCCCGAAGCGTTTGAAGTGTTGCAAAAGGAAAAACCAGATCTAATAACACTGGATATTGACATGCCGGAAGTGACGGGGCCTCAATTTTACCGCAAGTATACCCAGATTGATGATCTGAAGGATATTCCGGTAATTGTCATTAGTGGCATGGCAAAGCCCCACCTTGCAGTAAAAAAAGCTCTGGCTGTTGTTGAGAAACCATTTGAGCGAAACGAACTCTTGAAAATCGTCAAGGGTGCCATCGGCGACCCATAATTCGATCAAGATCACCTGGCGCCCGCTCGCCACTGACTGGACTATCTCAGGGACCATTCTGGACTCTTTCTTTGCGGGACAGAGCATTCATGGACGAAAAAATATTAATAGTAGACGACGAACAAGATATTCGTGAGGTTCTGGAAATATCTCTGTCTGACCTTGGCTACGAAGTATGCACGGCAGAAAATGGCGAGGAAGCCCTCCGGATTATCGAAGAAGTCAACCCCCCCATTGTACTCACCGATATCAGAATGCCGATAATGGATGGCATCGAGTTGCTTCGCAAGATCAAGCAAGAAAACTCTGAAATTGAAGTTATTATGATCACCGGCCACGGGGATATGGACCTGGCGATCAAAAGCCTGAAGTACGAAGCCACCGATTTCATCACCAAGCCGATCAATGTGGATGCTCTGGCAATAGCGGTCCAACGGGCTAAAGATAAGATCATTACCCGTGAAAAACTGCAGGAATATACCGAAAATCTGGAAATACTTCTTCACGAAAAAACGGAACTCCAGAGTCATTTGGCTTCGCTCGGCTTGATGATAGGATCCATATCGCACGGTATCAAAGGGTTGTTAACCGCTCTAGATGGTGGAATATATTTGCTGGATTCGGGTATTGCCAAAGAGAACGAAGTCCGAATCAAAGAGGGGTGGGACATCGTAAAATTAACCGTCGACCGTATTCGAAAGATGGTCATGGACATCCTTTTTTACGCCAAAGAAAGAGAACTCCGATTAGAGCGGATCGATATCCGGAAGTTTGTCGAAGAAATTGTCAAAGAGATTGCACCGAAATTCAAAAGTCAAAAAATCAAATTTGTAGATGACTTTGAAGCAAATTTAGGAGAATTCGAAGTAGACGTTATTTATCTGCATTCAGCACTGCTCAACATCATTGAAAATGGCATAGATGCATGCTTGGAGGACAAAACAAAAAAATCGCATGAAATTATCTTTGGCGCCAGGCGACATGAAGATAGAATTATTTTAG
>ENA-OVNL01000014-OVNL01000014.1-sediment-metagenome-genome-assembly--contig:-NODE-14-length-16035-cov-2.695263_pt1 | contig 16035 bp, 14 predicted proteins | sample MGYA00250099_ERZ650198 | MGnify/ENA primary metagenome ERZ650198 (study PRJEB26732, sample SAMN07278974) | sediment metagenome | biome: marsh; feature: saltmarsh; material: sediment | place: USA...
GGACCCAGGCGGGCTTCTGGAAGCGGATCTGAGGCTGATGAAGGAGCTGAACGCGAACACCGTGCGGATGCACTACCCAGCTCATCCGGACCTGTATCGCCTGGCCGACGAGCTGGGGCTGATGGTCTTCGCCGTGCCGCTCGGGGTCGTGCATGACGCCGAGGTGCACCAGCGCGCGGACGCTTCGCCCCCGAAACGGCTCGCGGATCTTCCGCCGCCGCATGTCGACCTCGAAGTGCTCCACGTCCTTGGGGCGGTCGGCAAATGCGCGATGATCGATTCCGACGACCTCACCTTCCCGGTGCAGCAGGCGCGCGAGGCGTCGGCCCAAACGGCCCGCTATCCCCGTCACCACCACGGCGCCGGCTTCGTCCCCCGTCGCGGGCGCGTCTGCCCCTCCTCTTCTCCCACGGCGGCGCGTGCGCTCGCTTCGCCAGCGTGCGCGCCCCGCGCCTCGACCGGAAGGTCACTCCTATCGGGCACCGGTTCGTCGAGGTCGAAGGGGACGACGAACGGAGGGCGCCGGTTCCCGTCGACCTGCTCATCGACGAGTTGACCGTCGACAAGGCGTTGGAGCTCATCGAGGCGCGGACCAAGCTCCAGGAGCCGATCGGCCAGCATCCCGAGACCGGCGAAAACGTCTACGTACGCACGGGTCCGTACGGGCCCTACGTGCAGCTCGGCGAGGCCGAGGGCAAGAAGAACTCGCCGCCCGAGGTTTCTGCGATGGTCCTGCAGAAGCTCAAGGCGGCAGCCGAGGACTATCTCGGGGCCAAGGTGAGCCAGGCCGTGATCACCGTGCCGGCGTACTTCAACGATTCCCAGCGACAGGCCACCAAGGACGCCGGCCAAATCGCAGGGTTGGAGGTGCTGCGACTGGTGAACGAGCCAACCGCTGCCGCTCTCGCGTATGGGCTCGATCAGAAGGAAGACGAGACCATCGCGAGTGAAAGACATCAAGGCCTCCGGATCGCTTCAACGTAACAAGATTTAGTATGGCGGCTCATTAAAATAGACAACCTTGGAGTTACTAATCTTTAAAAATATCCACTGTATCACCCACCTGTCAAGGAAAGGGGAATTATAAATGAAGCTGCACAAGTCATTCATTAGTCTACAAGAACCCTTTTTTTATTACAGTTTAAAGAGTATGGGGTCTGTTTTATGGGATTACTATTGGGACCGGTCATCAACAGAGGAAGCGAGAGAACAGTAGAGATAGCAAACGTGCTGACGGTTGAATATCCGCCCAGAATAAAAATAGTTTGACCGTGCTTTTTCAATCTGGAAAGATAGCACGGGGTTGGTTATATAACTTGTTCAACATCGAAAATTCTGTCCTCAGTATCAGGTCAGATCGCCTAGCGCTTTGCGTTCTGGGGCGTAAGGCATAAGGCGAGGATAAATTCTTTTTTGGTTTTGCCTTATGCCCTGTGCCTTGGGCCGTGCGCCGCTCCCTCAGGCAGCCCAAAGCCGCGTCCTTTCCTGAACAGCGAATCTTCGATGGGCTAGGATTCTTTACTTTATGTGTTTTCCACTGAAAGGTGCTGATCACATGCGTAACAGGTTCGTGGTACATGAACATCATGCGTCCCAGTTGCATTTCGACTTCAGATTAGAGATTGGGACCGTTCTCAAGTCCTGGGCCATTCCCAAAGGGGTTTCCATGAACCCAGCGGAAAAGAGGCTGGCGGTGGAGGTGGAAGATCACCCTCTGGGATACATTGATTTTGAGGGCGTTATTCCCGAAGGAAGGTACGGGGCCGGAGCGGTGGTTATTTGGGATGAGGGTGAGTTCGAGCTACTGGAAGCGACTGAAAACAAAATTTCTTTTGTCCTGCACGGAAAACTTCTTCACGGTGGATTTGCCTTGAGGAAGCTCAAGCCTAGAGGGGAAGGTGCAGACAAAGACTGGCTTCTTATTAAGAAAAACGATGAGTACGCTAATCGCGATTGGCAGTTGGAACTGGCCCTCACTCAGGAAAAAAGGAAGGAGTTGATGGAAACGAATCCGCCCTGTGAAACCTCTTAATTGTCCGTAGTCAGTAGTCCGTGGTCCGTTGCACGAAAAAATGCATAGCGCTAAGAGTAAAAACTCAAAAGCACAACCGCTATGCGCTTGGCGCTCTGCGCTTTGCGGCAAACGAAGTGAGTCACAACGGACCACTGACAACGGACTATTCTGGAGTTGATCCATGCCACGCACAGTCGTAAGTGATATTGAAATTTACTGGGAAAGTCACGGAGAAGGTGAACCTCTGCTATTGATCAGTGGGGTCAGCGGCGGCACCTGGACGTGGGAAGAATGTATCGGTGCCTGGTCTCCTCACTTTCGGGTGATTGTCTTTGACAATATGGGCTCAGGTCGTTCCAGCATGCCTGATCGAGCTTATGGGATCGCGGAGATGGCAGATCATGCCGCAGCTGTCCTGGATGCCGCTGAAGAAGAGCGAGCCTTTGTGGTGGGGTTATCAATGGGTGGGATGATCGCTCAGGAGTTGGCATTGTTTCACCCAGGGCGAATTTCTGGTCTGGTACTCGGATGCACCAACTGCGGCGGCAGTGAGCGCATCCCACCAGCTCCTGAGATCATTCAAGGATTTGCCAATAACGCGGGTCTTTCGCCCGAAGAGATTATTGACAAGAACCTCACCCTCTTGGTTACGCCTGCATTCTTGCACAGTGGCTTGGATTCCTTGAAACGTTACAGAGAACGGCAGCTAAACGCTCCTCTGCAGCCGGATTACGCTCTGCAGAGACAACTGGAGGCGATCCGCAGCTTCGATGTCTGTGACCGCCTCGGCAGTATTCAAACCCCGACTCTTATCCTCACAGCGGATTGTGACCAGCTGGTACCAGCAGAAAACGGCCGGTTATTGGCGAAGCGCATTACTGGAGCTCAGTTGAAATCCTTCACCAACACTGGTCATCTCATTTACCTTGAACGCGCTCAGACATTCCACCAAACCGTAGTGGAATTCTTTGAGGCTCTTTCCTAGGCTGATGGAATGAGGGAATGTGTTCCCTCCTTTTTCTGCTATCGTGCGCCAGCGTGACCGCAGGTAGGTACGTTGTAGATTCATGATTGCAGATTGCAGATATGAAAAAAGCAGGCAGGAGGCAGAGAGCAGCTGGCAGCCCCGCAACAAGAGCTGTCGATGAGCTCAAGGGGACTCGCTAAGGACATAGAGTGAAGGATGTTGCTTCTACCCCATGCTCCATGCAATATGCCCCATGCTCAATTCTCCTGACTACTAAATTCTGGATTTTTTATTCCATGCAATTACCAGCCTTAATCAAAGTTCTTTGCTGTTTTGGCCTTATCCTGGCCCTGAACCGCTTGCGAGTTCATCTCAGCCTTTGTCTCTTTGTTGGCGCGGTGGCGGTGGGGTTTTGGATGGGACAAACGCCAGTTCAGATCACTCATGGGTTGATGGCAAGTCTTTCCAGTGCGGAAACCTTACAGCTGGTGGCGATCATTTGTCTTATCCTGGTGGTGAGCCAGTTGATGAAAGTCTCCGGCCAACTTGATCGAATTGTGAACAGTTTTGTTGCCATCGTTCAGGATGCCTCCACGGTTACTGTTGTCATGCCTGCCCTTATTGGACTATTACCCATGCCGGGTGGAGCTCTGTTTTCAGCGCCCATGGTGGAAACAGCAGTGGCTGGTTGCTCTTTGTCACAAGACCGAAAAACGGCGGTCAACTACTGGTTTCGCCACATCTGGGAGTTCTGGTGGCCACTTTACCCTGGGGTGGTTCTAGCGGTGAGTCTTTTACAGGTAGAGATGTGGCGTTTTATTCTTGTCCAGGCGCCACTCACCCTCCTCGCCATCGCAGCAGGCACGCTGTTTCTTCTGAAACCGCTGCGTGAAACGAGAGACAAGAATAACCGGCGGAGTTTCAAAGTACAGATTCTGGGCCCTTTTCTTTGGGAAACTATGCCGATTCTGGTTGTGGTTGGTTGTATCGGTTTTTTTACCTTACTGCGAAGCCTAACTTTGTGGTTCGTCATGGACATCAAGCTTCCAGCCGCCATGCCTCTGCTGTTTGGACTGTTGGCTTGCGTGATTTGGGTACTGCGAGTCAACAGGCTAGGCTTTAGAGCTTTCTGCACAGCTCTGGTTAATCGCAACACCCTGCCTATGCTGCTCCTTATTTGTGGGATCATGGCCTTCAAAGGAGCCTTGATAGACAGTCAGGCCGTTTTAGAGATCAGAGAAGAAATGGTTCAATACCAGATTCCGTTTCTCATAGTTGTCGTGGCAATGCCTTTTATTTCAGGCCTTATTACCGGCATTACCATAGGTTTTGTAGGCGCCACCTTTCCAATCCTCGTCCCCCTCTTTGTCGGACTGTCGCCACTCGACTTTTTGCTTCACGCCTCCCTTGCCTATGTCTCAGGGTACGTAGGGATGATGCTGTCGCCGGTTCATATTTGCCTGCTGGTCACGAGAGACTATTTCAAGGCCAGCCTGGCAGCCAGTTACCGGCATATTTATAAGCCGGCGGCAGCGTTGATGGTTACCTGGATAGGAGTTTTGGGGCTTCTCCACTCCTTTTAGCCCGTTTGGTCCAGAATTTGCACACAATTCTGCAACCCTCTTCCCGCCCCGGACAGCATTAGGAAAAGGGTCATATTTTAGAAAATGAATGAGATCTCAGGTAGTTGAGAGCTTTAACCAAAGGTCAAGGAAACAATCTGTTGGCAACCGTAAAAGAAACGCAGCCAAAAACCGGTAGCTCAAACACAGCCGACGAGGAGTGGCAGGCAGCAGAAAACGTGCTCACCAGCCTGCAGCTCGCCAGGAAGAACTATTCCCTTTATCCCGAAGATCACATCAATTGTACCAGAGCTATGGAGAGGTTCTGGCAGCAACTTGAAACCTTCCTACAAGCGCACGGTAACCTCAGATTCGAATTAGAGAAAGACCGACTTATCTTTCAGGGAGAACCGATCCTAAAAGAGGCCCCCGAGGACGGTAATTTACCGTTCACCCTTTTCCGGGATGGTATTCAGTGGTTGGAGTTTAAGGATGGGATCGAGGCGAAAGAGATAGAAGCCTTCCTGCGGATTCTCAACAAGTACCAACTCCTCTCAGACGAACCCGAGGGGGATCTGGTAACAGCACTTTGGGAAGCCGGGTTGAAGCATATCGAGCACCATGTGGCTGATTTTTTCTGGGGGGCGGAGCCGGAAGCTGACTTTACTGTGCAGCCCGCAAAGGAAGATATAGAAACGGTATTAGCTGAAGAAGAGGAGCATGAGCCCTCAGAATCGGATGGGGTTGCCTCAATAGATCCATCAACTCTAGAGCTCACGCCGGAGGAGGAGGCGGAGCTCCAAGAGATGGTTCGTCTCGAAGAAAAGCGGGAGCCAACAGAAGACTATTTGAATGCCGTGCTGGATAGCTTACTGGAACTCAGAGAGAAAGAGAATTTCGACCCCATTCTCGAGTCCCTCGAAGAGGAATTTCATGATTCACTGGCGCGAAGAGATTTTGAGGTTACCCTGAAAATTCTCAAGAGCTTGCACCACGTTCGCCACATTTGCGAATCTGAAACAACCTGGGCGATACCTATTATTGATAATTTTTTTCTCACTGCTTCCAGTTCCCAGTCCCTTCGACCTTTGCAAACAGCGTGGTCGGAAATGAATGCCGAACAGTTAGAAAAAATGAAAGAAATTCTTCTGGTACTCGAGCCCGAAGCCATCCACACTCTCGGGGCCATGCTGCTGCAGACCCCGTCTTTACGACTGCAACAGATGCTCACAGAGGTGATCCTTTCTCTGGCCTCCCGTGATCTTGGCCCCTTGGAGGCCATGCTGGATCGTCCAGAGGAAGATCTGGTGCTGAAGCTCGTTCAGGTGGTGGCAAGTCTGGGTGGAGAAAGACCCATACAGATTCTATCGAAGATGGTTCACCATTCGTCGGCACGTGTTCGCCAGGCAGCGGCCAAAGGGTTATTGAGTCGGGACGCCACCAGCATTAAAGAATTCTTCCATCTCCTTGAGGATGAGGACGACTCAGTACGCCGCCTGATTTTGCACCATATGGGACAGGAAAGGAACGAGACCAGCGAGACCCTTCTTTTGCAGTATCTTGAGGAAGGCAACATCAAAGGCTCAGATGACAAACACATCATTGCGTGTTTTAGGGTCCTTGGCCGGTGCGGCTCACCGCGTTCCATTCCCTTCTTGCGCCAAACCCTATTCGGTAAAAGCTGGATGCCAGATCTACGGAGTCCCGCCTATCGGCAGGGTGCAGCCCTGGCCCTAAAGGCATTGAATATAAAGGGAGCTCAGGAGGTGCTGGAAGATGCCAGCCGCAGCCTCAAGCCAGGCGTCCGGCGTATAGCCCGAAAGGTCTTGCAGGACTAGGGTCATCAAAGTAAGGAGTGATACCTTGTCAGCTAAAGATGCAGAACTGATGGAATTGGGGGGAAAGTTTATCAAGGCTTTCCACCACATGATCCATACGGTCAGGATCCATCAAGAAAACAACCAATTGATGAAGGAGTGCATTGCTCAGTTTGGCAAAATCCTTGCCAAAATGGCTGGCGGCGAGGAATTGGAGATGTTGCTTTGGCGGGGAAGATTTTTTCTGCAGGGTGAAAAGCTTCTGTATCGGAGAGAGACCTTTCCACTAATCAACGAAATGATGGAGTACTTTCCGCAACGAGGACTCCAAGGACTACGATTCCATCCTACCTTCAGGAAGGCTACATTCAAAGATTTCATTATCTTTGCGAGGCTTCTCGATGAAGCCGCCATGCAAGAAGATCCTCCCTCCTGGCTGGAGCGGCAACTGGCGGATAATGGAATACAGTGGCTAGAGATCCTCCGGGAAATGGACGACGTTCCTCCGGATATTGAATTGCGGCGCAAAGAACAGGCCAAGCAAACTTATTTGCACGCTTTGGCTGCTGTTAAAGAGGTGGCTCAGAAAGTTTCTCAACGAAGCGTTGCCGGAATACGCAAGGCCAGGCGTCTTGCCCAGACCATGGTCGACTTGGTTCTGGAGGATGAGAACCTGTTGTTGGGCTTGTCAACAATTCGAGACTTCGACGATTACACCTACACCCATTCAGTTAATGTGGCACTGCTTTCCATGAGCCTGGGCAGACGTATCGGACTGTCCCAGGTCTTTCTCGAGCAACTTGCTATCTGCGGCATGTTTCACGATTTAGGCAAGGTAGAGGTGCCCAAGGACATTATAACCAAACCAGATATGCTGGATACCGGAGAGTGGGAACATATTCGCCGGCACCCTTTGATAGGTGTCCACAGAGTTCTCAGACTGCATGCCTCGCGTGACATGAGGTCGAGGGTTGTTATGGGACCCTTCGGACATCACCTGAACTATGATCTCAGCGGCTATCCACGACTTCATTTTACCGACACCTTGACCCTGTTCGTGAAAATCCTGCGTATTGCAGACACCTATGATGCTCTCACCGCAGATCGAGCCTATCGTCCCAGATCCTTCAGCCCGGACGAAGCACTGAGGATGATGTGGGAGAAGGTAGGTGTAGAGTTTGACCCGATCTTGCTGAAGACATTCATTAACATGATGGGGCTGTATCCGGTTGGCACAGTACTGAAACTGGATAGTGGAGAATTAGGGCTTGTGATTGATTATCCAAACGAGTCAGACAGAGCACGGCCCCAAGTATTGCTGCTGGTTGATGACGGCCAGGGAGCTCTGAAAGGCAGTGAAAAGTTGAATCTTGCAGATCAGGATCAGAAAACCGGCTCATATAAGAGGCAAATCGTCAAATGCCTCCATCCATCCGTGCTCGGCATCCAGCCTTCCCAGTTCATTCTACAAGAAGCTAGTTAGAGTAACGATTTTAGATTGCAGAATGCAGATTGTAGATTGGTGTCCGTAAGCGTCCTCTTTGTTTTAAAATTTTAAACCTAAAATGAAATAGGCTGGCTTGAAAGTGCCCCGCTTACGTATCTCTATTGGTCTGTTCGTAGAGGGCAACTTGTTCTTGGAGGGAAAGCTTGCATTCGGGTTTGGTGCCAGTTTCCCGGCAGACATTGCAGCGCGATGGTGAACACTCTTGACAGAAGTGACAATCAGGGCACCGGTGTTTCTGGGGCCTTTGGTCGCGGCAGGGGGTATAAAAGAGGCCTTCGTGCTGGGGTAACCGCTTGAATGTTTTTGCAGATTCAGACACGGTTTGTCTCCTCGAGGAGATCAGTTGAAGTATTCACTTAACCCAAGTGTATCCCAAGAGCAGACAAGGGGCAACAGGTGGATTTTAGATTTTTGATTGTAGATTGCAGATTGAGAGGAGGCCAAACCGGCTAGGTAGACATTTAACATTAAGCGCAAGAAGATTGGTTTTCTTTGATTGTTTCTGTCTTGTGCCTTGTGCCCTGCGCCTTAAGCCTTGCGCCGTCCTTTTACTCAGGAATGCCTCGGTAGGAAATTCTCCTAGCATTGCCACGGTTGAGAGCTACGGCACTGCCCAACACCAATAAACCTCCAGTCAAAAAGCGCCACGTTACTGGTTCACCAAGGAAAAGGATACCAAGAACGGAAGTGAAAACCACCTCGGCCATCAAGAAAAGTCCCCCTTCCCAACTCTTGCAGTAGCGGAATCCCTGGTTCATCAGGAGTTGGGCGGCCAGAGCAGAGCATACAATGCCTCCCAGCATAAGCCACTCTGAAATAACCTGGGGAACCTGGGGATGAGCGATAAAGGCTGGAAAAGAGATAACACTACCAAGGAGGCAGAAGTAAAGATAGATGACGACGGGACCGTTTCTTTCCCGTAACTTCTTAATGATGCCAACAGTGAGTCCAGCGAAGGCTCCGCCCAAAACAGCCATGGCCTGACCCAAGAGTCCACCCTGAAGTCGAAAATCGAAGATAAGCGCCACACCCACAAGAGCTATCCCCACGGCTACAATTTCAGCCCAGCTAATAGGTTCCTTGAAAAATAAGGGCGAGAAGAAGGCGGCGAAAGCCGGAAAAGAAAAGAAAAGGACTAAAGCGGTGGAAATGGGAATCAGGCGAATCGCGGTAACAAGTGCGAGAAAGGCACAGGAACCGGTGATTCCTCTGATAATTAAGAGTTTTCGATTGTGGCCGGCAAAGGGATTGTGATTTGGTCCAATAATGAGCACGAGGATGGCGAGACCACAGGCAAAACGATAGAAGGCGATATCCCAGATGCGGAATGGTGGACCCAATAGTTTGATCAAGCCGTCGAGAACCGCGAAAAGGAATGCGGATGCCAGCATGAGCAGAGCGCCAACAGTCGCGCTAGAGTCACGGAGAGAACGGGCGTTAGCAGGAGACTTCAGATTCATGGACGGGGAACATCCGGCTCTTTGTGTTTGAGGCCTTCTCCCAAAACCGCGCAGGAGAGAAAGCTGCTGGCATCAGTGATATGACAATCCTTTTTAATCTTGATGAACCCTCCATGCTCCAGGTTCTGCAAGGATTCTTGCATGGCTTCCAACTTCACTCCCAGGTAACGGGCGAGTTCTTGGGCAGACAGAGTGCATTCATTTCCTTCCTTGCGACAATAGAGAATGGCAAAAAGCACTTTCTCCGTCGGACTCAAAGTCTTGTCTTCCACAATCGCTTTGATTACTTTCATATTAGAACCCCCCAAAGAATATACTCTAGCACGTTTAGGAGGTGTATTAAAGCATGTGCGGTTGGAAAAGAAAACCTCGATTGAGAGGGGGAAAGAGCAACGGCAGTCCGTGCAGGAGCGGAGTCGAAAAATTTAAAAGAATATTAATGTAATAAAGAGTAATTAGGTGAAATTGAGAGCAAAAATAAGATATTAAATGTATATCATATAATATGATTAATTATGTCTGATTTCATTGGTTGGAATATTTTTCCACTTTTGTTAAAAGTATACGCTTTCAAGCCGGGGACTTTGTCCGTGAACGTTATGCCCCGGCTTTTTCTTGACTTGTAAACCAAAATTGAACTGAGAAACAGTTTCTTAGAGGAGGGACGGACCATGCTCTGTCAAACGATCAAAGTAGGCACAGAATGTTTTTTCATGGGCAAGCAGGGCTGCGGTTTTAATGGTGGCACCTGTTATCCCGTGGTTGAATCCTGCCAAGGCTGCGGCAAGGCCATGACCTTATCAGAAGGCACCTATTGCCAATCCTGCCCCGACCCCCAAATCAAGTGGAAAAACGGCTCCTGCAATCTCGCCACCCACATCAAGTCTGGCACCGAGAAAGTGGTGAAGCTCAACCCCTTGAAGGCTTCCAAGCGCTCTCGTAGATAAGCCAGGAAGATAAGCAGATGGGGAGACTGACAACGCCCAGGCTGGCCCATGGCTAGATCCTGAAGGTTCAAGTGCGCCCTTTTGCTCATGGCGCGGAGCGCCTAAGCGCAAATCCCTTCATTCCTCAATCCAGAATCCAGCATCCAACATTCAACATCCAGCACCCTACATCTGCGCTCCGACTTGACTTGAATGGAACATTGGGGCATAGTCCGAACACACATATTTGCTTCGTGAGCATGGCTTTGGTAATGAGTTTACCTGCCGATTTGGCATAAGAAGGAGCATTTTTGATCAGCCCCGAGCTACTAGAGGAAATCGAAGTGGTAGCTGAGGACACAGGGGAACCGGAATCGCCCTTTGTCCGTGTTCGCCGGTTACGACTGAGACATCGTTATGCTGACGGTCGGTACTCTGCTGCGTACCCATTCGATCTGATTGAGGGAACATTTGCAGACGCGGTGGCAATTGTCCTTTACCATATTGACAGTAAAGCCAAGGTCTGGGTGGGATTGCGTCGTGGGCTCAGACCTTCGATATACCTGCGGAAGGACAATCCTGCGAAGGCGAGCCTCGACAATCTGCCGCGACTAACCTACCTTGAACTGGTGGCAGGCGGAGTCGAGTATGGTGACCTGGGAAGCATTGGCATCGATGGCCGAGCCGCCCATGAAGTCAAGGAAGAGGCTGGCTTTGAAGTCCAGACAGAGGATATGATCCATCTCGGGGGAGGCACGTTTTCAGCTCCTGGTTTTGGCATGGAGAAGCTCCATTACCGGGCTGTTCGGGTGAACCCAGATAAAGGCTCAGAGCCAGAGGGTGACGGCCATCCGCTGGAAGAGGTTGGCGATTTCCAATTCCATGAACTTTCTGAGGCGATTTCCTGGTGTCGGAGCGGTGAGATAGAAGACGCTAAGACGGAGATCGGCCTTTGCCGACTGGCACATTATCTCGGCTACCATCCCGAACTGGGCCTGTGGCGTCACGAGTTGCCGGCAGAGCTGTGTAAAGGCGCACGTTCGCTTGGATTAGATCCCTCGGTTGCTGACGGAGGTCCCAATCAAGAATGAGAGGTAAGGTTGAATGGGTCTCGTGACCGCAGCGCTGATAGAAGAAGAGCAGAAAATACTTATCGCTCAACGGGGCAGGAGCAAACGCTTTGGCCGTCAATGGGAGTTTCCCGGGGGCAAAATAATGCAAGGTGAGACTCCGGAAGCCTGTTTACGCCGGGAGATCGAGGAGGAGCTTAATCTGAAGGTTCGAGTGGAGGAACTCTTTTGCACGGTGCACCACCAGTATCCGGACTTCTTCATCGAACTGATGGCATTCTGGTGTACGATTATAAGTGGTTCCCTGGAGCTCGAGGAACATGAACAGGTGCGATGGGTGACCGTACCCGAAATGCAGAAGTACGATTTTGTGGAAGCGGATCTCGATATTATCAAAGCTCTCTCCAAGAACTGGCATAAGACAAATGAATAAGAAATGCTTTTGGTAAGACCCAAGGTCTATCGACCCCTCGTCTCGAAAGTCACAGTTCGCTATGGGCCATCCCTGGCGGATACAGGTACCCACCCACGAGCTAATAATTCCGCCAATCCCAGGATCGGTCCACTCAGACTGTCAATAGACAAGGACGGTTTTGATTCATGGAAAGAAGAATTTCGCCCCTACTAGAGGCCAAAAAAGAACTCACACGGCGGGAAGAGAGTATGCTTTCCCCCTACGCCGCCCTCAGTACCACAGCGGTCCGGAGGCAATCTGAGGAACGGGTTGAACGGGGACACCGGCAACATTTTTCACTCGATGCGGACAGGATTCTCCATTCTCTAGCCTATACCCGCTACATTGACAAGACACAGGTTTTCTACCTGATTGACAATGACCATATTACTCACCGGGTCTTACACGTTCAGTTCCTTTCCAAAATTGCTCGGGATGTGGCCCGTTTCCTCCGTTTGAATGAGGATCTCATCGAGGCTATTGCCCTGGGCCATGACATTGGGCACACCCCATTCGGGCACGACGGTGAACGCTATCTCTCGGCTATCTGCCAACGCCATGGCATCGGTGGCTTCCAACATAACGTTCAGAGTGTACGGTTTCTCGACCGCATCGAGCGGAAAGGTCGTGGCTGGAACCTATCCATCCAGGTATTGGACGGTATTCTTTGCCATGATGGTGAAATCCACGAACAAAGCCTGCGGCCTCAACCGGGCAAGACATTCGAAGACCTCGACCGGGAAATGAAACTCAAGAGCAATGAACCAGAAGCAACTCTAACACCAATGACCCTCGAAGGTTGTGTGGTGCGCCTTGCTGATACAATTAGCTACATCGGCCGCGATATAGAAGATGCAATCAGGCTCAATCTCGTAAACCGAGACGAAATCCCGGCAAACTGTGCCAAATTGCTGGGAACCACCAATGGCGCCATCGTCTACAATCTTGTGGAAGATGTCATCAAGAACAGTGCGGAACGAGATGGGGTGGGATTCAGCCCGGAGGTTTCGGAAGCTCTCATTGAGTTGAAGTCATTTAACTATACCAGGATCTATCAAAATCCCAAAATCAAGAGCGAGGTGAGCAAGATTGGCCGGCTGTTCGAGACTCTATTTGACCTCTATCTAAATGATATTGCAAGAGAAAACAGCGAGTCAGAACTTTTTAGTGGTTTTCTTAACGGTATGTCCCAAGAATACATCGATTCCCACTCACCCCCGGAAGTTGTCCGTGATTTCATAGCAGGTATGACCGATAAGTTTTTCATGAAACAATGCCAGCAACGGCTCCTGCCCCAGAGCATGCCGAGCCGCTTCTAATTCAGGTTTCAGCTTTTTTGGTTTTTTCCCTGACACCTGACACCCCAACAACGAAGAATGAAACAATACAAATGAACTCCGAAATACTTAAGGTTGTGGTTCTGGTCATACTGATCCTGGCAATGCCCACTGGCCTGATTGCAGTGGTACTTGGTTTGCCGGGAACCTGGTTCATACTGGTTGCATCCGCCTTTTATGGTTGGCTCACAGATTTTGCCATAATTACCTTACATTTACTGTTGGGCCTCATAGCACTTGCAGTAGTTGCTGAACTGTTGGATCTTACCGCAGGCCTCTGGGGAGCCCGACGCTATGGTGGGACAAAAAAAGCAATGGTGGGGACGATGATCGGCGGGATACTAGGGGCGGTTGCGTTGACACCGATGCTTTTTGGTTTTGGTAGCATAGTGGGAGCTTTTTTCGGTGCTTTCGTGGGGGCATTCTCGATGACTTATTTGGAACAGAGAAGGATGGATGAAGCTATGCGGGTGGGGTGGGGGGCTCTTCTGGGCCGGGTGTTTGCTGTGGTTTTCAAGGGGGCAGCGGTTGTGACCATGATCGGCTTGGATATCTGGGCGATCTTTTTTGCGAAAGGCGCATAGAACACTGCGCTTCGCGCAGCGTGTCACTAGGTCATTAGGTCACTACGCTACGCTGTCATTAATGGTCATTTATTCTCGGGACTTAATGACTCAATGACAGCCGTAAGGCGAAACTAGGGACCCGCTTGCGGGACTGAGCGGCGCGAAGCGAGCGCGAAGAAATGACGGGCGCAGCCCTAATGACAACGAAGCCGAATGACCGAGGAAGGCTTCCATACAGTTGACTGACTATCTTTTACTGCCTGCCTCTAACTCTCCTTCCAGGCGTGCCAGGCTTTCCCGGGCAAACTCAATGGTGGGATCCATTTCGAGGGCAATCCGGTAAAGGCGAATGGCTTCTTTTCGGTGGCCCATCTCTCGAAGATTTGAGCCGATATTGGCGTAGTCGATGGCGGAGCCGGGATCGAGTTCCAGGGCTCTTTCGAATTGCTCAATGGAGCGTTGATGCTCTTTAAGTTTGAAATAACAGAACCCCAGCAGATTATAGATCTCCTTAAGAGCGGGATCAAACTCCCTAGCAAGTTCTAGAGCCTTGATGGCGCCCTTGTAGTCCTCCATATCCTTCAGGCATACTCCTATGTGTGTATGGACGCTGGCAATATCCAGTGGGCCGGGATTTAAATCCAAGGCTGTTTCAAACTCTTGCAGCGCTTCCTTTGGTTTTTCCTGATATTCCAGGGCTAATCCCATGAAAAAGTGAAGATCGTAACGGTTGGGAAATGATTCAATCAATTTCTGGATGCCCGCCACTGCCTGTGGCCCCTCCACGGTCTGGCTCTGTATCTTAGCAGCGTGGAAAATCACACTGGAATCCCTGGTACGATCTCGGAAATGAGCCCCTGGTATTATGGTATAAACAGAAGGGATCCCCAGCTGTGGGTGGGTTACATCAACGACCAGCACCTCTAGGCCGAGATGAGAAAGGGCTGAAACACAACGCTCTATTTCGGTCTTGAAGTTGTCGTGGGTGAGATCTGGGAGACTTTTTATGGACACCACAGGAGCTGCAGAGGTTATGTAGTTGGCGTCCTCCAAGTTCTTATACTTGGGGAGTGTCGGCCGATAACTGGTGCGGTTCTGAAAATCTCCCGCTAGCTGAGCGATCTCAGTGAGAGCACGGACGAGAGATTTTTCGGGATTAGTGGTGGTGCCGGCAGTGAAAACGATTTCACTTCTCTCGGGAAAAGTGCTGGGATCCCAGGCTAGAGTGCCTACTGTGGGAATTCCAGTGTCCAAAGAAAAGTCTTTGATGAAAACTTCAAGAGATTGTGCGGCAAACTTGTCAAGCAGTTCCCGCGCTGCTGGATCTTGGACACTTGCGGGATCAATGCTCGGGGTGACCATTCGATCATGGCTGATGACCGAGGAGACGTGACGTTCTACCACTTCGCACAAACTCTGCAGGATGGCTTCTTCGAGTGCGTTGCCAGCGGCAGGGCCATTGTATTCATGGATGGTGTAAAACCAGTCGATTGGAATCAGCACTTCAGAATCCCTGGTAAGGTTGCACCCTTTGGTCCAGCGAAAGGGTAACTCTCTCAGGGCAGCGGCGCCCAGCTCCAAGTCAGTCTCGTTGTCATTAAGCGACTGCCACAACATCTCCATGGGTAAGGTATTACCGTCCAACTCCGAGTAGGTGGCCATGGGAAAGCGAGTGTTTTTGATATATGAAAAGAAGCTGAAACGCTCGGCAAGTTCCATCAGGGCGCTGGCCTCTGCCTGAATCACCGTACCTCCTTTTCCCATCTGCTTCTTGGTGGAGGTGAGCGGCACAGCATCTGTGCCGCAGAGGCTTATGTAAACAGGGATGTCCAAACGGCCGGAGTCAATGCGCATGGTCTTGTCCAATATGTCCAAATCCACGGCGGCAAACCGCTGGCGCACATGAGCTACCGTTTCTTCAGGAGAACGCACTTTATCCTGATCGTATGTATAAGACTTAAAAACGTCCTGCAGTCGAACGCACTCGCTCATACTTTTCCTTTCCTAGTTAATATGTAGGATTATTGGTTTATAGGTGAATGGCGGTGCCTTGTCAAGAAGCCATAACCCTTAATTTTTCACCTATCTCTCGCCCGCTCCCCTTCGACAAGCTCAGGGCTCGCTAGAGTACTCAGAGGGATCAGAGAAAAAATGCTGATATGCAATCGGGTCGCTTAAAGCCTCCCACGCTACAAGCGTGGGAGGGTCCCGATGGGGTTCCATCGGGACTGATGAGGAGGCCCTTCTGAGGAGAAAGCAAACGAGCTTGCCTTCTCCTCAGAAGGGCACACCTCATGTAGCTTTGAAGCGACCCAAAATCCATAATCTGGCAGTCTACATCCTATGTTGTTTTGG
>ENA-OVNL01000015-OVNL01000015.1-sediment-metagenome-genome-assembly--contig:-NODE-15-length-15896-cov-3.234971_pt1 | contig 15896 bp, 14 predicted proteins | sample MGYA00250099_ERZ650198 | MGnify/ENA primary metagenome ERZ650198 (study PRJEB26732, sample SAMN07278974) | sediment metagenome | biome: marsh; feature: saltmarsh; material: sediment | place: USA...
GCCAAGCAATTTCTGTAATCCAGTTGATTGTAAATCATGAGTAAATAAAATCCCCCCAACCCCCCTTTACAAAAGGGGGGCTTTACATGTGATCCTTTAAAGGAAAACGACTATCTTCCCCCTTTTCTAAAGGGGGACCGAGGGGGATTTTGCTGCGCGGTCGTCTTCCCAAAGACCACGCAGCATACTCACTGTAAAAGCAAAGCTAAACTATACCACCAGCACAGCAGGTGGGTTTTGTAAGTACTAAGCACTAGGCACCAAAACATATTAGAATTCAGGAGTCAGAATTCAGAATCCAGGAGACAAAAACATGAAGACTGTCATGCCCTACTGGCTACTTGAGCTTCTGCGATTTCAACGACTTAAACGGTTTGAACGATTTGGACGGTTTTAATCGCTCGTGAAAAAATGTTCTTGACTCGGTATGTTGGTGTGTTTTATATATGTTACGTGAAAAAAAGTGCTAAAGAATCTCCTGGTTCTAAGAGGCAGGACTTCTTTAATCTATTGTTTTTTTTCCTTCAAAACTACTGCGTCTCGCCTGAATAACCTTGGCGACTGATTTTTCCACAAAACAAGACAGCTACTTTCAATTCAATGCGAGCTAGACCTTGTTTTTCTTCGTAATTCCAACTATCCACAGTAGAAGGTAAGCTATGGGCCTCAAAACATCCTTTCGTGGTGTCTCCCTTCCCCCCCAGAAAGTCAGTAATCCGGCAATAGAAAACGCTCCCCTTCCCAAGAGGGTGGTGCTTCCCCTGGGGCAAAGTGAGAATCGGGTTTGCAAGCCCGTTGTCGAGGTGGGTGAGCACGTTAAGACGGGACAACTGATCGGTCAGAGCGATGATTTTCTTGTTGCGCCCGTGCATTCCTCTGTATCCGGGACAGTAACGGAGATTCGACCATGGTCTGACCTGAGCGGCAACAAAATGCCCTCGGTAATCGTCGAATCCGACGGGAATGACTCTTGGCTCGAAGAAATCCGTGCGCATGAGGATTTCTCAGACAAGGCATCAGCGCAACTTCTGCCCGACGTGAAGGCTGCCGGCGTCGTAGAAACTGGTCCCCCCAGCATGCCCCTGCATGCCAAGTTTACCAAACCAGAACCATCCAAGGAGTTTCAATTTCTGGTGGGCATCCCCCAAAGCAAACCGGTGGATACCGTCATCATCAACGGTATCGATGCTGAGCCAGGAATGGCAGCAAAAGGAGCCGTCCTCACCAAGTACAGCTCCGAGATCGCTGACGGCATCAGAATTCTTCAGAAGCTCATCGGTTCTGCCCAGATGGTTCTGGCAGTAGGTTCAAATGGTTCCGTGAGTTCACCCCTGTCTGGTGAACTGGCAGGGCTTGGCGTTCAGGTTTTTCAAGGCAAGGACAAGTATCCCTTAGGCCTCAATCCTATCCTCATTAAGTGCGTTACCGGCCGGGAGATTCCATTGCCAGACGGAACCGAGCAGGACATTGGAGTTGCTGTGGTTGATGCGGTAACGCTGGTACATCTGGTGGAGGCTGTCCGAGATCTGAAGCCCCAAGTGGACAAAATAGTAAGCGTATCTGGAGCAGGCATAACCGCTGTGAAGAACTATAAAGTCAGATTAGGAACGCTTGTTCAAGATCTCGCTGAACAGCTGGCCGGGCTCCAGGGTGACCCGGTAAAAGTAATCGCCGGGGGCGCCATGACAGGTGTTGCTCTCTTGAGCACGGATATCCCTGTTACCAAAGAGACTGATGCCCTCATTTTTCAAACAGCAGCTGAGGCAAAGAGTTTCTCTCCAGACGCCTGCATCAACTGCGGGCTGTGCGTCCGTCATTGTCCGTCCCGCCTCCTTCCTAATGAACTCTCCAAGTATTGTGAGTTTTCAATGTTTGAGGAAGCGAGAGATAAATACCTGCTGCACTGCATTGAGTGCGGAATTTGTGCCTATGTTTGCCCTGAGAAAAGACCCATGTTGCACCTGCTGCGCTATGGGAAACGTGAGCTCAGCCTAGCCTAAAGAGGTCGATCACATGGAGAAAGCAATTTCGTTGGAGAAGCCGATGCTTCGAGTTTCAGTGGCCCCTCACATCCAGCAAAAGATCACCACCTCACATCTTATGTACAACACGCTTATTGCCTTGGTACCCGCTCTGCTGGCCGGCATATATTTTTTCGGATTCGCCTCTTTAAAACTTGCCCTCATCTGCATGGCCACTGCAGTTGCCTGTGAGGCCGGCATGCAGGGTGTGATGGGACGGAAGCTCACAATCAAGAACGGCAGCAGCCTTGTCTTGGGACTCCTCTTCGCCCTGATTTGTTCCCCTGAGCTCCCCTGGTGGACAGCTGTGTTGGGCGTAGCTGTGGCCGTCATCCTGGGCAGGGGGATTTATGGCGGCCTCGGAAACAATCCCTTCAACGCCGTGCTGGTGGGATGGGCCGTGGCGAAAATTTCCTTTCCGGCTCAAATGGCTACCTGGATTATGCCAGAGCCGCTGTTCGGTTTGGAGGCGGGAGGCTATATCGAGTATCCTCCCTTGGAGGTTCTCAGGTTGGATGGCGTCGATGCGCTTCTTGATCTGCCCTGGCGGGATCTGTTCATAGGGAATGTACCGGGAACCATTGGTACGGTGTGCGTGGCCGCCGTGCTCATCGGCGGCATCTACCTTCTGGCCCGCCGGATCATCACCTGGCACATACCGGTGAGTTTCCTTGCTTCCGCCTGGCTCTTCGGTCTGATCTTCTGGCTTATCGATCCGGAAGTGTATGCCAACCCCACCGTTTATCTCTTGAGCGGCTGGATGGCGTTGGGCGCCTTTTTCCTGGCTACTGATAAAGGTACGGTGCCGGTAACTGCACCGGGGATGATCATCTTCGGCATTGGTTGCGGCTTGCTTACCATGATCATTCGTTATTGGGGTGGATTTGTGGATGGGGTGGCTTTTGCCATCTTGCTCATGAATGCTCTCACACCGCTGCTGGACCGGGTGCGACCCCGGGTCTATGGGAGGGTAAAGGAAGTTGCGTGATCTAATAAAAATGGTAGTGGTTTTATTGGTGATCTGCACCACCTCGGGTGTAGTGTTGTCCTATGTAAACGAGGCTACAATAGCGCCACGGGAGTACCAGTACATCAAGTTCGTACAAGAGCCTTCCATAAAGGCGGTGCTGAGCGACTACGACAACGACCCCGTCAAAGATCGAATGCAGTTGAACCTGGGAGAAGACCAGGAAGGCAACCCGGTTGAAAAGGTGGTGTTTCCGGCAAAAAAAGACGGCAAGACTTTCGAGGTAGCCTACAGTGCTGCGGCCAAGGGTTACCATGGCCCGATCGAGGTCATGGTGGGAGTCGACCCGGAGGGCACGCTCACCGGGATAAGTATCATGACTCATAGCGAAACCCCCGGCCTGGGCGCCCGCATTGTTGAGCCCAAGTTCACTGAGCAATTTGCCGGCTTGGACCTGGAGACAACGAAACTTTCTGCCGAGGGCGGAAAGGTTGACGCTGTCAGCGGTGCCACTTTTTCCACATTGGGCGTGATTACAGCTGTTGATGACGCTTTGGAACAGTTTCCCCAAATCAAGAAGGAGATCTTCTAGCCATGAGTGTGGTCAAAGAATTTACCAAAGGATTTTGGCAGGAACTCCCACCTTTTCGACTAGTGCTGGGGCTGTGTCCAACTCTGGCGGTTACCACCGCTGCCGAAAACGGTGTGGGTATGGGATTGGCCACCACTTTCGTTCTGGTGTTCTCTAACGTTCTCGTTTCAATACTGCGAAAGCTCATACCCAGCAAGGTGAGAATTGCTTCATACATTGTGGTGATCGCCTCATTCGTGGTCATGGCGGAATTGCTCCTGCAGGCATACTGGTATCCCATGTACAAGGCCTTGGGAATCTTCGTTCCACTGATTGTGGTCAACTGCATCATCCTTGGCCGGGCCGAAGCCTTTGCCTCCAAGAATCCAATCATCCACTCTTTCGCAGACGGCCTGGGAATTGGTCTGGGCTTCACCCTCTCCCTCACCGTTCTGGGAAGCATTCGGGAGATCCTGGGGAACGGTACCATCTTTGGGACCAGTGTTATGTGGTCCACTTTTGAGCCTTTGAAATTCATGGTAAAGGCACCTGGGGCATTCGTTTGTCTGGGATTTCTGCTTGGTCTGATGAACATCATCAGCCGGAGGAGACCAGCGCATTAAAGAAGATATGTGATATGAGATGTGAGATGAAAAGGAAAGCAATGTTCAATCCCACATCACACATCTCACATCACAGACGATTATAGAGTCCAACCCTGAAAGAAAGGTTTCGCTATCATGTCTGACTATCTACTCTTAATTGTCGCCGCTATCCTGGTCAACAACATCATTCTGGCCCGCTATCTGGGAAACTGCCCTTTTTTGGGAGTCTCTCAGAAGATGGATACTGCCGTCGGCATGGGAATGGCGGTTGTTTTTGTGGTGACCATCGCCGGCATGATTACCTGGGTGGTACAGTACGCCATACTGAATCCTTTGGGGTTGGAATACTTGCGGACCATTGCCTTTATTTTGGTCATTGCCTCGCTGGTCCAGCTGGTGGAGATGTTTTTGCAGAAATCGATTCCTGCCCTTTATAAGGCATTAGGCATATTTCTGCCTCTGATTACTACCAACTGTGCGGTGCTGGGAATAGCCATCATAAATATCCAAGAGGAATTCAACTTCATGCAGACGGTGGTTTTTTCCTTCGCCTCGGCGGTGGGCTTTTCTCTGGCCATGGTCCTGTTGGCCAGCCTTCGAGAAAGATTCCCCACGGCCAGAATTCCTCTTCCCTTTGCCGGTATGCCCATTGCCATGATCACCGTGGGACTTCTCGCCCTTTCTTTTCTTGGCTTTACCGGCTTGGTGAAGTAGGAGGCTGAACGAAAGAATGACGAAATGGCGGGGGAAATGAAAAGTAGATGGTTGGAATGGTAGAATGATGGATGAAAGAAGGTTAGAATTGTGGCAATGTATTCGCTTTTCCAATGTTGTCCACTACTCCATCACTCCATCAATCCAATACTCAATCGCGCTGAAAAAGCAAGAGGGAACTGGAGCAACAAAGACATCGCAATTGTAAAACCTAACTATACTTGATTGAGGAGATGTGAGTATGCTCGCTGCGGGTTTGGCTATTGGAGGTCTTGGTCTGCTGGCTGGTGTGGGACTGGCAGTGGCCTCCAGGGTATTTTATGTTTACGTGGATCCTCAAATCATTGAGGTTGAGGAGGCGCTCCCTGGTGCCAACTGTGGCGGCTGTGGACTTCCCGGCTGCAGCTCTGCGGCCCAGGCCATCGTTGTCGGCCACCTGGCTCCCAACGCCTGTGTAGGGGGTGGAGCTGACGTGCACGAAAAGGTGGCAGAAATCCTCGGTGTTGAAGTAGAGCTCAAAGAACCGGAAATCGCCCAGATTGGCTGCCGTTATAGTGTTGCCAAGGCGGATATCAAGTATCTCTACGATGGTGTAAACGACTGTCGGGCCGCCATGCTTCTCCATGGTGGGGCCAAGGAATGTCCCATCGGCTGTATCGGTCTGGGATCATGCATCAGTGTCTGTCCTTTTGGCGCTCTCTCCATGGGAGATGATGGCCTGCCTGTTGTCCACGAGGACATTTGTACCGGCTGTGGTACCTGCGTGCGTACCTGTCCCAAGGGAATCATCTCTCTCACTTCGGTATCAAACCGTATTCTCGGCGAATTCACCACCGACGAATGCACTGCCCCGTGCCAGAGAACCTGTCCTGCCGGGATCAATATTCCGGAACAAATCCGGCAAACAGCCATGGGAAATTATCTCGAGGCCCTGCGGGTAATCAAGGAGAGAAACCCCCTGCCGCTGGTCTGCGGCCGCATTTGTCCCCATCCCTGCGAGTTCGAGTGCCGCCGCAATCTCGAGGACGAACCCGTGGCCATCAACTATCTCAAACGTTTTGTGTCCGATTATGAAAGAGAAAGTGGCCAACGGCTGGAGCTTTTCAAGGCTCCTGAAACCGGCCGCCGCCTGGCGGTCGTGGGCGGCGGGGCAGAAGGTTTGACTGCTGCCTGCTTCCTGGCCCGTTTGGGTCATTCCCCCACCATCTTTGAGGCCATGCCCGCGTTGGGTGGCTTGCTTCGTACGGTAATCCCTGATTCTCGTCTGCCCAAGGACGTTCTGGACTGGGATATCGAGGGGATTCTCGAGCTGGGTGTGGAGGCCAAGACCGGCAAAGCTCTTGGCAAAGATTTCACTGTGGCATCTCTGCTTCAGGAGGGCTATGAAACGGTACTCCTTGCCACCGGCGGCTGGGATGCCATGCTCATGCGCGGCCAAGAACCCAACCTGGATCAAACCATTCCCGGGCTGTACCAGTTGCTTCCCCTCTCTCTGGCCTGGGCTCAAGGAATGGATGTTCCCATGGGCAAGCGGGTTGTAATTGCCGGTGGTGGCGACCTGGCGCTGGATGCTGCCAAAAAATGCATGCAGTCGGGCGCGGAGCAGGTCACTGTCCTCTACCACCGTTCCCAGAAAGAGGTGGGGCTTACCGACTCGGAAGTGGTTCAGTTAGGTGAGCAGTCCATTCTGGTGCATTTTCGGGCCACGCTGTCCCAGTTCAAAGGAGTAGACGATCAACTGACCCAGTTGGTGTATCGCCAAACTGCTTCGGGTAATGGCAGCGACGCCAGAGGGTTGGTTTTGAGCCGGTTTAAGGAGACAGCCATTGCGGTGGATACCGTCATTACTGCCTCCGGCCGGTTGCCGGAAATGATTTTCGTTAGAGTACCCGGACTCGAAGGAGAGGAAGCTCCGCTGTTGTGGCAAACTATATTACCTTACCACGAGCCTGTCAGGACCAAACCAGAGGCGTTATTTGCCCCCACCGAACCCATGAGCGACTATCGGGCGGCGGTGGAAGCCATCGGTGCCGGCAGGCGTTCCGCCTCCTCGATTCATCTTTACCTCACCGGCAAGCAGGTTGTGCCGCCGGAGAACATGATCACAGCCGAAACAGAGGTGCTGGATGTCAAGCAGGTAGTGGAACTCCTGCCCGTTGGACCTCGACAGAAAATGCCCGAACGTCCCGCGGCAGAGCGGATTGACCCTGCCCTGGAAGTTGAGCTTGGACTCGATGAAGAAATGGTCCGCAACGAATCCGTCAGATGTTTAAACTGCGGCCTGATCTGCTATGTGAGAAGTAAATATCACTAGGGATGGAAGAATGGTTAACTGAGCAGAGAGCAGTGAGCAGAGAGCATAGGCAAAAAACCTAATGCTATGCGCTCTGCGCTTAGCACTTTGCGGATCGGAAGTGAAGATGCAGGAAGTGGTATTCAAATCTTTGACCAACGGCGTCTACATCGTCACGGTTCAAGACAATGACCTGATCAACGGCATGACCACACCCTGGGTTACCCAACTCTCTTATGAACCCCCATTGGTGATGGTCGCAATCTCTCCGGTGAGAAAATGCCACGAGATGATTTCAAATAGTGGCCAGTTCGCGGTGAACGTCCTGGGGGCAAGTCAAGTGGAAATGGCCTCCCGCTTTGGATTTACTACAGGCCGTGAGGTGGACAAATTCGAGGGGATTTCGACTCAACAAACACCTGCGACCAATCCTCTTCTTCCCGATGCCTTTGCATACATTGATTGCGAATTGGTTGAGACCCTATCGATCGGGGACCACTCGCTCTTCATTGGACGGGTGGTTGGGGCTGAGCTCCTTGATCCGACCGGGTCGCCCCTGGTATTTAATCCAGACGACTATTTTTAGGAATTTGTCAATTGATTAGCGAGCCCGGCATCGTAAAAAGAGCTATCGGCACCAAAGCTTGGGTGGTCACCACCCGGAGTGAAATGTGCGAAGCGTGTTCTTCCCAAGGAGCCTGCAAGGTCCTGGGTGGCGGCAAAGAGATGGAGGTTGAAGCCATTAACACCGCTCAAGCGAAACCGGGGGACCAGGTGCTTTTGACCCTGGAGGACCAGTCCCTGATCAAGTTGTCATTTTTGGTATATATGTTCCCCATTCTGGCCCTGATTGCCGGAGCCGCTCTCGGGCAGAAAGTGGGGCCTCTCCTTTCAATCAATCAAGAGTTGGCCTCTTTTGGGCTCGGAGCCATTGCATTTGGACTCGCTTTTCTCATCGTGAGGAAAAAGGACAAGACCTTGGAGCAAACGGGGTCAACAATCCCCAGAGTGACGAGAATCATTAAGGGAGAATGATGAAAGAACAAATCCAGCAGCACGTTAAGAATCTGCTTGCAGAAGGAAAAATCAAGGGCTTTTTGGGGTTGAGACAGCAAGGAACTGACATTGGCCCCTATCTTTTCACAACTGCTGACGAGCTTGAGGATCTATCACTGGGTGATCGACAAGACCCAGGGGATTCTCGCTATCCTCTGGACAAGATCTTAAAGCGTATCGCTCACAAATACCCCACAGATACCTTTGGCGTTCTGGTCAGGGGTTGTGACGAGCGCGCTCTGCGACAGCTCTTTGCCGTCAGCATGCTGCACCGGGATCGAGTAATCCCGGTGGGTTTTGCCTGCCCATCTGAGTTGGCCGAAAAGCATCAATGCTGGAAGCCTTTCCCGGACGCTTTGGTGGCGGGAGAGGTTAGCCCGGGGGTTGCCGGTGGCGAAGATGCGGTAGGGGCCCGGCTGGATCTGCTGGCTAAACTGCAGGAATGGTTTGATACCTTCGACACCTGTGTCAAGTGTTACGGCTGCCGCAACATCTGCCCTGTTTGTTACTGTCACGACTGTACCCTGGAGGAAGCCGCCCTCTTGCCCACGGGAGATATTCCTCCGGCAAATCCTAACTTCCTCATGACCCGGGCGATGCACATGGTTGGCCGTTCTTTATGCGTTTATTGCGGCCTCTGCGAAGAGGTCTGCCCTGCGAATATTCCTTTGAAGAGCCTGTACAAACTGGTGGCAAAAGTTGTGGGGCAAGAAGGGACGACCCCGGAAGGTATGGCTGCGAAGCAGGAAGAGACAGAAGGCAGCAAGCAGCTGGCAGCCGGCAGCGGTCAGAAAAGCGCATGACACAACGCGTGGGAGATTTAAAACTGATGGCTGACAGCTGAAAGCTAAAATACAGGGAGATCCTGACTCATGAAGCAAACATTTTCTGATCATACAAAACCGATTAGTCGGAGAGCTTTTCTATCTCTCACGGGGGCGCTGAGTCTGGGCGTTGCTACTGTTGGTATTCCACTGCCCACGGAAGCGGTCAAATTTGACCGCACCCTGTACAAGGTTTCCAAAAGCCAGTTGGGCATGGGAACTTTTATAAACATGATCGTTTTCCATCCTTCCAAGGGAGAGGCAGAAGAGGCCATGGGGCGAGCCTTTGACGAGATCAAGCGGTTAACCAGTCTCATGACTCGCTTTCAGAGTACCTCTTCTATCGGCCATCTGAACACCACTGGATCACTTAAAGGCGCCCCTCCCGAGGTCATGGAGGTGTTGCACTCTTCACTCCGTTACCACAGCATCAGCCAGGGCGCCTTCGATATCACAGTTATGCCTATTGTAGAGCTCTATCAGCACAGTTTCCAAGCGAACAATGCTCCTCCATCCCCGCAAGCCTTGAAGGAAACAATGAACACGGTGGGCAGCCAGCACCTGACAATGACGAAGGACTCGGTCTTCTTTGCCCGCAGCGGCATGGGAGTTACCCTGGACGGCATTGCCAAAGGCTACATCATCGATCGGGCCATGGATCTTCTGCGCCAGCAAAATATCCAGCACGCTTTGATCAACGCTGGTGGTGATATCGTTGTTCATGGCGGCAAAGGGGAGGGCAAACCCTGGAGTATCGGGATTCAGGATCCCTGGAACCGCAGGCGTTATGTTGACGTAGTCACTCTGAACTCCGGCGCCATTGCCACTTCCGGCAACTATGAGGTTTTCTTTGATCGAGAGAAACTGTTTCATCATCTCATTGTGCCCAACAAAGGCACCCCAGCCCCGTCCGTTGCCAGTGTCTCCATTCAGGCGGCCACCGCTATGGAAGCCGATGCCCTGGCAACCACTGCCTATGTCATGGGACCTGATACAGGGAATCGATTCATCCAACAGATCGGTGGCGTGGAGGGGCTGATTATCAAAAACCATAGACAGAAGATTTCATCCTCAGGATGGAAAAGAAGTTAGGGGGGAACTTGAAGTCCTCTTTTTCAAGGGAGAGAATTTTTTAAATCCCCCTTTCGTAAAAGGGGATTTACAAGCCGATGTTACATATGAATTTTGGTCTAGATTAGCATTGAGGAGTATTGAATGGACTACAAAACCGTACTAACCACGTGCGCTTACTGTGGTTGTGGCTGTGGGCTCTATTTGGAGGTACTGGACGGCCAAGCAATCGGGACCATTCCCTCCAAGACCAACCCCATTAATGAGGGTAAGCTGTGCGTCAAGGGGTGGAACATCCATGAGTTCGTCCAACACCCGAAGCGACTGACCAAACCACTTATTCGCAAAAATGGTGCTCTGGTTGAAACCTCTTGGGATGAGGCCCTGGACTACACCGTCTCCAGACTCAAAGAGATCAAAGAGGCCCACGGCAGCGACTCCATTGGTTTTTTCGCCTCTGCCAAGGTGACCAACGAGGAGAACTACATCATCATGAAATTTGCCCGAGCTGCAGTGGGGACCAACAATGTGGACCACTGCGCCCGGCTCTGACACTCCTCCACGGTGGTAGGTCTTGCCGCCGCCTTTGGCAGTGGAGCCATGACCAACTCCATTGCCGAGATTGAAGATGCCGACTGTATTTTTGTCATCGGCTCAAACACCACCTCATCTCACCCACTGGTTGCCACCAGGATCTTTCGCGCCCTGAAGAAGGGGGCCAAACTGGTGGTAGCGGATCCGCGGAGGATCCAACTTGCCCTGAAGGCTGATGTCTACGCCCGCCACAACCTGGGCACCGACGTGGCCCTTCTCAACGGTATGATGCATGTGATTGTGAAAAACAACTGGCACGATCAGCAGTTTGTTGAGGAGCGCTGCGAGGGTTTTGAGGAGTTCAAGGCAGTAATAGAGAACTATCCTCCGGAGAAGGTGGCCGAGATCACCGGTGTCTCTGTTGATGACATCACCAAGATTGCCGAATATTATGCCACGGCCGAAGCAGCCTCTATTGTCTATTGCATGGGTATCACCCAGCACACCACTGGAGTGGACAACGTCAAATCCCTGGCCAATCTGGCCATGCTCACCGGGAATATGGGCAAAGAGTCCACCGGGGTGAACCCACTTCGAGGTCAAAACAACGTCCAGGGCGCCTGCGACATGGGTGGGCTTCCCAATGTGTACTCCGGCTACCAGGCGGTAAATGTTATCGACAACCAGACCAAGTTCGAGTCGGCCTGGAACGCCAAGCTCTCTGATCAGATAGGTCTCACCATTCCCTTCATGCTTTCCGGCCTCTCTGAAGGTACTTTGAAAGCCCTCTACGTGGTGGGAGAGAATCCCATGGTGAGCGATCCTGACATTGGCCATGTGGAAAAGGCCTTGCAGAAGGCTGAGCTTCTGGTGGTCCAGGACATTTTTCTCACCCCCACAGCGGAGTTGGCCCATGTGGTGCTGCCGGGAACCTCGTTTGCGGAAAAGGACGGCACCTTCACTAACACAGAACGGAGAGTGCAACTGCTCAGAAAGGCCATTGAACCTGTGGGTGAGTCCAAGCCCGACTGGGAGATCATCCAGGAAATCTCCAATCGCTTCGGCTATGAGATGAACTATGAGAGTGCCGAAGATATCATGAAGGAAATCTCCACCCTCACTCCATCTTATGGCGGCATCACTTACGAGAGGTTGCAGGGTGATGGTCTCGCCTGGCCCTGTCCGGACAAGGAACATCCGGGGACCAAATTTTTGCACAAGGACAAGTTCGCTCGCGGTCTGGGACTCTTTCACGCCATTGAGTACCAACCTCCAGCCGAGGTGGTGGACGATGAGTATCCTTTCTGGCTCAGCACCGGCAGGGTACATGTCCATTATCATACCGGGACCATGACCCGGGTCTCGCCCACACTGCATGCGGAGATCCCGGAAGGGAAATTAGAGATGCACCCCGAGGACGGCGAGCGCTTGGGAGTGCGCCAGGGTGAGAAGGTGAAGGTGGCTTCACGGCGGGGTGAGATTATAGCGAAGGTGATTTTGACCGATAGAGTGGATGTGGGCGTGGTGTTCATGCCCTTCCATTTCGCTGAAACGTGCGCCAATGTACTCACCAATCCGGCCCACGATCCCATTGCCAAGATTCCAGAATACAAGGTGTGTGCCGTTAAGGTTGAGAAGGCGGCTTAGGAGGGGGATAGGAGATCCGATGAAGGCTACAGTTGATCCGAACAGGTGTGACATCGCAGGCATCTGCGTCGTGATATGTCCTGAAGTTTTCCGTTTCCACGAGGGCAGCAAGAAGGCATACGTGACCAGAAACGAAATTCCTAAGAACCTGGAACAGAAATGTTTGGAAGCAGCAAAAAAGTGTCCAAATAAGGCAATTATCATATTGCGAGATTAGGTTTATACAACAGGTTCGCCCGGTTCGCATTTATTGCATATTCTCTTGTGAAATCAAAATATTCAGTCGGTGCAATTCCTCGAGAATCCTGTCCCATTTGCTTTCATCTCCATACATCCCTTTTCATTCCAATAAAGGGACAGTTTTTTTCTCCGCGTTTCTCTTTTTTTTCTTCGCTTCAACTCCTTAATAACGTAAGCCAGTAGAACAACACCGTCCTTTTAGGCATAGTCCAAAAATCGGTTGGTTTTGGACTGCAAATCTGCTAACTTTATTCAACATAGAAGACTTGGTCCTTGGGGCCAGGTCAGATCGCATAGAGCATAGCGCATGGCGCATAGCGTACAAAATAGGAGACTTTGACATTGACAGTTTTTCGCTATGCGCTCTGCGCTTAGCGCTTTGCGGCGTGAGCCGGGTTCTTTGGGTCCGGATTCTTTATTTTCTCCACCATTTATTGAAACGATACGAAGCATGGCTTTGTTTACGTTTTTTAAGCGAAAGCGAACATCTAAGCCAAACGGCGACTCCCCTGATACCGCCGTGCAGATAGACCAAGGCCTTACCATAGGCTCAAAATCCCCTTCTATTTTTGGGCGGGTACTCCACAAGCTTGCCAGCAAATCCTCGTTTCTCGAAAGTCAGCAACGGTTACTAAAAGACCTGGAGAACGAAGGTCTCCTCATTTATGCAGTCAAATATCGCAGCCACCTGGATTTCCTCTTCCTCAACTCAAGGCTTCCACAAGCTGACTTGAGGCCGCCAGTGTTTGCATTTGACTTGCGTCCGATCATGTGGCTACCGGCTTTCAAAGCTATCAGGTTGATTTTTTCATTTTTGCGTCACTATATCAAAGAGGGTGCGTTTCCCAATCCTTACCAGAGTGGGGACTATCGCGACCTGGTTCTGGGGCGGGAAGCCTCGGTGCTGTTCCTGGTAGGTAAAGCTGGATATTACCGACGTTTCGGCTTTACCGAGCGCGATCCCCTTCACCTCCTGCTCGAGACCCAGCGCCAGACGGATATGCCGATCATCTTAGTGCCCAGTCTCATCTTTCATGGCAAAGCACCCGACAAACAACAAAAGGGTGTAGTTGACATCTTTTTTGGACATAAAGAAAGGCCGGGGAGTTTACGTAAACTGGTAGCGTTCCTCCGCAATTACAAAAACAACATCCTTGAGGTTGCCGAACCCCTCAACGTAAAGGAATGGCTGGCCGGTCAGGCAGTCCAGAATCCTTCAAAATCCAGCCTTGCTTTCCAGCTTCGTCGGGAACTTGTAGACCGCATTGACCGGCACCGCCGTGTGGTAACGGATCCAGTTTTGAAGAGCAGGTGGGAGATGAAGGAGATTATTCTGCACAATAGGGACCTGCAGAAACGAATGGACCGCAGAGCCCGTTCCAACAATCGATCCATTGAAGCGGTGCGTAAGGAGGCTGATGGTTACCTCGACGAAATCGCCACCGACCTCAACCTGACCTATGTGCAAATTGGGGAGCGGTTGCTCACTTGGATCTGGCACACTATTTATGACGGCATTGACCTGGACGTGGATTCTTTGGACATGGTCAAACAAGCCGCAAAGAAAGCACCGCTGGTGTATGTCCCTTGTCACAAGAGCCACATCGATTATCTTGTTCTCTCCTACCTTTTGTTCCGGCACAATCTCAACCTGCCTTTCGTTGCCGCCGGCAAGAACCTGTCTTTCTGGCCTCTCGGACCTTTCTTCCGTAAATCAGGAGCTTTTTTTATCAGGAGAAGCTTTCGTGGGCAGAAATTCTATACCGACGTCTTTGCTGCCTACATCAAGACATTGGTTAACGAGGGTCATAACCTCGAGTTTTTCATTGAAGGCGGGCGCAGCCGAACCGGCAAACTGGTGCTGCCCAAGCTCGGTCTGCTAGCAATTCTGATGCAGGCGGTGGAGGAAGGCTACTGCGATGATTTGATCTTCGTACCCTGTGCCATCAACTACGATCGGGTTTTGGAGGAGGGGGCTTATCTAAAAGAGGTGAAAGGCAAAAGCAAGAAACAGGAAAGCCTCGCCCAGTTGGTGCGCGCCCGCAGAGTCTTGAAGAAGCGCTACGGTAGGGTCTATGTGAAATTTTCCCAGCCAATGTCTCTCAAAGATTACATGAACCGATTCAATCTGGACTTTGACACCATGAAGCCCAAAGAACGCCACGCTATGTATCGTGATTTTGCCTGGCGCCTTATTCATAACATCAATAACACTTCTCTGGTAACCCCCTTCGCCCTTGTGGCTGCAGTAATTCTCACCACATCCAAAAGAGGTATCTCTCTGGCAGAGATCAAGCTCATCACCGGCAATTACAACAATTACCTCAAACAGAGAGAGGTCCTTACGGTAAGCAGCCTGCAGGACCTGGACAAGACTCTTCAGGACACCCTGACGCTCATGGTAAAGAGCAAGTGGCTCGATCTGCTGGCGGATGAGGATGAAACCGATGAGGAGGAACGCATTTACACGGTGGACGACAGCAACCGGCTGCAACTCGAGTATTACAGAAACAACATTATCCATTTTCTGCTACCGGCCGCCTACATTTCCTCCGCCATCTTGACCAAAGAGGCCTTTGAATTCAACTTGGAAGGAATTGAGGATGATCTCCGCTTTTTCAGGGACTTTTTTAAGTTTGAGTTTGTCTACGATGCTGACGAAAACCTGGGGGAGACCATCAATCAGGTGCTTGATTATTGCCTGTCCCAGAGATTCATTATCGAGGCCAGCAGCGAGTTTAATACCTACCGTATCACCCACCAGGGACTCAAAGCACTCTCTTGTTTCGCAAGTCTGTTGAGAAGTTACATGGAATCGTATTGGATCGTGCTGAGGGCCACCAAGTACCTGGAAAAAAAGCCTCTCAGTGAACGCGACTTCTTGAAAAAGATAACTTCTATGGGAAACAAGCTGTATAAGTTGGAAATTGTCGAACGTTTCGAGAGCATCTCGCGCATCACCTTTGAGAATGCTGTCAAGTTCTTCTGCGAAAAAGGCGCTATCAAGAAGAGTGAGAAACACGAAAACGACAAGGTACACGTCAGCTATGAGAATGGCGACAATCAAGAAGCCGCCTCCTATTACGCTCACATGATAGATCGCTTCCTCCGTACTTCCCACTTCACTATCAAATAGAGGAAGCGCAGAGATGTGCGATCTGAGATGTGGAATCCAGACATTCAGGAATTGCGAATTGAGGGATTAAGGAATTAACCCTGGTCTCGAAAAATCCCTGAATTCCTCAATCCCTAAATTCCTGAATTTGAATCTCACATCCCAGATCAACTATTCTCGTTTTTCAAATTTGTGGTGTCTTGTGTTCTTACCGGTTTAACTACTCTCAGTGGTACGG
>ENA-OVNL01000016-OVNL01000016.1-sediment-metagenome-genome-assembly--contig:-NODE-16-length-15874-cov-2.828892_pt1 | contig 15874 bp, 14 predicted proteins | sample MGYA00250099_ERZ650198 | MGnify/ENA primary metagenome ERZ650198 (study PRJEB26732, sample SAMN07278974) | sediment metagenome | biome: marsh; feature: saltmarsh; material: sediment | place: USA...
CACAGATAAAAAGCGTAGTCGTTTTTTGCCACAGAGTTGGCATGGAGGAGTTGAAAATGCTCCAGCGAGCGCATTCCCCGTAGCTTGCTGCGGGGTTAGCGAGCGAACTACAATAAAATGGAATCACTTCCTTACATTTCGAAGATTCCCTGCAGCTTGCTGCAGGGAGCTTCAATAGGGTTCAATTCTTCTTAAGGCGGATGGATATATCCACCTGGGCCGGATCATCGTAGCCTCTCAGATTAGAAATCATCCCCAAAATGCCACCCAGGACAAAGTCTCTTACAAACGACTTCATGGGTACCTTCTTGCCGTCTAGTCTGAGCACCACATTGGCTTTCGCTGTTTTCTTCAGAAAACGCTCCTCAATAAAATCTGCCACCCCGGATACATCCTCCAAGTCAAAGAGGGGAACATCCACCGCCATTGAGAAATCACTTACCACTGCCACCAGACGATCTGCTTGACTGCAGAGCGGCTCTGAATTCAACTCCCTTCTGCAAATCTCAATCTTGGCTTTGCTCCCGCTCTTATAGCCTTCCGTGAGCACCAGATCCTCGTCCGTGAAGTAGGTAGCAACAATGGTATCCACATTCAGCTCCCTCTCCACTACTTTGGTGAGGGCAAATCGTGTAGGGGAGCTGATAGCAACCACCTGCGCGCCAGCCTCCCGGTGCCGCCAGGTATCCTTGCCTTTGTGGTCAATTTCAAAATGATCATGAGCGTCATGTTTGATGGTGCCGACCCGATATCCTCGTTTCTTTATCTCAGGAACTAACTTTTCCAAAAAAGTGGTTTTTCCCACCTTCGATCTTCCTACTATTGAAAGCACTGCTGGCATAGACTTTTCCCTCCACCGTTATCTCTTCCACCTGAGGTTAGTAACTTACTGGCATTTGGCAAAGCACCGGGGTATTGGAGTGTTGGAGTACTGGAGTAATGTTTTCCCTGCTTTCTATGCTTGCCGACCAATTCTCCACCACTCCAATACTTCATTCATACAGCAGTGGTTGACCGCCTTGATAATCTTGTGATACTGCTACGGAGCCAAACACAATTCAGGACTGGTACCACCTTCAGCCATCAGAAAACTGCCTATAAGCAGCAACCAACATTATGTTGCCATATCCCAACATAAATCCAAACATAATCGAGATCGGCCCTTTCAAGTTGCGCTGGTATGGACTTATGTACGTGCTCGGCTTTGTGTCGTGTTATTTTCTCATCGGCAAGCAGCGTCGGGCTCGCAACTTAGGGCTCGTAGGTCCTCAACTCCAGGATCTCATCTTTGCCCTGGCCATCGGCCTTATCCTTGGAGCCCGCCTCGGCTACGTTCTTTTTTACCAATTCCCCAACTACAACTACTACCTACAACACCCTCTCGAAATAATCGCTATCTGGCACGGAGGTATGTCGTTTCATGGTGGACTCATTGGTGCCGTGCTCGCGGGTCTCATCTTCGCTCGCCGTCGTAAGATCCCTTTCTGGGAGGGCGCAGATGTAGTAGTTGTCACCGCCCCCATTGCCCTGGCTTTCGGGCGCTTGGGGAACTTCATAAATGGCGAATTGTACGGCCGTCCCAGTACCGTGCCCTGGGCCATGGTGTTTCCCCTGGCTGGCCCGGAACCACGGCATCCCTCCCAGCTCTACGAGGCCGCTCTTGAGGGAGTAGTATTGTTCATCATACTGTGGCTCCTCAAAGATCGGTCTTTTCGACCCGGCACTCTGGTCTGCCTATTCCTGGGCGGCTATGGAGTCTTTCGCTTTCTGATTGAATTTTTCCGTCAGCCCGATCCACAGATTGGTTTACTCTGGGGTCTGCTTTCTATGGGCCAGATTCTCTGTCTGACTATGATTATAACCGCGGCCGTCCTTTGGATGTTCCTGCCCAAAAATCCCCCGTCACCCTGATCCCGGGCAGCTGATCAACAAAATCTTAGAACTATTGATGTCGGATGTGGGATTTTGATACAGTTCGTCGATAAATCCCTCATAGCGTATCTCACATCTCAGATCCCACATCAAACCTCCAACGTAGAATGGTTTCAAATGTATTATCTACTTTGTTTTCTGTGGTTCAGATTACTCATTACACATCCTATGGTTGACACTGCCACCGACCGGCCATAAGATTATTGAGAAATCAGACAGATGTCAACAAAGTCAAGGTATAGCAACAGATGGAATCAAACTCTACTGGCGCCGGTCAACCCAAGAAGTCAGAAGGTTCGTCTCGAGTTGATCAGACAAAATATGCTGACTGGCGCGTTGAATATGCTGACAAAGTCAAGAGCGCGGAAAAGGCCATAAAGCTTGTCCGCCGCGGCCACCGCGTTTTTATCGGCTCAGGCTGCGGAGAACCCCAGCACTTGGTACGCGCTCTAGAGAGCGTGGCTATCGAATTGGCAGATCTGGAAGTTCTCCACCTGCTTTCCCTGGGTAGAACTTCCTATACTGATGAGACTTTTCGTGACAAGGTCCGCCTCAAGTCGCTTTATGTGGCTTCGGGATCGCGCCAGGCGGTCACAGAAGGGAGAGCGGATTATACACCTATTTACCTCTTTGACGTGCCAAATCTTTTCCACAGTGGTCAAACCCCCGTCGACGTAGCCCTCATTCAAGTTTCCCCCCCGGATGAACATGGGTATTGTTCCTTCGGTATAGCTGTGGACATCGTCAAGGCGGCTGCCGCCAATGCAAATGTTGTCATAGCCCAGGTCAATCCTCGTATGCCCAGAGTCCTTGGGGACAGTTATATTCATCTACGGGATGTGGACGTTATCGTGGAACATGAGGAAGAACTCTTGGAAATGGAGCCGCCGCTCATGAACGAAACCGCGCACCAAATTGGCAAACAGGTGGCGAAACTCATAGAGGATGGGTCCACCATTCGGGCGGGAGTTGGTAGTGTGTCCAATGCCGCCCTTTATTCGCTGGAAGGGAAAAAAGACTTGGGTGTCCACACGGATATGCTCACCGACGGTTACCTGCACCTGGTGGAGCGCGGGGTCATCACCAATACCAGAAAAACGCTCCACCCCAAAAAAATAATCGCCAGCTTCTGCATGGGATCCAGAAAACTGTATGACTTTGCTCACAACAACCCCATGGTGGAATTTCATCCCATCGAATACACCAACGACTTTTCGGTCATAAGCAAAAACGAAAAAATGGTCTCTATCAACTCGGCCTTACAGGTCGATCTGAGCGGACAGGTCTGTGCCGATTCCATGGGCTACAGCATCTACAGTGGCGTGGGCGGCTCGGTTGATTTTATCCGCGGCGCCACTTTTTCAAAACAGGGAAAGTCCCTCATCGTCTTACCCTCGACTACCCTCGATGAGCGTGAGTCTCGGATCGTGCCCCACCTCAGTGAGGGTGCCGGGGTCATAAACACCCGTGGCGGCGTCCATTACGTTGTTACCGAATTCGGCGCGGTTAATCTCCACGGCAAAACCGTGCGCGAACGCGCCCTCGCCTTGATCAACCTGGCCCATCCCAAATTCCGTGAAGAACTGCTAGCAGCCGCCAAGAGACTGCGCTATCTTTACGAAGATCAACTTCTGCCACCCGGCGAGTCAGCTCAGTACCCTGATGAGTGGGAAGTGAGTCAGCCGTGCGGAGAGAACGAGAGAGTCCTATTCAGACCGGTAAAACCCACGGATGAAAGAAGCCTGCAGGAGTTCTTTCATGCCCTTCCCCACCACGTTTCATATGTCAGATTTATCTCCGCCATGCGAGTGTTTCCTCAGCGCAACCTTCAGGCTCTCATCAATATCGATTATGAAAAAGAAATGTCAGTGGTAGGTGTGCTCGGCGACATGGGCGCCGAAAACATCATCGCCTTGGGACGGTACGTGCTCGATGAAGAGAACAACATGGCAGAGGTGGACTTTGCGGTGCGGCAAGAATGGCAAGAGAAAGGGGTTGCCAGCTATTTACTCAACCATCTCGTGCAGATCGCTCGGAGCAAACACATTGCCGGTTTTATCGCCTACGTTGACCCCAGCAATCAGGGAGCCGCGGCTGTATTCCATAACACCGGCTATGTAGTGCACCGCTCACTCAGCAAGGGTATCCATCGGATCACCATTTACTTCGGCCAACCAGCCCAGCAATGCTTTACTGATCCAGCGGAAAGCTCATAGGGGTAGGAGCATATGAAATCTCAAACCCAAGCAGCAAATATTTAGGTTTCAGGTGTCAGGAAAAAACATATAAGCTGAAATTTGAATACTAAATACTGAAACCCCTATCAAAGCCACTGCAGCTTGACTTGGGAATCGGGCCAGGTTTTCATTGAGTACTCAAAGGAGAAGCCAATGACAGACAACCTCTACGATGTCATCATCTTAGGCAGCGGGCCAGCGGGACTGCAGGCTGCCATCCATGCTGCTCGTGCCAAAGTGTCAGTATTGGTTATGGGCAAACCAGCCAAAAGCAGTCTCCACCGGGCCCATATTGAAAACTACTGCTGCATGGAGAGAACGTCTGGCGAGGATCTACTCCAGCAGGGAATTCAGCAGGCGGAGGCAGCTGGCACCACTTTTATGTATGAAGACGTAGTAAAGGTTTCCCAAGAGGATCAATGGTTCATCATCCGCAACGAGAGCGGGAAAGACCTCAGGTGCAGAGCGCTTATTCTGGCCATGGGTATCTCGAGAAACAAACTGAGAGTGCCGGGAGAAAAGGAGTTACTGGGCCGCGGCGTGAGCTACTGCGTGGACTGCGATGGGGGCTTCTTTCGCGGTGAACCGGTTACCGTGGTAGGGAATGAAAGCGCTGCCGCCAGCGGTGCTCTCACCATGACATTCTATGCGAGCCAGGTCCATCTTGTCTGCGACCAGCTGGAGATCGCGGATGTATTAGCTTATCAACTCAAGGAGAGTAAAGTCACCATACACCAGGGTCGCAAGGTCACAGAAATCACTGGCCAAGAGGAGGTGGAAGGAATCCTGCTCGACGATGGCACACGCTTGGAGGTGAAAGGGGTGTTCATTGAACTGGGGGCCAAGGGTGCCATCGAACTTGCCAGCACACTTGGGGTGGCCATGAATCCAGAGTCACCCCAGTATATCGCCACCGACAAGAAGCAGAGAACCAACATCGCCGGTGTCTTGGCGGCCGGAGACATCTGCGGTCTGCCCTGGCAACTAGCCAAGGCGGTGGGTGAGGGTTGTGTGGCCGGACTTGAGGCGGCTGCTTACGCCAAGCAATTTCGGTAGCTGGTCCGTCCTTAAAGACGCCTAGCGCATGGAGCATAGTGCAGAGCGGATGACGCTAATGTGACAAATCTTCGATTTATGGGTAATGGGTCATAGGTAATGGATGATGGGACGTATCCTATCTATAATCTATTACCCATGACCTATTACCTTTCGCGACGCTATGCGCTCTGCGCTTGGCACTGTGCGGCGCACGAGAGAAAATCTTTTTGAGCCCCATCTACGGTTTTTCCGCATCCCTCCTTTGAACCCTTTATCCTTTGACTTCACCATTGGTTCAGGTAGAATGTACAATTTGCAATGGTAGTTCGTGTAAATTTCAATTATTGGACGACATTAGTGGAAAAAAAACATTTCATTTCGGAACTTGAAGAGAACGAGAGATGCGTCAGTAGCTTCCTGGTCAAGGCGAAGACTCTGGGAAACACCCGCAGTGGCAATCCCTTTCTCAGAATTCGCCTCACCGATCACACCGGGGAGACTGAGGGACGCATCTGGGAACGGGCTCAAGAATTTGATCAGGAATTCAGCGTCAATGATGTGGTGCGCGTGCGCGCCAGAGTGGAGCGTTATCAAGGTAAACTTCAACTCAATATTAGCACCATAGAGCGAGTAGACCCCGCAGAAGTTGATCCCACCCTCTTCCTGCCAACAGGTCCCCACGATGTGAACCAACTATGGCAGCAATTGAAGGACCTGGCAGGACAGGTCAAGAATAAGCACTTACAAGGTCTGTTACAGAGTTTCCTTTCAGACCGCACTTTTGTCGAACAGATGAAGCAAGCCCCAGCTGCCAAGTCCATGCACCATGCCTATCTAGGAGGCCTACTCGAGCACACTGTCTCTGTTACTCGCCTCCTGAATCGCATCTGCGACCATTACCCTCGGTTGGATCGCGATCTACTGGTCACGGCTGCCATTCTTCACGATATAGGCAAACTTGAGGAATTCTCTTATAAACTGCACGTGGATTATACCGATGCTGGTAGACTGCTGGGCCACGTGGTGCTCGGTGTTCAGCGAGTTCAAGAAAAGATTGACAAGCTCAAGGGATTTCCACCAACCCTGTCCCTGACTCTACAACACCTGATGGTAAGCCATCATGGTGAGTACGAATTTGGCGCGCCCAAGCGGCCGAAGACTCTGGAGGCCTTTGCCCTCCACCATGCAGATGATCTGGATGCCAAAATGAACCATCTCACCACACTGCTGGATAGTGAAAAGGAAAGTCCTTCGCACTGGACCCCGTTCCAGCACGTGTATGACCGTTTTGTCTTTAAAGGAACCGAGGAGGGACAAGAAGTCGCCGACAGCCAGGCCAACAATAGGAAAGCTGAGCCTGAACCAGAAAACTACAGTTTCCTGGATATGTTAGACTCATCTGCAAAAGGAGAGGAGCGTTAGTTCCCGTGTTCGTGAGTTTCGAAGGCATAGAGGGATGTGGTAAAACCACCCAGGTGGAACTTTTGGCCACGTTCTTGTCCCAACGCGGTATCCCCCACCTGATTACCCGGGAACCTGGTGGGACCCGCTTGGGCAAACTCATACGAAAAATGCTTCTGGACCCTGCCAACAGCGAAATGGAACCACTCACTGAACTGTTTCTCTATGCAGCCGACCGGGCTCAGCACATTGTTCAGGTGATTCGTCCCGCCCTGGAAGCTCGCCAATGGCTCATCTGTGATCGGTTCGCCGACGCTACCGCCGCTTACCAGGGATACGGTCGAGGTCAAGATCTCGCTTTTATCCAGCAACTCAACCAGTGGGCTACCCAGGGGCTCTGGCCCCACTTGTCTCTGTTATTGGATTGTCCAGTGGAGGTTGGCTTGAATCGGGCCCGGCGGCGGATAGAAGATAGTGCCTTGGAAGGACGGCAAGATCGGTTCGAACAGCAGGCCTTGGCTTTTCATCAAAAGGTGAGAGATGGCTATCTGGAGCTTGCAGCACAGAATACTGAGCGTTTCAAAATACTGGACGCCACCATGGAACTGGAGCGGTTACATGAAGAGATTGTAACCTTACTGGAGCCATATCTGAACCAGCAGAACTGAACCAGGACCTTCAAGATGAGTTTTGCCGAAATAATAGGACAAAAGCGAATCATTCGTCTATTGCGACGAGCCCTCGCCCAGGAACATCTGCCGCACAGCTTTCTCTTTACCGGGATGGAGGGAGTTGGCAAAAAGCTTACGGCTTTCACCCTCGCCAAAGTGGTGAACTGTGAAAACGGTGCTGCCGGAGATTGCTGCAACCGCTGCGTTTCCTGTCGAAAAGCGGCAAGTGGCAACCATCCTGATATCAACATCATAGAAAGGGACGGCCCCTTTATTAAAATAGAGCAAATTCGTGCCCTCAAGCAGCGCTTACGTTTTAAACCATTGGAAGGTCGTTACCGCGTAACCATAATAAACAATGCCCAGAATATGAAGATGGAAGCGGCCAATGCTCTGCTCAAAGTCCTTGAAGAACCGCCAGCAGAAAACCTCATCATTTTGACTGCCTATGAAATCACATCTCTTCTACCCACTATCGTCTCCCGCTGCCTCCACCTTCCCTTTCAACCTTTGGCAACGGAGGAAATACTCACCCACTTATGCCAGACCCACGGATTGGAATCGGAGAAAGCAGCTGTTATAGCCGAATTAGCTGGGGGCAGCCTGTCTCGGGCTGAAGCGCTCCTAGACGAAAAGCAACTCGACCGCCGCCGCTGGCTACTGGAAACTGTAGTCGGGATCCACGAATCACACATCACTGATCTGTTGGCTGCAGCCAAGGCGTGGAAAGGCGAGGGTCCAGATCTAAAGCAAGACCTTGAGTGGCTAAAGACATGGCTTCGGGATCTGCTTGTCCAGCAGTTAGAAGCGGCGGACAGTATCGGTCTCCTCAATGTAGATTTTGCCGAAAAGGTGGTGGGCGAGTCTGCACGGTTTAGGCCCGATCATCTGCTTGAAATGTTTGAACTTATCTGCACTCTACAAGGGGCTATGAGTTATAATATTAACAAGAGACTGAGTTTGGAGGCACTCCTGCTCTTGTTGCACACTCGGGCAACCGACCGTGGAGGTGAGCCGAGAGGCCACCTGCCAGCTCAGGCTAGAGGACCATTCACCTGGCCCGTTACTGTTGGTAAGTGAATGTAAATCAACAATCACTATCGAACGACGTACAATGGATTAAGATAATTATGGATAAAATCTTTGAGATCAGCTTCAGAGAAAGCGGCAAGATATATCACTTTATTCCCGGCCACTTTGTCCTCAAGGAGGGCGATGAGGTAATTGTCAAGACCGAGAAGGGTTTGAGCCTAGGGATTGTCGCAACTCCGGTGAGAAAACGAGACCCCAACTATCCCAGAGACCAACTGAAAGAGGTGTTCCGTCTGGCGAACGATAACGACCGCCAGCAGTACAAGGATTGTCTTGCCAAGGAGCAAGAAGCCCACCGCTTCTGCCAGGAGCGTATAGAAGAGCGTAATTTACCCATGATTTTGGTGGATGTGGAGCGCTTTTTTGACGGGTCCAAGATCATCTTTTATTTCTACGCCGATGGCCGTGTTGACTTCCGCGAACTCGTGAAAGATCTGGTCAAGAAACTACACACCCGGGTCGAACTCCGACAAATCGGCGTCCGAAATAAGGCCAAGATGATCGGTGGTGTTGGTCCCTGCGGTCGCGAACTATGTTGTGCCACATTCCTCAAGGAATTTCATTCCGTCTCGGTAAAAATGGCCAAAGAGCAAAATCTCTCCCTGAATCCGACCAAGATATCCGGGGTCTGCGGGAGGCTCATGTGTTGTCTCAAGTATGAGTACCACGATTATGTGGAAATGAAAAAGGGAATGCCCAAGATCGGCAAGCGGACTATGACCCCAGAAGGAAAAGGCAAGGTCGTTCGCCAAAACGTCATGGAGCAGCGAGTGGTGGTAGCGTTAGATGACGGCAGGGAAATTGAATTCGCTGCTTCCGACCTATCCCTCGAACAACTTGCCGCGGCAGGGAGTCAGCAGCGCAGCGGCGCGCCAAAAACCGACAGGGCAAAACAAGAAAACGGAGACCTGGTGAAAAAAGATTGATTCCGGGAGGATCTATGACAGAGAGGTATTACATCACTACGCCAATTTACTACGTGAATGCTCCACCTCATCTCGGCCATGCATATACAACCATCGTCGCCGATGTTCTGAACCGCTTTCATACCCTCCTCGGGAAGGAAACCTATTTTCTCACCGGTACCGATGAACATGGCGACAAAGTAGTAGAGGCTGCAACCGCCGCGGGAAAGGACCCTCAGTCCTACGTCGATGAGATAAGCGACCTGTTTCGCACCACCTGGCCCAATTTAAACATCAGCAACGATTACTTCATCCGGACCACCGATGAACTCCATAAAAAGGTAGTGCGTTTCATCCTTCAGAAAGTCTATGATGCGGGGGATATCTACTTCAGCTCATATAGCGGCCTTTATTGTGTGGGATGTGAACGATTCTATACCGAAAAGGAGCTGGTTGAAGGCAAGTGTCCCCAGCATGATCGCCCCCCCGTCCCCCGAGAGGAAGAAAATTACTTTTTTAGAATGAGTAAATACCAGGACTGGCTCATTGATCACATACACCAGCATCCTGATTTTATTCGGCCAGAGAGATACCGCAATGAAGTGCTCAGTTTTCTGAGCGAACCCCTCGAGGATCTCTGCATCTCAAGACCAAAAACACGCTTAAGTTGGGGGATCACCCTGCCCTTTGATGACCGTTATGTAACCTACGTCTGGTTTGATGCTCTTATCAACTACACCTCCGCCCTGTCCTATCCCGACGGTTCGCTCTTTGCTCAATTCTGGCCTGCGGCCCAACACTTGATCGCCAAGGACATCCTTAAACCCCACGGTATCTACTGGCCTACCATGCTGCAAGCCGCTGGCATCCCCCTGTATCAACATCTCAATGTCCACGGTTATTGGAATGTTGAAGAAAAAAAGATGTCCAAGAGTCGAGGCACAGTAATCAAGCCCTTGGACCTTCTCCAAGTCTACGGGCTTGATGCCTTTCGTTATTTTCTTATGAGAGAAATGGTCTTTGGCCTCGACGCCAGCTTTAGTGAGGAGGCCCTCATTACCAGGGTCAATGCGGATCTGGCCAATGATTTGGGCAACCTCACCAGTCGCCTTCTGACCATGGTCCATAAGTATTGTCAAGGTAATATTCCACAGTCAGACACCGAAGAAAAAGACGACGAAGGGTTGAAAAAGGCGGCTGTGCAGTTACCCGCAACCTATGCTCTCCACATGGAAAAACTGGAGTTCCACAAGGCGTTGATGGCGGTTTGGGAACTCATTAACTACGTAAACCGTTACGTTGACCAGAGCGCTCCCTGGGTCTTGGCAAAAGATCCACAGAAACAGTCGCGTCTGCACACGGTACTGCGCTACTCGCTCGAGAGTTTGAAGATAGTAGCTGTACTTCTGACGCCAATCATGCCTGGCTCCAGCCAGGAACTACTTGATAGACTTGGTCTAGAGAGTGATCCGTCGGAGTTACGCCTGGACCAACATACCACCTGGGGAACTCTGCAGCCGAACACATCCACTCGTCGTGGTAAATCACTGTTTCCCAGGATTGAACAAACCATTGAGGATAGGCAAAAGGACGAACCTTCCAGAAAACCGCTTCTCAAGCTGGATGACTTTTCCCGGTTGGATTTGCGGGTGGCCGAAATCCTGCAGGCTGAATCCATTCCCGATTCCAAAAACCTTCTGAAGCTGGAAGTCGATTTAGGGGAGAAGCGAACAGTGGTCGCTGGAATCGCACGCCATTATCGCCCAGAGGATTTGGTGGGTAGACAGGTTGTGATGATGGCCAATCTAAAGCCAGCCAAACTAATGGGTATCCGTTCCGAAGGCATGGTACTGGTGGGCGACGCTGAGGGAGAAATGGTACTGATTGAGCCTGAGAAAAAGGTAAAACCCGGCAGCCCCATTCACTGAGCCGCCAGAGCGGCTCAGCCAGCGGGCAGCTAGCAGCTGACAGCTGGCAGAATCAATAGGAATATTTCCCTCCTGCCTGCTGTCTACTCTACGAAAGTGCCTCCTTAATCTTTTCTCTGAACAACCGCAGCGTTTCGCCATAATCGGGAGTCGAAAATACTGCGGAGCCGGCAACGAAGACATCGGCGCCGGCCCGGGCCACTTTCCCAATGGTTTTTGCGTTAATACCCCCGTCCACCTCCAGTTCCACCTCCAGCCCTTGTTGTTCAATAATCTTCCGGAGGGCCTCGATCTTCGGAATCACTTCCTCAATGAACGCTTGCCCCCCAAATCCGGGATTCACCGTCATGAGGAGTACTTGATCCACCTGGTCCAAAATATGCTCTACTGACACCAGAGGTGTTGCCGGATTAAGGGTTACAGAAGCTTTGGCGCCAAGTTCTTTGATCCGCTGTATTGTGCGGTGGAGGTGGGGCAATACTTCCGCGTGCACACCAAGAATATCCGCTCCTGCTTTGACAAAATCCTCCAGATACAGATCCGGCTCGCTGATCATGAGATGCACATCCAAGGGCAGGTGGGTTCTACGACGAACAGCCTCTACCACCAACGGCCCTATGGTTATATTGGGAACAAAGTGCCCATCCATTACGTCCACGTGGATGTAGTCAGCACCCGCAGCGGTCGCTGCGGCAACTTCTTCTCCCAGTCGAGCAAAATCAGCAGACAGAATTGAAGGCGCGAGTTTCTTCATTATCCTCTCCGTTACTCCTCTCATGGTTCATCGCTACTGGAAATATAGTGAAATGTTAGCATGTTTCCCCAGTCAAAACCCTCGGTTTTCAGCCTCTGCACCACACCATCCACACGAACAACTACCTGTTCAGGAGCCTGAGCTAACACCAGCCAATCCAACCGATCGCCTGGCCGGTGAATCTTACTGTAGGAGAGCACGGCCTCTCCAGCCTGGTTCCTGCTGAGAGCAACCTCCTTTTTGAAATAGCCCGGCTCCATTCGATAGGTGATCCACCACAATTTGGCCTGTGGTCCTGTGGGTTGAGGTACCCGATTCACCGTCAAGACTATGGCACTGTCCCCATCCGCCCTGTACCCTGCCAACGGGCTCTGGCCGACAATGGTGTTGAGTGGCTGTCCCGGTTGGTGTATTGCTTTGACCCTCGGCGCTACCAGCCCCAAGCCGTCTAGGATCTTCAGGGCCTGTCCTATAGTGCGCTGGCGAAGCTCAGGCATCGCCACCGCAAAGGATTTGGGACCATCGCTGATGAGAAAATCAACTGACTCCCCGCGCTCTATCTCTTGGAGGGCTTCTGGGAGCTGACTAACGATAGTATCCCGTGGATACTGTGAGGAAGGAATTCGGCAGATCCCGCCCAAGTGGAGACCATTTTGCGAGAGAACCAGCTTCGCCTCACGCATTCTTGTCCCCACCAGATTGGGAACCCGCACCCTTCTGGAGCCCCGAGAGATAACCACCTTCACATCCCGATCACGCTTCAACCAGGTTCCGGAAACGGGTTCCTGAGAACCGATGAAGTTCTTGGGTACTGTCTCACTCCACATGAATCCACCCACCTTGATGTTCAACCCCAGAGAGGTGAGAAGATCCAGAGCATATACGGTATCATGGCCTACCAGATTGGGAACCAACACCTCTTCCTCACTCTGAATGATCCACTTACTGGTGAGGTAGAGACTGCACAGCAGTGCCCCCAGAAATACGGCTGCATAGATGCCAAACTTGACTAATTTGTTCAATAGAGCCATCGATCATGCACCTTACCGGAATCCGAGCGAGATGGCAACGCCGTGGTACTTTTTCAGCGGGCAGCACGCAGCCAGCAGCTGGCAGTTTTCCTTTTGAACTCTTTGTTGGCTGCAAGTTGTCAGCTGCCTGCTGTTACCTAGTACGTCTCAATCGTGCGGCGAAAAAACCATCCACCCCATGCTTGTGAGGCCACGTTTGCAGAGCACCCACTGGGTTCACCGTGCCACCACATGTTGGTGGTAAATAGGGACGGGCCGATTCCAGATGATAGTCGGGATGTTCACTCAGAAAACCCTGCAGCGTTGCCTCATTTTCTTCGAAACTCACAGTACAGGTAGCATACACCAGAACACCTTCAGGTTTGAGCAGGGGAGCGATCCTGCTCAGCATTTGCCTCTGTAGCAGATGCAACCGGTGAAAATCCTTGGGATTCACTTTCCACTTGATGTCAGGGTTGCGTCGCAGCACCCCCAGTCCGGTACAGGGTGCGTCCAGCAAAATACGGTCAAAAAGACGTTGAGCAAAAGGTGGTTGCAACTCGAGTACATCCAGCTCCACTGGTTCAATACTGGAAACCTGTAGCCGTTTAGCATTTTCTACCAGGCGGGTCAATTTCCACCCCTGATTGTCCAAAGCCGTTATTTTTCCTTGGTTCTCCATGAGTTGGGCCAGATGGGTGCTTTTTGCCCCAAAACCTGCACACGCATCCAAGACGTGCTCTCCCGGCTGGGGTTGGACTAAGTGGGCAATCAATTGGGACGCCTCATCCTGCACCTGAAACTCTCCACTCCTATATTGGACAAGAGCAGAGATATCGGTGCGAATCGACCTCAGATGAAGCGCTTCCGGGGCTAGATTTCCAGGTTCCACGGAGAAACCAAGATCACGGAAAGAGCCGGCCAGTGCCTCAACGGTCGTTGTCAAAGTATTCACTCGAATGCTCGTTGGAGGGACCTCGTTGCTTGCAGCGCACAGAGCCTCGGTTTCTTCATCTCCGAGAGCTGCTAGCCAGCGTTGGACCAGCCAGGCTGGGTAGGAATAGAGGACTGCCAAACGGTCTTCAGAACTTCCTTCAAATTGTGCTTTTTGAAAAATCTCACTCTTGCGGGAAATGGCACGTAAGATCCCATTTACGAATCGAACCACATGCGGTGGCTGACTTGTTTTTGCAAGTTTCACCGCCTCGTTCACTGCAGCTGCTGCAGGAATCCGATCCAAAAAGAGCAACTGATAGACAGCGAGGCGCAGAATTACTCTGACCGGCAGGGCTATTTTGTCTGGCTTTGTTTTCGCCTGCTGGTCGATAATCCAATCCAATCGTCCCTGCCAGCGCAGCACGCCATAGACCAGTTCGGTGACCAGGGCACGATCGCGGGGATCCAAATCCGGATGTTCCTTGAGATAAATATCGAGCAGAACGTCGGGAAAAGAGGCGTGGCGGGCCACCTGCAGCAGGGTGTGCATGGCGATGGCCCTGGGCGTCATGACGCTGAAGTGTCCAAAAAGTGGCGGATTGCACCTTCCACTTCTGCCAGCGGCAGCCCGGTATTGAAACAGGGACCATGTGGTCGGCAGTTAAAGATACCATAGACAGGCAGCGGGTAGGTATCTTGTATTCCACTGGTGAGATCACGTTCACAGGCCACGGCAATGATGAGTTGCGGTCGTTTTTGAACCACTATCCGCCGGGCGATGGTGCCGCCGGTGGCCACCGCCAACTCCACATCATACTTACGTGACACTTCCAAAAGTTCTTTTATGGGGCATTGCCCGCAGCCCTCACAATTCTCCACGTTTCCGGTAATCTTGACCTTACAATTGTGATTTTGCAGACAGTGCGGCATGAGAAGGAGTAGCCGAGCTGGAGACACATGGAGGTCTTGAGCCAGAATCAACTGATTGTTTATCGCAACAAAGGAATGGCTGATCTTCTCTCTGGAAAGGCCAAAGACCTTACCCACCACAACAAGTAACGGAAAGAGTACCTTAACCACCGCACCGCGGAGTTTCTTGGAGAGGAAGAGGTCACGACCGGCTAGGATAGTTAAGATCAAGAGGAGTGAACCGGCAACCACCGCACATACAATCAGGCCCAATATCCCAGCCAGTAGGGCTGGAAGATACGGGTGGATGTTTCGCAGTCCGACATTGGGTACCCACCAGAGTATATACGCTAAGCCGCCAAGTATAGTGCAGGTTACCACCAGTAGCCCGATGAAAATCCGCTTCTGGGGCTTCTCCGAAATCTGGCCGACCTCCACCAGTGGATCCTCCGTTGGAGTCAGCTTTTGCTTTCTTTCTAGAACTTCATTCGCCAAGCTTATCCTCCACCTGGAAGTGATGTCCTCTCAGAAAATCAGGTACTGCAAGAGGACGACCTCCCTCCAACTGCAAGGTCTCAATAAGAACCGCCCCTTCTCCAGCGGCCACCTGCAACCCATCTTCTGCCGCTGCAATCACTGTGCCCGGCTCAGCTTGAGTCGAAATAGACAAGGCATGACAACCAAAAAGTTTCAAGCGCTTTCCTCGCCAAGAAGTGAACCCACCCGGCCAAGGATCCAAAGCGCGGATACGGCAACAAATTCGCTTTGCAGCCTCATGCCAATCCACCTTGCCATCTTCCTTAGCAAGCATGGGTGCATAAGTGGCTTGAGAACTGTCCTGAGCTCTTGGCTTCAGGCCCCCTTGTTTGAGCAAAGCCAGAGTTTCAACCAGCACCTTGGACCCTTCCTCGGCCAACTTATCATGGAGGCTGCCGGCCGTCTCTTCCGGCTGGATCACTGCTTTTCGCTGCAAAAGGATGTCACCGGTATCCATACCGGCATCCAAAAGCATTGTGGTCACACCGGTTTCCGCCTCCCCCTGGATTAGGGCCCAGTGAATA